>Ga0209604_1002766_pt1 | contig 12604 bp, 11 predicted proteins | sample AD_UKC097_MetaG_FD_184405 | JGI IMG/M metagenome (GOLD analysis project Ga0209604, IMG submission 184405) | Active sludge microbial communities of municipal wastewater-treating anaerobic digesters from USA - AD_UKC097_MetaG (SPAdes) (version 2) | ecosystem: Engineered > Bioreactor > Anaerobic >... | reverse complement strand
ATATCCAGCATCTGCTCCGGCGTAACTCCCTTATTGGATCGAGCGTTTTTTATTTCCGGAAACAGTTTGTAAGCCCAAGGAGATTGTTCCGCCATCAGGCATATGGAATCCCCCTTTCCGAGTGTCATGATTTTCTCCGGAGAAACACAATGCATGCAAGCAATCCGTTTCGGGTTGACCGGCACTTCAACCTTGTTGTCGCACATGTCGGTGATGATTTTATAGTCTTCCGCATAAACCGGAATACAGCGGAAAGTCATCATAAAAAACCCGGTCGATATCAAGACCAGCGTTATAAGAAAACTTGTTTTTTCCATTTTACTAATCCTCCAGGCGATCGGTGTTGTATTGTTTTATAAAAGTTACCTTACCATTTGTTGCATTGCCAGAGTAGCTGCTTTGCGGTACCGGCTATCCCCGGCGGCTTTTTTAAATGCATGCCGGCCGGCGGTAATATCGTCGCTCCACCAGGCGGCATAACCCGCCATCAACCAGGCCTGCCCGGATTTTGAAGATTTGCTTTGTGCGACCTGCCGATAAGCATCTTTTGCTTCCGGATAGCGTTTGAGCGCATAGAGAAGATCGGCTTTCAACATCAGCAAATCCGCGTTTTCAGCATCCGGAGCATAGCGGGCCAGTTGATCAAGGGCTTCTTCGTATCGATCCAGTTTCTGGTAGGCCAGAATCAGATTTTGCAGGGTTCCCGGATTCGGATCATCCTTCATAATTTCCTGGTATTGCGAAACAGCCCGTGCTGGAATATTCAACTGAAGATTCAAGTCCGCCCACAGTTTTTTTTCTTGGGTGGACAGCGGGGTCAGGTAGCCGTATATGGTCAGGGCTGCCAATGCCTCTTCGCCGCGTCCATCGGACAACTCCACATGTGCCAGAGCTTTCCACCATTTTGCCGTGGCACATTCGCCGCGGGTCAATTCGGTTGCATATGCCAATGCCTCGGTGCGCATATCCAATTGGAGATATTGATACAGCAATATTTCCCGCCACTTTGTTTTTCCTTCTCCCGAAGATTGTTCCGTCAGTTTCCGAATCAGAGGCAAGGCGCGACGAGGCTGATCGGCCGCAATCAGCGCTTGAACAAAATACTCCCGCCATTGCATCGTAATCCGGTCGGGATGATTTTCAAAAAGCCTTTGAAATGCGGCAACGGAAGGACCCGTTTCATTGGCCATTAAATATCCGACCGCACAGCAGTAAAGATTGTCGGGAGTGCTCTGATCCGATTTTTCATATGCGGTTGCAAAACATTGAGCGGCTTTTCGATAGCTCTGTTGTTCATGGTAGGTTTTGGCCAGATTCACCCAAACCTCCACAAAACCCGGATCGCGCGTTACGGCCTGCAGGAGGGCTTTTTCGGCCTGGGGGTAGTTCTTCTGAAGCAAGTAGCAGTTACCAAGGAAGTAATAGATCATGGGATGGTGATACCCTTGTGGATCGGGCTCGTCGAGTTTCGTTATTCGCTTGCCTCGGCCCTGAAATTCGGTCAGCGTTTCCACGGCACGGCGATATGCTTTTTTCTCCATCAGTTCGCCGGCTTCAGCCAGCACCATGCGCGCGGATATCGGGAGATCATCGGCTTTTTCGGCTGCTTCCGAATACGACCACAAGCACGCCCACACAAGTACCAGCAAACGAAATGATTTCAAAAATGTTGATCGATTCGACATGGATTTTTCTCCAAAAGCCCAACGTGCTCATATCTTCTTGGATTGATCACCAAATATGGTTTTATCCATTTTGCCTCAGGACAAACTTCACCGTTGTTTCGGCACGGGTTTTCACGGGTACCCCTTCCACCGTGCCCGGTCTGAAGCGCCAGCATGAAACACATCGGATGACGCTTTGGTCGAAAATGCCCGGCGGTTGCGCTTTATAAATGGTCACATTTTCGACCCCGCCTTCCTCGGTAACCATAAATCGCACGGTGACCCATCCCTGTATATTTCGCTGCTTGGCGATTAACGGATAGACCGGCGGTATGCGTGTCAGGGTTATCAGTGGCTGATCCAGATCCCCGGCGCTAAAAACATTCGGCAACCCGAAGTCGCTTAGGGCGGCCGTCGCCACGGGAGGCATTTCCAGCGTCGCCGGACCGCACGGCAATTTTGGGTTGATTTCAAAAGGTAGACTTAATTTGGAATCGGGTACTTTTCTATGCGCCGCTTCGGGCATCGGTTTCGGTTTTTCAGGCTCAGCTGCCGGCGGTTTGGGGGTTTTATGGACCACGGGCGTATCCGGCCGCGGGATACGAATTACATTGACTTGTACCGGAGGGGACGTCAAAGTAAGTGATGCCGGGGCCGGGTGTAAAAGTGCGTTCATGAGAATAAAGATCATCAGTGTAATACCCAGGGAACAGGCTCCGGTACCTATCCATGAGAGCCAGCCTTTACGGGTCGGATAATTTGAATGCATTACCGGATCAGCCGTCGATTCCATCACGTTTCCTCCTGCCCAAAAGTCCGCCCGGATCACTATTGATCGGGTGGTCCGGCAGCCAGACACACATTTTTTGCACCGGCCAGCCGACAACCGTCCATAACCATGATCGCCGTGCCGGTATTACTGGCCTTGTCGGCTACCACGATGACCGCGCCCTCGGGATTTTCCGCCAGAGCACGCTCCATATTGGCGCGTACCGCACGGACATCGATTTCACGGTGATCCATGAAAATCCGGTTTTGCGGATCAATGGCAACCAGTATGGTGGCCCTGGTTTTACTGACCGCCGTAGACGCGGTCGGGCGATTGACGTCAATTCCGGTCTCTTTGACAAACGAAGTGGTTACCAGGAAGAAAATCAGCAAAATGAACACCATATCGATCAGGGGGGCCATATTCAAATCAGCGGCGTTGCGCCTGCCGCGTCCGGTGTTATGGATGTGGATCATATCCGAAACGCTCCTTTCCCTGAAGTTCATCGCCACCCGATCCGTATTTCCAGGCGATCATCGATTTTTCCATCTCCATGTCACCGGTCGCCAAACCGAAGATGCCTCCGGAGGTGATACCCCGCTGCAGTAATATGCTGTTGCAGGTTGCGCGCCCTCCGATCCAGAAAACCTTTCATGTAAAGTCCCGGTATTGCGATCAGCAGGCCGGTCTGGGTGGTGATCAAGGCCTCGGAAATTCCATTTGCCATGGCTTTGGCATTACCGGTGCCGAAAACCGCCAGCACGTCGAAAGTCGTCATCATGCCGGTCACCGTGCCCAGCAGTCCCAGCAGGGGTGCGATGGCGGCCAATACGCCGATCACCGCCAGATAATCGACCAGGTGCCGGTTGATATTTTGAACCGTTTCGTCCAGGATGTTGCCGTCCAGTGAATGATCGTCGCCGCGGCGACGGAGAAATTCAACCACCAGTAATGCAATTGCACCTCGATACCGCTCCGGATCCGGCCGCCGATTCTCCCGGATATGCTCCCAGGCCGTCTGGGAACTCATATTCTTGCGCAGCAAACGCCGGAAAAAAAATACACGATCCACGATCAGCATCCACATCAGCAGGCATACGATTCCCAGCGGAATCATGACCACGCCTCCGGTACGCAGGTAGCTTTCCAATCGAACGGCGTTGGCTTCAATCCAGCCGATCATCGTTTCCCCGCGTTTTATGGACGATGTTCACCAGGGCCACGGCTTTTTCTTCCATCTGGCCGATGATGTTGTCCACGGCACGGCCGAGCAGGGTATGGGCCAGCATGATGGGGATGGCCACCGACAAGCCCAGCATGGTGGTAACCAGTGCGATGGAGATCCCTCCGGACATCATGCGCGGGTCGCCGGTTCCGTGCTGGGTGATTACCTGAAAGGTATCGATCATCCCAGTTACCGTACCCAGCAGGCCCAGGAGAGGAGCGATAGCGGCCAGCATCCCGAGGGTGGACAGGAAACGCTCCAGAGCGGGTATCTCCCTGAGAATGGCTTCCTGCAAAACATCTTCCATCTCCCGACGGGGAGCACGACAGCACGCAAGCCCTGCCTGAACCACTCGAGCCACCGGTTTTTCGGCTAAAGGAATACATACTTTTCGGCAGGAATCCCAATCCTGACGGGCCGCCAGGGTGCCGATCCGATGGATCATTTTGTCGGCATCCAACCGTTTTCGCAGCAAAAATACCAACCGCTCGATCGTAATCGCCCCGCCCAGAACCAGGATGGCCAGAATCGGCCATACGAGGGGGCCGCCTTTGTGAATCTGCTGCCACAGGTTCATTGTATGGGTCAATTGCCGCAATGCGGCACCGCGGGAAACATCCACCGGCACGGCATCGTCTTTTCCCTGCAGATAGTTCCGAATCTGTTTCTGTTGGCGGCCGGACGGAAGCCGGGAAAGCGCATAGAGCTTTCGGGCGGCCGCGGAATAGTTCAGGAATCCGACTTCATCCCCGGAACGGTAAGCAGCGGAAAAACATCCCACAGCCAGAATATCGGCCTCGGCTTGCCGGCCGGCCCGGTCGATAATGGAACCTTGGGTAAGGGAAACCTCGCCACTCATAACGATCTGGTCGAACATCAGATCGACCATCCTGCGGATTTCCGACATTCCGGGAAAGATCGCCTGATCCGCCATGTTTTGCAGGAAATCCGTTGTATTACCCGTAAGAGCGGTCTTCAGGTTGTCATTCACCAAATCGCATAGATCCTTTGCGTTGATTCGGACCACTCCGACCAGTTCGCGCACCACGCTGTCGGATTCAGTCAACTGTCGCGCCAACAGCTTTTCTTTCTCTTCCAATTCATGGGTTTGCGCATGGAGTGCATCCACCTCTTGATGCAACTGTCGATTTTTCGCTTGCAGTTCGGCAACGGATCGATCCAGTGCCGCCCTGTCGATGAGAATCTGGTCCCGGCTCCGGGCGGCCTCCTCCTTCGCGGCCAGCCGATCGGCTTCCGCCTGCTGCGCAAGGGCTTGTCTGGCCTGCTGCGCCTGAAGTTGCAGCGCACGCATATCCCGGCCGTACAGCGGAGAATTCAAAAACAACAGCAGGATGCCGGCCTGTAAGAATAAAAAAAACGGTTTCATTGGACCCCGAGCCTCCCTATGGGCAGACTCAAAAGTTCCACCGGTCGTCTTTTGGTCCCGATCTCCATGGCGGTCTGAATCGCACCATCGTAACCATCGGGCAAGGGCTGCCAGGCCCCCTCGACAGAATTATAAAATCCGCAGTTCCGGCCATCCAGTCCTTGATAAAAAAGGGCAATCCGGCCCAATCGGAAAATGTTCACCAGGGTTTCCTGCCCCGAGATGTCGATGGTTTCGCGGCAGACCTCGATGGTATGCCCGTACTCGGCTTCAACCATCAGGGTCTCCATGGTTTTTCGCATCTTTTCGCTCACCGCTATATCGGGTTCGGTCATCACCTGCGCCAGGTTGTCGATACGCCGTCGCCGCTCGTCGGATAAAAACGGCAAGTCGCTTTCGTATAACCCGAGCAACCGGGTCATTATTTCTTGCAGATATGGCTCGATCTGTTCTGAAATCTGCCGTATCCGCTCCAGTTGACCGGTTTTGGCCGCTATGCGCCGCTGCAAGGCGGTCTTGTGCTCCATGAGGCGCTCCCGGCGATCTTTGAGTTCGGCCTGTTCCCGTTCCAGGCTTTCATAGCGCGCCATGCGTTTTTGCTTTTCGTCCCGCCACTGCTCTTGTTGTTTCTGGGTTTTCTGACGTATGTCAATGGCTTCCCGGACCGGCCTCTCGATCTGATCCGACACCGCATGAGTTTCAGCCAGGCACTGTAACGGGCTGACCGCTGCCAGGAGGATAAAAACCGGCAACATACGCCTCAACCAATCCATAATCATCTCCGCTTCTGGTTTAACAACAATTCCGTAACGCATTTCAAATGGTTCGCCTGAATTCCGCCCGATTATTTTATCCGGATGCCTGAGCAAGCTTATGGATGCCGCCGTTTGTTCTCGATTCCCGCATGCCGACACGACCGCCGAACCGTCGTAACGCATCGGGAACGCAAATTCGGCCGCCGCCGTTCAATCCGAGGACATCGACATGCGTGTTATAAAGTCGGTAGAGATTGGTCTTGTTGACGACCTCTGCCGTTCGGCCGTCCGCGATGATCCGTCCGTCTTTGATCATCACCACCCGATCCGCAATCCAGAGGGCATGGTCGGGGAAGTGGGTGGTTTTGATAAAGGTGTATCCGCTTTGGGCCAGGTCGGCGATACGGGAAAGCAAACGGATCTGGTTGCCGTAGTCCAGGCCGTTGACCGGTTCGTCCATGATGAAAATGTCGGCCCCCTGGACCAGAGCGCGGGCAATCAGAATCAGTTGGCGTTCGCCGCCGCTCACCTCGGTATAGGGCCGATCTTTGAGGTGGGCGATAGAAAGACGTTCCAAGGCGCCCAGGGCGGCCTGATGGTCCATCTCGCCATATCGAAAGAAGAACGGCTTGTGGGGCATCCTGCCCATCAGCACCACGTCCAGCACCCGATAGCCAAACGAAAGACGGTGCATTTGAGGCACATAGGCGATGCGCCGGGCCAGTTGCTTGGGCGGAATGGAGAAGACCTCACGACCCTCCAGCAGCACTTGTCCGCTTTGCGGCCGGTATAGCCCCAGCAAGAGTTTCAGCAGGGTCGTTTTGCCGCTTCCGTTGGGTCCCAGCAAAGAGACGATTTCGCCCGGCGCGAAGGAGACCGAAATGTTTCGAAGCACCGGTTTGTGCGAATAACCATAGGTGACATGATCGACGGCAATTAAAGTCATTCTCAGTTCCATCCTTTCTTTGCTTTACGAAGCACGAAGGCGAAAAAGGGTATACCGACCAGGGAGGTTAATATACCGATGGGAATCTCCACGCTGAACAGCAAGCGGGCAATATCATCGGCGATTAACATATAGGTTGCGCCGATGAGGGCGGAAGCCGGGAGCAGGATGCGGTTGTCCGGTCCTACGATCATGCGGGCGATGTGCGGAATCAACAGGCCCACCCAGCCGATGATGCCGCCCATAACCACCGTCAGTGCGCTGATAACGGTGGCCATCAATATAAAAAGGAACCGCAGAAAATTCACATTAAGGCCTAACGATCGGGCCTCTTCATCTCCCATGCTCAAGGCATTCAGATAGCCGGAAAGAAAAAGCAGGACAAGGATGCCGGTTATAATCGGACCGGATGCGGCCAGAACCGTATTGCCGTCGACGGCCGAGAGGCCGCCCATGAGCCAGTAGACGATGGCCGGCAATTGCTCGTAAGGATCGGCCAGATATTTGACCACCGAAAGCAGGGAAGTAAACAAGGCCCCGCTGATGATACCGCCGAGAATCAGCATCAGAAGACGGTCTACCCGACCGAGTGCGGACATTGCCACTGCCGCGAACACGGCGATCAAACCGAAGGAAAAGGCTCCCAGTTGAACGACCAACCAGTTTTTCGCCAGAATCATACCCAAGGCGGCACCGAAGGAGGCGCCGGCCAGAACGCCCAGAATCCCAGGTGAAACCAGCGGATTGATGAACATGGACTGAAAAACCACGCCGGAAACCGAAAGGGCCGCCCCGATCAGGATAGCGGCGGCGATACGCGGCATACGGATATCGATCAGGATATTCTTGAGGATATGGTACTGCCGGTCGTCCATGGCCGCCCCATCGGATATCTGCAGACCGGCAAAACCGGCCAGATCGCCGAGCGTTACCGGGTATCGCCCCAAACATAACGATATCAGCGCCGTCATGCCCAGGACCGTCAGCATGATGGATATGATCATTGGTCCTTTCACGGCTGAAAAAGCTCCCGGGTTTCCGCCTCATCCAGGGTTACATTTAAAAACAGCTGGTAGAAACGTTGGGTTTCGGCGACCAGATCAATCGGGTAGGCACTCGGATAGAGATGGTTCGCCATCCATTTTAGCCCCAACAGACGCATGAAAGAGGGTGGGCGGTCAAACCAGTTGAACGGCGTGCGTGGAATCCGGTAGATACGCCCGTTTCGGACCGCGGAGATGTTTTTCCATTTGGAATCCGTGGCCAGCCTTTCGCAAAACAGAGGCTCGTGGAAAACAATTACCTGAGGATCGTATCGCAGGACCTGCTCCATGGATAATTTCTGCATCCCGTAGATGTTGTTTTCAATGCACCGATGGACGTTTTCACCACCGCACAAAGGAATCAGCTCGGCATGCACCGAGGTATGACATTCCGTGCTCAGACCGTCAGCGCCCTCGGCATAATAGACCGATACCCGATCGGCATCCGGAATGGCGGCCCGCACCGCGGCCGCGTCCTCAAGGGCCTGTTCGGCATAGAGGCCAAGGGCCCGAGCCCGATCTTGCTGATTAAATAATTCCCCCAGAAAACAAAACGCGGCAGGATAGTCGGATAAAGAATCGATAACAATATAGACCATTGGAATTCCAAGCGGCTTCATAGCCTGTTCCGCCTTTTCGTTGACGGCTGACATTTGTTGCCGCAGCCATACCAGAACAATATCGGGCCGCACCTGTAGAAGGGTCTCCAGATTGGCTGTGCGTCCCTGGCCGAACCATCCGCCGATCACCGGAAGTTTTTGCATGCGAGGGTTCAGGTATCGTTTTTCGGGTCGATTGAGAGGTGAATTGAGCCCGGCCACCATGCCCTGGTCAATTGCGTAAACCATGTAAGTTGCCGGCGGCGAAGTACCATACACCTTGCGGATCACGTCCGGAACTTCGACCCGGCGTCCGGCCATGTCGGTAATCTGCCTGGCTTCGGAGGGAAGGCACCAGACCACCAACAGGATCAGTGCCGGAATAAAATCGTTTGCCACTTTTTTTGTCATGAAATCAGCCCCTTATTCCTTCCACCGCCAATAGCGATGGGGTTTGCTGAAGGAACGGTTGGTATCGAACGGGTCAAAAGGAGTTCCGTAAAAATTGCGATAAAAACCATCGGCCTCGGCCATGAGATTAAAGTTGCATCGGTCGGGGTGAAGGATCGATGCAATATACATCAGGCCGAGAATCCAGCGCGGGCTCCCGAAATCCCATCCGGGAGCGGGGTGAACAAAAATTTGCTTTTGTTTAACCGCGTCCGCCTGTACGCCAAGCTCCAGGCATTCGGCCAGGAAGTCATCCACCGGGTTGGATATGAACGCCGAGATAAATATCACCTCCGGATTCAGCCGGTTGAGATCGGAAACGTTCAAAGTACGGCCTGGACGACCGCCCGCGGGCAGTTCGCGGTTGACGCTGATACCACCTGCCGTTTCAACCAGTTGATTTTCCAATCGTCCGCCGTTGATATAAAATAGCGGCTTGCCCATGGCGTAGTAAACCCGCGGTCGGTCGGCAACCGAAGCCACCGCGGCTTCGATGCTCGCCAGACGGTCTTCGAGATAATCGGCCAGGACTTCGGCCCGATCGGCGACACCCGCCTTTTTGCCGAAATAGCGCACCGCATCAATATACGTCCGGGGATGCTGAATGTTTTGGTGTAGTTTTTTCAGGCCCCCATCTTGAAATAGATCCTCCCAGGCGCGCACTACCGCGCTTTTTTGAGTGACCCCCATCGCGATGAGCATGGCTTCCACCATTTCCAGGGCGCGGGTAAATGGGTAGCCTCCTTCGAAATCACCCTCCTGGTAGCTTGATGGAGCCGTTGTTCCGGCTATTGGCAACACGCAGGAGCAGGACGGGCATCGATCTTCCCGTAAACCGCTGTTTTTCGGTATCCGGATCTTGGCACCCATTGGACCGTAGAAATCACGGCGCAGGGCGACATCCCCGCACCGGGGGCAATAGGTATGAAGGAGTAGACTCCCCGGCGTGTTAAACAGGTAAACAAAGTCGAGTATCTGCCGCAGCTTCCGACAGAAATTCTCCGCTTCACGGATGGAGGGTTCCTGAGAGATGGCCGCTGCTTCAAAAGGAAGAAAGCGCATTACCTGAAGAGGGATTCGCCGAGAAATACCGGAGATATACTGAGCCAGATCCATCAATTCGGATTGATTTTCGCGGGTGAGAATACAGGAAATCTCGACATGAACGCCCGATCCATGGAGGGTTTTCAGATTCCAGAGCACCGGTCGGATCGTCGGTGCGCCGCAGGCCTGGTAGGCCCGGTCGGAAAAGCCCTTCATACCGATATTGATAAAATCCAGGTATGGCAGCAGTTGCACTAACGATTCCGGTGTAAAATAGGCGTTGGAAGAACATCCGATCTTCAGACCTTCGGCGTGGGCAAGTTTTGCAATTTTGATAAAGCGGGGAAACGCCGCCAACGGATCGTTCATCAGGAAAACGATCCCCTCGCACCGGTTTTCACGGGTTTTGTTGATGATCTGCTCCGCGGTAAGATGTTGAAGGATCCGGGTGTCGTGGAACATCTCTCGCACGAGAACCGTGGAAATACAACCCGGACAGTTGAAATTGCACCCCGTCGTACTGATTTGAAAAAATTTGGCACCCGGATGAAAATGAAGAATGGGCATGGTTTCAATGGAAATGGGGCAGGCAACCAGGTAACGGTCGGCAAACCGCTCCACAATTTGGTTTTCTTTTAATTCATAAAGTCCGCAGACACCTGTCCGGCCTTCAGAAATCCGGCAGCGCAATTCACAGATCGAACAATTCATGGGCCCCATTTTTTATTTCCTTTTTGCCTGACCGCTTTTTTCAAAAAAAGCGTTGTATTCCTTCTCCGTCAGTTTGTAGTGATAAAAACGGGAATAAAAAAGCATGGTCTCCGCTTGAATATCGATGCCTTTCATGGCATCCGGATAAAGGGTTCCGGCCAGCCACAGGATGCCGAGAATCGCCTCCGGCGACGGGCGGTCCCACCAAAACGTTCCGATCGGACATGGATAGATGGCATTATTGGTTACCGCCTTGACATTCCTGAACTTCGGATTGTTCTGGATATCATCCGCCGAAGCGCCGTTGCTCTTGTTTGTGGAGCTGATGATGACATCGGGGTTCCAGACCAAAAGCTGCTCCGGTGTGACACCGCCCCCATGATTTAAATCTTTGGCGACATTCATCCCGCCGCTTGCTTCGATAAAATGATGCCCCCACGAAAGGCTTCCATCCGTTCCGAAATGGGTACCCGAAGAGGTGTAAAAAACTTTCTTTTTTTTCAAATCCGGAATGGACGCTGTTCTTTCTTGAATTTGAGATAATTTCTTTTCCCAATAGCCAACCAGTTCGGCGGCCTGTTTTTCGGTTCCCAGAATTTTGCCCACCATATGGAATTCCTTCAGCAGGCTGTCGATATCGGTCCGACCGGTACCGACGACGACAACGGGAATACCCAATTCCCTGATTCTTCGGTTTCCCTGAGTTGAGGTAACGCTTGCAAATACGATATCCGGCGACAGCGACATGATCTGCTCAAGGTTGATATTATTGAATGAGCCGGCATCCGGTAGGTTTGCAAGACCTTGATAGATTTTCAGAAACTGTGGAAACTTTTCCACGGAAGGTTGTGCAACAATTTTATCTGCTCCGCCCAACAGTGCGATTTCATGACTTGCGCCGCCGTAGCATGTTACAATGATCTTTTCGATTGCATGGGGAAGACAAACCCTTGCTCCGGTGCGGTCAACCACCGCTTTTTCGTAACATAAAACCGGGTCGGCGGCCGGTGAGAGTCCAAGGAGGACGAAAGCGATCCACAAGCCGATCTCAGCCGCATGGAAATATCTTTTTCCTTTATTCATTTTTCGTCCTGTTTTCTAAAAATCATACTGCAATGAGACAAAAAAGGTTCTGGGTGCACCGATATAGTATGTTGGAGTGTCCCGACCCAAAGAGGTGTCCGCCGCCGATATAATGGAAATATACTCCTCGTCCAGGAGATTGGTCACCGAAGCCGCCAAGGTCAGGCTTTGCTTTTGGGTAATTGAAAATCTTTTACTCAACGCCAGATCGACCAGGAAATATTCATCCACGCTGTATTTGTTTTCAACATCCGCGTAACGTTTTCCGAAATAGCGGACCGTCGGAGAAACGACAAAGTCTTTTATTTTCCAATTGACTGATAAATTTGCCATGAATTCGGGCACGTCGGGGATCTGATGGTCTTTGGATCGGATTATCGACCCTCCGGCGGCATCAATGTCCGAGGTAAATTCGTAACGGTTGTAAGTTGCCGATAAACCGGCATCCAGATTGGGTGTGAAGGCATAACCCCCGGCAACTTCCAGCCCATATGAGCGGGCCTCGGCGGTGTTCTGGGAATAACTGAAATCAAGGTCGGGGTCGTAAAAGGTTCCTCCGACATGTTTCACCAGGGAATAAAACAAGGTCGAGGCGATAAATCCTTTCCCGCGGGTGTAGTTGAGTCCCAGATCGAAATTGTCGGACATCTCCGGTTCGATGCTTCCCCAAATTGCCTGAATCTGTTGATCGGTCAGTCCCCGGTTCTTAAAGGAGATGACCTGGGATCCGAGACCATATTGAGGGGTATCGTAGGTTTTGCCATAACTCGCCCGGAGGCTTGTGGTATCCGAAAGTTGCTGGATTGCGCCGATATTGGGCAAAAAAAGCTCGTAGGTTTTGCCCCTCAAGTATAAATTCACTTCCGTGTCCATGGAAAGCGCGTCTTCATAGCTAACATCGGGAATTCCGGTTGTGTCGTAACTGGTC
>Ga0209604_1002763_pt1 | contig 12614 bp, 10 predicted proteins | sample AD_UKC097_MetaG_FD_184405 | JGI IMG/M metagenome (GOLD analysis project Ga0209604, IMG submission 184405) | Active sludge microbial communities of municipal wastewater-treating anaerobic digesters from USA - AD_UKC097_MetaG (SPAdes) (version 2) | ecosystem: Engineered > Bioreactor > Anaerobic >... | reverse complement strand
ATGGGAAGAACGGTTGATGGTTGATAGTTTATGGTTCATGGTTGATGGTCAAAGACCAGTTTATAGTTCATGGTTGATGGTTGTCCCACGGCACTGCGTGCCTTTAAAAGACCGTGAAATGTGAAGGGTGAAAAGAAAACAACAGTTTATAGTTGATGGTTGTACCACGGCACTGCGTGCCTTAATAGTTCAAGGTTCAATGTTCAAGGTTAAAAAACCAGTTCATGGTTGATAGTTTATAGTTCATAGTAAGAAAAAAAGTGTTACGTTTTAGGTGAAAAACACCGCGCTTGTCATTCCGGCATGGGTTTAGCCGGAATCCAGGAATAATTAAAATACTGGATGCCGGTCTACACCGGCATGACGGACAGTGGTGGATCCCCACGTGTACCGTACAACTGTCATTCCGGCGTGGGTTTAGCCGGAATCCAGGACCGCTTGTCCCCATTCGCTTCGCTTCGGGGATAATTCGCCTTACGCTTCGACCAGCGCTTCGCTTGCTCTCAGCTTGGCTCATTATCATTCCGGCGTGGGTTTAGCCGGAATCCAGGACCGCTCCGGACGGCTAAGCATCCTGGAGTTCATATTTGATGTACATGTCTTTATTTCCGGCTGAAACACTCCTCAGAACTGTCTCGGTTGATTTCCTGCCGTATAATTTGAGGACTTGTTTGTAGTAGGCCGTAATAAAATTTTCGTAGTATTCGTTTTTGACGGGGAAGTCGATGATGTTAAGATATACGGTGTTGTTTTCCAGCTTTGCGGCAACAGCGCCTCCGTCAAAATGTATGGCCCATATCTTCGGCAGGTTGCTTTCGACAAATGCTTTGATATCTTTTGTCTGCATTAAAAATTTATAAAAACCTCCCTCGGAAAGGGCGAATTTCGCGGCGATCCTGCCAAACAATATGTAGGAGTTCTTTTTGTCGCCGTTGAAGAATTCATCGACGATGCCGTCGAGCAGCATGATGGATTTTTCCACAGGAACCAGGGTAATGGTCATGATAATGTTGTCTTTGAAATACTGGTCCTTGTCCGCCATTTTAGCCATAAACTTGGTCCATTTGTCCAAACCGAATCCCGCGATAACGGTTGATTTGGCTATTGTAAAAAATGTGCCTTTAATATTCATCTGTAAATCTCCTTTTGTTAAAGAAGTTGCCTTTAATATGATCTATAAACTATCAACCATCAACTATCAACCATTTACGCCTTGACCAGGTTGGACAGGGGTTTGCGGTAGACGCCGCGGCTGTCGACGATGAGTTTGGCGTTTTTGGCAATGAGTTTGTAGTCCACCTTGGTGTGGTCGGTGATGACCAGCACGGCATCCTGCGCGGCGATGTTTTTTGCCGTCAGCGGCTGCGATTTGAGTTCGGGACCTTCCGGCCACTGCCGCAGCCGTTTGATTTTGGGCACGAACGGGTCGTGATAGGAAATCTTCGCGCCCAGCGCCATGAGCCGGGCAATGATTCTGTAGGCCGGGCTTTCGCGGTCGTCGTTGATGTCTTTTTTGTAGGCCAGTCCCAGAATCATCAGTTTGCTGCCCTTGACGGATTTGCCGCGTTCGTTGAGGGCCTGCTGAAGTTTGCTGATGATGTATTCGGGCATGCGGCGGTTGACTTCGCCGGCCAGTTCGATGAATTTTGTTTCGATGCCGCATTCGCGCGCTTTCCAGGAGAGGTAAAAGGGATCGAGCGGAATGCAGTGGCCGCCCCAGCCGGGACCGGGATTGAAACGCATGAAGCCGAAGGGCTTGGTGGCGGCGGCGTCGAGAACGTCCCAGACGTCGATGTTCATGCGCTCGTAAATGATTTTGAGTTCGTTGACCATGGCGATGTTGATGGCGCGGAAGATGTTTTCGGTCAGCTTGACGGCTTCGGCGGTTCGCGCATCGTTGACGCGCACGACTTTGCAGATGGCTTTTTTGTAAAGGGCTTCCGCCAGGTCGCCGCTGTCGGGGGTTGCGCCGCCGACGATTTTGGGAATGGTGGTGGTGCTGTAGCTGGCGTTGCCGGGATCTTCGCGTTCGGGCGAAAAGGCCAGATAGAAATCGCGGCCGCAGACGAGGCCGGTTTGTTCGAGCATGTTTCTGACCAGTTCGTCAGTGGTGCCGGGATAGGTGGTGGATTCCAGTACGATCAGTTGGCCTTTGCGCAGTCTTTTTTTGATCTGTTCGGTGGTGCCGACGATGTAGGACATGTCCGGATCGTGATGCGCGGTGAGCGGGGTAGGGACGCAGATGATGATGACGTCCGGTTTGTTGAGTCTGGCAAAATCCGCCGTGGCTTTAAGGTTGCCGGCGCGGACGGCTTTTTTGATTCGCGCGCCGTCGATGTGGGAGATGTAGCATTCGCCGCGGTCGAGCGCCTTGACTTTGGCGGCATCCACATCAAAGCCCAGGACGCTGAAACCTTTTTCGGCGTAGGCCAGCGCCAGCGGCAGGCCGACGTATCCCAGGCCGATGATGCCGATGAGGGCCTTGCCTTCATTTATTTTTGTTAATAAGGTTTGTTTGTGGTTTGACATAAGTTCCTTTCGAAAAAAAACGTTCAATGTTCAAGGTTCAAGGTTCAATGTTCAACGTTCAAGATTCAATTTAAAGGTTCAATGTTCAAGGTTCAAGGTTCAAGGTTTTCAATCCCAGGTTAGAAGAAATTTCCAGACAGGCATTACGTTGATTTTGTTGTCTATGACGGTTTCGTCATCCCAGGTTACTATTGTACCTGTCGGGAGTGAAAGTTCATCCATTGCGCTTTTCAACCCGCGGAGTTCTCTTTCAAAGGTTTTTTTATCCGATGTCTCCCAGCAGACCTGAATAAGTTGCGTCTTGCCGGAAATTCTGTGCCGGGTAAGAAAATCGACTTCTCGCCCGTCTTTTGTGTTGATGTATTCGACGTCATACGCCCCGCGCCGCAGGTGCATAAAGACCATGGTTTCCAGCAGGCGGCCGTAATTAGATGCATTACGAAAGGTCATGGCGTTTAAAAGTCCGGTGTCAATGGTGTAGATTTTGGCAGGGTTGATGAGCCTTGATTTTTCAGAACGACTGTGAACCGGAACTTTGTAAAACAGAAAGGCGTCTGTCAAATGATCAAGGTATTCGTACAGGCTGTTCTTGGTGCATTTGATCGACATGCTTTTCATAGTATTGAAGAATTTGTTGACACTGAATTGCCCGCCGGAAGAATTCATAATATGGCGGACAAGATATTTGAGCACCAGAACATTGCTCACCTTATGGCGTTCGATAATGTCTTTCAGCAACACGGTATCAATATAACCTTGTAATATTTCGATACGCAGGTCGCGATTGGTTTTTTGTACTTCCGGGAAGCCTCCTGCTTCAAGATAGTCTTTTACGGCTTTGCGTAATATGGAAGATGTTTTTGCACCGTATTTTAGGGGTCTGTCAAAGAAATGCCCATGATATTTTAAATATTCCTCAAAGCTGAACGGGAATATTTCTATGGCTAAAGAACGTCCGCGCAAACTGGTGGCTATTTCCGAACCAAGCAATTTTGATGATGATCCGGTAATGAATATTTGAATATTTTCAGTATCCAGCAAACGCCGGATGAACATTTCCCATTGATCAATTCGCTGTATCTCATCAAAGAAAAAGTAACATCGTGTTTTTCGATGTTCAGGGTATTTTCCGAAATAGACATCAATAATGTTCTGGAAATTATGAACGTTAAACTCCAGCAGCCGGTCATCTTCAAAGTTAAGATAGAGGATTTGTTCTTTTTTTATTCCGGCGGCAATCAGGTCTTTTATTTTTTGATAACAAAACCAAGTCTTTCCAGTGCGTCTCATGCCGATGACGACATCCGCCTTCCCCTTAACTTCAGAAAATGACTTGTTTCGCGGCACCGGTTCAGGGAGCTTTCTTTCGTGAAAATCGTCAATAAGTTGTGAAATGATATTTTTCATGTTGGGAATGTTATCTCTTTTTTAGAGATAATGCAATTGATTTTTATCTCTTTATTAGAGCAAATAAGGACTTCTCAAATGCGTTCGAAGTGACATAATACCGCTTGTCCCCATCCGCTTCGCTACCCCTGTCATTCCGGCGTGGGCTTAGCCGGAATCCAGGAAGAACAAAACTGGATACCGGCCTTCGCCGGTATGACAAAAATGAGGTCATTCCGGCGTGGGCTTAGCCGGAATCCAGGAAAGAACAACACTGGATACCGGCCTTCGCCGGTATGACAAAAATGAGGTCATTCCGGCGTGGGCTTAGCCGGAATCCAGTACCGCTTGTCCCCATTCGCTTCGCTTCGGGGATAGTTCCCAATCCCGACACGTCGTGGATTGGATAGTTCGTCCAGCAAATTTCAGCGCGCTACGCTTCTGAAACTTGGGACTCACTAGTTTCCAATAGCCAAAGGCTTTGGATAGTTTCCGCGTCCCGATAAATCGTGATTGGATAATCAACTACAAACTTCAATGCGCTATGCTTTTGAAGTTTAAGTTTCATTACCTTTTCCAAGTTTCAATGCATTTCACTTTTGGAATTGGAGTTTCACTACGTGTGAATGGCGAAACGAGGGACTCCTTTTAAAATATGTGAACAGTACGGATACACGGATGATAGGTGACAGCGTGGAATCAATAAACTTCATCGTGTCCACCAATATCAATCAGAAGAATTTCCTTCTTGCTTAAAAATTTAAAGATTACCCGGCAATCATAACTAACGCTAAATGCCCAGAGCCCATCAAGTTTTCCTGTTAATTTATGAGTTCTCAGGCGTGACTGGAAAGGATCTTTTGCAAACATTTCGACAGCGCCCCAGAATCTGCTTTTGAGTTCATCATCGTTCTTGACTTTTTTGCGGTAAACCCTTTTAAAACCTTGATCCCAAGATATTTTAATCACTTTCCAGATCCTTGTACAATTCCTTTACGGTACCGCTCTTTGTCGTCTTCTTCCTGAAACTGGCCATTACTGCCTTTTCCCTCTTTGCAATGGCCTCTCTTTTTGCCTCTATCAACTGCTTTTTGATTACTTCTGTTGCGTATTCCTTGTCATCAAGGGGCAAATGAAGAAATTCATCGATCAGGTTTTTCACCGTCGCTGTGCGCATTTATTTCTCCTCCTCTTTTGCTTTCTGTTTAAAGTTACCAAAATATTTTTGAAGAGTAAAGGGTTAAGTGGTTAAGCGCATTTAACGTTCAAGGTTCAAAAAACAGTTTTACGTGTTAGGTGTTACGTTTTAGGTTCAAAAGACCTTTTAGGGTAAATCCAGGCGAAAGATATGAGTGACTTTCTCGTCTTCCCTGCGACGCCGAGAACCAGAAATAATTTTAATACTGGATGCCGGTCTACACTGGCATGACGGACAGTTGGGTCATCCCGTGTGTCTCGTACCGCCTGTCCCCATCCGCTTCGCTACCCCTGTCATTCCGGCGTGGGTTTAGCCGGAATCCAGGAAAGAACAACACTGGATACCGGCCTTCGCCGGTATGACAAAAATGAGGTCATTCCGGCGTGGGCTTAGCCGGAATCCAGGAAAGAACAACACTGGATACCGGCCTTCGCCGGTATGACGGACAAAGGTAGATGCCGGTCTACACCGGCATGACGGACAGTCGGGGCATTCCCGCGTGTACCGTACCGCCTGTCCCCATCCGCTTCGCTCTTAAATAGTTCAATGTTCAAAGTTCAATGTTCAAGGTTAAAAACACCGCGGCTGTCCCTATCCGTTTCGCTACCCCTGTCATTCCGGCGTGGGCTTAGCCGGAATCCAGGAAAGAACAATACTGGGTACCGGCCTTCGCCGGTATGACGGGCGGTGGTGTATACCGGCCTTCGCCGGTATGACAAAAATGAGGTCATTCCGGCGTGGGTTTAGCCGGAATCCAGTGCCGCTTGTCCCCATTCGCTTCGCTTCGGGCGGGCCACGGTGCCCCTTGTTTGTCGGTGATGAAGTTGACGGCTTTGAGGGAGTGGGCGTCGGTGCCGTAATGGGTGAAGAGGTTGTGCTTCTTCAACAGATTCGCGGTGTGCTGAACTTCCGGTCCGTACATCCCATGAAAACTGCCGAAGTTTCCCTGAAACGCGCAGCCGATGTCTTTGAGGTAATCGATCAGGCCGTTTTCTGCGTTGATGAGTCCGGCGTTTTTATCGTCGGCACGGGAAAATGCGAAACGCGACGGTCTGCTCTGTACCGGCGCGGCAAAAAGACGGCATCGCTCGGGATGGGCGATCATCGGGACGAATCCGCTCCGTTTTATTTTGAAACAGGATTCTTTAACGTATTCTTCAGGGGTGTTGTTGGGAATTTCTATCATGAGGTACGGCGTGCCGCCGAGCGGCATGGGGTCCTGAAGGTAGCCGTCCAGAAATTCATCGAGGTAGTGTTCGCGGCCCGGCTGAATGTCCAGCGGGATGTTTGCTTCCCGGAGCGCGGTCTGCAGGGATGACACGGCGGACACAATGGCCCGGTTGTCCGCATCAAAGCAGCCCTTGATCAGATGCGGGGTGCAGTAGATGGTTTCAAATCCGGCAGCATGAAGCGCCCGCGCCATGGCAACGGATTCGTCGAGATCATCCGCCCCGTCGTCAATTCCGCAAAGTATGTGAGAATGAAAATCGATCATAGAAAAAACGTTTTAGGTTTTAAGTTTTAGGTTTTAGGTAAAATAGAAATAGTTGTTTGTTTTTACGTAAAACTTAACACGTAAAACCTAAAACTGTTTTTATGTTTTAATAGATTTGATTAAACTGTGAAGCATAGATGATATTTTCTTTAACTCTTCTGCAAATTCTTTTTGGACGCTGTTATCTATAATGCCAATTTTGCAGGCTATATAAATCTGAGTCCGGAGCTCTGCGGCGGAACCTTTGGCGATATGTAAAAATCTGATAAATTCCTGTTTGGAATTTCGTTCTGCACCTTCGGCGATATTGCTGGAAATACTAACAGCCGCTCTTGTCATTTGATCCTTCAGACCAAAATCCTTACAATCTTTTAGTGCTTCGTAAACCCGAACAGCCAGATTGCATCCTAATTTCCAAACGTCGAGTTCTTCGAAAGACCGATATCCCATCAATCAAAATATCCAGGTAAACGTTATAATAAAAATAATCTTCAGTTATTGTTACTTAACACCTAACACGTAAAACGTAAAACTTTCTATCTTCTCATCCTTCACATTCTTAACCTGTTCCTGATTTGTGTTCTCAGTTTTTCCGGGAGGAGGTTGATGAGTTTTTCCCAACGGGTGTTTCTGAGCGGTTTTTTTTCTTCGTCGGAGTAGTAGCCGTATCCGTAGTCCTGTCCGTGTCCGTAACCATAGCCGTATCCGTAACCTTTTCCGTAGCGGTAGTAGCGGCTGCCGTAGTATCCGTAGGTTTCTCCTTTGCCGGTCTTGTCGTTGATGATGAGTCCGGCAACGGAAGCCTGAAGGGTGGCGAGGGTTTCGCGCACGTGCTGCGCGGCTTTCAGGGGAACGCGCCCGGCTTCCATGATGAGAATGACAATGTCCGATATCGTGGCCAGTACCGGCGCGTCGGTGACGGCCAGAACGGGCGGAGCGTCAATGATGATGAAATCGTAGTTTTCCCGCTGGGCGAGCAGGAACCGGCGCATGGCTTCCGATCCGAGAAGTTCGGAAGGGTTGGGCGGGGTTGTGCCGGCGCTGATGAGATCCAGGCCGGGTATGCCGGTGTTGTGTTTGGCTTTGTCAAAGGCGGCGTCGCCGGTCAGAATTTCGGTCAGCCCCGGCGTTTTGCTGTGGCCGAATTTTTCGTGCAGGGAGGAACGGCGCAAATCGCAGTCGATGATGAGGACGCGGGCGCCCGTCTGGGCGATGACGACGGCTTCGTTGGCGGTGATGGTGCTTTTGCCTTCCCGCGGGAAAGTGCTGGTGAAGAGCATGATCTTCTTTTCTTTGTGGATGGCGGTGAAGTGCAGGTTGGTGCGCAGCGAGCGGAATGCTTCAGCCACCATGGATTTGGGCTCTTTCTGGGTGATCAGGGCCTGTTTGGGCGGTGTGAAACCGTTTTTAGCGGGCGCATCATAACCCGGGATATGAGGAATGGTTGCCAGAAGCGGCAGCCCCGTGGCGCGTTTGGCTTCTTCGGCATCCTTGATGGTGTCGTCCAGATATTCTTGAAAGAAGGCCAGGCCGATGCCCAGCGCCAGTCCGAACAGCAGTCCCAGCAGCAGGTTCTGTCCGACTTTCGGCTTGACGGGACGGCCGGGGGTGATGGCCGGATCGACAATGTCGATGTTGCTGATGGTGGAGGCCTTGGCGATGCGGGCTTCTTCATGTTTCTGCAGGAGGAAGGTGTAGATGTCGGAGTTGACTTTGGAAACACGGGTGAGGCGTGCCAGGTCGCGTTCGACATTGGGGAGGGCCTGCATTTCTTTTTCGTAGGCGCTCAACTGGCTCCGGATGGCTTCTTCCTGTTTGGCCAGGTTGAAGCGGCTGGTTTCGTAAATGCCCAGCAGTTTGTTTTGCACTTCGTCAATCTGGTTCTGCACGGTTTTGACGGCCTGATGCGCTTCGGTGTAGCTGGTCAGAAGGGCTTTTTTCTGCACTTCCAGATCGGCCAGTTTCGCGGCCAGGGTTTCTACGTTCGGGTTGCTCATCATGATGCCGGGCACGTAGACTTTATCTTCTTTCATCGCTTTTTTCAGGGCTTCGCGGGCAAACTCGATCTGCTGCCGCTGCAGGTTGACGTTGGTGCGGTTTTGTTCCAGCCCGGATATTTTTTCGATCAGGGCGTTGGCTTCGCCGTCCAGGGCGACAACGCCGGTGGAGCTTTTGTAGACCTGAAGGTCTTTTTCGGAGGTATCCAGATGGCCGCGCAGCGATTTGATCTGATCGTCGATAAACGAGACGGCCCGGCTGGCTTCTTCGCTCTTGAAGGAGACGGACTGCTCCAGGTAGGCCTGCACCAGGGTGTTGACGATGTCGCGCGCCAGAACCGGATCGGTGCTGGTGTAGGAGACTTTGATGATGCCGGTCTGGCGGCCCTGTTCAACGGCCTTGATGTTGTTTCTGACCGCGTCCACCACGTTTTCGAACGGGGCGAGTTCCAAACGGAAGCTGTCGCCGGGATTTCCCTTGATGTTGTCCAGAAGCAGGCTGAAGCCGTTTTGTTTCATCAGGACGCCGCCGGTTCCTTTGCCGACGAGATCGCCTTCGTCGTCTCTGACGTCAAAGGTGTTTTGACCGGTAAGCGTGATGTCGTAAACGGGGGTTCGGGCCTGGGTTTTAAACTCGAGGATCCGGAAGGAAAGACCGTCCGATTTTTTCAAGATATTCGCGTTCAGGTGCAGCCGCCGGACTACGTGTTCGGCATTGGAGCGGGATTTGACGATTTCGATTTCCGCGTTGGTCGGATTGGTGGTGTTGAGCGACAGTTCGCTGAGGATGTGGTCGTTGCCTTTGCTGTCCTTGATGTGCAGCATGGAGGAGGCTTCGTAAACCGGTTTCATCAGGAAGGTGTACAAAGCGACTGCAATGAAAACGGCGCAGAACGCGGTGAGGAATATTTTCCAGCGCCTCATGATGACGGCAATGTATTCGAAGATGTTTTCCTGCTGGGGAGCAGGATTCGCGGGTGTCAGCGGTGTTTTTGTGTTCATGATAATCCTTTTAATCGCTTAAGTATTTAATGGAAACAAAAGGCTGAAGCAGTGCGCTGAAGGCCTGCAGGGACGGCAGGATTTCGTTGATGGCATCGTTCCAGCTTCCCAATCCGCTTTTCGGAACAAAAATGATGTCGCCCTGATGAAGCGGCATCGGCATGGATTCGCCGCGTAAAATTTTATCGAAATCAACCACCAGAAGTTCGCCCTGGGTGGCTGAATGCGAACGGATGATGCGGATGTACTGAAAGTCGTGTCCGGTATCGCGCAGTTCCGCAGTGGCAATGGCCTGCGCCAGGGTCAGGCCGCCGGGGGGAATGGGAACGGGCCCTCCTTTTTTGACCGCGCCGAAAACAAAGACCAGCCGGTTTTTGTTGTCGGGGATGAAGATGGTGTCGCCCGGTCTGAGCCAGATGTTGTTGCGCTGATCGCCTTTGGTCAAAAGATCGTTGATGTCCACCGGCATGGTTTTTTTGTCCCGGATGAGACGGGCGCAGGTCAGATCGGCGTTGGCGTCATGGCCGTTGCCCAGCGCGACACCCTGCAGAAGGTTCATCGGCCGGTCCATGTAAAACGTGCCGGAGTTCCGGAACTGCCCGAGCAGGTAAAGCGGATGGCTCTTGTATTGTCCGACTTCGACGACCACCCAGGGATCGTTGAGGTATTTTTTAGCCGCATCCTGGATTTGTTTTTGCGCCTGGGTCAGGGACATCCCGCCCACATGAATCGTTCCGAGATAGGGCATCTGAATGTTGCCGTTGCCGTCCACCCGGCTTCCCGATGGCGCCTGAACATTGCCCAGTTGCGAATAGGATGAGGTCGAATTCAGGCTGGAGAATTCCGGTTTGCCGCTGACGTTGACAAAAAGGACGTCGCCGGGACCGATGACGTATTCCGCCGGCGGTGTGCCGTCGTCGGGGAAGGGGATGGTGACGGTTTCTTCCGAAACGACCGCGCTGTCAGACGAAGAGGGAATCTGTTTGACAGTGCCGGGTGCAATATCGCGGTATCTCGCGCAGCCGGCCAGCACCAAAACGATGCAGACGCTTGAAAATATAACTTTAAAAATCAATGCCTTGCTGTGGTTCATGGTATTGCCTTCCTTTATGTAAGATGGTTAACGTATGTTCAATGTTCAAGGTTCAATGTTCAATGTTAAAGAAAAACAGTTTTAAGTGTTAAGTGTTAGGTTTTTCCCTACGGCACTGTGTGCCTAAGAACGTGAAAGGTGAATCGTGAATGGTGAAAAATAACAGTTTTACGTTTTAGGTGAAATACATCTTTACTGTCATTCCCGCATGCTCCTGGCGGGAATCCATGGATCCCCGACAAACCCATTCGGGGATGACAAAAGGTGGTGACCAATTCGGGGATGACAAAAAAATATGTCATTCCCGCATGCTCCTGGCGGGAATCTAGTACCGCTGTCCCCATGCGCTTCGCTTCGGGGATAATTCGCCTTACGCTTCGACCAGCGCTTTGCTTGCTCTCAGCTTGGCTCATTATCATTCCGGCATGGGCCTGGCGGGAATCTAGTACCGCTGTCCCCATCCGCTACGCTACTTAAAAAGTTCAAGGTTCAACGTTCAAGGTTCAACGTTCAAGGTTCAAGGTTCAACGTTTAAGGTAAAAATCGTGTAGTAAGGGATGATATTTGGATGAAGATTTAAGTATGCATTTTAAATAAAAAAATACGGGACGTGAATACAGCTCCGCCCCCTGACTTACATGCTCTCCCCTACTATAAAACAAGTGTTTACCAACAAATAACAGCTATTCTCTGATAAAGAGTCGGGGTAAGTCAAAAAACCGTGGGTAAAAATTTTACAGTTTTTTTCCGCCAAAATATAACAAAATTTTTTAAAAAATTAACTAATTGTAATGGTTGGATTAATTAACTTTTTTTAAAGTAAATGTCAATCCCTCGAAAGAGGGATTTTTACAAGGAGAATGAATTTTTTTTTGAGGAGCTCCTCGGTTTTCAATCGGTCTGTTTTTTTCCGGATCGAAAGAAAAAGGATCGGGTTTTTGCCCGAAGGCTCTTGACATTATCGACCAGCGGGAGTAAGTTATAATTAAAGAGTGCTGCAATGCCCAGACGATGAAAGTGAAAGAAAAAAATTTCACTGGAGGAAAAAACATAAAATATCTTTTGGGTATTGAAGAAGTAATGCAAACTGCTTTCTTAAGCAGTTCTAAGGTGAGCTGTCCACAGCTTATGCAAGAAGCATTGCAGCGCTCTTCTTTTTTAGGTTCATCGGGCGTTCGTCTGAAGCCTGCAAATCATTTATCCCCGAAAAAAATATAAATCCGGTGCGGCTAGGATTTGGATTTCGTCTTGGTTTTGCTGATGTTTTTGTAATAGTTTTGGACCTGTTGTCTGTTTTCCTCAACGTATTTCTTGAATTCGCGGCAGCCTCTCTCGTATACATTATCCATTTTGCCCAGAAGCGCGTTGACGTCTTCGGGCATCCAGTTTTCATGTGTCATACAGGCATCGAACACTTTGCGGGTCTGGTCCCGAAAATCCGCCATGGCTTTGTTGTCGTAGAATTGCTCAATCCGGGCATATCCTTCGTCCATGGCTTTCTTTAAATCGTCGATCCATTCTTTGTACAGGTCGGTCCGCTGCTTCATGAATTTTTTACCGTCGTCGGTCATGATGGGAAGATAATGGAAGATGTTGAGAATGTTTTCAGCCTGCTGCTGCATCATGACCATCATCGAAAAACAGTTTGTCAGCGAAATCCTGTGAAATTCGATCAGTTGCTTGAACATTTTTCTGTCGTCCATGGATTGCTCCTTTCTTTTTGCAGCGCGATGCGGCGGGTTCAGGCCGATGGCTCTCAGGCCAGTTGATAGCCTTTTTCGATGAAAAGTTTCAGACAGGCGTCCACCACTTTTTCATCGTAAAGTTTCCCCCTGTTTTTTTCAATTTCCTTCAATGCAAATTCCAGCCCCAGGGAAGGACGGTAGGGACGATGCGATGCGATCGCTTCCACAA
>Ga0209604_1002762_pt1 | contig 12615 bp, 9 predicted proteins | sample AD_UKC097_MetaG_FD_184405 | JGI IMG/M metagenome (GOLD analysis project Ga0209604, IMG submission 184405) | Active sludge microbial communities of municipal wastewater-treating anaerobic digesters from USA - AD_UKC097_MetaG (SPAdes) (version 2) | ecosystem: Engineered > Bioreactor > Anaerobic >... | reverse complement strand
AACCTAACCTCGACTCCCGGTTCTATTATCAACTGCGCTCCAGATTCAACTATGATGTCTCCCGTGATTATGTATGGAGAGTTGGCCTTAGTCATGAGCGCATATCCGGAGATTGTTCCTTCAAATTCTCCGCCGGGAATTAGATAATAGTCAGTGCTGAAAGAAAAGATTTCGCTTGGAGTTTCAGCCGCGGATGGATCTCTTGCCACTATCATCCAGTAGTAAGTCTTGCCCGCGGTTATCCCTTCAAGGAGAAAACTTGTAGCCGACTGCGTAGCTATAACATCAAGCGCCTCAACGTTTTCACCGAAATAAACATCAAATGTTAGAAGCTGGCCGTCCGGATCATTGCAGTCCCAGCTTAGTTCTACTGAAGTTGTGTTGATTAAAAGGGCAGTGTTTTCGGGAGATACCAGCCGCGGCTCTTCCGGGGGTCTATTCGTATTCTCAACGGTCAGCGTGAATGTCGTTTCAACCTCTCCGCCATTCCCGTCGGCGGCCTTTATCCTTACCTGGTATGTTCCAGCCGCATCGTAATTGGGACTGTAGGTATATTCACTGCCGATAACCGTGCCCACTCCCGAAACTACAGCGAAAACAAGGTTGTCTCCGTCTGGATCTTCAAAGTAATCAAATAGCTGAATATTGAGTGTTTCTCCTTCTGCTATTGTCTGGTTCGGGATTCCATCTGTAACGGGAGGTCTGTTGGTTTTCGTTACTTCGATTATGAAAGCATCTGTCATCATGTTTCCCGCTGTGTCTTTAACCGTTATCTCAACTATCTGATTTCCCAGTGTATCGAAGTCTGGTGTATACAAGTAGATTGAATTAGTTATTGTTCCTGGAGAATCAACCTCAAGTATGAACAACAGGCTGTCACCTTCGGGATCGGATGAATAGTTTAGAAGATCCAGTTCCAAGGTTTCACCTTGAGCAATCTGCTGATCGGGTACAGAAATAAAGGGTGGTTCGTTCGGTTTTTCTTTTCCATAGTTTCTTGCAAAGATTATGAAGTCAACAAGGTCTATCTTTCCATCTGGAGTACAGCTGTCGTATATCCCCGCCCATACTCCCAGGTATTTGTCCTCTGCAGGGGCTATGTCATATGTGTCACTGTATTCGCCTTCTCCACCAAGTACACTTCCATAGCTTCTGGCAAACAATATGAAGTCCGGGAGATCCACCTCGTTGCTATTATCAAAGTCACCAATTAGTTTGGGACCGCCTATAACAATCTCGCCATCATGGAACGTTGTCTGAATTAGTTCTGTGTTTGCGTCGCGCAACTCTCCCGAGAGACTAACTATTGTTTTCCCCTCTGTGAGACTGGCAATGAAATGTATCTGGTAGATATATTCGCTATCTATATTCTTTGCAGAGTTGAAAGCAGTGGTTATCTTAATACTGTTTTCTGTATGTTGAACTATTAGTAATCCCGTCCCGAATGAGTTTAGAGGGCTGACTCCTTGTTCTCCCTTAGATTTGTCTATGATTATGTATTGTGGATCGTAAGTTATCGTGATCTCAACTCCGGCAAATCCATTGACGTTTTCAGCGTGGACAAGAAAGTACCCTTCGGAGGCTTTGTCTATGCTTCCATCCACTATGCTTACACCGTCGGGAAATGGAGGCTTTGCCTGAGGTTTAGGCGAAGGCATTTCAAGATACTTTGCAGAAGAAGATACTACCAGGTTCTTTAAAGTAGTGAAATTACCGTTTATTTTGGCTATCTCTTCTCCTTCAATTATGTTGGTTGAAGTCGAGACTATGGCTATTCTAGTGGTATATTCATCGCTATGGGTTACTATCTTCAAGAGGGAATCGTCAACCGTTATAGCTTCCTCTTTAATAGAGGCTGCTATTATCACATCTATCCCTGTTAACTCTTTCAGGGCCTTAATGGATATTGAACCGTCCTCATTTAGAATGAAGGAAAGCTCTTCAGAATTAACCATTTTCTGGTCTAATTGAAAACATCCTCCAATTATTAGAACCAGTAAACCGATCGCGACAAATTCGCTTACCCTTTTCATCCAACTACCTCCCCTGGCCACTTATCGACTCGCTTTACGCTATTATGATTATGGAAACTTGAATAACCAATGAAACACCCTGAATTTCAAAAATACCGAACATTAGTCCGGTATTACTTCACAATGAAAAGTCCCTGATCACTTGAATCAACGGGGATTTCAACCAAAGTATTATCAACAAATGAAGCGCTGCTGAAAACTGCGGCAGTTCTTCCCGTTCTAGCCTTTGTCTTCACATAGATAAACCAGAGATCCCCATCGGCAATATTGTTTCCAGCAGAGTTTGTATATGCTCCGCTCAGTGAGACCGTGGACCCGGTAGCATCCTTGAGTTTTATTATCGACAGTAAATCGGTACTCATAGCTTTGTATTCGCACCAGGGTTCGAAGTTTGCAAATGTCGCCTCGGGATTAGATGCAAGAAATTCGCTAAGGATTTGCCCGTCGATATTCATAAATTCCATGTAGTCTGTGTCGATCTCAATCTCTATCTCTGATCCCGAGACAGTTCCGATTCCCTTTACCTGAACAACCATAGCCTCTGGATCTGAAGGCTGCTTATTTAGTAGGTTATCGATTATGTGTATCGATTTATCTGTAAGAACTTCTTCTATAGTAGAGAAAGCCATTACTCCAGAATCCTTTGTGGCCGAACCGTTTGAAGCAATAACTCTCCAGTAGAAGGTAAACCCCTTAATCACTTCTGGATAATACTCATTAAGATTTGAACTCTCCAGGACCTTGTTAAGATTGCTGGCTGAGTATCCGAAGTAAACATCATAAGTTACGTTAGCTCCATCCGGATCAACGGCATTCCATTCAAGCTTCACATCTGTTGACTGATTAACCGCACCATCAGCTGGTAGAAGTTTGTCGAATTCGGGCGCGTGATTCATTTCAAAATTGGCCACAAGATCACGGTCCCTTGTGGCAGTAAATGTGTAAACCGGCTCTTTGCTTACTTCAATTGCAGATTCTGTCCAGTTTATGAAATGGTTCCCTTGATTAGGAGTAGCAACCACCGTAACTTCATCACCTGAATTGTACGTCCCACCACCACTTACCGATCCACCATCTGTTGGATTTACGTTTATAGTTATAGAGTAAGTTATTCGTCTAAAGTTAGCTACAAGAGCTCTATCTGCGTCAGCTGTAAAGGAGTAATTTGTTTTTGTGCTTACCTGCACTCCATTATCTGTCCAGTCAACAAATTCATAGCCCTCGTTAGGTGTCGCTATTAGATTTACCTGTGATCCATGAACGTAGTTACCAGCGCCAGTTATCGTTCCGCCATCTGAAGGGTTCGAAGATGTCGCAATGAAATACTGAGGAATAAAGTAGATTGAATAAGTAGAAGTTGTAACTCCATCCTCGGCAGTTACAGTAACTAAAGCAGTTCCGGGAAGGTCCAAAACCTGCGTTATAGTAATGGCTGCATTTGAATCACTAGCAGTAGCCGAAATCGTTGGCAAATCGATAGTTCCAGCTGGAAGAATAATCTCGTAGTCTAGCTTGTCATACTTGAAACCTGGAACGGGCATATCGTTGTATTCAAGAGCCTTCAAAGAAGAGTCATTGTTCTTCTGCACAGTGAAGTAGATGTGATATGTAGTCACAGTCTTGCCATCTAATGCAGTAACGATTATTGTAGTTGTTCCGGGAAGAGTCTCCGCATTTATCACTTCGATAGTTACGCCTTCGACGTTAGGAATAGTAGTTATCGTAGGTACTTCAGTTGTCCCTATCGGAAGGACAATAGTGTAATCGGTTATGTCTGGATTGAAGTCTGGGACGGCAAGGGAATTAAACAATAAAGCCTTTAGCGTAGGATCTTTCATAGTTTGAATAGATGGACACCCGGCTAACATGAAGATAAGCAAGCAAATCACAAAAAGAGAACTAACTCGTTTCACTCTTTGGCCTCCTTAACAAACTGCTCTATCTATTGTGAATGATTAAAATGAAAATCGTTTAAATTAAAAGGCTTTCCCAAACCAATATATAGAATTTCCAATGTTCAAAGCCCAGTCACTAACAAGATTTAGATAACTATATTTCAACAATATCAAATGTTACATTAATTTCAAAACAATACCGGATTCAAATTCGCATGTCAAATCACGTTGTACCATTTTTTGATATACCAGATTTTGCTATACCAAATTTTGGTACGCCGACTCTTCCATGCGGTAATTGATGATTAAATCGAAATAGCCTGCTGCAAAGGGGATTAGCCAATAAAGCGACATTAAACAAACCGGTTTTTACGCGCGTATCATGACTAATATTGGAAGAGCAAAAAGCAGTAATAGAATCTCATCATCTGAAGCTGGATTTATGAATAACCAACAGCAATAACAATCAACTTAAAAAGATGCACAAAAGCACAAAAAACGGTTTTTTTGTTTTTTTTAAAATACTCCAGTTACTGCCGTCAGTCCTCCCTCATTTTGGGGTTATGTCATCGGGTCAAAATTAGAAGTTATAAACAGCTATAATTGTTATATAAAGCTAATTATAGAAAATCTATCAATAAATCTATTTTTCGCAATTTTCACACACTGGTAGCTCAAATAGGTGTCAACTTAATACTTCAGTGATCCGAAAATGAAATGCGTTCTAAAGATGTTCTACCAATACTACTAAATCACAAGGAGACGAAAAGACTCTTTCCTCCAAAAATAATATTAGTCATCGCAATCCGGACTCTTTCTCGACTAAAAAAATTAACATGTCTCCCGCGTTTGTTTCTAGAATAACCTGGAGTAAGTTGCCAAACAAAACTATGATCGCAGATCATCCGAAGGTTTTCTTGATTCAAAACCGTTCTTATCTAGAAATTCCTCTACTGTTTTGGGCGAGAAGATAAAGAAATCTTTGATATCTTTCCGAACTTTTTCTATGTTTTTTGCATTTACGTCCTTGGTCTTTGTTAGAGCCGGAAAGGCACTCAGTAAATCCCGAATTTCATCCAGGCCAAAGAGAGACACTTTTTCCGGACTTTCGCACAAATGATTAGCCATTTCTAGCTCTTCAATACTCCTATCGTGCTCATCAATAGTCATATCCATAGCCCAACCGTCTTTCAAAGTCTTTTCTAGATATCCCCACTTATTCTTTTTTGCCTTTGGGGCTACATAAAATATCCCCTGGGTAACTATCTCTTCGACTTTTTCGGACCTCGAAGGAGTTTTGTCTCCATACTTTTTGTCTGCAAACATATCGCTAATTTCGAAAAGAAGTTTCTTTGATATTTGTCGGATATCGAATCCTTTGAGCCAGGCATAAGTCAATATTTGTTTTAACGACTGGTATGAAGAAAAGTACAACAACACATTCTTACTCTCAGCATTATCTATGGAATTGTCTTCCATAGAGGAAATTATGTTCTGTTTGTTTGTTCTAAGATATATATTTTTACTAACTAACAATACAAACATATAGGGATCTATGGAACTTTCTTCTATAGATTCCCTATAAAACATCTGATTTAATAACGTTGCAAGATGAATATTTAGCGATTTCTCCTCTATGAAGTTCGCTAGTGCTTTCTCAACAGAGACTTTACTCTTGTTTGTTTTACTCAACGATAGCTTATGGTCAATCCAGTTCTTCTGTACTAGTGACTGTAGTATTTTGCCTGCCCATTTATAGGAAATGGAAAGGTTTTTTTCAATATCGCTGTTTGTCATAGTTATAATGTGCGATCCTTCAAGAAGAGCGCGATCAAAGATATGTTCCAGTACCAGTTTTTCGTTTGGATTCAGATCGGTTCGTTGCCTTATAAAGGTTGGGAAATTCCTGATCGTATATAGGATAATATGTGAATCAGTCGTTAGCTGGGAAGGATCATCTATGGCTTTTTGTTCTATAGAAGTTTGTTCTTCTATGGAACTTAGTTCTATGGAAGTATGTTCCTGCATACCGGATTCTTCTATAGAACTATGTTCTATAGACATTGCTTCTATAGAAGTTTGTTCCTTACTAGAAGATTCTTCTATAGAATTTACTTCCATAGACGTTGATTCTATAGAATTATCTTCCTTAGAACGAATGGTGTCTTCTCCTTTGTTTTTTGTTAATGATGGGTGATCTTCCCCTCCCAAATCTCGGGAATCTTTCAAAGGAGTTTGTGTGGCATCTCGTTTCGTTGCAACAGGAGCAGGGACACCCCAAATAGATTCAACACTCTTTTCATAGGTTTCAGCGCGTGATAGTGAACGTGCTTGTTCAACGCCGATTTGATTCACGTTTTCGGTTGATTGGAGAATGTCATCCAGGGTAGTATCTCGTTTTTTCTTTTCTTTGTTAGTCATAGGTGTCATCCCTTATGAAACTCTACTGGGGTCTCAACTCTGTGGAAGAGTTCCTTCAATAGATCAATCAGAATGCCGCGATGATCAGCTGGAATATTGTGAAGCAGGTTTCTCCGAGCAGCTATGTTTTCAACCATCCTGGAAGATGTCGGGATAATTGTATCAAAAGAGAAGGAATCATATTCTTTTTGAATGGCCTTTAGGAGCGATGTCTGAAGACGGTACCGCTTATCATATGCATTTACCAGAAGCCCAAGCACATTTAATCGTGGATTCTGACTCTTCTTTGCAGTAACCAAAAATGTGAGCATGTTGCTCACGCCCAGCAGTGCGTGTTTTGTTAGCGTCAAGGGAATAAGAATGTTATCTGCAGCTACAACTGCATTCTGGGTAAATATCCCTAATGAAGGGGGCGTATCAATTATTATAAGTGAATAGTTGTCCCTCACACGATCAATAGCGTCCTTCAAGCGAGTTCTTCCATCAATCTGCGAAGGAAGAGTATTACTGATACTCTCAAGCTTTATGGAAGAGGGGATTACGACGATATTTTTATGCTTTGGAGAGGCCTGAAGAAGTGATAGACCACTGGTTGTCTCAATTACCGACGGATTTTCATACAATTCAAGAATATTGACAGCAACTTCCACTGGATCGATTCCCAGAGCTTCGGTTGTATTCGCTTGTGGATCAGTGTCCACAACAAGAATAGGTGCCTTACGCATATGTTGTGGAAGCTTAGTCGGGTCATTCTTTTGCAACCAGGTAATTGTGCTCGCAACAGAAAGAGTTACCAATGTTTTACCTACGCCGCCTTTGTTGTTTGCGATAGTCAATACAATTCCCATTCTGAAGATCCTCCATCCCGCAATCTATGTTTTCAGTGGAAGTATATCACAAACCATCAGATATACATAATTGTTTATGATAATACGCAAACGTAGTGTGCAAAGAGCACACGAAAGATCAACAAACAAAATATTCGTTGTTTGAATAATTATAATATCATCAAATGTGAGGTAATCATCACAAACAATGAACGAAGGACTCGGTTTCATATCAATAAGAAAAGGAAATACGCCTGTAGAAAAGCGGAGTAGATCGATTTAAGGAAGAAGAAGCAAATAGCACATTCTGTGATAAAGGGAAACAATTCAATGATAGTTAACTCAAAGATATCTATGGATGTGTATTCTATAGCTTTATAGTCTAGAGATTGCTCTCAGTTTCTTTTGCCAGAATAGTTTCTTCAAGAGCTAACATATCAATAATTTTATCGTCGGTAAAAGAGTATAGAGAACCTTTAGCGAGAATAACGTGATCCACCATTCTTATACCAAGAATCTTGCCAGCTTCTCTAATAGCATTGGTTGTAGTCTTGTCTTCTTCCGAAGGTGAGGGATCCTCCGACGGATGGTTATGCACCAGTATGATACCTGCGGCGGATCTCATTATTGCAGGTCTGAATACTTCTCGAGGATGGCAAATGCAGCTGTCAAGTATGCCCAGGCTAACCAAATCAATGCCAACGATATTTAGTTTTGTGGAAAGAGATACAACTTTCATAACTTCCTGGTCGAGGCTAATCATTTCATGGCAAGCCCAATATATCGACTCCGGCCGTTCAGCACGATTATGGTGTATCCGACTTCTCATGTAGTCAGGGTACAGGTTTTCCATCAGAAGAATAAGTGATTCAACAACTTTGCCAGTTTCAGATTTTAGATCGAGCTCGTTAAGAAGAGTTTTGGCCGGAGCAGTTGAAAGGTCCTTTAGAAACTGCGTGACAATGTGTAGCTCATTTGCTTTGATCATACAAACGCCTCCTAAAATGAATTGACCTCACCGAAGTGAGGTCTTATGAGTTTCTTGCTGTAGAAAAGGGGTGGGGCACAAATCTCACTACCCTATCTACAAGGTCAAAAACCCACATACTGGTACGGCCGCGGAAGCGCTTACATTCATCTAATCAAGGCTTTAAAAGCTTAGAAGGAAGTTTTGCAGGCATGAAAAAACGGCCCATAAGAGGCCGTTGCAGAGTATTGCTATTTTAATTAGACAAAACGATATATTTAGTTCACATTAAAGTCTTCCAATAGTCTGAGTATCAACTAATTCTGTGTACGTTTATGCAGCGATAACAGACATTATGGGCTGGTTATAAACGATATTGTTGACAACTGGCATGGATAGCAGTCTAGACAAATTAATGTTGGTAACATGGTAACCAATATCATATTCTGAACGCGCGACATGCTTATCATAATACTCATTAATAGCGGCGTACAGCATATCCATATCCTGTGATGACAAGTATTTAAAATTGTTCCTGTACTGGCCGCAGCCGTTACTTGAAAACAACGAATGATAGGTCTTCTTATCGTTATTGCCACGAATCGATGGAGTAAATGAAATTTTGAACAGCTTGCTACCCAAGGAAGAAGTAAGGTTGTTTTCAATGTTATATAGTTCACATTTTTCTCTACATTTGTTGTAGTCAACTGAAAACGTGACAGCACAAAACGCATTCGGCCGCTTCCTTGAGGCATCGTAATATTTGCTCTCGAAATCTGGGTAAACATAGTAGTAATTGCCCTTAGCTGTCAATTTGAACACGCGTCTGAAGGCGTAAAGCAACTCTTCCTGGTTAGTTATTTTTCGGTCATCCTGGTACAAAGCACCAACCAAATGGAAGTGCAAAATACCATTATAACTATCCTTACGTTTCGTACTCGGAACAAGAATTGACTCGAATTCATATCCTTCAGCCTCAAATTTTCTCTTGATATGAATAATAAAGGTTTTCGCGTTGTCAAAAGTGTCTTTAAGGTTGAATTTTTCACTGTGCAGGATTTCTTTTACAGGTTTAAAATTCAATGCAAAATTTGGCTTCAAGTAATAAGCTGTCTGCATAGCCTTTTCGATCTCGTTGTAGCAATGATAATAATAGTTAGTCGTCAGCCTTTCCTTTGTTGCAGGAGAGAGTTTATGGTGTTCAAGATACTTGATTTTACGCGCGCCACAATATTCGATCTGATGGTCGTCGCTCCAGGAACTCTTCCCGTTGGAAAAGGCAAGAGTCGCGTCTTCAATGAAACCTAGATTTGATTTTTCCGATCGGGTCATAGGCGGCCTAGAAATGTTGAGTTCCCGTTTTCCATCAGTTACAGTTATTCTGTAGACATTCAGTCTTACCATTTCTTGTAACTCATCGAATATACTTCTCAGATCTGTTGGCCTTTTCTGAACCAATACCTGATCACCTCTATTCTATTTAATAATTAAGTATACCATTCAATTAGCGCTTAAAATGCTGAGACATATCTAATCTAAAAAGCCCGAAAACCTGGATAAAAAATTGGTCAGAGTACATTTTGCGGAATAACTATACGCATAATTTCTATACCATTGCCAATGATTTCAACTTTTGCGCGCGTTTCTGCTCTTTCTCGTCCCTGATAGCCTTAATCCTTTTGTAGTTATCAAATTTTCTGGCCAAATGGATTGTCGAGTCTTTATATATGTAATCTGCAAACTTCAGGCATTCAGCCTGTTTTGTTATTCGTATATAGTGGTGGCCTTTTTTATCCGTTCGGTGAGAATGTTCAACGTCGATTTTTGAGAGCACTCCACTTAAGCCATCACACATCATTTCAGTTCCCCAATAGCTTATTGCAAAGCCGTTTTTCTTGCTAACGGAAATGCACCCATCGCCGTCAATCAGGCCGCGGATAAAATGAGGCTCGAGCTCTTCAGTAAGCCACTCTGGCCATACGCGCGTGTAGGTCATATTCCCGCTGATACCGAGCGCAGCTATTTGTAGGCTGACGGTTTTGTTATACAGTGCAAGTCTGTATAATGGCTGTGCCCTCAGACCCGCATAACTGTTTGCAGAGTTCTTCATAGCAACAATTCGCGCGGTAGAACCTATTACTTCCCGTATCTTTACAAGGACGTCCAAGCTGTCAGCCGCTACATCGATCTTTGCTGTATAACGGGGTAAATAATTGGAGCCGTCTGAGTAGAACCAGCCCATGACGTACGCTTTCTCCTGGGTATCTATTTTTTCGAAAAAGGACTCATCTACTATGTATTTTCGCGTTTTGACTTTTCTTTCACGGCCCTTAATTCCCAATTCTTGCCGCAGCCGCGAGTAAACAGTCGATTTGCAGATTCCAAGAGATTTGGCTATTTCTTTTGCCGCGACGCCATTGTTGTGCAGTCTTACGATTTCATCAATTTCATGTCTGGAGAGAATTCTTTTCAAGTACAGTTACCTCCAATAAATAGCTAGATTTAGTTCCTTTATTAGAGATAACAAGTCTTCGTCTGTGGAGGACAGGGGCTCTTGAAAATAGTTGTGTTCATCTATTCAAGGCATACAAAGTGATTTATACATAAATGGAAAGAAATGTCTTATTCGTCGAGAGATTCTTTTAGCCAAATAGAAACTTGCTGTATAGCGTTATAAAGAATTGAGTGCTTAAAAGGAGTCTTTTCTTAAGCAAACTGAAGCAAATGCTGATGAGCAACAACACCTTGAAAATAGTTTTGCGATAATCAAATTGGAATAAGGTAGCGTTTTGTGAATCCAAACAAACTACGTTAGATATCAGTAAAAACCGCTTCAAGGTGCGAATTATGATAGTAATCCTATGCTTTAAAAATGGCCATAAAGTAGTCCTTGCACGTGATTTAAAGTCCATTCTAATAACTACTTCCAATATGAAAGGTAGTAATCCATAATAATACTTTGAAAATTGCTGCTTATACTTTTATGTAATCTTTCCCTAAATTACCGGATATTTATCCTCTTAGTTTGCAACCACTATCAACCACATCACTTCACGCGGTTCGATTATGGCCGCTATCTCATACCCATATTCTTTAATGTCGAAAAAGGAATCACACATTGCTCCGTCTACTTCAAAGAGGCCTGGATATACAATCATTGCCTCATAACCAACATTAGCTATCATTAGCATCAAACCTGCATTTCCCCCTGCAAACATATCTGTCTTGTGCCCTTCTATGGCAATACTACCGCTAAAATATCCTGAATCTTGGTTTTACTAGATTTACTTTAGTTGGCTAATCTATTTGTGATAAAGAATAAAGCAGGATAGTTGATAAACACTTTATGGCTTATTGAAACCCTAAGTAATAGTCTTAGTTAGGTACAATTGATAAATTCCTGTTCTTACTTGACCTGAAATGCGTCAGGCCACCCTCCATATTGCTCGATAACAACATCTATCTCATTCATGATTCTTATAGTTTCCTTGATAGCAACTATAATCTTTTGATAGTGAATAATATCTTCATCTGAAAGTGTGCGACCTTTTCTGTCTTTAAGCCATTTATAACAAACTTGGTAACCACCAATTAAGAAGTTCCACACTTCTTTAGGCACACCAACGAATCCAATAGTGCCGCCTCTTTTTGCTAAATGCGCATCGCGCGCACAAACCTCGTTAGCATCTAGCCAAACGGTTTCATTTGACCAGCCAACGCGCAATATTCTTGGATTTTTATTCCCTTGATAAGTAGTGATGAAATGACCTATTTCCGTTGAATCCAATAGATGAAGACTTGTTAAAGTTTCGCCAAGAGAAACAAGTTTATCGAACATCTCAATGTTGCCCGGTAAAGGAATACGGGGAAAGTCAATTTTCAATTGAGAAGCGTACCTTTTTCTAAAAGTCGGGCTGTGTAAAATACAATAAACATAGTAGAAAATGCTTCTTAGAAAATTATTCTGAAGAGAAGTATTTATTTGCTTTTTATCGAATCTAAGAGAAGAAAAAAATCTGAATAGCGTTTTTTTAGATAGGTTGGCATTACGTAATTCGGCAGAGAAGCTATTATCTTTGTTTGCGTAAATAAACATTGGGAAAACCTGGCAATTTCGATGGTGAGATCCGGCCTTATATTCAACAATATTCTTGGAAACAAAAACGTGACTGAATTTATCAAGAGATTGCCTAGTTGCTATAAGTCCTAAATTGCCTTCTATTCTCATTGATTGCATTAAAGGTTCGCGAGTTCTCCAAACGATGGATTTATGATAAAGAATGCGCCTAACATCAAAAGGTCTATAGAGAATATTTTCGAAATTCTCTCGCCAATTTGGGTCATCACGTAATTGGCAACGGGCCTCTGAAACGTTCCAGGCATAGTTCTCATTCAGTTTGAGAGTTTGCTTAACATTATCATCAGTAAGAGAAGGATCCAAAAAAATATCGATACGGTCAATAATTTCTTGA
>Ga0209604_1002754_pt1 | contig 12645 bp, 8 predicted proteins | sample AD_UKC097_MetaG_FD_184405 | JGI IMG/M metagenome (GOLD analysis project Ga0209604, IMG submission 184405) | Active sludge microbial communities of municipal wastewater-treating anaerobic digesters from USA - AD_UKC097_MetaG (SPAdes) (version 2) | ecosystem: Engineered > Bioreactor > Anaerobic >... | reverse complement strand
AACTATTGGCACTTTTGACGGTTTACATTTGGGTCACCAGAAAGTGCTTAAAAAAGTTGTAGAAATAGCTATAGAAGAGGGTCTGCAGAGTGTAGTTATCAGTTATAAAGATCATCCTGCTTTTGTGTTAAAAATGCATCCTATGCCCAAAATGCTTTGCCCGGCAGAAATCAAACAACGGGAAATGAAGAAATTAGGTATAGAGAGAATTGAGCTCTTGGATTTTACTTTAGAGCTGGCAAAAACACCGCCCTTAAAGTTTTTGAAGGACTTTATAATTCCCCGGTTTCACCCCAAAGTTATTGTTATGGGTTACGATTCTCATTTTGGACACTTGCGTCAAGGCAACTTGGAATTCCTTTGCCGGCATTCTGAAGAACTGGGTTATCGTGTAGAATATGTAGAGCCCTTACTCTTTGAAGGTGAACCAATTAGCAGTAGCAGTATCAGGGATTTACTGCTCAGCGGTAAAATTGAAGCAGCTAATTTTTTGTTAGGAAGACCTTATCGTTTGATAGGCAATGTGGGACACAGCAATTCCCAAGGCAGAAAACTTGGCTTTCCTACAGCTAATTTGAATTTGCTTTGTCCGCATCAGCTTGTTCCCAAAAGCGGAATTTACCTATCTAAAGTGTTTTTGCAGGAAAATGTATTTTTCGGATTGACAAATATCGGTTGCAGTCCAACAGTGAAAAAAACGGGAATTATAGAAATTGAGACCCATATTCTTGATTTTCAGGGTGACCTGTATGGTCAAAGTATGGAACTGGAATTACTCCGTTATTTGAGAGAGGAAAAGATGTTTAAGAGCGTTGATGAGCTTAAAGAAGCCATCCAAAATGACATTGCCTTAGCGCACATTATGCTAAAGGAATTTTCTCAATGATATATCTTATTGGGGGACTGCTGAATTCTGATTCGGCAGATAGGAAAAATGCGGAAAGACAATAAAGCTTCTTTTTCTATGGTAAAGAGGATGTCGCCATTCCATATAGCCATCTTTTGGGGATTGTTGCTACCTGTATTTTTTTATGCTATTTCACCTCTGCAAGTAGTTCCGGGCAGTGGAAATAAAGATATGGAAGATAGTAAATTATATCATTTTCGCTATCATAATTTGGTTGATGACTATCATCTTTCAGGACCAAAAACCTGGGCAGTGCGTTTTAATTTCAAAGATGCTTATCCTTTAGCTGATTCTGCCTCTTTTACTGTGAACAGTTTTAAAATTTATTCACCCTATCCCAATCTAGAAATGAGAGTTTCTTTATGGAATGAACAGTATGGAGGAAACAACGCATTAAACTATTTTCCCGGGACTATCATTGCTGGTGGTAACTGGCAAAATGTTACTTTTTCTACAAGTCCTGCCACTATTACTTTTCCTGAAATTCAAAATCCCTTGCAGATTATTTGGCTGGTAATGGATTTTACATTGCCCTTAGCAGATAAATATATGAGTGCTTCGGAAGGAAGTGGGAAAAACAGTTTTTATTACAATACTACTGTTCAGGGTAATGAATTTTGGCAAAGTTTGTTTACTGCCGGTTTTGGATGTGAATTACGGGTAAGTGCAATTGGAGATTTTAATTTATTGCATACCGATTTGGAATTGTTGAGTTTTTCTCTTCCGGAGAATATTTTACCTGGTTCTACCGTTTATCCTTCAGTAACTGTCTATAATCATAGTCCCTATCCTGTAAATGACACTCTGGAAGTAAATTTTTCCGATCCTTTACAAGAACTGAATCAGACCCTGCAAATTCCTTTATTGAATATAAATCCCCGGGATTCTCTTTTTACGATAAGTTCGGATAGCATTTCTTTCGGCAGGGAGCCAAGCCAGGTAAAAGTAACTCTTGCTTTCAAAAATCATCCTAATATCATTCTTTCTACCCGCTATTATAATGTTTTTGGGGAGACAGGAAGTTCTCATCTGGTGGAATATTTCCGGCGTTACACTTTTGGCATTTCTGATATTCCTCAAGAGGCATCTGGGGTTCATCATCTGCTCTATTTTCCTAATATGGCAGATAATCTTTCCAATTTATTCGCAGTGCAGAGGTTCAATTTCTATCAGTTCAATTCTTTACCAAAAACTGTTGTGGATGGCTATAAAAAATTTCATCTGCAGATTGAAGCCAATTCTGAAGAACTTGTTTCCGCTATTTCAGTCGCACAGGCAAAAAGGAGCTTTATTTCTCGCAGTAGCTGTAATATTATTATGCCCGATCCAGAAACACCTGAAAATCTAATGTTGAATATAAAACTCTATAATGATAGAACCACTTTATTTGAATGGACGGCAAATTCTGCTCTCAATCCCAAGTTTTTTGCCGGTATTTTTGAAGAAAATGAGTTTGAGGGAGGAGCTTTCTTTTCTCTGAAAAAGTGGCTTGTATTCAATGAGTCCTTCAGTGGAACTCTCAATATACGGGATAGTGTTGAAATGGAAATAATTTTGAATACTTCAGACCTGGACCCTGTAAAGGCATACAGAATTTATTACTGGTTGCAGAATCCTATCAATAGCGGGGGTCAGATATATTATGCTCAAAATGTTTCCTTAGAGCAAAACTGGATGGTTTCCAATTCTGATGAATGTATACCTCATCCTGTTATATCCGTTTATCCCAATCCTCTTGTAAAAGGAACTGCTATAAAAATATCCTCTTCTGTTATTCCAGCAGTTTTTACGATTTATAATATTAAGGGACAAAAGGTCTTCACTACAGCTAAGGTCTTTAGCGAAATATCCATTCCTGCCGATATTTTTCCTGCTTCCGGCATATATTTCCTGCGTTGTGAAACCCAAGATAGAGGCAAAACCCATAAACTAACCCAAAAAATAAGTATAATAAAGTGATGTAAAATTATGGCAGAACATATTTCCATAGCCGATATGCACCAAAAGGTAAATCAGGAAATCAGCGGCTTATATCTGGTAGCGGAAAAAGAACTCCGCGAAGGGAAAAATGACCTCTATTTGCGTTTAAAACTGCAAGATAAAACAGGAACCATTTCTGCCAATGTGTGGAAGGATGCAGTTAAGCATTCAGACCAGTTTGATGCCGGCGATATTATCAGCATTCAAGGCACGGTTGTAAATTACAAAGGGCAGATTCAACTTTCTATATCCAAACTGCGTTTTGCCGATAAATCCGAATATAATATAGAGGATTATCTAACCCGCAGTAAAATTGATCCGGAAGTTCTTGGCGACCGTTTTTTTGAGTTTGTAGATAAAGTGCAACAGCCCTATCTGAATAAATTGCTGCATCTTATTTTTGATGATAAGGAGTTCTTTAGTCAATTTTTAAAGGCACCGGCAGCGAAAAACTGGCATCATAATTACATTAACGGACTTATTGAGCATACAGTTTCAGTTGCTGCTTTATGTGAATTTGCTGCAACTTTGTATCCCCTGAATTACGATTTGCTGATAAGCGGAGCTTTATTACACGATGTTGCCAAAGTTCAGGAATATGACATCCGCAGAAATATTGATTTTACGGATGCAGGACGTCTGATTGGGCATTTAGCTCTTTCCGATCAAATTGTTTGTGAAAATGCCTCTAAAATTTCAGGTTTTCCCGATGATTTGTTACTTCATTTGCGTCATTTGATTCTATCTCATCATGGAGAATACGAAAAAGCCGCCGTGCGTTTACCTCAAACCCTTGAAGCAATTGTTTTACACCACTGTGATAATCTGGATGCTCAGGCAACAGGTGTGGCACAATTAATTGCTGCAATTCCACAAAATGCTGTCTGGAGCGAATATGACAAACTGAATAACCGTTATTATAAAATTTACAGACCTGTTTAGAACTTATGTTTCAGACCATTATTATTGCCAGTGGCAGTAAAGGTAATTGCGTTTTAATTCAAACTGAAAATACCGCTCTTCTTTTGGATGCAGGAATAAGTATGCAAAGAATTATGGAATGTTTGGAATCATTTCATATAAAACCGGCTAAAATAAACGGCATTCTCGTAAGCCATGAACATTCAGATCATATCAAAAGTGTAGGAGCCGTTTCCCGTAAACTGAAAATTCCCGTTTACCTTAACAGACCTACTCTTTCTTCTTGTGCAGAGCGTTTAGGGGATGTGCAGGACAGAATAGTTCTTTTTAACACGGGTAGTAGTTTTACCATTAGAGATATTATTGTGGAACCTTTTTCTTCTACTCATGATGCCGCCGAGAGCTGTAATTTCGTTTTTTATCCTGTTTTTGAACCTAAACGCAAATTGGGAGTGGCTACAGACCTGGGCTATCCAACTCAATTATGCTTGCTAAAATTGAGCGGAGTAAGTACTTTAATTCTGGAAAGTAACCACGATGAAAAAATGCTTATGGAAGGACCCTACGACTGGAAACTAAAACAACGTATTCGCAGTGTGCAAGGACATCTTTCTAATGTGCAAGCAGTGGGCTTAATTTCTGCCCTTATTCATCCCGGTTTGAAAAACCTTGTTCTGGCACATTTAAGCGAAATAAATAATCTTCCTTCGCTGGCAGAAAAAACAATGCAGGATTATCTGGATAGCATCCGCAGTGATATAAAACTTTTTGTTGCGGAACAAAACCATCCTACTCCTCCGATAGAAATTTAGACTGTTCCTCCTCTTTGAGTTAAAATCGGCTTTTCTCAAGCCATTGCTCTCATTTCTTTATTGTTGATAGCTATCAACCTCTTTTCTCATTTGCGGTTGCCTTCTGCCGATTTTGCCTCAAAGAAGTGGTCCATTTACGGTTGCCTTCTGCCGATTTTGACTCAAAGAAGTGGTCCATTTACGGTTGCCTTCTGCCGATTTTGACTCAAAGAAGTGGTCCATTTTTCCCATTTAAAAGGCATAAATATTTTCCTGTCTGATGTGGATATCTGCGAAAACAGCAATCCTGATATTTTTATACAATATAACTGCTACCCAATAATAAGAAACAATATTAATAGAGAAAAGGAGTTGGCGAAGAAAGAATTTGCCTTAATCTTATTTTCTTACTGCCTGTCTATTATTGAGAGCGTCTAAAATTATAAATTTACTTTATGCGGCAATAACTTAGCTTGCAATTTACGAGACCTTTACCTTTTTTTAGACAGTGAATTATTTCCTGCTAAGTTGAATCTTTTATGCTGCATTAACATTTCTTTAACTACTCCTTAACAAAGTTAAAGAATCGTTAAAGAGTCGTTAAAGAGTCGTTAAAGAAATGACTAGGCAACAGGCAGTTAGACAAAAGCTACAAAGTAGTTTTATAAATCAAGATAATGAACGGAGTATAGCTTCTGTCTTCTGATTTCCTTCAGGAAAAAGCTGCGTCTATTATATGTTTATGAACTACGGAACTATCGGGTAAAGGATCTTTTACCCTCTCAATTTTTTCTCATATCTGAGCCTCAAGACATTACTTTCTTCGCCCTATAGTAACCCTCCAAATTTTTTATTATCATCGGATAATATAATCATTATTTATGGCTTATAAATAATAATGTTGTATAAACTGGGAAGAAAAACTGCAATGCAATCAACAGAAAAAGGTTTTTTCAGCAGCTCTTCGTTTTATCCGCTGACGACGGTTTCATTGGGTTAACAATATGGATTTAATATTACATTAGATTATTAGGGTCAATATCTATCTGCTTACGGATATTGGAAGGGCAATTATAAACGCTATTAAATAATTTGATTGCACCTTGCAAAACTTTCACAGTTTGGGCTTTAAAGATCAGATGATAGCGATAATAAGAACTGATTTTACTGAAAGGTGCTGTTGAAGGGCCTAGTAAAAATAATTGAGGTGCAGGAAATTGCCTATGCAGAATGTACAGAACTTCTTTCACATTGCTTATTTCTTTTTTTAGTGTCTCCAAATCAGTGCTCTGAAACAAAATTCTGGCTAAGCGATAATAAGGCGGGTAATAGAGCTTTTTGCGGTAGCCAAGTTCTTCTGTCGCAAAACGAATATAGTTTTGTTGACTGGCTGATTCAATAGCATAATGCTGGGGATTATAGGTTTGAATAATAACATCGCCTGTTTTATTTCTGCGTCCTGAGCGTCCTGCAACCTGTGTAATCAATTGAAAAGTTCTTTCTGCTGCTCTAAAATCGGGTAAATTTAAGGAAATATCTGCCATCACTATGCCAACCAAAGTTACCAGAGGAAAATCCAAACCCTTGGAAATCATCTGTGTTCCCAGTAATATATCCACTTCTCTGTTTTTCATCCGGTTATACATTGATTTATAAGTATCCCTTTGGCGTGCTGAATCTGAATCCATTCTTAAGATTTTTGCCTCCGGAAACAGGATTTTTAAGTTCTGCTCAATTCTTTGAGTTCCCGGAGCTCCATAGGCAAAAGAATAAGAACCGCAATGAGGACATTTACGCGGACTGGGAATTGTGTTTCCGCAATAGTGACATTGCATTTCTTCGCGGTCACGATGATAACTCATACTAATTTCACAATTCTTACAGGTTATTAGTTTTCCACATTTCAGGCATTGCATAAAAGATGAATATCCCCTGCGATTTTGAAACAGGATAACCTGCTCTTTTCTTTGGAGGCGTTTATCTATTGCTTCCAAAAGAGGAGCGGAAATTAAACTGTGTTCATATTCATCTCTTAAATCAATAACTTGCACATTGGGTAGGCAATAATCTAAGGGGCGACTTTCAATTTTTTGTAATTTATATTTTCCGTTTAAAGCATTATACCAGGATTCCAAAGCTGGTGTGGCACTGCCTAAAACTACTTGTGCATTTTGAATTTGAGCTCTAACGATAGCTAAATCCCTGCCTTGATAACGAGGTGCGCTTTCCTGTTTGTAAGTTCCCTCATGTTCTTCATCTACAATAATTAAGCCCAAATTCGGTAAAGGGGCAAAAACGGCACTGCGCGCTCCGATAACAATTCTTTTTTCACCGCTTTTTATTTTCTGCCATTGGATTAAACGGTCTTTTTCAGTCAGCTGACTATGCTGAATAGCCAGTATTTGTCCAAAATTACTTTGAAACCGATCTACCATTTGAGGAGTGAGAGCAATTTCCGGAATCAGAAAAATAACGGTTTTATCTGCAGCCAGATAATGTCTGATAAGCTCAATATAGACCTCTGTTTTACCACTGCCGGTAATGCCATACAACAAATTAACATTAAAATTGCCAAAGCTCTCTATTATATCTTTTATGGCTTCAACTTGGGCATAGTTGAGTTCAATTTGTTTTAGGGGTGAAGAATTTTCAAAAGAAAGGGACTCGGGATCAAAGTGGCGTGGTTCTATTTTGATAAAACCTTTTTTAACTAATGCTTTAATTGCACTGTAAGAGATTGTAGAACTTATATTGGACATTGGAAAAGAGGGCTCTTCCTGCTTGATTCTTTCTAATGCCTCTCGCTGTTTTAAAGGTAGTTTATCTTCTTCTAAAGTCGGTTCTAAACGAATAATAAAATTTACTGTGCGGGGTTTATCTTTATGATTTAATTTTCTCTCTATTTTCAGCAATCCCAGTTCTTCACCTTCCTCTATTCTTTTATAGAGGGGATATGCAGTCAGCTCTTTACGCAGTGTTTTAAGAACAGGATTTTCACTTTTATCTATGGCCTTTTTTAAGGGTATAAAAGATTCCGGAACGGTCTGTGAAAGCCAAATAACATTTGCCTCCATTTCAGGCAGTAAACGCGCAGGCAACATAGCGAAAAGTGCCTTGCCAACAGAACAATGGTAGTAATCAGCCATCCAGTGACCTAATTTCATTAATTCCGGTGATAGTACAGGAATTGTATCCAATATCTCTATAACTGCTTTATATCTAATATCTTTACCCTCTTCGGGCAAGGTCTTTTTCCCGCAAATTCCTGTCCATAAACGCCCCGAAAGATTTACTATTACTCTTGCTCCTTCCACAATTTCTGCGGGTGAACAATAAACCAGTTCCTTGGGTATTTCCAAAGGTAGATGAATTACATAATAATACATAAAACGAAGCTTTTGCTTTGCTCAAGCTTGTCAACTATAAAAAAGGTCTTGGGGTCTTGGGGTCTTGAGGGCTTGAGGTCTTGAGGTCTTGAGGTCTTGAGGTCTTGGGGTCTTGGGGTCTTGAGGGCTTGGGGTCTTGGGGTCTTGAGGGCTTGAGGTCTTGAGGTCTTGGGGTCTTGGGGTCTTGGGGTCTTGAGGTCTTGGGGTCTTGGGGTCTTGAGGTCTTGAGGTCTTGAGGTCTTGGGGTCTTGGGGTCTTGGGGTCTTGAGGGCTTGGGGTCTTGGGGTCTTGGGGTCTTGAGGGCTTGGGGTCTTGGGGTCTTGAGGGTTGAAGGTTAAACAAAAATAATATGGTTACAGGAGAATGGAGGTGTAAATTCCAATTTAAGCTGAAAAATGAAAGTTTAACTAATAGGCAAAAATCAAATAGGAAGAATAAATTGTTTTTAGAGAACTTCATTATCTTTAGTAAAGAAAAAAGTTATTACTCCTTAAGGTTTAATCTAAAGATTGACAATAAAACAAAGTTTAAAGAAAGTGAAACAGTGAAGAGGATAATATGAGGAAAAAGGTTTTAACGGCATTTATGCTGGGTTTTATGCTGGTTTCTACTCTAAGGGGAGAAAATATATCTTCCCCTGTTGTCTCCAAAACAAAATCCGATACTCTGGATTTACAGGATTTTTCCCTGCTTTCTGAAAATGACTTTAAGGAGCTAGAATTTTTGCTGAAAGAACAACAATTAAGCTCACAAGACCTGAATTTTGAAAAGGACTGGAATCTTTCTACCTGGGGCAAAAGCAAATGTTTTTTACGCTCTTTGCAAAGACCTTATTACGGTTTGAACTTGATGCAGGAAATTAGAGAAACTGCTAATCAAGCTAATACTGATGAGGGCTTTGCCTATCTGGCTGAATTATTGTTTAAAAAAGCGACGGATGATTTAAGCACTTCCTTTTATTATTTGGCAGCCAAAGAAGAATATCAACAGGAGTATAAACGCACAGTAAAAAAAACCAAAGACCTTTTCCGCTTTTATGAAAATGCACTAAATGGTATTATTCCTACTCTGGCAGGTGGCTATGCAGATTATTTTGCCGGTTTATGGGATGAATATGTATCCTATTTATTTACAATGTTGATGGAAGAAGAGGATAAAGATGCCTACACTGCCTATTTAAACAAATTGGATATAACCCTGCCGGAGGAAATTAATGAAGATGAAATAATTGAACAAATGGAGCGGTTTCAGGAAGAAGAAGTTTTAAAAGCCGGTATGCAGTTCCTGGCTCTATGTGATGTAATTAAAAACGAAGCTGGAAAATTAAATTATACCAATAAAAAGCCCTTAATTCAAGAATGCGAATTAGGAACTATGATCATCGGAACTGTAAAAGACGATATTTATAACGATAAAATGTTCAAAGCGCCTCTTATTTTGCTGCTTGAGCCCTCAGGAAATGATAGATATGAAATGACTATTGCTACCGGCTGCAATAATAGCGCCTATCTTCTTATTGATTATAAAGGAGATGATTGTTACTTTAACCCGGAAATCGGAAGCCAGTTCTTTGCTCTTTCGGGCTTAGGAATATCTTATGACCTGGAAGGTAATGATATTTACAGAACAGGTGATTTTTCATTTGCAGCAATGATGGGTATTCAACTGCACCGTGATTTTCGGGGTAAGGATATTTATGAAAGCGGTTTTTTCAGTCAAGGTGCCGCTATACGCGGTCTTTCCATCCTTCAAGATATGGAAGGAAATGATATTTACAGCGCTGCCTGTATGGCTCAGGGTTTTGGTTCTATCCGTTCTGCAGGTGTTTTATTGGACTTTGATGGAGCCGATAATTATCTTTTAGGGGGAAAATACTATCATTCACCTTTGATGCCAAACGATTATCTTACTCTGGGGCAAGGTATGGGTTTTGGTTTGCGTCCCGATTTTGCCGGGGGCTTAGGTCTTCTTTTTGATAAAAATGGTAACGACCGTTACCTGGGAGGTGTTTATGCTCAGGGAGTTGGCTATTGGTATGCTTTGGGAATGCTGATTGATGAAGCTGGAAATGATGTTTATAATGCTGTTTATTATCCTCAGGGCTCGGGAATTCATCTTGCAGGAGGTTTTCTTTTTGATGGCGGAGGCGATGATGCTTATTACAGCAGACACGGTCCTGGTCAGGGTGCAGGTCACGATTGGGGTTTAGGATTTTTTATAGATTCTAAAGGGAATGATGCCTATTCTATTGAAGGGGGAAACGGTTTGGGGTTATCCAATTCGGTAGGTATCTTTATTGATAAAAGCGGAAATGATCGTTATGAACGAAATAATCCTCAAAATTATGGTAATGCAGTTTATAGCAGAGCAACTGGTGGTATAGGTCTTTTTTTGGATAAAGATGGCAAAGATAGCTACCCGGATACTTTGCTGGCTGAGGGAAAAATATGGAAAAAAGGCACTTATGGCATTGGCAGAGATTTGGATTCCGGAGAATTGATGTCCTCATCAACTTCTGATGCCGAAACAAAAAAACCGGAAGAACTTCAAATGTTACCTCCTCCTGCTCCTGATGACCCTATAGAAGATATTTTTTCTGCTGCTGCTGAATGGGAAGTTGGCAACGCTATTGAAAGAGTGAAAAAGGCACGGGAAATTATGCTTGCTAGAGCTGATGAGACAATTGATTATGTCACAAAGAATAAGCTTAATACCAAGTCCGGACTGGAATATAGGGCATTAGAGGTTCTGGTGAAAGAAAATGAAAGGTTTAAACAACTTCTTTTTAATTATACTGATGATATTGACAGTTTGAAAGCTAAAAATGCTCTTTCACTAATTGCTGGAGTTGGAGACAGCACTTTAATTGAGCCCTTGCGTAAACATTTGAGCAACGGGAAATATATTACTACCTGTCTTTCTCTTTTGGGTAGCATAAAAAGTAAGGATAGCGTTGAATTGCTTTTCCAATATGCTTTTCATCCCTCGGAGCGTTATCGCTATATTGTAGCTCGTTCCTTAAAACAAATTGGGACACCTGAAGCGTATAGCTGCCTGAAACAAATGGCAAACGACAATTCTTTTCTGGTGAAAACCTTAATTCGTAAATGGGAAGAGGAACAACAATGACAGAAGAAAAACAAATTTTTGAGGACTTCCTGCGCTCTCTCAATTTGGAGGATATAGACCATTTGATGGCTCGTTTTGAACATTACCTGCATTTACTTTATAATGCTAACCGCAAAGTAAATCTCGTTTCCCGAAACATACCCCTGGAAAGATATTGGTTGCAGCATTTCCTTGACAGCTTAGTGGCATTGGAATGTTTGGATTTTACAGATAAAACTGTTTTGGATTTTGGTTCGGGAGGTGGTTTACCGGGAATTCCGCTTAAACTTGCTGTTCCTGATTTTAATTTGACGCTTTTGGATTCAGTGCAGAAGAAAGCAAGGGTTTTGCTAGAATTTGTGAATGCTTTAGCTCTTTCTGCTACAAATGTGGAAGCCGGCCGTTTGGAAGATTATGCTTATGTAGCAAAGCGTCCCAGCTATGATTTTATTGTTTGTAGAGCCGTTGCTTTGGAAGAAAGATATTTTTCTCCTTTGCGAAGATTGCTGAAACCAAACGGAATGGCCGTTTTTTACAAAGCCCAGAAATTAGATGATGTGCAAACACTGAAATATGAGATTCTTTGGGATAAAAATTATCCTGCCTTAGGTCAACGCAAATTAATTGGCATTAAACAGCGTGACCTTCTCTTTCATTAACTGCTTAAAATATTAAAGGATATATATGCCCCAGGTAATAACTGTAGTAAACCAGAAAGGTGGTGTAGGAAAAACAACAACCGCCGTAAATCTTTCTGCGGGTTTGGCTGTTCTGGAAAAAAGAACTCTGCTAATTGATTTTGACCCTCAAGGTAATGCTACCAGCGGAGTAGGAATTGATAAAGATAAAGTAGAACTCCAAATTTATGATGCTCTTATAGGCAGAGTTACTATAGAAAAAACAATTCTCTCCACCACCACAGATAACCTTTTTTGCATTCCGGGAAACATCAATTTAACCGGAGCAGAAATTGAACTGGTGCATGAATTTGCCCGCGAACATAAACTGAAAGAAGCACTGCAACCAATTTTAAACACTTTTGATTACATTATTATTGATTGTCCTCCCTCTTTGGGTTTGTTAACTGTAAATGCAATGACTGCAGCAAGAGATGTTTTAATTCCTATTCAATGCGAATATTATGCTTTGGAAGGAGTTAGTCAATTGCTAACTACTATACGCTTGATTCAAAAGAACTTAAACCCGGGTTTAAACATTTTGGGTGTGCTATTAACAATGTTTGATAAAAGGGTAAACCTCTCTTTGCAGGTTGCTAAAGAGGTTCATCGCTATTTTAAGGAAAAGGTCTTCCGCACTATTATCCCCCGGAATATTAAATTAACTGAAGCCCCTGGCTTTGGTAAACCCATATTTCTTTATGATATCAGGTCTCCCGGCGCGATGAGTTACCTGAATTTGGCAAATGAAGTAATCAATAGAAGCAAACAGGGTAATAATTTATGAATGAACATTTAGGAAGAGGACTTTCTGCTCTGATTCCGGAAAATAATCTGGAACAGACACCCCAATGGGAGATTACTACTTTGCCAAT
>Ga0209604_1002751_pt1 | contig 12650 bp, 10 predicted proteins | sample AD_UKC097_MetaG_FD_184405 | JGI IMG/M metagenome (GOLD analysis project Ga0209604, IMG submission 184405) | Active sludge microbial communities of municipal wastewater-treating anaerobic digesters from USA - AD_UKC097_MetaG (SPAdes) (version 2) | ecosystem: Engineered > Bioreactor > Anaerobic >... | reverse complement strand
CACTCTTTTGGGCGGCGTGGTGATTGGCGTTGGCGACACACTGTATGATGGCAGTATAAAAAATCAGTTGAACAATATGAGGAATCTCTTAGGGGAGGCAAGATAGGAAATGGATACAATTAAAGCGGAAGAAATTAGTCAAATTATTTCCGAGCAAATCAAGAGCTACGAGAAAAAGCTGGATATAAGCGAAACCGGAACGGTCTTGTCGGTTGGTGACGGTATCGCCAGAGTATACGGCGTGCAAAATGCAATGGCTATGGAGCTTCTGGAATTTCCGGGTGGAATCTTAGGCATGGTTCTCAACCTGGAAACGGATAATGTCGGTGTCGCCGTTCTGGGCGAAGTGACCCACATTAAAGAGGGCGACATAGTGAAAAGGACCGGCAAAATTGCACAGGTTCCCGTCGGTGAAGCACTGCTTGGCCGTGTTATTGATGCGACTGGCAAGCCGTTGGACGGCAAAGGTCCGATTGAGACCAAAGAATTCCGTCGAATTGAAATGGTGGCTCCCGGCGTTATTCAACGCCAGCCGGTTAATCAGCCCATGTACACAGGCCTTAAAGCCATTGATGCGATGACTCCCATCGGACGCGGTCAGCGCGAACTGATCATTGGGGACCGCCAGATCGGTAAAACAGCCATCGGCGTTGATGCCATTATCCGTCAGAAAGATACCGGCGTAAAATGTATCTATGTTGCTATCGGTCAGAAAAAATCTACGGTGTCTCAGATTGTGGAAAAACTAAAACAGCATGACGCGCTGTCTTATACTTGCGTTGTTGCCGGTTGCGCTTCCGACCCCGCCACGTTGCAGTACGTTGCGGCTTATGCCGGTTGCAGTATCGGTGAATACTTCAGAGACAACGGCCAGGATGCTTTGATTATTTACGACGATTTGTCCAAACAGGCCGTTGCTTACCGTCAGATTTCTCTGTTGCTGCGCCGTCCTCCAGGACGCGAAGCTTATCCCGGTGATATTTTCTACAATCACTCCCGTCTGCTTGAACGAGCTGCCCGTGTCAGCAAGGAACTGGGTGGCGGTTCATTAACGGCTCTTCCTGTTATTGAAACACAGGCCGGTGACGTTTCCGCCTACATTCCGACGAACGTTATTTCGATTACAGACGGTCAGGTTTATCTGGAACCGAGCTTGTTCTTCTCCGGCATCCGTCCGGCCATTAACGTCGGTCTTTCCGTTTCCCGCGTCGGTGGTGCGGCTCAGGTGAAGGCGATGAAACAGGTTGCCGGTACCCTGAAACTTGATCTGGCTCAGTACCGTGAACTGGCGGCCTTCGCACAGTTCGGTTCAGACCTCGATAAAGCGACTCAGGCTCAGTTGGATCGCGGCGTTCGTCTGGTTGAACTGCTTAAACAGCCTCAGTACAAGCCAATGTCTCTCGGACAGGAAATCGTAGTTCTCTTTGCCGGAACACGCGGATTTATTGATAAATACGAAGTCGAAAAAGTCCGTGTTTATGAAGAACAGCTATTGGCTTTCGTCGAGAGCAAGCATCCCGATATTTTGAAAGAAATAGAGGACAAGAAAGTTATATCCCCTGAATTGGAAAAGAAAATGAAAGAGGTTCTGACCTCTTTTGATTCCGTTTTTGTTACGGAATAACCATGAATTAAACAAGGTTGAGGAGAAATTCAAGTGCCCTCGCTAAAAGATATAAAAAGAAAAGTAGGCGCTGTTCAAAAGACAAAGCAGATTACACGCGCCATGAATATGGTTGCGGCATCAAAATTTAAAGCGGCGCAATTAAAAATGGATAACTTCCGTCCCTATGCCGGTAAATTCATGGACGTACTGAACAGTTTTGCCCTGCGTGTGGACAGTATGTCGCATCCATTGCTTGCTGTTCGAGATCCAAGAAGAATACGGGTTATTTGTATGACCTCCGACCGTGGATTATGCGGAGGATTTAATACAAATTTAATTAAGGTTACGGAAAGATTTATTAAAGATAAAATTGCTGACGGCAAGGATGTTGCCCTGATCACTGTGGGTCGTAAAAGCAGAGATTATTTCCGTAAAAAAGCCAATATCATAGCGCAAAAGGCAGATGTTTTAAGCAAATTTGATATGACGCTGGCCATATCCATAGCTGATGAAGTTATACCTCCTTTCATTAAGGAGGAGTATGATGAACTTTATTTAATCTATAATCAGTTTGTGAATGTCTCTGTTCAGAAACCAACAGTTGTCAGATTATTTCCTTTGCCTTCTATCGGACAGGAAACAGATGTTGATACGGATAGCATGCTTGAATATACATATGAACCATCGGAAGAGGTCTTAATGCAGAGACTTCTGCCGATGTACGTGCATGTTCTGGTTTATCGGGCTTTATTGGAAACGTCGGCGGGTGAAAATGGAGCACGTATGGCAGCGATGGACAACGCAACGAGCAATTGCCAGGAATTGATTAGTTCATTGACGCTGAAAATGAATAAAGCGAGACAGGCGGCGATTACAGCGGAATTGATGGATATCGTCGGCGGTACCGAGGCACTGGCCAAATCCGGTTAAATAATGATTTTTCTGCGGTTCACAGCCGCATGTAAAATAAATTAATAGGACTATTTGCAAGGAGATAGTTATGAATATAGGAAAAATTGTTCAAGTTATTGGACCTGTAGTTGACGTGGCTTTTGAGGAGGGCAAACTTCCCGCTATTTTAAACGCCATTACCATTACCAATCCCGCCATCGATGATCAGGAAGATAATTTGGTCGTTGAAGTAGCGCTGCATTTGGGTGACAATGTTGTCCGCTGCATCGCTATGGATATTACCGACGGATTGGTTCGCGGTATGCAAGCAAAAGATACAGGTGCTCCCATCATGGTACCGGTCGGCAAAGAGGGTCTCGGCAGAATCTTAAACGTTGTTGGTCGTCCCGTGGATGGTCTCGGACCGATTAACGCGCAAACGAAAATGCCGATTCATCGTGAGTCACCATCCTTCCTGGAGCAGGATACATCCGTGCACGTTCTGGAAACAGGCGTCAAGGTTATCGACCTGCTGGTTCCGTTCCCCCGCGGTGGTAAGATGGGCATGTTCGGCGGCGCCGGCGTCGGTAAGACCGTCGTTATGATGGAAATGATCAACAACATCGCCATGCACCATGGTGGTATTTCTGTGTTCTGCGGTGTGGGTGAAAGAACCCGTGAAGGAAACGATCTTTACCGCGAAATGTTGGAGTCCGGCGTTATCAAACAGGCCGCTCTGATTTACGGTCAGATGACGGAACCGCCCGGAGCCCGTTCCCGAGTTGCTTTAACCGGATTGGCGGCTGCTGAATATTTCCGCGATGTGGAAGGCCAGGACGTGCTCTTCTTCGTTGATAACATCTTCCGTTTCACCCAGGCCGGTTCGGAAGTTTCGGCTCTGCTGGGACGTATGCCCTCGGCGGTCGGTTATCAGCCGACACTGGCTACGGACCTTGGTGCACTTCAGGAGCGCATTACCTCGACAACCAAAGGTTCGATTACAGCCGTGCAATGCGTGTACGTTCCCGCCGACGACTTGACCGACCCCGCACCAGCGACAACCTTCGCGCATCTAGACGGAACCGTCGTTTTGTCCCGTCCGATCGCGGAACTTGGTATTTATCCCGCGGTGGATCCTCTGGATTCAACATCCCGTATTCTTGATCCCAATATTTTGGGTGAGGAACATTACAAGGTAGCACGTCAGGTACAGGTGACGCTGCAGAAGTATAAAGATCTTCAGGATATCATCGCGATTCTGGGCATGGATGAACTCTCCGAAGAAGATAAACAGACCGTTAGCCGTGCCAGAAAGATTCAGAGATTCCTGTCTCAGCCGTTCTTCGTGGCTGCTCAGTTTACAGGAACAGAAGGCAAGTTTGTTTCTGTTCCCGATACCATCAGAGGCTTTAAAGAGATTCTCGAAGGCAAACATGACGATCTGCCCGAACAGGCTTTCTACATGGTTGGCGGTATTGAAGAAGCTGTTGAAAAAGCCAAGAAGATTGCTGGTTAATTAATATTAAGCTGGAGAAGTTACAATGGCTGATGAATTGATGCTGGAAATTGTATCACCGGAAAAAATGGTTTTTTCCGGCAAGGTGGATGAGGTTACTATTCCCGGTACCGAAGGTGAATTTGGTGTTTTGCGCGGTCATGAGCCTTTTTTAAGCTCTGTTGATATTGGGGAATTGAATTTTGTTCAAGAAGGTAAAAAGACTTATTATGCCGTCAATACCGGCTATGCGGAAGTAACCTCTGACAAAGTCACCATTTTGATAGAAACAGCCGAAAAATCCGGAGATATTGATAAAGATCGGGCTCTGAAAGCGAAGGATAATGCCGAAACCCGTTTGAATCAATTGAGCAAAGAAGATTCTGAATATGAAATAGTGCGCGCTGCGCTGGCCAGGGCGATAGCACGAATCAGCGTTGCTGAAAAACATCAATAATCTATTTTAAGCTTAAATGTTGTGTAAAGTTGAGGAGGTTAAAGATGATTCTTTAACCTCCTTTGTTATTCAGGCATTGTTCTCAAAGCGATGAGATCGGATTATTCAGCTTTCAACAAGACTTTCGATAAGAAGTTTTTCTTCCAGTTGCTTGTTTGCTTCATCCAGTTTTTCCGGGGCCGAATAAACAGCGATTGAAGCCGATCGGTGTGTCCGGGAAAAATAATCAGATAAAGCGTTTTTTAATTTTCGCGGTGTGGCGGATAAAAGATCGTTTCTGAATTTCTGACGCATATCGTCATCTACTCCTGCAAAGCTCCGCATCATGGCCGTATAGCCGCGACTGGAAGGATCGGAAGGTTTATCAATCATGCCAATCGTGCTGATAATGGCTTTTTCCATTTCCTCCTCAGAAATTTCTTTCGTTGCGTAAAATTCCTGAGCATCTTTAAACACCCGCAATGTTTCAGCGATGTGCGGATCGCGATAGGAAAGAAAGGAAAACAGTCCCAGCGAAGAATCAAAAGAGGACATTCCACCGTAAGCGCCTCCCTGCACGCGGATATGCTTATAAAGATAATTATTAGACAGTTCTTTCGCGGAAAGCATCAGTAGCGGACTTGCCGGATCGGTATAGGGAGGCGTCGTTAAAACATACGCCACATAAGATACCTGAGTTGGTATTGAAATGCCTGCTGATACACATGCCGGATTGAATGGTGTGTTCATTTTTACCGTGGTCGAGCGTGATGGCAACTGATTTAAAAATTCCGGAAGATGTTCTCTGGCTGTCTTCAATCCTTGCTCTTCAGCGGTTAAATTGATGACCAGTTTGTTTTTGTTGAATAAGAGCCGACGCAATTCCTCCAGTTTCTCTCTAAAATCATTTTTTAACGAACTGAAATTTGCGGCTGTTGTTTGTACGAATTTCAACTGCGCGCGGCCATGCCATTGTTCATCACGGTAAGCCGGCAATGTGAGAGCGGCACCCGCCGCCATTCGGGCAAAAAGATGGCCGGAAGGAACAATGGCTGATTGGAGATTGTTTTTTCTTTCGGAAATAAGATCCCGCATCCTTGCTTCATGATCCAGATCGCCACGGCTGATCACGTCGCTGATAATCGTGATGGCTTCCGGAAGGTTGCGGTAAAGAGATTTGAACGAAAAAATCATCTTCTGCCAGCTTTCATCACCATTGGCGGTAAATCCGGCAGCAAGATTGTAACCAAACCCTCCCATTTTCAGAGCAATCCGTTTGGCCATTTCTTCATAGGTCAAGCCGGCCGCGCCCATGCCGGTCACGATTTTTCCCAGCAGCGGCAGATAGATTTGCAACTCTTCAGGAATGTCCGCCAGATCGAACGCGAGATCGACATAAGCAATGCCGTTGGTAAACAGGTCGTGTTCCAGAACCGGAAATTCTCCGAGGAAAGAATGTTGCGTCGGTATGGTTTCTGTTGTTTTCGGAATGTCCTCAATTTTAAGCCGGGGAAGGGTTGCCGTCGCTTCCGGCGCATCCGGTCTGGACTGAAATTCTTTCAATGCACCGGCCTTGGCGTTTATTTGTGCCAATTCCTCAGAGGAGAGTGACGCTTTAAGATCGGCCATTTTCTTCCGGTACGATTTTTCCTGCTTTTCATTGAAACCGGCATCCGGTTCCATAATCGACAAGACGCGATGAGGATTATCCAAGAACCATTGTCTGGTCAGCTTCTGAAAGATTTGCGGATCCTCTGCCCAGCGTCGGCGGACCATTGCTATCGTCTTGGGAAAATCCAGGCCGATCAGGGGATCTCCGTCATAAAGCCAGGTTTGAAAAATCCCGCCCATCAAGGCAATGCTGTAGGGATAGGATCCGCGCACAATTTCTTTGCCGTGAAATTCAACCTGATGCAGGACGCCTTCGATCAGTTGGGCGTCATAGCCGTCAGATGCGATGCTGCCGAGAGTGTCGAAGATCAGCGTTTCGATTTTCTGCGCGTCCGCACTCTGCGCGTTTCTCAATCCCACGCAAAACATCAATTGTTTCAGATCCGCTTCGATTCCGGAAACGGGCGTCAGATCCTCTCCCAGACCGGAGTCAATCAGCGCTTTGCGCAGGGGGCTGGCGGCGCTGCCCACGAGCAGCGTAGAGATGATTTCCAGCATCAGAGACGTTTCATGGTTTGTGTTTTCTGACAACATCCAGGCGATATTCACCATTGTTTTATGCCCGGCGGACTCATCTTTGCTGATGGGATATGTGCTCCGGATAACACGCGGTCCTGTAAATCGTTGCTGGCTCTTGATGGATGAATTTATTTCCACGCGATCGAAACCGGCCAGCATTTCTTCAAGAAAGGAAAGATGTTCGGTCGTGGCAATATCCCCATAGATAAAAAAGCGCGCGTTGGACGGAGAATAATACTGACGATGAAATTCGCAAAACTGTTCGTATGTGAGCGAGGGAATCTCGTCAGGATTGCCGCCGGAATCAAAGGCATACACACTGTCCGGATAGATATTTTCCTGTAAAACCTTGTACATCAGCGAGTCGGCGGATGAATAGGCGCCCTTCATTTCGTTGTAAACAATGCCGGAGATCATCAGGTCACTTTCCAGATCATCGGGCGTGGAAAATTCCAGATGATGGCCTTCCTGAAGAAACGTTTCCCGAAGCAACAGCGGGTGCAGCACCAGATCGGTATAAACGCGGGCCAGATTGAAAAAATCCGTTTTGATCTGACTGGCCACGGGATAAATGGTTTTGTCCGGATACGTGAAAGCGTTGATAAACGTTTGCATGCTGGAACGCATCAGTTCTTTAAAAACGTCTTTCAATGGATATTTCTCAGACCCTGACAGTACCGAATGTTCCAGAATATGCGGCAGGCCCGTGGAATCATAAGGCGGGGTGCGAAAACCGATGGCGTATAAATTTTCACGGTCAAATGAATGCAGGTGCAGAACTTTGGCGCCGGTTTTCTGATGTTCGATTTCGTAGGCGGTTACCCGAATGGCCGGGAATGTCTGCACACGGCGAACTTCAAAACCATGCAATGCCTCTCCTGCTTTCAGTGTCGGTTCGGGGAAATTTGATTGTTCTCGCATAAAGCAAAACTCCTGTGTTTTTAAAAATCGTTCTTCGTTAGCCCTATAGATGATTTTGATCAGATGGATACCTGACTGACGCTGAAAACGGAAAGGACCACAGCCCAGATTAAAATGACTGCCGTGAGCAGAATGCAGGCGTAAGCCAGAATCTTGGACCAGGCGCTTTCCTGTCTGTTGTCGTTATAGCCCATCAAAAAAGCCAGAAAAATGCCTGATAATAATCCGCCGCCGTGCGCCCAGTTGTCTATCCCTCTGAAAATCAGGCCGAAGATGACCAATCCGATCACCCAACCCAAAGCCTGTTTATAAATAGCCTCACCGTAAGAATCGCCGCGGCTCTTGCCGTAATAAATAATGGCGCCGATGAGTCCGCAGATACTTGCTGAAGCCCCGAGAGTAAAGGGTGTGCCGAATAATACTGAAACGGCGAATCCGCATGCACCGGTAATAATATACAGGTTAATAAAACGGTGAAAGCCGAATTCATGCAAAATGAAGGGACCGAGCTGATAAAGAGCCATCATATTAAAAAGGATATGTAAAATTCCACCGTGCAAAAAAGAGGCGGAAATCAAGGTCCAGAAACGATGAGCGCTGATGACCGGCAGAGTACCGCTGGCTCCTAAAAGAAAAAGACTGTGGCTGGAAGGCGACAGTAAATTGAAGGCGCTGCCTCCGAACATCCCCTGCGGATCAAGTAAGAGCGAAAAGACATAAAAGACAATGTTAATATAAATGATGGCCATTACCGGATTGGCGCCGAAAAAAATCTTTCTGACGGTTCCGGCAGTGTTGTGAAGACCCGGGCGTACCAGCCCGCAATAAGGACAGGCCGGTTCGTCTCTGCTGATTAATTTTCGGCAATTGGGACAAAGAATGGATTTTCTTTCTGACATATTCATCCTTCAATAACAAGTTTTGACTGGTATTAACAACATTATGAAGAGTTGTAAAGAAAAATGCCATCTTCGATTGACTGTTGATTTGCCGGTATGTTATCAAAACCAAGGAGGAACATTTTGCAGGCAAAAGATCGTGCAATCATGAAAATCGAATCGGTGGCGTTTGGCGGGGCGGGAGTTGGCCGCGTTAATTGCCTCGTCGTTTTTGTTCCTTTCTCCGCTCCCGATGATGAACTGGAAATTGAGATCACACAGGTCAAAAAGAAATTCGCCCGCGGCAGAATATTAAACATCATCAAGCCGTCGCCGGCACGCGTAAGGCCTTTATGCCGTCATTATGAAGAATGCGGCGGTTGCTGCTATCAACATCTGGATTACCCATATCAATTAAACATCAAAAAAAATCAGGTGGCGGAAGCTTTCTGGAAAATAGGTAGGATGACCAATCCTCCTGTGGGCGATGTCATTGCTTCACCTCAAGTATATCATTACCGGGGCAAGGCCCAGCTTCATACCGAAACCATTCCCGGCGGGAAAATCGGTTTTCTGGATGTGACCGGTGGAACACTGGTTAACATAGACCGTTGTGAAATTATGGAAGAAACCATTAATGAAAAGATGCGTTTGTTGCGGGCAGATAAGCAGCGTATTAATCATCAAACGGAATTCAGCATATGGTCGGGATACTCAGCCAATGATGATGGAAAATCGATTGAGAGAGTCGTTAAAGGAAAAAAATTTCTTATCCCGTACGACGGATTTTTTCAGGCAAATTTATATCTGACGGATCGACTGGTCGATGAGGTTTGTCGTCTTGTTTCTGCGGATAATGTAAATACGCTGATCGATGCGTATTGCGGGAGCGGTCTTTTCTCTTTTTTTCTGGCAGGCTTTGCCGAAAAGGTCATCGGCATAGAAATCAATGAAAAATCGATACGCCACGCGCGCATCAATGCTGTCAATGCGGGGGTGGACAACGTCAGTTTTATTCACGGAGATATGGAAAAAGTTTTCCGGCAAAAGTTGATACCGGGCAATCAGGCGGATCTGATTGTTCTGGATCCTCCCCGCACCGGTTGTGGGCAAACGGTCTTAAAAGCCCTTGTTGCTTTGCAACCGCATAAAATTATTTATATTTCCTGTAATCCGGTCACCCAGGCACGTGATGTTCAATATTTGAATGACAGTGGTTATCATTTGACGAGTTTGCTGCCACTGGACATGTTTCCGCAAACCGGGCACATCGAAGTTATCGGACTTATCGAACGGGCATGATCAAAAAAATTATGGTGACACGAATAAAATTTATAGATTTAAATCAAAAATCTTGTTATTAAAAACGCGAATAATTAAAAAAATAAGGAGAGGAAAAATGCCTTCAAAAAGTAAAGATGTAAGAATGGAACAGCTCCGCGTGTTTGAAAAAAAGCTGGCCCTGCGGTTAGAGCAACTGGAGAAGAAAGGAATCAGCAAGGAAAAAGCCCAGAATGACGCTCTTGTGAAAAGTCTGAAATCAAAGATCAAGCAGACCCGGGTAAGAATCGCGGTATTCGATAAATTTATTCAGAAGAAAGAAGAATTGGCAAAGGCGAAAGCACAGAAACTGGCTGATCTGGAGAAGAAAGAGGAAGAATCGGGTTCGGAAGAAAAACAGGACGAGCCGAAACCGAAGAAGAAACAATCGGCTGCGAAAGACGAGGCATCTTCAAAAGCAACTGACACTGGAGAAGCCAAACCTAAGAAAGCTAAAAAACAATCAGCAGCAGGAGATGAAGCAGCCCCGAAGAAAAAAGCTGCCAAGAAAGAGGAAGAATAAAAAATAAAGCTGTCTTGATAAAAAAGGACAATTTCACGATTGTCCTTTTTTATCATGTTTCAAATTGATTATAGAATTAATGATTGGTTATTGGAAAGGGCGATTAGCTCAGTTGGATAGAGTACTGGCCTCCGAAGCCAGGTGCCGTGAGTTCGAATCTCACATCGCCCACCAAGTCATAATCCATTATAATCCAAAGAAGTGCAGAAACCCGTTAGAAATAGCGGGTTTTTTGTTGCTTTTCGTCCAATGTCGTGCTATATGATTCTACAAAATACACCCATTTTGGGTGTATGTGCGAGGGCAATATACACCCAAAAATTTCAATATACACCCAAAAGGAAAATGCTTATGCCAAAACAAATTATTCCTTTAACTGACTTGAAGATTCAAAAAGCAAAATCACAAGATAAAAATCGAACGCTTTTTGATGGTGGTGGTTTATTCCTTATGGTCACACCCACAGGCGGGAAACTATGGCGTTTCAAATATCGCTTTGATGGTAAGGAAAAATTACTTGCTTTCGGCAGTTATCCGGAAATCAGCCTTCTGGATGCCCGGCAAAGACGTGATGAAGCCCGCCGACAATTAGCCCACGGCTTTGACCCCGGCGAAATTCGTAAAGCACAAAAGCAGGCTTCCATTCAAGAGACAGAAACATTTGAAGCAATAGCCAAAGAATGGCACAAAAGATTTTTCTCCACGTGGTCTGAGAAGTATGCCGAGACATTAATGAGCCGTCTGGAACTTTACGTTTTCCCGTGGGTTGGTAAGCGACCTATTGCAGAAATTAAAGCCCCTGAAATGTTATCCGTATTGAGACGTATCGAATCAAGAGGCACTTTAGATACCGCGAAACGTGTCAGGATTATTTGCGGCCAAGTGTTTCGCTATGCCGTTGTCACCGGTCGCGCCGAACGCGACATTACGGCGGATTTTAAAGGTGCGATACCGCCGCCGCAGAAAAAACACCGGGCGGCCATTACCGAACCTCAAAAAGTTGGTGCATTGTTAAGGTCTATTGATTCTTATCAGGGGAGCTTCATCGTGAAATCTGCATTGAAACTTGCGCCTTTGGTTTTTGTTCGTCCCGGTGAACTCCGGCACGCTGAATGGTCGGAAATAGATTTGGAAAATGCTGAATGGAATATTCCGGCCAGTAAAATGAAAATGAAAGAACCACACCTTGTGCCGTTATCAAAACAAGCCGTTGAGATATTAACAGAGCTCAAGAAATTGACTGGTGCTGGCCGTTACGCATTCCCGGGGCGAACCTCGCAACGTCCCATGAGCGATAACGCTATTCTGGGGGCATTACGGAATATGGGCTACACAAAAGAAGAAATGTCCGGGCACGGCTTCCGGGCGATGGCACGAACTATCCTTGATGAAGTTTTGCAATTCAGACCGGATATTATTGAACACCAACTTGCTCATGCAGTCAGAGACCCCAACGGACGCGCTTATAATCGAACGTCACACCTTGCTGAACGAAAAAAAATGATGCAGACTTGGGAGGAATATCTGGATGAGCTGAAAGCAGGTGCTAAAATACTTGAATTTAAACAACGATAATAAAAATATTTTTAATATTTTTTCTTAGCAATTCTCAAATTACATGGAAGTAATTGAATAATTTAGACATTTATAGAATGAAAAATAAAAATAAAACCTTAGTTTTGGAATATTTGTAGTGTATCATACAATCCAACGATGATGGAGCGAGTCGTTTAATAAGTTGAAGTAGTTGATGGTGAAAAAATAGTTAGAAAATAATAGGTACTTATAAGCCTTCTTAAGAAGGGACTCTAAGCCTAAATTACTGGTTCCGCCAGTGGTTTAGGCTTTTTTATTTTGTGATGAGAAGAAAGGAGAAAAATATGCCAGAACCGATTAGAGACGACGTAAATCACCTATCAAAAAAAATTAATCTTGAAGACACGAAGAAAAGACTGCCGGACGAAGGTTACCTTCGTTTATGGCAAATTGTTGGTGGAAAAGGTTATCCGGGTATTATCCCGATCAGCAAAAGTTCATGGTGGGCTGGGGTGAAATCAGGCCGCTATCCCAAGCCATGTAAACTTTCCCCAAGAGTGACGTGTTGGTCAGTGAAATCAATCAGGGCAATCATTGAAAGGAGTGAACGGCAATGAACGAAAAAATAATTTCCGAAATTAAGCGGCATGGCAAGACTGCCAAAGGCAAACAGGAACTGCTTAAACACCTCGACGGTGGACGGTTAACTCTGAAGCAAGCCGTCATCGCCCGATGTTACGATTGCGCCGGGTTCTTTGCCGATGGGAAGGTTGATTGCGGGTTGAAACATTGTAGTTTGCACCCCTTCATGGCCTACAACGAGAATCGGGCAAAGAAAACTACTTCCAAGACCG
>Ga0209604_1002747_pt1 | contig 12657 bp, 9 predicted proteins | sample AD_UKC097_MetaG_FD_184405 | JGI IMG/M metagenome (GOLD analysis project Ga0209604, IMG submission 184405) | Active sludge microbial communities of municipal wastewater-treating anaerobic digesters from USA - AD_UKC097_MetaG (SPAdes) (version 2) | ecosystem: Engineered > Bioreactor > Anaerobic >... | reverse complement strand
AACCGCAAGGAACACGGTGGTATCAAAACCCATTGCATAGAGAGCGTCGATCTCTTCGGAAATCTTCATGGTTCCTATCTCGGCCGCAAAAGCCGAGCCGGACCGGCCGGCAACGATGATAGCCGTCATGATCGGGCCGAGTTCTGAAACCATGGCCAATGCAACCAGCGAAGCGACATAAATATTTGCACCGAACGGTTGGAGTTGAATCGATGACATGAAAGCCATGATAAACCCCAACAAAAAACTTATCATGGCAACGATCGGCAGGGCTTCCACACCGGTTTTTTCCATGCATGAAATTGTGTCGTCAATCCGCAGCGATTTCGGATGGGCGCAGACATGAACCAGCGCCAGAATCATTGAGCCGATAAAGGAAAGCATATGCCTGACATTTGCCGCTCCGTTTAAAACGGTTTCGCCGAAATGAACAAGAAAATGGGGTTCCTTCTTCTTTTGTGTGGCTGCAAACGTTTGATAGCTGTCAAAGTTAATTTTCGAGAGAACCTCATCCGCTCGGATGCTGTTATTCATGACGCTGAATCCGCTGCCCCGTTTCGTGACGAAGTCTTTTAACTCCAAAAGAATAACGGCTCCGAAATCGTCAAAGTAGGATACGTCTTTGAGATCGACCGAAAGCGAATTGGATGGTTTCATGGTAATTGCCGTTAGGATCGCCTGCAGAATGGAAGCCGAGTTTTCGACATCAATTTTTCCCGTTAATCGAACGACAATCGACCCGTTATCCGTCTCCGAGATTTCATACAATCCGGTTGGAAAGCTTGATTTTTCCATTCCTTCACCAAAACGTTTGCATCTTACCTGTTTTTCCATCCCTGATGGGAAAGCGCGTAAGATTCGACGGATGAAAAACCTCGTGTGCATGACATGCCTTCAGACAGAATGGTCTGAATCCTGTCCAGCATTTTGCAGTCATCCGCGCATTTCGGGAAATCGCCTCTGTTTTGGCAATCTCTGCAAGGGCTCTTGATGAGATACCCGATTTCAAAATCAAACTTGCGTATGTAAAATGTTTTTTCGGCCATTTGATTTCCAGTTTTCCTGGTTGTCAATCCGTCAAGAAAAACAGATGGTTAATCTTAAAAAATTTGCTTCGGATTCATAGTAATATTCGGAATGACGATCTTCACGGCGATTCGAAGACGCTCCGGACAAAAACCGGGGAGAAACACTCTCGTCAAACCGTTTACCGGCATTCATAAATATTGTCGAAGAACGTACTATACCATTATTTCTTTAATTGTAAAATTCAATTTGAATACAGGCATCGTTGAACAAGAGACCGATTCGAAGTATCCGTGCACCTTGACAGTTTGAATGGATATATCTAATATCTTCTCATTTGAAATCAATGGTACTGAATTCGTTTCATCTCTCGGCTGATGACTTTTATGCATGGATCGCTGCGTCCGGCGCATGTTCCCAGGGGAAACAACGAAATGATGGGAACTTTGGGAAAAATCATGGTCTATCATTTCAACATTCCGATTTATTCTTTTCCAATGGATCGGCTGTCTGTAACGAATTGAAAAGCCAATTCCCTATCCGTAGCGTTTCAGCAGGCTTTCATGAAATATTCGAATAATCGGATTGCATCATTTTTATACCGATCGGCACCTTGAGCCATGGAATAAAGGAGAGCTAAAAATGGAACTAAAGCGGACAGTGTGCCGCCGTATTCTTATTTTGACGGCAATTTTTATGTTTGTTTTGCTGCTATTGGTCGATTCGGCCATCTATCTGGGTTTGATCGCCTTTTCTGAAAAGGTTTCGTTTTTGTCCCAATCTTATCCGAAGATACCGGAGATAAAAAATCTTTCGGATCAAATAGAGGCGATCCGGAATAACTTTCGATCTTACGGTCTGCCTGTTTCGGCCGTTATTTTCGCCGCTTTGGGGTTTTTGTTTTGTTTATTATCCCGTTTTTTTATTGTGAAGCTTATCAATCACTCCGGTTTTGCGGTGGGAAAGAAACCCGGAACTCCCCTCATGAAAACCGAGTTTGATAGAAAAGGAGAGGAAAATAATGACCGACGCATCTTTTTGCATTTGCTTTCCGTATTGCAGAGAGAAGGGCGGCTTTTGGATTTTTTTTTAGAAGATCTCAGCGAGTATGAAGATTCTCAGGTCGGCGTTGCGGTTCGCAACATACATGAAAACTGCAAAAAGGTGATTGATAAATATGTGGATCTTAATGCCGTGGCGAACGAGATGGAGGGGGAATCGATGACCGTGGGGCCGAATTTTGATTCCAGTGCCGTTAAATTGACCGGAAATGTAACCGGAGAACCCCCCTTTAGGGGGATCGTCCGTCACAGGGGCTGGCAAGTCGTAAGGCTTCGTATGCCCACATTGTCCGGCAGCGGGAATCCAAATATCATTGCTCCGGCAGAGGTGGAGATTCCGTGATAATTTTCACCGAAAATTTTCGGCGGTTTCTTAAAAAACAAACGAAAAAAAGGAAATTACATCGTGCCTCATCCTGCTTATATCGTTGGAATCGATTTGGGTACAACCAATTGCGTGGTTGCGTATACCGAGACCGACTTTGAGAAATGCAAAAAGCCGAAAATACGAGTTCTTGAGATATTGCAACTTGTCAGCGCCGGGGTTGTTGAGAAACGACGGATTCTTCCCTCTTTCATATTGATTCCCGGAAAGCACGATGTTTCTGAAGAAGCCATGGCTCTGCCATGGGACGAAAAAAATCGGATTGCCGTGGGTGAATTTGCCCGGGAACGCGGCGCGGAAATACCGCACCGTCTGATTTCTTCCGCAAAGTCATGGCTTTGTCATTCATTGGTAGATAGAAACAAGCCGATTCTGCCCTGGGAAGGTCCGGAAGATTCGTCGAAGCTGTCGGCGGTGGAAGCATCTGCTACGATCCTGCAACATATCCGGGATGCGTGGAATTACGCCATGGCCCGCACAACCGGCGGATATGACGAAAAGCTAAAATTGGAGAACCAGGAAATTCTATTAACCGTTCCCGCTTCCTTCGATGCGGTCGCAAGAGAGTTGACTGCGAAGGCGGCGGATATGGCCGGTCTTTCCAATATAACACTGCTGGAAGAACCACAGGCCGCCTTTTATGCGTGGATTGAATCGTCCGGAAAGCAATGGCGGGAAAAACTCCGCATCGGCGACCTTATCCTGGTCTGTGATGTAGGCGGAGGAACGAGTGATTTCAGCCTGATACAGGTTTCGGAAGAAAACGGAGAGTTGATGCTGGAAAGAATTGCGGTGGGTGAACATCTTCTTGTGGGCGGTGATAACATGGATTTGGCCCTTGCCTATTCCGTTTCCAAACGTATTTCCCAAAAGGGAAGAAGATTGGATTCCTGGCAGATCCGATCCCTGTGGCACAGCTGTCGCAGGGCAAAAGAAAGGATTTTGTCGGACCCTCCGTGCGACCGGTTTCCGGTAACCATATTAGGCAGGGGCACCCGTCTGATCGGCGACACCCTTAAAATTGATCTTCTCCGAAGTGAGGTAGAGCAGGTTATAATCGAAGGATTTTTTCCGAGATGTGAAATCACCGCGAAGCCGATAGCCAATCAACGGGTCGGTATCAAGGAACTGGGCCTTTCATACGAGGCGGATCCGGCGGTTTCCCGCCATCTTGCCTGTTTTCTGGACCGGCAGGCAAAGGAGAGCAATCTGCCGAATATTCCACGAACCGTTCTTTTTAACGGAGGGGTTATGAAGGCTGCTCCGGTCCGGAAACAGATCCTGGAGACGCTTTCTTCATGGATCGACTCCTCCAATTCAATTGCAATTCGTGAAATCGAAACCACCGACCCGGATCTGGCGGTTGCCAGAGGCGCCGTCTACTATGGATTGGCAAAACGCGGTGAAGGAATACGAATCCGTGGAGGTCTCGGTCGATCTTACTATATCGGGGTTGAAACCTCCATGCCGGCGGTTCCCGGAATGCCGATGCCGATGAAAGCATTATGCGTCGCGCCTTTTGGGATGGAGGAAGGGAGCGCCGCTGACCTTATCGGCCGGGAGTTCGTTCTTGTTGTCGGGGAACCCGTTAAATTTGATTTTTTCGGCTCCTCATCACGCCATGAGGATACGGTGGGCACGGTGGTTGAAGACTGGGAGGACGAGATTGAAGAGATAACTACGATTGAAGCCACGTTGGAAGGAGAATACGGTACGACCATTCCGGTGAGTATTGAAATAAAGGTGACTGAAGTCGGCACCCTTGAGTTTTGGTGCGTATCCAGCAGAGACGGCCGTAGGTGGAAACTTGAATTCAATGTGAGGGAGAAAGAAAGTTTTGAATCTTCTTGAAAAACCTTTCATCGTCGGTATTGACCTCGGCACCACCAATTCCGCGGTTTCGTATGCGGATACGCGTGTCGAGGGAGAAATGAAGCACGAAATAAAAATCTTTAAAGTGCCGCAACTTACCGGTCCGGGTGAAATATCGCGACTGCCGGTTTTGCCGTCTTTTCTCTACATCCCCGGCACATTTGATATTTCTAAAGAGGCCGTTTCGGTTCCGTGGCAAAGCGAGCCGGATCATTTCGTGGGAGCGTTTGCAAGGGATCATGGGGCAAAAGTTCCCGGAAGACTGGTATCATCGGCAAAGAGCTGGCTTTGTCACTCAAAGGTTGACAGAAAGGCCCGGATTCTTCCATGGGGAGCGGGAGAAGAAGTTTTCAGGGTTTCCCCGATTCAGGCGACGACGTCTTTTCTTCAGCATATTCGACAGACCTGGAACAGCACCCAAGGCGACGACGAACAGATGCATCTTGAAAACCAGATTGTTATTCTAACGGTCCCCGCATCGTTTGATGAGGTGGCTCGTGAGCTGACATTGGAAGCCGCAACCGCCGCCGGTTTAAGCGATGTGATATTGCTGGAAGAACCCTTGGCGGCATTTTACAGCTGGTTGATTCGCCATGAAAATGATTGGAGCCGTTTTGTTGAACCGAATGAATTAATTCTCGTTTGTGATGTCGGTGGCGGAACGACGGATTTTACACTGATTACGTTGAGGGAAGTCGACGGGATCCCTCGCTTTGAAAGGATCGCGGTCGGAGATCATCTGATTCTCGGCGGGGACAATATGGATCTCGCCCTTGCGCGACGCATCGAGTTGCGTTTCAGTAAAACAGCGCGTTCCCTGAATACGGACCGGTATAAGGCACTTTGTCATCAATGCAGACAAGCAAAGGAGATGATTCTGGGTGAAGAGGTCGCGTCAAAAAAAATTATTTTGATGGGGGAGGGCAGCCGGCTGATCGCCGGAACCCTGACAGCCGAACTGGATCAGGAAGAGGTGGAACATACGGTTCTGGAAGGGTTTTTCCCAATCGTCGATCCGGAAGGCGAAGAAAAAAAAACACCTCGAAAGGGAATCGCCGAGTTCGGACTACCCTACGAGCAGGAACCTGCCGTAACGCGTCATCTGGGCCGGTTTTTAGACAGGCATCAGAAAGATGTGAAAAGCATATTGAATAAAAATCGTCCCGAGCCGGATCTCATTCTTTTTAACGGCGGGTCCTTAAAACCGGCAATCATCCAGGACAGGATTCGTGTTGCGCTTCGCCACTGGTTCAAACAGGAAAATACCCGGCTGCCAGGAGTCCTTGAAAATCCGGATCTCGATTTGACCGTTGCACTCGGAGCCTGTTATTATGGCCTTGTTAAGATCGGACGCGGCGTTCGGGTCGGAAGCGGAAGCGCACGGGCATTTTATCTCGGAGTCGCCGGGGATGACGAAGCCGATGGAGAAAAACAACATGCGATCTGCCTTGTCGAACGGGGTTTGGAGGAAGGATCCTCCATTGAGCTGAAGGATAAGAAGTTCGAGGTTCTGGCAAACCAACCGGTCGGTTTCGATTTATACAGTTCCAGTTTTCGTTCCGGAGACCGATGCGGTGACCTTGTGGAGATCGATGATTCCTTCACGCCGCTTCCGCCGGTGCAAACGGTTGTCCGGTTTGGGAAAAAAGGAGTAAAGGCAAGAATTCCGGTACGGATTGAAGCTGGTTATTCGGAGATGGGGACCCTTGGTCTCTGGTGCCATTCCCTTATGAGCCCGCATCGATGGCAGCTCCAGTTTCAATTGAGAGACGTATCTCCCACCGTCGGAGTTTCAGACAGGGAAGTGTTTGAAACGTCCATTCTGGAAGATGTGCGATCCAGAATGCGGGTGGTATTTTCTAAAAAATCAAATATCGGTCTTCTTGAGAAACTGGTCGAGGATATTGTAAAAATTACAGAAAGGCCTCGGGAACAATGGCCTCTTGGTTTCATTCGAAGCGTTTCGGATGAACTTCTGAATCTGGAAACCGCCCGAACGTGGTCGCCCGTTCACGAATCCAGATGGCTCAATCTGACGGGTTTCTGCTTGAGGCCCGGATTCGGAGAGGCCTTTGACGAACATCGGTTAAGCAATTTGTGGAAGATTCAAAGACAGGGACCGGTTTTTTCAAACAACCCTCAGGTTCGGTCCGAATGGTGGGTAATGTGGCGACGGGTCGCCGGAGGATTGAGTTCCGGACAGCAAAGACAGTTTATTCAGGAGCTTACTTCGGACCTAATGCCCAAAAAAGGGGTAAAGAGTCGGATACCGTTTCAGGAACGACTGGAAATCTGGATGGCGATCGCCAATATGGAAAGACTTCTGGTAAAGGATAAAATTACCTGGGGACGGCTGCTCCTTTCGGAAATTCGACCGAAAAAGTGTAAGCCGCAACACTTCTGGTCCCTTTCCCGCATCGGTGCCAGGGAGCTTTTATACGGTCCCGCTGATCGCGTGATACCGGCCTCGGAGGTTTTTTCCTGGATCGAGTCGATTTTAGATCAGAACTGGAGGAATCCGAAACCCATCGGAGCGGCGCTTGTTTTACTGGCACGAAAAACCGGAGATCGAACAAGGGATCTGGAATCTTCGCTGATGGAACGAATCATCAACTGGATTTCTCAATACGATTTTCTTGAGCCTTATCTTCGATTTTTTAAAGAGGTCGTTCCGATGGCAAAGACGGAAGAAACCGCTGTTTTCGGCGAATCATTGCCGTCCGGAATTGTACTGCATTCGTGACAAAAAAGATGTTCCGGTGACCCCGATAGAGCCGTCCGATCAAAGATTGCAGTGTCTCCAGCCTAATTGGCTAAAGGCCGATCCTCCGGTTTGCGTTTGCGGACGTCCGTTTTCATCGGCGGGTCAGAAACCGCTGATAGTTGTGCATTCTGGCAAAGGCTTTAACCGCTCTTTCCGGTGTCGGATAAGATATCGCTTGGAAAAGGCTCCCTTTGACCCGGTATACGGTTTGCTCCTTTTTCGACATGCACAGACAGACGTCAAACACCGGTTTGTCATATTTTTCCATCATCTTCACAATATGCTCCATATATCTGTCTTCAAATTCAAGCAATGATTTCTTGATTAACTTGAGAAAGCCCGGGGAATAAGTCGGATCCGCTTTTGAAACGGAGTTGACCGCCCGAGACAGCAATCGGCTTCGGCCCGATATCCCCAAATTAATCAGCGCGTCGCAGCCGTTCCATTTTAAAAGTTCCTCCATTACCGCCATCGGCAGTGATTCATCTCTTTCGAAAACAATATCCACCGGATTGGATCGGCTCCAGTAAGGCGGAAGCAAATGGTTCAAACGCTCCACGATTTCCAGTGAAAGCGGCGGCAACTCAAGCCCCCAATCCGAACACAGATCTGCAGCAACGACCCCCCATCCTCCACCCAAGGTCATAATTGCGGCCCGATTTCCTTTGGGGATCGGAAGCGATGAAAATGCGGCGGACAGATCCAGCAAATCAATGGTATGTTCCACCTTCACGACGCCTGCCTGGCGACATACGGCATCAAAAATTCTTGAATCCGTAGCCATCGCCCCCGTATGACTGGAGGCGGCACGGTTTCCGGCATTGCTTTGTCCGCCCTTTAACAGGACGATTGGTTTCGTTTTTCCCACCCTTCGAGCCGTTTCGAAAAAACGACGGCCGTTTTTTATGCTTTCAATGTATACCATGATGGTTCGGGTCAGTGGGTCCACTTCGAGGGTATCGAGACAGTCTTCAATGGTAATCATGGATTCGTTGCCCGATCCGCAGAAAAGTCGTATTCCGACCCGATGCCGCTCGGCAAATGCAAGTATCTGGGTTCCGATATTTCCGGATTGGCTAACAACGGCGGTGAACCCGGGCCTTGGTCGGATATGACTGACCGTGCAGAAAAAATTGATATGCGGGTTGCAGACTCCCATCGTATTGGGTCCAAGGATTAGTATCCCGGATTTTGCAGCTTGCCGGGAAAGTTTTTTTTCCAGTTTTTTTCCGATCTTTCCGGTTTCACCAAATCCTGAAGCGACCAGAAGCATACGTTGGACCCCTTTGTTTTTAAATTCCGGGATCAAATTCTCAACGCCGTGGGCAGGAATGGTGACAACCGCCAAATCAATACTGCCGGGAATTTCCGTAATGTTTTTGTATACCGGCCGATCCGCGATGCGTCCGCCTTTGGGGTTGACAAGATATATTTCGCCCTTGAAACCTCCGCTGGCGGTGATCGTAAAAAGCATATGCCCCCATTTGTTGATTTTGGCCGAGGCGCCCACAAATGCAATGGATTTGGGGTGAAAGAAGGAGATGAGACGGGCCGGATCCACAGGGGGGGGAAATTGTTTTTCGACTGGTTTTTCATTCAACAGCACCAATGCATCCGCTGCGTATCCATTGCCGTCGGATTCGATCCGAAACGGGTTTATATCGATTCCCGAGATATCCGGATGCGATATGCCGATGTACGATAACCCCAATAACGCATGAATCAGCCGATTGCAATCAACCGGCTTTTCTCCCCGGATTGCTCCCAGCAACCGTTTCGCTCTGATTTCCTGGAGCATTTCAGCGGCATCGGATGGGGTTAACGGCGCCAGTCGAAAGCTGACGTCGGACAACGCCTCCGTAAATATACCCCCCATACCGAACATAATCACCGGTCCGAACTGTTCGTCCCGAAAAAGGCCTGCAATAAATTCGCGCTTACCGGACAGCTGGGGTTGAACCAGAATTCCCTCCAGTTCATTTCCTCCGCTTTTCGTGATTGAAAAAAATGCCCTGCGAACGGATTGGGGATCACTTAAATGCAAGTGGACCAGTCCCCGTTCCGTTTTATGCAAAAAAGTCGATCCGAGACCTTTCAAAACAACCGGAAATCCCATTTCACCGGCCGCCTCGACTGCTTCCGTTTCACTGAAGACAATGGTTTCATTGATAACCGGTATGCCATACGTTTTCAGCAATTGTTTGGATTGATTTTCATTAAGAGCCGTTTGACCGGCCTTTTTTGCTTGTTTCAATCGGTCTTCGATATTCATTAAACTCATATCGTTATCAGGATCCTCATTCGAAGTGATTTGAACCAAAGCAACAACCCGATTCCCCGTTGATTTCTGCGGGGAACTTCAAACATCGGTTCCGGATAAATCGTCGGCGATTCTGCCTTTCATTCCATCCATTTCATTTATCGAAATTGATCATCGGAGATGACTTGATCTTGTTTGGCAAAATGAAGGATCTGTCTGATTTTATAATAAAAAAATGCTTTCAATCAAAATGCATTTTAACGGCCGCAATTGTAAAATGAAAATGCTTGCTGCTGCGGTTCAATCTAAATATTCAACGGAGCGGACGGGGCCCGACGCAACCAGATAAAGGAGGCGGGATTCCTTGTTGAGGCCGAGCAAGGCCTTTGCCTCATCATCGTATAAGGCACCGATTCCGCAACAGCCGATACCCAGTGCCGTTGCGCCGAGATAAATCATTTGACCAAGTTTTCCCGACGTGATCATGGTGTACCGGTATCCCCCCCCCCACATGCGGTCAATCGCCTCCAAATTGGTCAGAAAAAGAAAATGGACGGCAGCATTGCCAAGCCAATTCTGTTCCAAACAAACCGATGCCATATTTTCCGTAAAAACACCAGGTCGTACCAGGCCCGTTTTTCGATTCTCTAAATCCAAGAGATAAAATCCCGGCCTCCATCCTTCAATGTTGCCCGCCAGAAAGCCGATGCATATCGGAAATGAGAATTCTTGCGTTTTCGGCAAATCGGCTTCAAATTGTGAAAATAAAAGTGACAACAGGTTTCCGAATGTATCACGAGAAAGGATTTTTTTTGTAAAATTTCGTCTGGAGCGACGATAGAGGACCGCCTGTGAATAATTTGCCTTCCGGATCCGTTTTTCCGGAACGGAAAATTGAATCCATTCCCCTGGGGAAACTCCGATTTTTTGGATCATGGGAACTTGAATGGAAGAAAACCCCGGCAATTTGATTCCGGCCTCATGAATCTCCACGATCTCACGATAGATCATTTCATGAGATGAAACCCGACATGCCCCGATGATTTCAGGGGACAGAGATGCAGGGTTTTTTTCTCCGTCACCGGAAGGTATTTCTTTTCCCCAACAATGGATACAGGCAAGACATGATTCTCTTTTATGGTCGAGCCCGATGAGATGCTCCAGTTCATGATCTTTAAAGTTGTAATGAATCGTAAAGGCTACACTGGTCGACTTTAATGCCAAAAGAATATTTTCCACCAGATGGCCGGAGTCGAGCAGAACGTAACGGTAAGCCCGGGCTCGATACTTCCAGGCGCTTCTGAAAAAGTTGCCGGTGATGAAGAATGTTGCAGCGAGACCCTGATAATTGCGTATGCCGGATGCCGTGGCTACAAAATCTCTCAGATCACTGAGGCGAAGCGGGGTTAATCGTTGGCTTCTGATCCCGTAATGATAAAGACCCGGTTCTGTATTTCCGATGGGGTATGTACAAAGATAGATTTCCGAGGGATAAAGAGCCCCTGCCGACGGAACGGTTCGATAGTAAAAATCGTGTCCCGGATACCGGATTCTTGCGGTGATGCTGTAACTCAAAAGAAAAATTTGTGAAAAAAAATTTAAATCAAAATCGGGATCCAATTTTTTTTTGGATCGGTCTTGCACCAGATGCCACAGATCCGCTTTTGGAAGCGTATCGACTTTCGGAAGGGGGATTCGGTTTTTAACAGGGTAGGTTTTGTAAAGATCGGGGGGGTGATCCCAATCCAGAACTTGATCTTTCAGTGCATATCGGGCATAGCTGGTTTTCTGATGATAAGCCGAGCAGGATTTAATCATACACTCCCCGCAGGGTACCGATCACTCATGACAGAATCACCTTGAATTTTCTTAAAAAATCAACCGGATGATAAGAAAGCTTCGCATTGCGAAGCCCTTCGTCATCGAGGTCTTGTTCGCGGTTGACCGTTGTGAATGGGACTCCTGAATGAGCAAGAAACATCTGATTGATGGCTTGATATACCCCGATATATTCCGGATCACCCTTTTCGAAGTGGATCAACAACAGATTGTCGCTCAGGCTTTCGGCAGCCGTGTACGCAACAATCGTCTGTTTGATCATAATGGCACCGCCCATTAGGCCTTTCAGCTGATGCCAGTTTTTGAATGTTCTTTCGATGGCGCGATTTTCAGCGGAAAGTGCATTCGAGGATTCGCAGTCGCGCCAAGCGCACCAGTTTTCCTGCATTACCAGGACCTCGTTGACTGTTTCCCCTTTAATCGGGATATACCGGTAGGAAAAATTTTTTTTGAACTGATTCAGCAGATTCTTTTTCTTGTGAAAGCGGTTCCCTTTCAATTCCGTTAGTTCTGAAACAGAGTAAAGATAATCCCAGTGCCCACGGTCCGGTTCTATCCGGATACGATTCTCTATAACGACTTTCCAAATCTGGACGAGCGCATCCGGCACTCTTGAAAAAAGGGTTTCACGGTTAAAATAGAAATCAAGACATTGTTTCCAATCAAGAATCTCCCATGCGCCGATCGGTGCCCAGTATGAAACAGCCGGCTTTGTTTGTTTGATCCAGACCAGAGGTCCTTCCCAGGCCCAGAGTAAACCATATTCATCCGCCCAAGCCCAAAGATTCACAAAACTATAATCCGAAGCCTTTTGTGGACACACGGATAGACGTTCGCGATATTTATCCTGATTGTCTAATGTGATCGGTTCAAATTTCAGCGGCATTTTTTCTCATCTTGGAAAGCCGGAACGCATGGGGAAATAAAAAAACTTTCCGAATGATCCAGCGAAATTTGAAATTGATGGTTGAAAACAGGATGATTTTCGTTCGATCATTAAATCACCAAAACGATTTGCAGATCCATCACAGTATATCCATCATTCCCGACGACTATTCTTGTGGCGATTTTATTGCCGTGAAAATCTTCCAAGGCTTCGGCCATTGGAGCTGACGCCTTTCCGGCTCCAATCACAAAAATATTTTTAAACCGTGAAAGATCGTAACTTTTTCTTCCGATTAAAATTCGATTTTCTGCCGCGTTGCAGACTCTTTTCACGGCGGCGCGTGGCTCAACCGCCTGGGCCGCGTCGTGAAAAATCCGGATCGCATCGCTTCCCATTTTTTTTATAATATCCGATGCGGGTTTCATAAGCTTTTGTGCCAATTCATTGTAATCAGCAGTCGAGGGTTCTTTGATTTAAGCGTTTTAAGAACGGTATCTGCGAAATCGATTCCATGGGCCTGCCGAGAACCCATTTTCAAATGTAACGATGTCCGTTCTTGACAAC
>Ga0209604_1002743_pt1 | contig 12677 bp, 4 predicted proteins | sample AD_UKC097_MetaG_FD_184405 | JGI IMG/M metagenome (GOLD analysis project Ga0209604, IMG submission 184405) | Active sludge microbial communities of municipal wastewater-treating anaerobic digesters from USA - AD_UKC097_MetaG (SPAdes) (version 2) | ecosystem: Engineered > Bioreactor > Anaerobic >... | reverse complement strand
GAGCGGAACCATATTGGCATCGTTTCGGATGACATAAATCCGCGCTTCATCCGATGAGACCTCGGATGCCGGCTGTATCGCCGGTGCAGCAACCGAGGCGGATTTCCCGAAGAACTGATGGGGCATGAATTGTGAAATCTGTGCCGAGGTGCAGCCAAGCCCACATCCGCATATCGCGACCAGGACTACGTTTTTCCATCGAGCCATCGGTATCCCTCACAGAGAATCTGTTTTCCTGAGACCTGACGGGCCATGCCCGCACGGTTGAATGGACATCGTGTCCATCATTTACCCGGATTATACAGGAAGGGATTCATTTTGGGAGATGGGGGGGTGACTGTTCCATGAAAGCAAGAGACCCGGCGCGCGCCGGGCCTCTCACGCTTTTGCTGACCCGCGTCGGCATTCGTTGGGTTTGCTCCGTAAGCCGAGCACCGCACAATTTTGCTGTGCTGCGCTACGCCGCGCCCTGCGGTCAGCCAAGACTTTTTATTCCTAATCGGAATTATACCGCTCGATTCCTTGAGGGCAACAGGCAAATCAAAAAAAAACATCCGACTAGGGCGTTCACTTCAAGTGGCGGTCAGGAACCGAATGTCCAGATATCGCCGGAACTGACCAGGCCGTTGCTGGGTTCATATTGGTCCGTGCTGACGTCTTTTGTGTTGTAAATGTTATAGTTATCGTATTGCCGGTTTGGACCGATGCTGCGAAGTCCCCATTGCAACCCGTGTTCGAATTCGGGTCGTCCAAAGTTTGTTGTCCCCGCCGCTTTGCCGGTGTAATAAATGATCTTCAGGTTGTAATAAGCCATTTTGGTGTGTTTCAAACCTTCCGGAAGACCGTAACTTTCTTTTGTATTCTCGAATACATCCACCGGGTAATCTGCGATATAGGTGACGGGTGTGGTCAATTCGGGAACGCCCCGCGTGGCGAACAGGGGAAAAGTGTTGAAATCCGGGAACGCGCCGTGGTCCACGTTATACATGTCCAGCGCGGTTCCGATATTTTTCTGGTCGGACTTGACCCGTGCAATTTTGGCACGGACCTGGGAATTCAGGAAATTCGGGACGGCAATCGCCGCCAGGATTCCGATGATGGCAACGACGATCAACAATTCGATGAGCGTGAAAGATTTTCTTTGTTGTTGGGGGATCATGATCTTGATTCCTCAATGTAGCAGAGGTTTTTCTCACCCTATTCTTGCATTGATTGGCGGGTGGGAGAAGGCGATTGGGAGGGAGGATCTATGGCTCATCAATCCCACCTCACCCTCCCCAATCTTGGGGAGGGTGATTCCAAGGCGCTTTTACCGGAGATTCTTTTCTCAATGCTCATGAATCAGACTTTCCAGCGCGGCGTACGAGACATTGAGGGTTCGAATGGTTCCGGCGCAGCTGAAGCGGCTGTTGGCCAGGTCGATCTGCGCGTCCTGCAGGTCGCGAAATCCGATCTCTCCGTTTTCGAATTGAAAGTTGGCAATCTCCAGGGCCTCTCCTGCAAGTCGGACATTTTCCTCGTTGATTTTCAGCTGCTCTTTGGCGGTCTCGATTTGCCGAAGAACTTGAAGAACCTCCTGGCGGAGCGCCCGTTCTTCCTCCCACAATCGAATCTGTTGTTCTTCAATACGGCTTTCCGAGGCCCGCACTCGTGCCCGGGTCGCACCACCATCGCCAAACGGCCATAAAACCTGGAATTGGAAATTCGCCATGTTGTCTCCGCCATCGTCCCGCTGGTAGCTATTGACCAATTCGACAGTCGGCTGCTGCCCGAGACGAGTGATCCCCAAGCTGTTCTCGCTCTGTTTCAGGCTCAGTCGAATGGTCTCCAGGTTCAGATTCGTGGAAAGCGCCAGATCGATATAATCCTGCGCGACTCTTTCACCTTTTGCGACTTCCAGCGGATCGGTCAGTTGGATGCGATAATTGATCGGTGTTCCCAGGAGCAGATTCAGTGCTTCATAATCGTCCTCCAGCCCCGATTTCGCTGCCAGCAGACCGGCTTCGATTTTCCGCATGGCGACGCGAGACTGTTTGACATCGAAGTCGGACGTGAATCCGTATTCATTATGGATCTGGTAATACTCGTAGGTTTTTCTGGCTTGGCTCAGATAGTCCTTCTGGATGGCCAGATCTTCTTCTCTGTATTTCAGATTCCAATAGGCGACGTTGACCTGGTAGATCAGACGTTCTTCCTCGGTAACCAGGGCGTATTGCGCCTGTTGATGAGCCAGATCGGCATTTTCGAGATCCCGTCGAATGCGCAGCTTCTCGCGTGAATTGAACGGAATGGTGTAGCTGAGCCGTGCGTTGCTCTGCAGGTCGGAACCTTTATCGGGATCATCGTCGTAATAGGCCAGGCTGTCCTGGTACAGATGTTCCGTTGTCTGGAATTGGAGGCGATGCCCGTTATGAAAGGTTCGGGTAATGTTTTGAGTGAAGTCCACCTGTTGATGATCGTCCTCGCGGTAATCATGGCTTCCGAATCGGTCGTATACGGCCTGGCCCTCCTGTGCGGACCGTGTCGGATTGAACACGGTTCGTCCCGCGATCTCATGGACGCCGATGAATCGTGCGGAGGCGGTGTGGTTGAGGTCGACCAGAGGGCGATAGGGAGCGCGAGAGAGATCGAAGTCCGCATCGGCAGCCTCCAGGCTCGTGCGGGTCTGGCGCAGGTCGGGGTTATTCTGGAGGGCCATTCCGACGGCATCCTCCAGGCTGAGGACCAGGTCCGGCGGGGGTGTGGGTTCCGGGGTTGGTGTTTCCTGTGCGGATGGAATAGACGATTCCGCTGTTGTCGAGGGGATTCCCGGTTGGCTGTATACAGCATCCGGCGATCCCATCCATAGAAGAGTGGCTATGCAGATCGGGACCAGATTTCTCATTGACATACCTCAGGAACTGGAAGTGGCGCGGTCAAGGCACGAAGAAGATTCGACAGATATCCTCTCTCATTCGCCGACCGCCACTTCCGAATGATTCTGACTCTCCGATGTATGGAGTATATATGCATCCTCCAAAGTGGGAGGCAGGATTCGCGCATCAGGGTGTGGACTTGTTTTTGAGACGATCCGCATTCGAATTCCCTGGGGGGTTTGAATCTGTGCCACCACTCGATAGTCCGCATGAAGTGCTTTCCAGAGATCCGTGTCTCGTGTCAGCAGTTCCCACACACAACCCTCTGCGGTGCGCACCAGGTCTTCGGTTTCACCTGTAAAAGTGATTCGTCCTTCCTGGAGAATCGCCAGGCGGGGACAGCTATGCGCAACATCTTCCACAATATGCGTGGAGAGAATGACAATACGATTGACAGCCAGGCCGGTCAGCAGATTTCGGAAGCGGATTCGTTCGAGCGGGTCCAATCCGGCTGTCGGTTCGTCCACAATCAGCACTTTCGGGGGCCTGAGAAAGATCTGTGCCAGGCCAATCCGTCGGATCATCCCGCCGGAGAAATTCCCCACGGGCACGTCTCGAACATGCGTGAGATTCACCATGTCCAGGGCACGGTCGATTGCTTCTCGCCTCTCTTTTTTCTCTTTCATTCCCTTCAGAAGAGAGATGTAATCCAAGTACTGGCAGGCTGTCAGGGAACCGTAGACGCCGAACTCCTGCGGGAGGTATCCGATTTGCTTACGGGCGTATTTCAACTCCCTGGCGAAATCATAGCCCAGCATGGAAATATAGCCCCTTGTGGGCTGATCGATTCCGGCTAGTAGCCTGAGAAACGTGGTTTTTCCTGCGCCGTTCGGTCCGAGAAGGCCGAACATGCCGGCGCGGATTTCCAGTTCGATACCGGCCAGCGCTTTTTTTCTTGCCTGGATTCGTGCTCGTTCCCAGTCCGGTGTGAATCCCAAGCGAGGCCGCTCACCGGGCAGGAATCCGAGAAGGGGAGATCCGGCGGGTCCCCACCACACAAGTCTCTTAAGGCGTTCTTTGATTCGGTCGAGAATGGGCGGGGCATAGATGCGGGTGAGATTCTTTGTGACGATTACGAGAGGCTCCTCCCGTTCGGGTTTCCGACGATACTCGGTCAGCCGATTACGCAGGTCGGATCGTTTTCGACGACTCCAGAACACGAAGACCCACCGCCAACTCGTGATCCAGTGGATCGCGCGTCCCACAAGCCGTTTCAGATCCTCCAGGCCGAAGTAAACTCCTGGAATGATGAGAAGTGTCAGGACAGTCGATGAGAGCAGACCGCCGATGGTTACTCGCGCGAACGGGACCCAGGTGGCATTGTCGGTTGTTTTGAAGGCCATGGGCAAAATGCCCAGAACGGTTGTTCCGACGGTCATGAGAATGGGGCGGAGCCGACTGTATCCGGCGATCATCATGGCGCGTTCCCGCGTGAAGCAACGCTCGCGTCGCATGACCTGTACGATATGAAGCAGGATGAGCGGGCTGTTCGGCAGCACGCCGATCAGGAAGATCACTCCGAATCCCGCCAGTTCGTCGAAGGGGGTCTTGGTGAGCAACAAGGCCCAGACAATACCGAGCAACGCGAGGGGTTCGCTGATCATAATCACCAGCGGCGTAGCGAACGATTCCAGGATGGCGGCCAGGATCATGTAGACCAGGAGAATGGCAATCCAGAGGACCATCTTCACGGAAGAGAGCATATCCTGCCATTCCCGGCTCGATCCGCCCAACTGCATGGAGAATCCGGCGGGGATGGGGTAATTCTCCGTGATGTTCTTGAGAATTTCATCGACTTCGCGCTGCTTGGCACTGGGTGTATAGCCGTAGCGGATATTGATGATCCTGGATTGATTGTCTCGCTGGATCCACCGTGCGCCGCGCACCTGCTCGAAGATTCCCAGGTCGGACAGGGGCACGGTAGTGCGAAGACTTGGGGCGAAGATGGGCAGATCCCGCATCTCCGATAGCGTGAGGCCTTCCCGTTCTTCTTCCACGGCTAACGCCTGCTGTTCCTGAGTGATCTGCTGGAACAGGATGTCGATTTCCTCCTCTTCGCGCTTGAGGCGGATGGTAGAGAAGTCGCCTCGATGCTGGGCGGCCTGCAGATGTTGAGCGATGCTTTGCGGGGTGACCTGAAGAAGGGAGGCTTTTTCCCGATCCGGTTTGAAGTGCATTTCCAGCGAGCCGCTTTCCAGATCCGAAGACACATCCCGGATGCCGGGAACTTCCTGAATGAGCGCCATCACCTCATCGACCACACGTTCCAGCTGGGCCTGCTCCGGTCCCCGGACCTCAATGACGCCGCCGCCAACATTGACTACGGGAGAAGCCATCTCACTTTCTCGCCGTCTTCGCCACCATTCAAATGTGACATCGGCGTCGGGAATCTGTTCCAGATAGGTGCGGAGCTCTTCCTTGATTTGCGGGACATCGCGTTTCCGTTCGGAGCGATCGACCAGTTCGACATGGATATGCGCGTCATCATCGCTGACCCAGGTGCGCAGGTGCTTGTTTTCGGGGACATGCTCTTTCAGCAGGGCTTCCACCTTCGCGCAGACATTGATCGTGTACGATTGTTTGGTGCCTCGCGGCGGAAAGATGAATACCTCGAATCCTTCGGCATCCTCCGGATCGCGCATGGTACCCATGCCGATGCCGCCCATGCTGTAATAGTAGGTGTAGAGCAGCAGCAGAAAGATACCGATGGCGAAACGGACGCGGTGGCGCAAGCAGGATTTGAGGAGATTTCCGTAGAACCGTCGCGTGGAGGCCATGTTGGGCCGGGGAAGATGTTGAAGCCCTTGTAGAATGAACCGCAGCACGGGAATCGCTTTCAGGCGATCCTGAATCCACCCTTCTTTCTTATGTCGTTTTTGACTCAATACCTTGGAGGCGAGCATGGGAACGAGCAGAATCGCCGCCAGCGCGGATACCATCATGGGGAAAATGACCGCCAAGGCGCCTTCCTCGAAAATGATCCGAATCCAATCCTCGATAAAGATAATCGGCAGAAAGACGGCGACATTCGTAATTGTCAAACCGAAAATGGCTCGTCCGACTTCGGTGGTTCCCCGAATGGCCGCCTGTTGAGCAGGAACCCCCCGCTCGTGATGGCGAGTGATGTTTTCCAGGACCACGATTCCGTTGTCCACCAGGCTGCCGATTCCCACGGCCAGTCCGACCAGGGTGACGATGTTGATAGTCAGATCCCCGAAGTACATCAGGTTGAACGTGGCGATGACCGAAATCGGGATGACCAGGGCCAGGATGGCTGTGACTTTTACGTCGTGGACGAACAGGAAAATCATGACCAGCGAAAGCGCAATCCCAACCGCGGCCAACTCGCTGAGACCTTTGATGGCCTCCAGAATCAGCTCGGAACTGTCCTGGATTACGCTGAAGTCATATCCGGGGGGGAGATCCTGTTTGATGCGATCGAAGTTCTGCCGAATCCGATTTGACAGGACGATTGGATTGGTCAGGGAATCTTTCTGAATTTCGATATTCACGGCCGGGCTGCCGTCTACTCGCGAGATCCACCGTCGATTCAGACGCATCTCGCGCACCTGGCTGAGTTGATCCAATTTCAGGTTTCCCTCCTGGCGGATAATGACATCCTCCAGCTCATGGGCGGTTCGGAACTGGCCCGACATCCGGACATAGTGGGCCACTCCCCGGTCAAAGACTTTTCCCAGGAATACCGGTTCGGAGGTATAGGTTCGGACTCGTGAAAGAATCTGGAACAGCGGGCTGTTGAATTCCTGCATCCGGTCCTGTTCGACCGCCACCTCAATGATTTTCTCGCGTCCTCCCCAGATATCCACCTGGGAAACGCCGTCGATTTCGTTGAGACGTTCTCCAACCCGATCGACATTGATGATTTCCAGGTGGGGATCGCTGTCAGGGCCGGTGAGCGCGATCCGCATAGCCTGGCGGTTTTCGCGGGAGCTGTCGAACGGGAACGCGCGGCAGTCGATGGAGCCTCGTGGGAAGGTTCGCCGGAACCGATCCAACTCCTCTTGCAGTTCGACCGCCCGGTATCGGACATCCGTGCCGAAGGTGAACTCGATATAAAAGAAGCAGCGATTCGTGCTCCCGTTCCCGTAAATGCGTTTGACTCCCGGAAGCTGAGCGATCATGGATTCAATGGGAACCATGATGCGCCGTTCCATTTCCTCCGTACCCAGCGGCCGGCGGTAGTAGAGAAAACAACCCATCTGGGGCGGGCTGATATCCGGGAGGAACTGAATAGGCAGTCGTGTGAACGAAACCAATCCCAGGACCACCGTGGATGCAAACAGCATGATTGTGGCGATCGGGCGTTTGACAGCGAGTTCGGGCACGTTCATTGGGACTCGCTCCCTGGTTTCACTGCCGACACAGCCGGTTGGGATTCGGTATTAAGGAGGACATCGAACTTCCGCTCGGAGTGACCACGGGCTTTTGTATCCGGGTGGACATACGGATCCTGCAGAACCCAATGCTCCGGATCGACCATGGCAAACGTGGGACGATGAGGGGTCTCCAGGGTCAACGTGTCTTCCTGTCCCGCGTCGAGCCAAAGGTTTCGAAGAATGTGGTCGCGCTCGGTTTGGACGTAGATTGGAACCGACATTCTGCCCGTTCCATAATTCTTGACCCGGACCGTTGCTTCGTAGGCCACTCGGATTGCGCCCGACTTCTTGACAACTCTTGCTTCCGCTAAGGCGATTTCATAGCGAGGCAACACATCACCATACAGCCATTGATCAAAGAACCAATCAAGAGGCTGTTCGGATAACTCATTGGCCAGGCGCAGAATGTCCCGGTCGGAGACATCCCGGAACTTGAATTGCTCCGAGAATCGGTGCAGGAAAGTCGACCACTTCTCTTCTCCGAGGAGATGGTTGAGCATTCGGAAGAGACCCTCGCCTCGGAGTCGCTCGGCGTTGGATGCGGGCTTGTCACGGTGAATGTCGGCAATCGGTCTTGCTAAAACAGGCGCGAGCGTATCGGGCAGAGTACCGGCATCATAGTCAAACAGCCACCGTCGACGCCATGGATTGGTTTCCAGCGATTTCTGCACGTACATTGGCAGGTATCGGTTCAGCCAGAATGCATACGGGCCGACAGTATGGAAGGTTTTGCGAAAGTAGTTCGTAACCAGGAAATCTTTAAATACGCTGTCCAAGTCTCGGACTGTGGGGCCGAGCAGATTGAAGAACATCACTTCCGTCGGTTTCAGATCCAACCGGTCTAGTTTCCAGATTGCCTCATGAAGATAGACCAATGCGGATTCGGCCACCGGGAGGAGTCCGGGCATCGATTCTCCAGGTAAAGCCCAGAGGTCCATGGGGAGCTCGCAGAAAATGATCCTGGAAAATGGAAAGGGTCCGAATTTCTCGTAAGCGTCCACCTGTTTGCTGCGCATTTCCTCCAGGTAGATCTGCGCCTGATACCGGTGACCGGGGAAGTGGTAAAACGAACTGGAGACGTTCCCGAAGGTCCCCTCGATCTCCCGGTAATCACCCCACAGAACCTGAAGGTGCTCTACCGGATGCCCGGTTCGGAAGGCCCAATGAGTTTGTCCGTTGCGATCCTCTGTCTGAAGGTGTTCGCCCGGGAAGACGATGGTCGATACGGATGGAGCGAGGACGGTAATCCGGGCCTCGAATAGATCCGGGTCGGTGGGCGAAGTCGTTGCGCTTCCGAATTTGGATAAGGGACGATACTGCACCGGATACCAGTTGTCCTCCAGGTTCAGAAATCCGAAGTCCGGATGCAGCCTTTTCAGGCCGGTCCAACCGATTAATGAGCCTTCGGCGCGCAGCCGGATCTCCACGGTCTCGGAATTCACGAGGGGGCCGGACAGGTTCACCGTCAGGATATCGACATCCCGCGTGCAGTCCGGAATGCCGTTCGACGCGCTTGATTCCCGAATCTCCAATCCACGATTGAGAAAGAACCGAAGAGAGGCAAGATTGTCCGTGGCCGATTGAATTGTGATTGTCGATGCCGACTCGATTCGATTCCGCTGGAAATCAAGAGCGAGTTCGATGTCATAGCTCAGGAGATCAAACGGGGTTGTCGGAGGGGGAGACTCCCGTAACTCATTCGTCCTTTTTCCGACGGAGATCTGTTTCTGGTTTACCTCCCTGACATGGATATACCCAAAGACGCCACCTGCACCGGAGATCAGCGCGGCGATCAGTACTGAAATCTTGAGAAACACCGGGAGATTCCGATCTATCCGCAAATCCGTCAACCAGCGCAGGAAAGTCGGAATAGCGAACCAGCGATAGCCGCCACGCCGCAGGATTCGACGCTGCGGTTCCTGCCGACGCAAATGAAACGGAGCCAGCAGCAGGAAGAACAGCGTGAGAAATCCCAGGATCAGAAATCCCGGCAGCTGCGCATGAAAGTCGATTCTTGCCCCTAACGCAGGGGAGGAACCGACCAGTGCCCGCCAATTCCAGCGGAGGATCGCGGCAAGGTCACGTGTCAGGTATACGAACAGGATAGAAACCAGGCCGACGACGAAAATGGCGGCCAAATCGTGTTTAAGAACGGATCGCAACCAGAGCGCCAGGGCTACGAGAGAAATGAGTACCGGAACCACGATCAGGGCATAACAGACCAGAAACGGCTGCCAGACCACCTCCGAATGACCATAACAGGTCTGCAACAAGCCGAATCCGATCCAGGGGACAGCGGCAACGGGCAGGATAACGAATAAGACTCCCAAATACCTTCCGAGAATAAAGGTCAAGGTGGCAAAAGGACGCGGGAAGAGAATTTTCTCAATACCGGTCCGTCGAAGGCGCGAACAGCTGTCCAGGGCCAGAGCAACTCCGCCGATCCAGATCACCGCAAGGGCAAGCAGTGCCGCGTAATTATTGACCGAGCGGCTCATCCAGGGTCTTCGCGCGTCGTAGTGCTCGGCATAGGGGCGATTCCCGAATGAATGATCGGGTGCGAGGAACAGGCCGCTTTCCACGAATTTGACATGATCCCTCCAGGTCAGATACACAATCCCCAGCAGAAGAAGGACAATGAGCCAGAACCGCCAGGTCCGCCGGGACATAAGCGTTTCGGTTGCGGCGATGGCCCACAATTGACGGATCATGCTGCGCCCCCTGCGGCCCGTTTTCGAATCGGTGCGTCTTCCTCGATCCGTTTCAGCTTTCGCGCCAGAAATTGCACGAATGAATCGACGATGTAATACAGCACGGGAATGAACACGAGGGTCAGAACGGTGGACGAGACCAATCCGCCGATCACGGCGATGGCCATCGGTGCGCGGATCTCGGCTCCCTCACCGAATCCAAGGGCGAGCGGAACCAGGGCGAGAATGGTCGTGAGCGTAGTCATGAGGATAGGGCGAACGCGCCTCTGCGCGCCTTGAACCAGCGCTTCGAGGGTCTCGACACCCTCCTCGCGGCGCAGCCGGTTCACGTAGTCGATCAGGACAATGGCGTTATTCACCGCAATTCCGGCGAGCATGATGATCCCGATATATCCCATCATGTTCAGCGTCTGACCGGACCAATGGAATCCCCAGACCACTCCAATTGCAGCAAGCGGCATGGAAAACATAATGATGAGGGGATGGATCAGGGATTCAAACAAGGAAGCCATGACCATGTAGACCAGGATCAATGCGAGCACCAAAGCGAACAGCAACCCGTGGAAAGACTCCACACGGCGTTGTTCCTCCCCACCGAGTCGGACGTAATAATTCTCAGGCAGGTTAATGGTGGCCAGACGATCCCGGACGGTGCTGACGGCATCGGACAATTTCACCCCTTCCGCGAAATCCGCGAAGATCTGTGCGATTCGCTCCTGGTCCTTATGAACGATTTCTCGAGGTCCCGGTTGGATCTCGAATTTCACCAGTTCCGCGAGTCGGACGGCTTTCCCGTCTGCGACGGGAACGAGCAGATCCTTGAGCTCGGTCAATGTCTGGTCATCCTCGCCGAGTTGGACGCGGATATCCTTGGTCTGGTCGATATCCTGAATGGTCGTTGCGACCTCTCCCCGCAAATGGTTACTGATCAGAGAAATGATCTTCTGAGGTGACAGATTAAGACTGGCCATGAGGGCGCGGTCCGGAATAAGATTCACTTCCGGATTACCCTCCAGGATATTGGTTCGCACATTGGTGAGTTCGGGCAGGCGGTAGATCCGGTCATAGATCTGTCGCGACAAGTCAGAGAGAATGCTTAGCTTCCGTCCCTTGACCTCAATGACGATAGCCGCCTGTTCGGATCCGATCATGCTGGATAGGGAACTTTGCGAGAGGAGGTAATTGGCGCTCAAGCCATAGATCTGTTTCGTTTTCCGGTCCAGGGTGGCGATGATTTTGGGGACATTGATAGTGCTGTCTTCCTGGAGAGAGACCAGGACTTCGGCCGTATGGGGTCCTTCGGGTTCCTGCTCCGCCCCGGCGATCCGTTCCGGTCCTTTCCCGACCCGTGCAAAGACATGTTCCACATCGGGACCGTTCTCGCGAATCCACCCCTCGACTGCGGTGACCGCTCGATCGGTGACCTCCAGTTCGGTACCGGGGGGCATTCGGAGTTTGATAATGAATTGTTTTTCGGCGGCCTGTGGAATGAACTCTCGCTTGATATTCTGTGCTACCGGAATACTGCCCACAGTGAGAACGATTGTGAGGAGAACGACCAGGAAGCGATGATGTAGCGCCCAGCGAAGAAAACCTGTGAATAGGCGATATCGTGCACCGGCCGAACGGGGAATCCCGCGCAGAAACCGTGAGGCCATGGCTGGGATCATAATCAGGGCGACCAGCAGGGAGGTCATGAGGGAGAACACCACAGTCAGCGCCTGTTCTTTGAACAGCTGGGCGGTTACCCCACCCAGGAACACGATGGGAACGAACACCACAACGGTTGTGAGGGTAGACGCGGTAATCGCGGCGGTGACCTCGTTGGCTCCCTCCCCGGCGGCTTCCCGAGCATTCTTCCCGATCTGACGATGGCGGAAGATGTTTTCGAGTACGACGATGGCATTGTCCACCAGCATGCCCGCGCCAAGCGCCAATCCACCCAGGGTCATAATGTTCAAAGACAAGTCCATGTAATACATCAGGTTGAACGTGGCGATGATCGAAACGGGAATAGAAAGCCCTACGATGACGGTGGAACGAATATGGCGCAGAAAAACAAACAGAATCCCAATCGCGAGCAGCCCGCCATAGATCGCCGTGGATTGTACTTCGGTAATCGCCTGGCGGATGAATACCGATTGGTCGTAAGCGATTTCCAGTTTGGTATCTTTTGGAAGGTTGGCTCGATCCTCGTTAAGGAATTCCCGAACACGACGCACAACCTCCACCGTGTTGGTTCCCGATTCTTTGTAGAGGGCCAGCCCCACACCGGGTTTCCCGTCGAATCGAACAAAATTCTCCGATTCTTTGAAATCCCAGCGGATATCCCCCAAGTCCTGAAGGTAGATCGGCACACTCCCTTTGTATGTGATCACGACATTATTGATCTGGTCGATATCCTGCAATTCCCCGACTGCCCGGATCAGGTACCGCTGGTTCCCCTCTTCCACCCAGCCTCCTGATGCGCTGACATTGGCCTGTGTCAGGGCCTGGACCACCTGTTCGGAGGTGATCTCATAGAACGTGAGCAATTCGGGAGCCAGGCGGCAACGGACTTCCGGGATCAGGCCACCGGAGATTTCAGCCCGTGCCACGCCGGCGATGCGTTCCAGGTCCGGACCAATGGACCGGTAAGCCAGGAGGTAGAGGTA
>Ga0209604_1002733_pt1 | contig 12701 bp, 8 predicted proteins | sample AD_UKC097_MetaG_FD_184405 | JGI IMG/M metagenome (GOLD analysis project Ga0209604, IMG submission 184405) | Active sludge microbial communities of municipal wastewater-treating anaerobic digesters from USA - AD_UKC097_MetaG (SPAdes) (version 2) | ecosystem: Engineered > Bioreactor > Anaerobic >... | reverse complement strand
CGTCGGCATCCGCGCCGAGGTCGAAGGCCGCACGCTGCACCTGGGCGGGCCCGGCATGCTCAGGCGGCTGGGCGTGGAACCCAGCGAAAAGATCCAGCAGGCGGCCCGGACTGCGGCCGCCAACGCGCAGTCGGCCACCTGGCTGATCGAGGGCGAGCGCGTGCTCGCGGTGTTCGCCATCGCCGACGCGGTGCGGCCCGAATCGCACGAAGCCGTCGCGCGCCTGCACGCCGCCGGCATCAGGGTCGCCATGCTCACCGGCGACTCGCAGGCCGTGGCCGAATCGGTGGCACGGGAGCTGGGCATCGACAGGGTTTTCGCGGAAGTCCTGCCCGAAGACAAGGTCGCCAAGATCGAGGAACTGCAGCGCGATGGCAGCAAGGTCGCGATGGTCGGCGACGGCGTCAACGACGCGCCCGCGCTGGTGACCGCCGACGTGGGCGTTGCGATCGGTGCCGGCACCGACGTCGCGGTGGAAGCCGGCGACGTGGTGCTGGTCCGCTCCGACCCGCGCGACGTGGCGCGCATCGTCGCCCTGAGCCGCGCCAGCTACCGCAAAATGGTGCAGAACCTGTGGTGGGCGGCAGGCTACAACATCATCGCGATCCCGCTGGCCGCCGGCGCGCTGGCCTGGGCCGGCATCCTCCTCGACCCGGCCGTGGGCGCGATCCTGATGTCAGCCAGCACGGTGATCGTGGCGATCAACGCGCAGCTGCTGCGGCGGGCGGGGCTGGAAACGTAATGCGAATCGGCATTAGCGGCTCCATGCCCTGCTGAAAATGTGCGATTGCCTGAGCCTGCGATTCGTCCTGCGGCCGCAGCCTTGCAACCTTCACGGATGAATGCCTGGGCCAGCACGGTCGCGGTGGTGCACAGACCTCAGACAAGCAGCTGCAATAGGCAATGATATTGCGCACAAAAAACCCCCGCATCGCTGCGGGGGTTTTTTCGTGTTGCTTCGGGAAGTACGGGAAGCCGGATCAGAAATCCATGCCGCCCATGCCACCCATGCCGCCGCCGGCGGGCATGGCGGGCTCGTCCTTCTTCGGGGCCTCGGCCACCATGGCTTCGGTGGTGATCATCAGGCCCGCGATGGAGGCGGCGTTCTGCAGCGCGGTGCGGGTGACCTTGGTCGGGTCCAGGATGCCGAACTCGACCATGTCGCCGTACTGGCCGTTGGCGGCGTTGTAGCCGAAGTTGCCCTTGCCGTCGGCGACCTTGTTGAGGATGACGCTGGGCTCTTCGCCGGCGTTGGCGACGATCTCGCGCAGCGGGGCTTCCATCGCGCGCAGGGCGATCTGGATGCCGTGGTTCTGGTCCTCGTTGGCGCCCTTGAGGTTCTCGACCGCCGACTTGGCGCGGATGAGGGCGACGCCGCCGCCCGGCACCACGCCTTCTTCCACCGCCGCACGCGTAGCGTGCAGGGCGTCTTCGACGCGCGCCTTCTTTTCCTTCATTTCCACTTCGGTGGCCGCACCGACCTTGACCACGGCGACACCGCCGGACAGTTTGGCAGCGCGCTCCTGCAGCTTCTCGCGGTCGTAATCAGAGGAGGTTTCCTCGATCTGCGCCTTGATCTGCTTGATGCGGGCCTGGATGCGCTCGGCATCGCCAGCACCGTCGATGATGGTGCTGTTTTCCTTGGTGACGACGACGCGCTTGGCGCGGCCCAGATCGTTGATCGTGGCCTTCTCCAGCGACAGGCCGACTTCCTCGGAAATCACCGTGCCGTGGGTCAGCACGGCGAGGTCTTCCAGGATGGCCTTGCGGCGATCACCAAAGCCCGGGGCCTTGACCGCGCACACCTTGACGATGCCGCGGATGGTGTTGACCACCAGCGTGGCCAGCGCCTCGCCTTCCACTTCCTCGGCCACGATCAGGAGCGGCTTGCCGGCCTTGGCCACGCCTTCCAGCACCGGCAGCAGATCGCGCACGTTGGAGATCTTCTTGTCGTGGATGAGGATGAAGGGATCGTCCAGCTCGACCTGCTGGCTCTGCTGGTTGTTGATGAAGTAGGGGCTGAGGTAGCCGCGGTCGAACTGCATGCCCTCGACCACGTCCAGCTCGTTCTCAAGACCCGAACCTTCCTCGACCGTGATGACGCCTTCCTTGCCGACCTTCTTCATCGCCTCGGCAATGATGTTGCCGAAGGATTCATCCGAGTTGGCCGAGATGGTGCCGACCTGGGCGATCGCCTTGTCGTCGGCGGTGGGCTTGGAAAGGTTCTTCAGCTCGGCCACGGCGGCCTTCACGGCCTGGTCGATGCCGCGCTTGAGATCCATCGGGTTCATGCCGGCGGCGACCGCCTTGGCACCCTCGCGGATGAAGGCCTGGGCCAGCACGGTGGCGGTGGTTCTTGGAACTCAGCTACGCAGTTCACACTTGACAGACCCCCAAAAGAGTCAAGGATGCTTTGCGAAGGGGGCCACGTTACTGGTCGTGACCAAACTGCAAGACCAACATAAAGCAGAAGCAACATGAAGATGAGACTGGAGGCAAGCTGCAACAGGAAGTTGATGCGGTCGCAGTAACTGGGAGAACGATCAGGACTCATGGCGGCAAGCAGCGAGGGCAGCGCGCAAGCATACGCGGCGAGCGCTGAATGCGGATGACGTGGCAGACGCAGTTAGGAGAAGTACGGCGTTAGAACCCGAAACATGGCGATCCAAAGGCAGTGTGGCCATGCACGCGTCTCCACCCAAGGCCGGCATGCCCGCGCAAGCGGGTATCCGCGAAGTGGTCTCACCAATCGAGCAAGGCATGGACTACATGTCTCCGCGGCAGTGGGTAGCAACTGCGCAACCGTTGCAGCGCGAAGGTGCTCCATCGAGGCGTTGACCGCGTTCGTCCGCCCGTGTCAGCGACCAAGCCAATGTTCGCTGACGGGTGGGGATCGTCGCGATGCCTATCTGGATGGGTCAGTCCTCAAATCCGTCCGCAAACACATCGCCAATGCCAAAGGCGCCGAATTCGCTGGTGTTGCCGTTGGCATCGGTGGCGGTCATCAGCAGCAGTTGGTCGTCGAAAGCGCTCAGTGGCAAGGTGACGGTCTGCGGCAGTTGCGCTTGCGCAACGGGGATGCTGAGCGTCTGCAGCCATTCGGCAGCCTGGAAGTTCTCGCCGCGATAGAAATCCACCCGGATCGGATAGCTGGCATTGGCTGGTGCGCTGTCGACGAGCACTTCGACGTCGACGGTATTGGTGTCGATCGCGCCGACGCCGACCACCACCGGCGTGTTCTGCAGTCGGTTGCCGCCTTCATCGGCATCGTTCGGGTCATTCGCATTGGCACCATCCCCCGAGCTGGAGTTGCTCAAGTCAATCGCAAGTCCACGATTGGCAGCGAAGGTGTTGCGCAGCGCCGAGACGTTGCGACACGCACCCACCATCAAGGCCGCCGCGCCGCTGTAGGCGAAGTGATTGGCCTCGCCAGGGAGATCGCCGCCAATCTGCAGGTCACAGGCATTGCCTGCGAACAGTGTGATCGTGGGTTGCGGCTGACTTGGACTGCCTGGGTTGCGACCATTGCCTAGGTCGATGCTGTGGCTGATGTCGGTGCCGAACAGGTTGCCGAGCACGCGCGTGCCAGGAAACACGCTGCTGCCACTGCCGCTCAGATAGATCGCGCCCAGCGCGTTGCCGACAAACTGATTGCCCGCACCGCTGTCGCTGCCGCCGATACGCAGGTTCTGCGCATTGCCGAAGCTGATGCCATTGCTGCGATTGCCAATGGTGGCCGTGCCGCTGATATCGCTGCCGATCAGGTTGCCTTCGATGCGCACATTGCTGAGTGTCTGGTAGGAGACGATGCCGTTGTAGAGACCGGAAATCAGGTTGCGCGCCGCCGCGCTTGTTCCGCCAATGACGAAGTTGCCGTTGCCCAGCAGACGGATGCCGTTCTGCGAGTGATTGCCTGCATTCGCCGCCAGCGTGCCGCTGATGTCGGTGCCAAGAAAGCAGCCTTCCACGCGATTGGGCGCGCTGCTGAAGTAGGCAATCTGGTTGGCGAAATGATGGATCGCCAGACCACGCAGCACGATCAGCGCGTTGAAGTTGTTGCCGCTGCTCAGGCCATCGATGGATAGAGCCGAGACGTTCTGCAGTTCGATCTTGAGGATGGCATTGCTGCCACCCAGATCCGGGCTCAGCGTGTTCTCCAGCGCACCCGGCTGCGTATAGCCGTCGATCTCCAGCGACTGTTCTATCAGCGGCAAGGCGGTCGCGACATCGATACGCCAGTGGGCGGTGCTGGCTTGATAGGAGGCATCGGTGTCAGGAATGTCGAACTCGATGCGATCACTGTCTGGCGTGGCGTTGGCGGCAGTGATCGCACCGCGCAGACTGCAGTCGTCCGCAACCGCATCCATGCATGCAGATAAGGACGCATCGCTACCAGTGTCCACCATGAATGTGGCCGCCCACGTGGCGGAGGTGTTAAGAAGCAGTCCTGCGAGCAGCGTGGGAGCAATCGGGTTCATACATGCTTACTCGCTGTAACTGAATTCACCATCGGTGACGTTCACCGGATGGTTGTCATTGCCCATGAGCGTGCCCTCGAATCGCACCGTCAACCGTGTAGGCATGGCCTGCATCTCGACAATCTCGACGCGCATGTCGAAGCCCATCGGCCCGCCGCTCAGGAAGCGCTCCGGCGTCAGGTTGGCGAGTTGCGCCACATTCAATTGCGGGTTGCCCGTTTTCACCGGGTAGGTTCCCGCCGCATCGATGCCAAATAAACTGAGATTGAATGCCTGTTCACTGCCGTCTTTGGGGCCGAAACTCCCGGCCACCAGCACCGCCTTCTCGTAGCCTTTCGGATGCACGGCGCCGAAGATGTCGTGATCGGCCTCCCATCGGACGCCATCGACCCGCATGCGCAAATGGTTGCCGGACGCCGCAGTGGGTGCCGCAACGGCGACACTGACTGCAGAGGAAGTGGACTCGGATTGGCAGGCCGCCAGCAGCGGCAACAGCATCCACAGGACATGGCGCATTAAAGACTCCTTTGAGTGGCTCAACCGGTCATACGTGATTTCGGCAGCGACCTGACATCGTTTCCCGACTCATTCGAAGCCATTGCGGAACGTGGCGTAGTTCGCGCCGGGCTCGGCGGGGCGGCGTTCCACGGCGCCTGTGTCGCAGCGCGCTTCGCCGTTGTTGTCGCCATCCTGTGGTGTGGCAATCCCACGCTGGTCCAGGGGGCGTTCGGGCGGGCAATCGACCGCATCGATCAAGCCACTGCCGATCACTGGAAGGAAGCCTGCGGTGAAACTGCCGCTATTGCTCAGCGCGGACAGTTGCAGGTCGGCAAACGTATTGATGACCCAATCGGATGGCGCTTGCGCGCCGCACTCCGCAGGGATGGCGTTGCCTCCATCCGAGGTGATGTTGATCGAGCCGCAGGCGAATGCCCCGGGCGCAGCGCTGACGATGCTGTTGTACAGCCACGCGCGGCCGCCGATGTCCGATACCGCCAGTGCCGCGCCACCATCGGCATCGCTGCCAATGAGCGTGACGTGGGTCAGTCGTGCCGATCCACTGATCGTGCGATCACCGTAGACGTGGATATCGCTGCCGCTCCCGGCAGGATCGATGACCTGATTGCCGGAAAAGCTCAGATTGAGCAGCTCCTGATGCGCGTTACGGATGCTGATCGCGCCGCCGCGAATCTGCGCGCTATTGTCAACGAAGCTGGCCTGCGCGATCACCGGCATGGCACCGGTCACGGCGATCGCCCCGCCAGTTTGCGAGGCGTGGTTGCGCACAAATGACACTTGATCGAACACCGGAACACCGCCGCCAAAAATCGCGCCGCCATTCATGTTGGCGTGATTGCTGTCGAAGCGTACCCGCTCCATCGCCGTGAAGCCCCACTGGAAGGACAAACTGCTGATCCAGGTGTTGAGCAGTGACAGGGCACCACCTTGTTCGGCTCGATTGGCGGTGAAATGTGTATCGGTGAAGCGAGCTTGCCCGAAGCTCAGCACGGCACCACCATGGCCGCGCGACAGGTTGTCAACGAAGCCGCTGTCTTCGGTCCACAGCAGGCCATAACCGCCGGCATTGAGTGGGTTCGGACCTTCGATATAGGCAGCGCCGCCGTCGTCCGCATCGTTGCGCTGGAACACGCTATTGCTCAGCACCACCTGTGCCGATGGCGAAGGCTCGCCCAGCACGCCGTCATCGCTGCCGCCCAGATGCAAGGCCCCGCCCATGCCGCCGTGGTTGTCGGTGAAGTTCAGTCCGTTGCCTTGGAGTACAGCGTTCTCGTACAGGGCGATGGCGCCACCGCGCTCGGTGGCGGTGTTTTCGTCGAAGCTGGTGTCGGTGATGCTGGCCACCGTCCCGCGCAACAGCAAGGCGCCACCATTGGTCGCACTATTCACGGAGAAGCGTGTGCCCATGACCTGCAACTGACCGAACCAGACCTGTATGCCGCCACCCTGATCCAGGGTCGCGAGATTGCCGGCGATCAGACTGTCGATCAGGTTGATCGTGCCATTGGCGGCGATGGCACCGCCGTTGCCCGCCTGATTCTGGGCGATGTAGCTGTCTTCGACATGCAGTGTGCTGCCCGTCTGCGTATGAATCGCGCCGCCGGAAAAATCCGCCGAGCACTGATAGATCTGTGTATCCAGTAAACGCAGCGTGCTGTTGGCGCCGAGCTGAATCGCGCCGCCGAAGTCGGTGATCGCGCGACCTTGTTTCAGTCCCACATGGCGCAGTTCGACGCTCGTCTGGGCGTCAGGCACGGCAAACAATCCGGTCGCATTCAGCCCGGTGAACGTGATCAGTCCCCCGCCGTCGATGATGGTTCCTGCCAACAGGGTTTTGCGCGAGGTCAGCACGATGAACTGCGGGTCGGCCCCGCAGCTGAAGTGGATCGTTCCGCCGCCGCTGTTCTGCACGGTGAGCAATGCTTGCTCGAAGGCGAACTCGTTGCAGGAGGCCGGTGTGCCATCGCCGACCACCGCATCCAGGGCGTACACGGGCATTGCTGCGAGCCCAGCCAGAGCGATCCACCAAGGATGAGTTTTCACGATGTGACGCTCCGACAGACGGGATTTCCTGCACTTACGCCGTTTTGCCCACCACCTGACATCGGTTCGCCGCAGGATCAGAACTCGAATCCGTCTGCGAACAGGCGTATAGGAAGTTCAAACGCCCTTTTCGGGCAGTCTGCTGGGTAGGCGGCGGTCGCGCAAGCCCCGTTTTGGGCACGGATCGGACGTCTGTGAGTGGGATTTCGGCATCGCGGGGCCACGCAGCGGCGTTGTCAGCAGCCATGCTTCGCTGATTCCCGACAGCGGGCCGAGCGCCGCCCTGCGGATCGTGGCCGCATCGGCTCGGATTCCGGTTTCGCCGTCGGCTGTGCAGCCGGCAGATCGTCACGCGGCTTGCACTGGCGGTGCGCGCGCTGCGGGCCTGTAGTGCGCTTCTTCCCGCGCGCCCTGCTTCACGAAGTGGCCAAGGATGGCGCGGATGGCGGCAGGTTCCTCGATGCTGGCGACGATCCGCACGGTGCCACCGCAGTGGACGCAGGCGGTGACGTCGATGGAAAAGACCCGCTTGAGGCGTTGCGCCCAGCTCATCGAACGGCGCTTCTCCTCGGGGCTGCGCGGCGGGTCGTTCGCGCTTGCGTCCGCCGGCTCCACAGCGGCGTCATGCCGCCTGCCGCGCCCCGATGGCGTCAACTGTGCGCGCAGGGCGGCGTTCGGGGCAAACACCCCGTGGAAGCGGGTCAGGTGGGCGCGCGGTGGCGGGACCAGCGCCGCCAGCTTGGCGATGAAATCCACCGGATCCCATTCCACATGCGTGGTGCCATTGCGCCACGGGGTCTTGAGCTGGTAACGCACCCTGCCCTGGAGCGCTATCGACAGCCGCTTCTCGCTGATCGCCGGGCGCGTGATGTAGCGGCACAGCTTTTCCAGCTTGTGGCTTTCGTGTGCTTCGGCCGCCACGCCGGCATGCAGTGAGAAGCCGCCGACCTTGCCGGCTTCGCCCTCCAGCGAACCGGCGTCACCGGGCAGCGTTTGCAGCGTGACGACCTTGCAGCCAGCGTCGCGGCCGGTGGCGATGCGGTAGGTGATCGAACTCATCCGCAGCCCATCCATGCTGTCGTCGCCTGCAGCGCTGTCTGCCAGGAAGGCCGATTCGCCCTCCCCTTCGAGCCAGCCTTTGCGCGTCAGGTGCCGACACACCCGGTGCGCGATGGTAGCTGCCAGCTGGGTCAACTGCGCGGTGGTGGGCGCACGGGCGCGGTGCAGGCGCAGTTCGCGCCGCGGCAGCTCGGTGGCTTCCACGTACACGCCGTCGAGCCACAGCATGTGGAAGTGGATGTTCAGGTTCAGCGCGCTGCCGAAACGCTGGATCAGCGTCACCGCGCCGCACTGGGCGCTGGCGCGGTCGATGCCGGCTTGATCGGCCAACCAGCCGGCGATCACGCGCTGCACGATGCCCAGCACCGGGCCAATGGCTTCTGGCTTGCTGGCGAACAGGAAACGCAAGGGGTACGGAAAGCTCAGCACCCATTGCCGCACAGGCCGCGGGCCGAACACCTCCTCGACCAGGTGCCGCGCACTCTCGGCCATGCGTCGCGCGCCGCAACTCGGGCAGAACCCGCGCTTCTTGCAGGAGAAGGCCACCAGCCTCTCTGCACGGCAGTGCTCGCACACCACCCGCAGGAAGCCGTGCTCGAGCACGCCGCAACGCAGGTAGGCATCGAACGCCTCGCGGACATACCCGGGCAGCGAGCGGCCCTCCGCTTCGATCCGTGCAATGAAGTCCGGGTAGTGCGCCTCTACCAACGCGTACAGCAGCGTGCGCTCGGGCGCGTGGCGCGCGTACCGCGAACCGGTGTGGGCGGACGGCAGTGGCGCGCATCCCGCGGCTTGCCGCCGGGATGTGGCGAGGCGCGGCACGCAGCGCTCCGGTGCGGGGACGGCTGCTCAGTGTTGCGCCTGTGTTCGCACGTTCGTATCGGTGCGTTCTGATCTTCGCGTCAGACATTGCCGCGGCGGTGCTGACGCGGTGCTGTGGAACGCGGCCGATGGCGTCTTGATGTTTGCCAGGCGCGGCGTCGATGGCCACTACATGACATTGGTTGCACGCGTTGACCTGCGAGAGCGCCGCGCACGGGAGCCGGCTGTAGCCACATGGGTGAGGACCGTCGAGATGTACACCGGGGCGGCGTTACGGCAGCACGCACTGGTGGCCGGCAGTGTGGTGCCCACAGCGCCCGGGGCGACGCCCAGGGCGAGATCGGCGACTTGCGCGTAGGGCGCGGGATTGATCGGTGTATTCGGCGCCAGAATGGTGAACGAGCCGACCGATGCACCAGGGCGCACGCCGATCTGCAGGAAACGATCGCCGCCCGTGAACACGGTCAGGCCGAAGTCCAGTTGTACGCTGAACACACCATTGGTGATCGCCACGTCCGCCAGCGAGAGTAAGGGGCCGACCTGCGTGTTGGTGTCGTCGAGCGCCCGGAACTGCAGGTCATAGCTGCCGTTGGCGGGACTCCCGCCATCTTCCAGCGTGCCTTGGTAGGTGAATGCCGTGCCGATGGCGAAGGCGGGGGCCGACCATGCGAACAGCGCGGCGCATAGCAATTGGGCAGGATGCATGGGAGCGCTCCGTGTAGGCCGACGAATCAGGGACAGGCGTTGTTCTCAAAGCCGGTGCACAGCAGGCGATCGACGCTGGCCGCTGGGCCATGAAAGCCACTGGTGAGACGGAAGTTGCCGGCGGTTTGCACCGTTGCAACCGGCTGACCGATGGTGCCGGTGAGCCGGAAGCTGCCGCCAGTAGCGACCACGCCGGATGCGATCACGTGTTTGCGCATCGTATAGCTGCCGCCCGATTGCGCCAAAGCCCACACCGGCAGCGCCGATAGCAGCAGCCAAGCCACGCGCCGGAGGCGTTGCGTGCGGCGGCTGGTCGCGCCAACTGGATTGAGTCTCATCGCGACCTCTGAGTGCCGTGGGGGCTTTCGCAACTACGCAGTGCCATGGCCGCAAGGGCCATGGGCATCTGGCGGGGTGGCGGCAGACTACAGAGTCCATGTCCCGCCTTTGGCGCGCTTGCTCAGGCGGCAAACAGGTCCCCGCGGCTCTGATGCGAACCCGGCTTTGCGCGGCTACTCAAAGCCATTCTGAAACACCGGATCAGGCACCAGGACCGTGATCGGCACGCAGTTCCCCACTTCGGACGTGTCGCCGGATGCGCTGGTTGCGATGGCGGTGGCGACATTCAGCACGGGTGCGTATGCGGGCGGAGCCGGAATCGCCAGCGCGAAATGAACTTCGCCGCTGGCATTGGTAGTGGCCAGGCCGTGGCCGAGAAAGAACTCGGCGGCGCCGCGGCCAGCTGCGCTGTTGTCGCAAGCCCCAGCGCCGTAGACATCGATGCGGTAAACGCTGGAGGGCGCGCTGATCAAATCAGCGGTGACGAACAGGGTGGCACCACTGCTCCCAATGCGCTGCACGCTGCTCAGGATCGGGTAGTTCTGCAGGTGATTTGGCCCGCTCGCCGGGTTGCTGGGTTGATTGCTGGAGGGTCCGCTCAGGCCAAGGTCGATGTCTACCGCCTGGTTCTGGCTGAACTGGTTGGACAGTACGCGATTGCCGTTGCCGCCCGACGGTGTGATCCAAACGCCGGGGCCACCATTTCCGACCACGGTGTTACCGCCGTAGCTCTGTCCCATCGGCGCGCCGATGACCGAGTCGCGTGCGCCGGAGATCACCGAGATGCCGGCACCGGCGTTACCCGCGATGCCGCCCAGATAGTCCTGGCCGATGACGTTGTACTGCACACGATTGGCGATCGAGGAGGTGCCGGAGATCGTGATGCCGTTGAAGTTGCTGTGGCCAATGAAGTTGCCCTCAATACGGTTGCCTGGCGAGTTGAAGATGAAGATGCCGATCTCGTTGCCGCCGTTGCTCTGCCCGTCAGGCTGGAAGCCGATCACGTTGTGGGCAACCGTGGTGCCGCCCGCCGCGCTGTCGAGGTAGATGCCGGCTGTCGCGGAACCGGCGATCAGGTTGACCGTCGATGGGTCGTCGAAACCGCCGATGAAGGTCCCTTCGGCATTGCCGGTGACGCGGACGGCGATGTTGTTGTCGACCGTGAAGGGCACGCCGCCGAACTGGTTGCCGATGATCCGGTGGTTGCTGCCACCTTCCAGCCGGATTGCCGCATCGGTGAAGCCGACGAACAGTAGGCCACTGACAGTCAACCGTGCAGCCGTGGCGCCGCTGGCGACGCGCAGGGCGTTTGCTGCCGACCCGGCACCATTGATGAGGATGCAAGTGAGGTTACCGTCGATATGAACCTCCCGGGTGATCTCGGGCAGTGGCGTGTTGATCGCGAAGATGACCGGGCAAGCTGGCTGGTCAAAGTAAATGTAGCTGGCGCCGGGGAACTGATTGGCTGCACGCACCGCTGCGCGCAAGGACCCCGGTGTCGGGCTGTTGTTGTTGCCATTGTCCGCTGTGGTGGTGACCTGGAGAATGTTCCTGCCTGGGTTGGTTGCCTCGTAGGCGCCGCGGTCGATGGGTGGCGCTTGCACCCGCCCTATGCCCTCGAGGTCGCGGCCCGGAAGGCCATTGCTCTGCGTCACTGCGCCCGAGTTCTTTGCGGGTGAACCCGAGGCCAGTTGAAAGTCTCCGGCCATTGCATTGACAAACAATGGGTCCACGGACAGGTTGTTGATCTGTCCTGCCGGCAGCGTGCCTGCGCTGACACCGTAGATGTTGTTGCGGAGAATCAACGGGTTCTGCGCGACGTTGAAGTTCGCAAGGCTGAGATCCCCGTTCGCATTGGCCCACAGGATGTTGTTGATGATCTCGCTGCTGCGCGCACTCGGCGCAGTCGTGGTGTCCACACGCAGGCCGACCCCGGTGTTGTGGGCGATCGTCGAGTTGCTGACGATAATCTCACTGGCTTTGCCCGGCATGTACGCGAGCCAGACATTGGCGCCGGTGGAGCCTGCGGAGTTGCCCGTCACCAGACTGTTGACCAGACGCATTCTCGGCGCCTGCACGATCAGTGAGGAGATGCCGGTGTTCCCCGTAAAGTGACAAAAGCGCACGGCGACTTCGGCCGACTCGGTGGCAGCGGAGTCGCTGAAGAGGGACAAGGCGTGACCACCGCCCCCCATGCGCTTGAACGTGATGCCTTCGACATCCGCCCCCGCGCCGCCGGTCAGCCGGATCTGCAGGGTGGCCGGACTGGCACCTTCAGCGTCGATGATGGTGTTGGCGGGATCCATGAAGCGATTTTCGCAGTTGTTGCCGAAGTAGCCGCCGTGCAATCGCAGATGCACCTGCTTCGATGCGGTTGAGTGGTAAGTTGCAGTGGCAAGTTGGGCGCCAATCCAGTAGGTGCCCTGGCGCAGGCGAATAGTGTAGGTATCCCCGTTGGCCTGGTTCGGAAAAGCCTGCAGCGCGGCCAACAGTTCGGGTACGGTATCCACGCAGACCTCCGCGGATCGGGCAGGTGATGGGTGGAGGGCACAGGCGACAATCAAGATCAGGATGGACAAGCAGCGCATGGTTGGACTCCTGGTATTTGAGCGTATAGGAAGTTCAAACGCCCTTTTCGGGCAGTCTGCTGGGTAGGCGGCGGTCGCGCAAGCCCCGTTTTGGGCACGGATCGGACGTCTGTGAGTGGGATTTCGGCATCGCGGGGCCACGCAGCGG
>Ga0209604_1002727_pt1 | contig 12715 bp, 12 predicted proteins | sample AD_UKC097_MetaG_FD_184405 | JGI IMG/M metagenome (GOLD analysis project Ga0209604, IMG submission 184405) | Active sludge microbial communities of municipal wastewater-treating anaerobic digesters from USA - AD_UKC097_MetaG (SPAdes) (version 2) | ecosystem: Engineered > Bioreactor > Anaerobic >... | reverse complement strand
CTGGGGGCGGACATCGATCAGCGGATAGGACGCAACGGCGTGCTCTCCCTCTCGGCGCACAAGGCCGTGGGCAACGCGGGAGGTAACCCGTTCTCGGTTAGCGCCTCGCTCCATTTCGGGTTCTGAACCAGGGGTTCTTGCGCGGGAGCCCAAGGCTCGGCGCGCAGGAACCAGTTGGGTCGAAAGGGACGGGATGCAAAGAGCAGAGCCGAGCTGGCAGGAATGGATCGCCAGCAATCTTTCCGCAGGCTGTGACCCGGGGGACATGCAAGGCCGCATGATCGCCGCCGGGTGGAACGAGGCGGATGCGCGGGCGGCCCTTGCATCGGGAATCGGGCAGGTGTTTCCGGGCCTGACCGCGCAGGCCATCGCCCTTCCGGTTGTTCCTGACATGGGAATGGCGACGTGTGACGGACGAGACATCAAGGTGATCATGCGCTTGGCCAGCCCTGCCGTGGCCATGTGCGAAAGCGTCCTGTCACCTGCCGAGTGCGCCGAATTGCTCGCTTATGCCCACGATCGGGGTTTGCACCCCTCCACCGTGGTGGACGAACTGAGCGGGCAGAATGTGCCGCATCCCGAGAGGTCGAGTGCCGGTGTGATGTTGGCCCGCGCCGAAACCGGGCTGATCGACCGGCTGGAGCGCCGCCTGGCCGCGCTTACCGACTGGCCGATCGCCAATGGAGAGGGCCTGCAGATCCTGCGTTATCGCAAGGGACAGGAATACCGGCCGCATTTCGATTCCTTTCCTGATGGCGCAGGAGGTGCAGTTCATACGGCGCGTGGCGGGCAGCGAGTGAATACGGTTCTTGTCTATCTGCAAAGTCCCGAAGCGGGCGGAGGCACCGCTTTTCCCGCTTGCGGGCTTACCGTGTGCCCACAGCCGGGATCCGCCGTGATTTTTCGCAACGTCGATGGTACGGGCCGACGAGATCCGGCCAGCCTTCATGCCGGACTGCCCGTTGTTCATGGCGAAAAGGTGGTCATGACCTATTGGCAGCGCGCCGGACCTTATGCTTGACCGGCAACAGTCGATCGCGTCGGGCATGCCGTCCACGCCATCACGTCATGATCCTTGCTGGACTCAACGGCGGTTCGAGCGACGAGTTTAGAAAAGGAAGTCCCGCTGCCCCCGATTTGCGCATCAGCCAAGATCGAAAAATTGGCGGTGTGACAGAGTCACACCGCCGAAGTTACCTTCAAGAGACTCCAGTACTGAAGCATCTTGGAGGCTGGGTCGCTCCTGTGTAGTCCGCCATCCGTTGATCGCTGCCTACCCCCGGAACGGGGGGTAAACACTCTCAGCAGCGTTTTAACGCGATTTGAAGCTGCGCTTCGCAAGTTCGATCGCGATAATGTGGACGTCGGTCATGTGCTCCTCCCTCTACAGCGCAACATCGCGCTGGTCTGACATCTTACGATGCCGTCGAAGGGGGCATCCACCCCATCAGTTCACTGAGACCGCAACGGGAGTTGTAAGCTCTCGGAAGACTTCCCCTTGAACAACTGCTATCGCGCCGAGATGAGAAGACTGTTTCACGGCGCCGGCAAGGCCGATTTCGCGATTGATTTTGGCACGGCCAATACGCGGGTGGTGTCGGTTGATGGCGGTGTCCTGTTCGATGAGCCGTCGCTCTGCTGCTTCGCGGGGCGCGTCGATGCCGGTGAACTGGTCACTGCCGGAGTTGCCGTCGGCCCCATGCAGGAGCGTGCAACCGGAGAACTGCGCATCGTGCGCCCCCTGCATCGCGGAGTGCTTTGCGATATCGCGGCGGCCCGCGACTATCTGGCCTATGCCGTGCGATCGAGTGTCGGCCAGCGCAGGCTCCGCTCCTTTCGCGCAATCATCGGAGTGCCAGCCGATGCAACCAGCGCAGAGCGCAGCGCGTTGCTCACCGCGGCAAACGATGCGGGCCTGGGGGCGATCGAACTTTTGACGGAACCCTTGGCGGCCGCGTGGGGGGCAGACTGAGGTGGTCCCGCCTTCTTGGACAGTTTGGCGGCTGAGTTAAGCTAATCCCGGTTGTCGTTCATGCCGCCTGTTTGATCATCAGATCATGGGGGGCATGCCCCCCATGATCTGATTGCCCGATCCGCCGATAGGCCTCCACCGGGGTTCGCCCGGCCAGGCCCGAGTGCGGACGCTGGGTGTTGTAATAGGTGATCCACCGGCCAAGACCAGCCCGCAGCTCCGATCCGGTCTCGAAGGCGTGGAGATAGACGCACTCGTACTTCAGGGAGCGCCAGAGCCGCTCGATGAAGACATTGTCCATCCACCGGCCTCTGCCATCCATGCTGATGCGGACTTCGGCGTCGCGCAGCACGCTGGTGAAGGCGTAGCTGGTAAACTGGCTGCCTTGGTCCGTGTTGAAGATTTCCGGCTTACCGAACCGGGCCAGCGCCTCCTCCAGCGCCGCGACGCAGAAGCCGGCATCCATCGTGTTCGACAGCCGCCAGGCCAGCACCTTGCGGGTCGCCCAGTCCATGATCGCCACCAGATAGAGGAAGCCACGGCGCATGGGGATGTACGTCACGTCGGCGCACCACACGTGATTGGGCCGGTCGATCGCCAGCTTGCGCAGCAGATACGGATAGACCCGGTGCTGCGGGTGCGGATCGCTCGTGCGTGGCCGCTGGTAGATCGGCGTCAGGCCCATCTTCGCCATCAGTCGTCGCGCCCGACGGCGACCGACCTCCTGTCCGGCACGCCGCAGGTGCCGCGCCATCTGGCGGCTGCCATACCACGGGCACTCCATGAAGGTCGCGTCGATCACCGTCATCAGCGCCAGCGTCTCGTCCGTTTCCGGCACCGGGGTGTAGTAATAGGACGAACGACTGATCCGCAGCAGGCGGCACTGCGTCGAGATCGACAGGCGGTGGTGAGCAGGTTCGACCATCGCCCGCCTCCGGTCCACGCTCATCGACCGAAGGCTTTCGCTAAAAAATCCCGCTCCACGACCAGTTGCCCGATCTTGGCGTGCAGTTTCTCCACCTCGCCCTCGCTGACCGCCTTGGCCGCATCACCGGCCCCGGAGAAGGTGCTCGCCATCCCGTCGATGGCCTGCCGTTTCCAGGCCGCGATCATCGTATGGTGAACGCCATGCTTGGCGGCCAGCTCCGCCAAGGTCAGGTCACCCCGGATCGCCTCCAGTGCTACCTTGGCCTTGAAATCCGCGCTGTAGCGCTTCCTCGTCGTCTTCATTCCCGTACCAATCCATCAGGTCGGGAGTAGCTTAACACCCTGTCCGAAAATCCGGGACCACCTCACAGGTTTCCTTCGGTTTTCCATGATTTCACTCCAGATAACTACGGTTCCGTCGACCTCAGCAAGTCGAAGGAGCCAACATGCGAACACGATCATCACTGCCGTTGCGGACTGCCCCGCTCCGGGTCGAAGATTCGCCCAGTCACGGCGCTCTTCTCGCCGCATTTCTCTCCTCTCTGTCCCTCGACGAGAAGTCAGGCTGTGCGGTTCTGTATGGCGCGGCGGTCCGCCATTTCCTGCATTGGCTGGAACGGCATAGGACCGCGATCCGCACGATTGACGATCAGGCTGTCCGGCGGTTCGAGAAGCATCGGTGCCGGTGCCACCGGTATTCGGCGCAGCAAGCGCACTACAAGGCTGACCAAGCAGCAAGGGTCAGGCGCTTCGTCCGGTTCCTCGAAGATCAAGGCTACGTCGAAGTCGACGACGGGATCGACGATCTGCCACGGCACCTCGCCGACTATTCCGATGCGATCGGCCGCCTGCAACTCGCCGAGGGACCCGCGCAGGCCTATCGGTCCGAGGCCGAGCATTTCATGGCCTGGCTTCGCATTACGCGACGCCAATGGATCGATATCGACGACACGATCATCGACCAGTACGCTGCGCATGATTGCCGATGCCCGGTATGGCGCAAGCGCGGCAAGCTGGTCGCCACGGGCACGAAGCGGCGGCGGCGATGCGCACGGCACTTCGTCGAGTTCCTGCGAGGCCGCGATGTCATCCCATCGGTTGAACCGGTGGCTGACGATGACCCGCACATGTCGGCTTACCTCACGTGGCTCAAGCAACATCGCGGCGCCACCGATGAGACGATCCGGCGCTACCGGACCGATATCAGACGGCTCATGCCGATGCTGGGCGAGCCTTCGCAATGGGATGCCGCCGGACTCAGGAGCGCATTTCAACGACGAAGCAAGGAGACGCCGGGCTCGGCATCGCTGCTCGTCACGATAATGAGGAGCTACATCCGGTTTCTGGTCGTGCGTGGCGAGTGCCGGCCTGCATTGTTGCATGCAGTTCCATCAGTGCAGCGCTACCGCCTTTCGACGCTGCCGCGCCACGTCGACCCGGCAACGATCGAGAGGATCATTGCGGCCTGCCCGACAGATCGTCCGGTAGAAGTCCGGGACAAGGCCATCATTCTCCTGCTCGCCAGGCTCGGCCTGAGGGCTGCCGATGTTCAGGACATGCGTCTCGACGACATCGACTGGCGGTCCGGCCACCTGACGGTCAAGGGCAAGACGCGTCGACCGGACCGTCTGCCATTGCCGCAGGATGTCGGCGACGCGATCTTGGCATATCTTGCGGCAGCCCGCCCGGAGGCCGCCGAAGAGCATCTGTTCCTGCGTGCACAAGCACCGTTTCGGCCATTCCGCTCGTCCGCCGAGATCGCGGGCATCGTCGCTCGAACGCGCGACCGCGGTGGGATCGAAGGGGTGCCGACCGGGTCGCACATATTCCGGCATTCGCTTGCCACCAACCTGCTGCGCGCGGGCGCAGGCCTGGAGTCCGTTGGGACCATCCTGCGTCACAGCTCGCCTGAGACCACTGCCATCTACGCCAAGGTCGATCTGCCGATGCTCATGAAGATCGCGCAGCCATGGCCGGGAGAACCGTCATGCTGAACATGCACATTTCCAGATACGTCTCGCTCCATCGCAGCTTGGGACGGAAGTTCTCCGAACAGGAACGCTTGCTGCGCCAATACGCCGATTTCGCCGGCCGCGCCGGTGACCGGCACACCCAAGTGCAGCGCATTTACGACTGGTGCCACACGGCAAGCTCGCAGAACGTGGCCCGCCATAGGTTCGACGCCGTACGTAACTTCAGCCTTTTCGCTCATGCTGAGGATCCAGCTCACGAGGTTCCGCCTGCGGGCGTCTTCGGTCGGGGCAAGCGGCCACGCCCGACCCCGACCATCATCGAACCGGAACAGGTCCGGGCGATCATGACCGCGGTATTGGACGTTGCGCCCCAAGGCACGATCAGCCCGTACACGTATCATTATCTGTTCGGCCTGCTGGCGGCGACAGGTCTCCGGATTTCCGAGGCCCTCGCTCTTCAATGCAACGATCTGGTCGAGGATGGCCTGATCGTCCGCAACGGCAAGTTCGGCAAGCAGCGGCTGATTACCCTGCAGCCATCGACCCGTCAGGCGCTCGAAGCATATCTCGCCACCCGGGCAAGGCTTGGCGCTACGGGCAATGACCTGTTCGTGACCATTCGGGGGAGAGCACCACACAAGGTGCGCGCCCACGTGGTGTTCGTCAGGCTGGCCCGGCAGCTCGGATACCGCGGACCGACCGGAACGGCCGGGATGCGGTTACACGACCTGCGGCACACTTTCGCCGTGCGTTCCCTTGAGTCCTGTCCGCGCGACAGGGAAGCCATCGCACACCACATGGCCGGACTCAGCGTATATCTGGGGCATGCGTCGGTCGCCAACACCTATTGGTATCTCGAGGCCACTCCGGTGCTGCTGCGCGATATCGCTGCCGCCAGCGAGCAACTTTACCGGGGAGAAGCGGCATGACGGCACTCGCTCCGCATCTCTCGATCTACCTGCGTGAACATCTGCCGCGCGAACGTGCTGTCAGTCCGCACACGGTGAAGACCTATGCCAATTGCTTCGTCCTCCTGGTCCAGTTCGCTGCCGATCGGCTGAAGCGTCGGCCGACCGATCTCGAGATCGAGGATCTCGGCACCGACATGATCATGGCCTTCCTTGACCATGTCGAGAACGGTCGCGGCAGCTGTGTTCGGACCCGCAATGGCAGGCTCGCCGCGATCCGGTCCTTCTTCCGCTACATCGAGTATCGTATTCCGGCCTGCCTAGATCAGGCCCTTCGCGTCAGATCGATCCCTACCAAGAAGACCGACAAGGCGCTGATCGACTACCTCGACCGGGCAGAGATCAAGGCTTTGCTCGACGCCCCGGATCCCCGGACACGCCTTGGCACCCGCGATCGCGCAATGCTGCATCTGGCCTATGCTGGCGGGCTGAGGGTGTCGGAACTCGTAACGCTACAACTGCGCGATTTCCCGGATCGCTCGCTTTCGACCGTGCACATCTTGGGCAAGGGTCGGCGTGAACGGGTCCTCCCGCTCTGGAAGGAGACCCAGTTCGCATTGCGCGCGTGGCTTGCGATCCGCCCCGAAGCCGAGGTCGCCGAGATATTCCTCAATGCCAACGGGCAGCCGATGACACGCGACGGGTTTGCGTTCCGTTTGGCCGAGCACGTCAAGACCGCGGCAACGAAGCAGCCGTCGATCCTTGGAAAGCGCGTGACACCGCACGTGCTGCGCCATTCCTGCGCAATGCACACGCTCGCGGCGACAGGGGACATTCGCAAAGTCGCATTGTGGCTCGGCCATGCCAGCATCCAGAGCACCGAGACCTATTTGCGCGCCGATCCCGAGGAGAAGCTGCAGATTCTCGCGGCGCACGGCGCTCCTGCCATCAAGCCCGGGCGCTTCAAGCCGCCATCCGATGCCCTGATCACGATGCTCACCGACGTTCGAAGGCGGGCCTAGCCCGTCTCCGGACAACCCCCTGGCACTCATATTATCTGGAGTGAAATCATGGAAAACCGAAGGAAACCTGCGCCTCCCGCTGCCACGCTCGACATAAACTGCGACTGCAAAGAAGCCATTGCCGATTACCTCACCCGCGCGTTCCCGACCAGGCAGATGGAGGAATATGTCGACGAGCTTGGCGATGTCCGCTCAAGGCCGATGTGGGACGAGGCCGGGAACCCGGTCTATAACCCGCAAGCCGAAGCGGCACGGGCCAATTTGATCGAACATATCTGCGCGATGCCGCCGATCCCGACCGCGCTCGATGCCCTGCTTGAACATTACGGCACCAGTGCTGTTGCCGAGGTGACCGGACGGTCGAAGCGGCTTGTCCGCGATGCACACGGACAGCAGCGCCTCGAAAGCCGATCACCGCGCACCAACCTTGCCGAAACCACCGCGTTCATGACCGGCGCCAAGCGCATCCTGATCTTCTCGGACGCCGGCGGTACGGGACGCAGCTATCACGCCAGCCTCGATGTCAAAAACCAGCAGCGCCGCGTCCATTTTCTGCTTGAACCTGGATGGCGCGCCGACCGGGCGATCCAAGGGCTGGGCCGCACGCACCGCACCCATCAGGCTTGTCCGCCGCTGTTCCGCCCCGTTACCACCGACTGCAAGGGCGAAGCCCGGTTCACCAGCACCATTGCGCGGCGACTCGATGCGCTGGGGGCGCTCACGCGCGGGCAGCGCCAGACCGGGGGGCAGGGCATGTTCGACGCCGCCGACAACCTCGAGAGCAGTTATGCCAAGCATGCGGTGCACGACTGGTACGGGCTTCTCACCACCGGCAAGCTTAAGAGCACCAGTTTTGCCGAATTCCAGACGATGAGCGGGCTCGAACTTACCGACCAGGACGGTGTGCTGCGCGAGGATCTGCCGCCAATCCAGCGCTGGCTCAATCGCCTTCTTGCCATGAAGATCGCGGTGCAGAACGCCATCTTCGACGAGTTCCTAACCCTTGTCGAAACCCGCGTTGCGGCCGCCAAGGAAGCTGGGACATTCGACATTGGCGTCGAGACGATCTCGGTTGAGGCCTGCCAGGTGCTATCGGATACGGTAATCCGAACCGACCCCGTGACCGGCGCGACCTCCCACCTCCTCGAACTGTCGCTCACCCAGCGCCGCAAGGTCCTGTCGCTTGAGCGGGTGCTCAAGTTGGCGTCCTACGATGACAAGCCACTGTTCCTGCGCAACGAGAAGTCGGGGAAGGTCGCACTGGCAATCCGGGCTCCGTCGCACATGGACGAGGAAGGCAACACCATCCACCGGCACGAACTCGTCCGCCCCTTGCGCAGCGAATACCTTCACGCCGAACGCCTTGCAGAATCGGCGTGGGAAACCGCGTCGGAGGCAGAATTCGCGAAGCTTTGGGAAGCGGAGTACGCCGCCGACGAAAGCCAGTTGGTCACCGAGACGGTGTACCTGGCGACCGGCTTGCTACTGCCCATTTGGGGTGCGCTTCCGAAGGAAGACCTCACGGTCAACCGCATTGTCGACAAATCGGGCGCTTCCTGGCTCGGCCGCCATGTCCACGACCTTTACGTCGACGCGACCCTCGAGAAGCTCGGGGTCAGTCGCAAGGTGCCGACCGATCCGGCTAAAATTGCAGCCGCCATCCTCGGCGGGGGCACCTGGAAGGCGCCGCACCCACTCAATTTCACCATTCGCACATCCCGCGTGAACGGTTCCCGAAGGATCGAGATTGCGGGTGCCGAAGCTGCCCGTATTCCCGAACTCAAGGCTAAGGGTTGCTTCACCGAGATCATCGCTTACAAGACGCGGGTGTTCGTGCCCCTCGATCGGGCGGACGCGATCATCACCAGCATTGCGGTCCAGACCTGAGCAATCAGGTAAGTCGTGCTGAGGGTACCCGTCTGATGGGCGGCGCGTTTCACGCCATCAAGCAGGCGATATCTGCATAATTGAAACGACGGCGATGTTCGACCTTTAGGACTGTCCGGATTCAGGGACAAATCGCGGGTAAGCAGTCACCGGTGCAGGCCAGATTGGTTCTCGGCAACGAAAACGCGAGCGAATTAGCCGCCCACCCTGGGCGCGACAATTACCGAATGCGCCTGAATGGTGGCGCCATTGGTGGTTTGCAGAATTTTGCTTCGGGACTGATAATCCAGATGCCACCACAAGCCGAGTAGGACGGCTGCGACCGCCGCCATGAGGAGCCCGGCGTGGGCCTTCCTCGATCTAAGAGGCGAGCTTCGCGTGCTTTTGGCCTCGGAATTTTGAGGGGCGTCCATTGCTTGTGGTTCGATCAAATAACCACTTTGCGCCGTGTCCATAGAGTGCCAGTGACGGATCCCGTTCGGAAGCTCGGCTCCGCGGCAGGGGGATCACGATTTCAGCTCCGATCCGTGGGTGCGAAGCAGAAAGTTGACGATCGACTGACCGAAAGCGTCGTTCTGATCACCAACGACCATGTGCGTCGCATTCGCAATGTCGCTGTATGCCGCGTGGGGGACGAGACCCTGGAAATGCTTGACGGCTTCCGGCGAGACGAGGTCGCTCGAACCGCCCCGGATCAGATGCACGGGCAGTTTGAGGCTGGCCGCCGCTGCACTGAGTTCAGCGCTCCCTTGATCGCTGGAGTCCCCGCGGCGCCGCATCATTCCGTCGATGAACGCCGGATCCCAATGCCAGTAATAGCGTCCATCCTCCTTGCGGCGCAGGTAGTTTGCGAGCCCGGACGATGCCTTTCGGCTCGGCCGGTGCGGCATATACTCGGAAATGACCCGTGCGGCTTCCTCCGTCGAGGCGAAACCCTCACGCGCATGAGCGGTCATGAAACCGACGACGCGGGCGACGCCGCCGGGTTCCATCTGGGGCGTGATGTCGACCAAGGTGAGCGAGCTGAAACTTCCCGGTGCGCATTCTCCCTCAGCCATAATCCCGGCTATTCCGCCAAGGGACGCGCCGATTATGGCTGGCTTTTTCCCGATCGCCGAAGCGATCGCGACGAGATCTGCCGCAAAATCGGAAATATGATAGGCCCCATCACTCGCCCATGCACTTTCGCCATGCCCGCGCAGATCGACCGCAATCGTCCGGAATCCGTGGCTGGCGAGTAGCTCGGTCACGGCTTTCCACGCTCTGCGCGTTTGCCCGCCTCCGTGCGCCAGAATGACCGGAAAGCCGCGTTCCGGGCCATTTATCGACGCCGCAATGGTAAGGCCCGACTGACCGGCGAATGTGATTGATTGATCCGACATGACGGCATTATACTGTAAGGCGATTTACAAAAAAGTCTATTTAATATTCGAGTTTGGCGCCAGTCACCTGAATCTAGAGTTCGTGGCATATTGTATGATCTGCCTTTTGGCAGAAGTGACGTGATGTGGTGGGCGGTGACGTGACCCCCTGATTTTCCTCCACGCATGATTAGAGTCCGGCCCTGAAGGAAGGACGGACGATGAAGCGATTGAGGTTCACGGAAGAGCAGATCATTGGCGTGCTGAAGGAGGCCGAGGCCGGCGCCACGGCGTGTCCGACGCGACGATCTACAACTGGAAGGCCAAGTATGGTGGCCTGGAGGTCTCGGAGGCGAAGCGGCTGCGGGCGCTCGAGGATGAGAACGCCAAGCTGAAGCGGCTGCTGGCCGAGACGATGCTGGACAACGCGGGCCTGAAGGATCTTCTCGCAAAAAATTGGTAACGCCCGCTGCGAAGCGAGAGGCGGTCGCTCGTCTCCAGGCGGTCCTGGGGATGAGCGAGCGGCGGGCGTGTCGAGTTATCGGCGCTGACCGGAAGAGCATGCGTTACCGGTCGCAGCGGGATGATGATACCGAGCTTCGGTTGAAGCTGCGGGAGCTGGCGCAGCAGCGCCGTCGGTTCGGCTATCGCCGATTGCACATCCTGCTGCGTCGCGAGGGCGTGGTGATCAACCGCAAGAAGACGCAGCGGCTCTACCGCGAGGAGAAGCTGGAAGTCCGGCGTCGGCGGAGCCGGCGTCGCGCCATTGGTGCACGCGCACCGGCGCCCGTGCTGGCGCTGCCCAACCAGCGATGGAGCCTGGACTTCGTGCACGACCAGATGGCGTCCGGACGCCGGTTCCGGGTGCTCAACATCGTCGACGATGTGACCCGCGAGTGCCTGCGCGCGGTGCCGGATACGTCGATCTCGGGACGCAGGGTCGTGCGCGAGCTAAGCGATCTGATCGTCGAGCGCGGCAAGCCGGGCATGATCGTCAGCGACAACGTCCTATGTTGGGAAGCAGCAGCGGCAACAGGCCAGCAGATCTCATTGCGCCGATCAGGATCGGCGCTGCTGTCTTTTTGATCCAGATGGCTTCCATCGTCAAGGAATGTGCTCTCGGCCATAGCAAACACAGGATCCATCGATCTTGGGGGTCGTGGTCCTCACCGTCCTTAAGATGAGATGCAGATGCCAGATGGAAGGCCCGAACATTATCTACAGGGTCGCAGCTGCGCCCTCACGGCTCCACAGAGAGGGGTCCTTCCATCTGGTGTCCGCCCGTTCCAGGAACGGACGGTACTCGGTTCCCGTCTTGATGACGGCGTGTGCGACACGCGCCATCTTGGCGGTGAGTGCGGTCATCGCCTTTCGGCGGCGATCAGGGTCGTTTGCATGCCCGGCGACGTATCGCCCGAGCTTGTCGCGAAAGCTGTTGTCGCGCTGGCGGATGGCAACTTGGGTTGCCATCCAGAAGGTACGGCGGAGCCGAGCATTGCCGTACTTTGAAAGCTTGGTCCGCCCGCGGAATGTGCCGGACTGACATGTGGCAAGATCGAGGCCGCAGAACTTCAAAAACTGGCGGTGGTGAGCAAATCGTCGAAGGTCGCCGGCCTCCGCGAGGATGGTCAGCGCGTTGATCGGCCCAATCCCGGGGATCATTCGCAGGAGCTGGTAATCACGGTTCTCGCTAAGCAGGGCATGGGCTGTTCGTTCGATCTCGTCTCGTTGCCGGATCAGGCTTCGCGCTTGCGCGATGACCATGCGGAACATGGCGATGGAGACGGAATCTTCGCCGATCGGCAATGCAACCGACGCGCAGGCAGTCTCGTAAATATCGTTGATTAAGCGGGCTTTAGAGACCTTGCGGCCGACCAGTGACCACGCCTCGCGCGTGAAGGCCTCCTGGCTGAGCGCTGTCATGCTCGTTGGCGTTGGAAACCGCTCGAGCAAGGCCAGGAACCAATCCGACCTGCTGTTGCCTGCGAAGCGCTCGATCTCTGGGAAGTACAGCGGGAGATAGTGTGTCAGGATCCGATGCCATGTCTGGGTCTTAGCCTTTGAAATGGCTTCGTGCGTCTTCGACATCTCCTGTAGATCGTTGATACCGGCGGCCAGCGGATCGACGTAGCGCTGGGTCGCGCCGATCTGCAGCATGTGCAGGATTACCTGGGCGTCCTTGGAATCGTTCTTGTCCCAGCCATTGTGCAGAGCCTCGCGCGTCCGGGCCAACGCGACCGACGAAATCAAGCGAAGCTCGAATCCCGCAGATAGCAGCCGGTGTGCCAATGTGCGGTGGTAGTTGCCGGTGGCTTCGAAGCCGACGATGACAGGTCTGCCGATGTCCGCCAGGTCGGCCGCCAGACGGTCGTAATCCGCCTTGGTGGCCATCACCGTCATGCGCCGCCGCCGGCCACCCTCCGGGCGTTCAATCAGCACCTCCTGACGGTGCTTGGACATATCGATGGCTACCAGCACGGCATCGGCGGGAGTAGAACTACGCTTGGTCATGGTCGGTCATGACCTGCGCCCGGAATCTTGGACCGTTTTGAGCTGGAAAATTCCAGTTAGATCATAGGGCCAGGATACGGAGTGAGCGATGATGAGGACGAAGTTTTCCAAGGCACGGATCGCCCGAGGCGATCACCGCCGTTTTCGCCGAGGC
>Ga0209604_1002721_pt1 | contig 12729 bp, 8 predicted proteins | sample AD_UKC097_MetaG_FD_184405 | JGI IMG/M metagenome (GOLD analysis project Ga0209604, IMG submission 184405) | Active sludge microbial communities of municipal wastewater-treating anaerobic digesters from USA - AD_UKC097_MetaG (SPAdes) (version 2) | ecosystem: Engineered > Bioreactor > Anaerobic >... | reverse complement strand
CCAACGTCTGGATCAAGGGTGTCCTGCGGATTCGGAGAGTCCGAGCAGCCCGCAATAGTGATGGCCATCAAGAACGACAGCGCGATGAAGATTGGGTTTCGGCTTATCCTGGACATCTTGACCTCCGAACACCATTTGAAGACTCTCACTATTATATTCCCAGCGATGGCCATATTCAACGCGTCCCCGCGGGCAGGGCATCCCCCCGATTCCTGCAGGTGGTCCGCGTAATGCCAAGCCGGATACGCAGGCAACGCGGGCAACGCCGGGGCCGGAAATGGTGCTGTGGCCGCCAGTTGCGACGGCGAATCGCGACTGTCCGCGCATCTTCGCGCCCAGGTGCCAGTACGATATTTGCAGTATCTTCATGTGAGGTTCCTTCAGATTTGCATGGAAGAATGCCCCATCCATCGGCAGGTGCTGGTGCATCAATAGATGGTCGGCCAGTTGCAGGACGCCGGGAACACCACCACGCAGGCGCAATACCTGACCTGCTTGAACATGCCGGCCTGCTGCGGGGACTTGGCAAGTACGCTGGCGAAAAGGTCCGCCAGCGCGCCCGCCTCCCCGGCATCGACGCCTTCGAACGCGAATTCGGCCGCGTCCGCAAGATACTGGTCGGCGGCCAGGGCCTGCCGCTTGAAGACTTCTTCACGACCGATCCGGCAGTGTTGGTGTGATCGGAAGCCGGTTGCAGGCAGCTGTCTTCAGGCCGTCGGCCGTCACCACGCCACCCACGCGCCGGTGCGCATGAACAGCAGGGCGACCTTTTCGATCTTGTGGCCGGCCGAAGTCAGCGACCGCCTGTACGCTTCCAGTTGGGGGCCGTATTCTGCCAGGGACGCACCTGGAATCAGGTCGTCCGTCGAAGTCGGGCTCTTCTGTCCCGCCTTGAAGTCGATCACCCAGAACGCCTTCCTTGCCGGGAATTCCACCAGCAAGTCCATGCGGCCGGCGTGGAACCACTTTTCGCCATCGAACGGTTCATCAACGCCGGCAAACGGCATTTCGAAGTGAAGCCTGACTTCATTGGACCGCAAGGTGCGCATCAGGTCGGACTGGGTTTCTTCAAGCCGCGCCACCAGCTTGACCAGCCATTTCGCCAGCGCCACGTTGTCAGCCAGGCCGTACGTTTCCCGCAGGAATACTTCGGCCGCCGCCTGATTGGCTCCCGCCTTCAGGCCACCCTTTTCCATCCAGGCGTGCACCATCGTTCCCCACGCGTCGGAAGTCACCTTGTGTTCCGGTGTTTCCCCGTCGACCGGTGGCGGATCACATCTGTCCCCGCCCGCCCTGAATTCGCACCGGGCCGCTATGTCTGCCGCCAGCTTTTTCGATGCATCCTCCCCGGCGCCGTCCCAGGCTTCAGCCGCCCTGGACGGCGACACAGATTTCCAGCCAGCCGGTTCCAGCGGGGAAACGGGGAATTCCCTTTGTGCGACGACATGGGCCGCGATTGATGGGTCGATTTCCTTTGGCGCCGGCCGTGAGACCCTTGTCACGCCGGGGATTTCCGGTTCGGCAAGCCATCGTTCCGACAGGGAATCGTGAATTCCGTTATCGCCGGCCCCGACAGCGAATGTCACCGATCTGACCGCCCGGGTCACCGCGACATACGCCAGGCGCAGTCGCTCCTGATCCCGCCTGATTTCATTGATTCGGTCGACCAGCCTGAATATCGGGTCCGCGGTCGGTTTAAGGGCACGGTTGGGATCGATCTTTACACCAACCAGGGTCTTGGACTTCCCGTTGTACACGACGCTGGCGCGTCGCCAGGATTCATCATTGGCACCCGACGGGGATGTGCCGATCGCGTAAATCATGACGTGGTCGTATTTCAGACCCTTAGCCTGGTGAATGGTCGTGCAACTGACCGATCTGGCCCCACGGTAAAGCTCGACCCTCGGGGTCTCGTCAGCTTCACCCTGTTCCAGCATCGACACGACCTTGTCGGGGTCGACGACATCGGCCTCGGTCTGGCGAATCCAGTCCAGGATGACTTCCAGTTGCGCGACAGAGTCTTCGCCGCCCGGTCCATTCAGCAGGATTGACCGCCATTGCAGATTTGACGCCAGGTGTTCGACGACGTCGGCAGTCGGCATCCTCCCGATTTCCCGGGTTGCCCTGACCAGGAACGGGCTGGCCCGATTGAATGCCTTGATGTCAGCTTCGGGAAAGACTTCTGGCGACAGAGGATCCGAAGCCAGCGCCCGTGCCAGCCCGCGAATGGGCTTTCCGGAATTCTGTATGCCCCGTCCCATCTGAAATGCGGCCAGGCCGGCGTCGGAAATGCCAATCATCGGGTGTCGCCACAAACCGGCCCATGAAATGTCGTCGGTGTGATCCCACAGCGCCTTGACAATAGTTCGAACGTCCATTGCGACCTGGCCTTCCGTCAGTTCACGGCTGCCGTCCAGGAAGGCGTCACCAGCGCTGGCCGCCCGCAGGATGGCCCTCAGGCGGTCACGGGCCACAATGGCTTTCGACCAGGATGTCGTCAGGACGGCCGCCGTATCATCCGGCCTGTCTTCCCCGTCCTTTCCCCAGGCGTGACAGATTCTTTCGGCAAAGACATCGATGGCGGCATCATGAAATTCGCTCGTGTGCCAATCTTCCTGGCCAACCTCAGGCTTGTCCAGAGTAACCGTCACGATGGGTTCGTGGAACGGCGCTGATTCCGGCAGTTCGTGGGCCTTCTTTTTTTCGTTCGACGTCACGTGATCGAAACCGTCGATCCCCGCCAACCCCGGCTTATCTCCGCAACTTTCCAGAATTCGGTTGAACAGGGCCTTCTGCGCCTCGACCATGGCCGGCGTGCTTCGATAATTTTTGTCCAGATTATCCAGTGCCCCCGGGGTCGACTCCGCACGTTTGACAAGCTCGCCAAGTTCGGCCGGTTCAGCGCCCCTGAAGAGGTAGATGCTCTGACGGGAATCGCCGACGAAGAACGTCTGCAGCGGCTGATTGTCATCGCCGTGGCCAGGATCGACGGGAAGATTTTCAAGCGCCCGGTACAGTTCAAATTGCCTCGGGCTGGAATCCTGGACCTCATCGACAAGCAGGGCCTGGAAGCGTTTTTTCAACCGTTCGGATCGTCCCTTCCTGGTACACAGATCGATAGCCGCTTCTGTCAACAGATCGTGGTCAAGCGAACCTGAAGCTGCCGCCATCCGAAGGGCATGGGCCCTGGCCTTGAGGGACAAGACAATAAGGTCGTTCCTGATTCTGTCGCATTCGGAAAGGTCTTCTGCGTCAAGGCCACCCTTGAATGTCAGAACGGCCTCGTCCAACCCGACCGTGGCGATGCCGAAATCAATTTCTTCCTGCATCAGGGCATATCTGAGGGGTGTCGCCTTCTTTGTCAATTTTTCAGGATTACCGGCCGTTGCGTTCGCACACCAGGCAAGCAGGTCCAACGGGGCAGTACCGGCGTAGTTGCTGGCGCGCCAGGCTTCAACAGGTTTGAAGAACGGCTTGGTATCTTTTGTGTCAATCGTCAGGATTTCCGGGCTGTCTTTCACCGCCGTTTTGAATATTTCCGCGGTCCTGTCCAGCACCATGTCAACCAGTTCAATACCGGTCAGCGGCGTGGCGCCAGTGTCGATCATGGCGGAAAGGTCGGAAATGGTTTCGGAAACACGAGTGATCAGTTCCTTGATCCCCATGTGTTTCAGCAGACTGGATGCTTCTGGCGGAACTTTCCCGTCCTTCGGGTCTATCACTTCCCGGATTGCCGCTTCGAAGACTTCTGAAACGCCGCCGCTGCCGATCGGGAAGTCCAGCCAGGCCGGGTCGCCGTCATCACCAACCGGCAGACGCGCTTCCAGCGCGAATTCGGACAGGAGGTTCAACACGAAGCTGTCAACGGTTCCAGCCGGGGCGTTCGGCAGCTCGTTCAGCGCGTCCTGGATGGTGCGTTCGTCAGTGGGCACACAGTCCGTGTAGCAGTCCTCATATTCCTGCCTGAACTTGTCCGGAACGGGCCTCCCCTGGCTGGCGCGAAGGCACATTGAAACCGCTTCCACCAGTTCGGCCGCGGCTTTGCGTGTGAACGTGATCGCGATGATGCTTCGCGGTGATATGCCGTCCTTCAGAAGCGACAGGTATTTGCGGACCAGGGTGGTGGTCTTGCCTGTTCCCGCCGCAGCCGACACGACAGTCAGTCTGTTGTTTTTATTGCTCATTCTGCGTCCTCCGTCCCGGCGTCTTCGTCAAGAACCTCTTCCGTTCCCGGGTGGGAGTGGAAGCGGCAAACCGACCTGTAAGCGCAGTAGTCGTGGCCGCGATAGTTGATTACGGGACATGTCGCCGGATGTGGCAGGACAGGGTACTGTCCCTTTCGAACCAGTCCGACAAGCCATCCCAGCAGCGCCGCGGTTTCGGCCAGCGAAGGCTTGCCCGCCCCGGGTTCCCACTGTTTCAGGCCGGCACTCGAATGATCCTGGACAAAGTCGTATGCCAGCCGAGTTGCAACGGGCGTTTCACGCAGGAAATCTGGTGCCTTCCCTTGCCTGATGGATTCCTGCAGGGCAATGGCGTACAGCGGCAACTGGGGATAAAGGCCGGCCGGGAGCTTTTTGTCCAGTGTCTTCGCGAACGATTTGCCGGTTTTGTAGTCCGCGATTTCGACGCCTGTTGGTCCACCTGGATTCCCAGTGACCCTGACGCGGTCGACCGAGCCCCTTACCAGCACTGATTCATCGCCCAGTTGAAGCGCCAGTTCGGTACTTTCTGCATCATCCCTGGATTTGCCGAATTTCCATTCCGTCGCGCCCCGAAGCATCGGAGCGGCGAGTGTCTGGAACAAGGCTTCGGAGTCCGCAAGCACAGTGGCGAGTTCCTGGAGCTTGGCGGGGACATCCGGTTCGGCAGCCAATTGCTGCACCATTACGATGGAATTGCGGTTGCAGTGGGCAAACATTTCGGCGGCGAAAGGATCGGATCCTTCGATGATTGCCCTGGCGGCCAGGGCCAGCCACTGCTTCAAATGCTTTATGTGTGAATCTGTTGTCGTCCGGGATTTGATCCTGGCAACAAGCTCCTGGTATTCCGGCGTTGCACAAGCCATGTCGTAGGCCGCGTCAAGGGCTTGTTCTTTCAGTGTTTCCAGATCTTTCACCCGACCGTCGACATACATTTCCAGGTGATTGTTCCAGCGTTCGCGGAGCCCCTCCCTGGCGGAATCCAGGCCCGGCGTGGCGTCAGGCAGGTCGCCAAGCATCCCTTCCAGTTCCTGCTCGACCAGCTTGTGCAGTTCCGTCGTCAATGAAGCCACTGCCGCGGTCCTGTCGGCTTCGGACGCCGGTCGCCACCTGGAATCCACCCCGACATTTTCCAGGGCCTTGTGTACCGCTGTACCGACTTCCCTCGCGTTCAGCTCCTCTTCCAGTGTTTCGGCTTCCCTGAATCCAAGACGGGTCTTCAGGAACGCCTGGAAAAGGCAATGTGAAATCGGTTCGAACGCGCCAGTGACCGACAGGACGGCATCCCGGGGCAGGGCGGCACCGTCCACCGCGGACGCGTCGCCCAGGTAAGGTTTCAATGCGGGTGGCAGGTCATCCCAGTCGCGTTCGATGACCTGCTGAAGTGTCGCGGTATTGTGGACAGGTCCGCTGGTGGCGGCCCTTTCATACATTCCGCCAAAGCGAATCCACTCCGTTGTTGCCATCATTGCCGCATGGACCGCCGCGTCCGCCCCACCGATGCCCGTGGCGTTTTGCGGAGCCGCTTTTTTCACCACATTCAGTGCGTGCCGGTTTTCATCTTCCGGCGTCGCCGCGCGCAGGCCGTAGTTTTTCAGGCTGTCTTCAGGGGCGTCCCGATTTGCCGCCAGAAGAGGATGGGACACCGGCACGACGGCGCGTCCGTCCGCGGCTCTCTTGACGATACATCCCCTTGCAGCACCAGCCCGCTTCGCCGCGCATGCCATCTGTTTCAGAAGGAATTCGACATATTCGGCGCCGCCGATCCTGCCCCAGGCGCGAAGTGAATCGTCGCCGAAGAATGGGTCGGGTTTCGGGGCCTGGCCGATTCCTTTTGAATGGAGGCCGGTCATCAGGCACATGCCCGAAGGGCGTCCATCGTAGTTTTCGTAGTTCTGGATCTGCACCCCGGTGTTTATGTCGCCACTGGACACGGCCCCTTCAAGGACTTCGGCCAGGACCCCGGTCGTCGTGGGTCGCCTGCCTGCCCTGGAAATGGCCCCCTGGATGGACATCGCGACGCGATCCCGGAATGTGACCAGGCCGATCCTGTTTAAGAAAGTGGATACATGTTCCAGGCGCTGGCCATGGCCGTCCCTAAGCCACCGAAGCCGCTGGGCCAGAAGAATCGCGCACCGTCGCACCGTGACTTTGTGGGATTGAGCGGCCGCCACGGCATCCAGGGCATCAATCCACTCCGGCAACGGGGCCTTGACAAGATGACAGGCCACCAGGGCGTCCCGAACCGTGCGCCGACCGACCCAGAGGTCGTCTTCAGTGGCTGCACGCGCCACGGTCGGGTCATCCGGAGCGTCCGGGGATTCAGGAGCACGCTTTGTCAGTCCGGCGATCTGGTCGCGCAGGATCTGTTTTTCCTTTTCCGAATACTGGGCGCTGCCAGTCATGGGACTCTGGAAAACCTTTCGCAGCGTCTCGCCATCCAGCGTTGTCGCATCGGCCGTTTCCGCGTTGAACCAGGGCAGGATCGATTCAATCAGTACCGCAAGGGCGTGGCGCGACAGTCGCTGGGAATGTTCGATCGCCGACGGGATGCCGCTTCGAACCAAAGCGGCCGAGATTCGGTCCGTGTCTTCCGGACCAGCCACAAGGACGAGCACGTCTTCGGGTTTGCCACCCGCCGCGCAGAACTGGTGCGCCTGCTGACAAACCCAGGCGGCCTCGCTGGACACGTCGGCCGCAACCGTGGTGTCGATCAGCGCGTTCGTCGAAATGGCCGGCGCAGAAAGTTTTCTGGCATCCAGCGCCGTCAGCAGTCTGTCGAAAAAGCGGTTCGTTCCGGGTGGTTGCGGCAGGTCAGCCGAACTGTCGCCGAAACCGACGGCGAAGACCCGATCATAACCAAGGGGCTTGCCCGGTGTTCCGGTTGTCGCCAGGGTCTGCAGACGTCGCAGGGATTCGATGTCCCTGGTGGCGCTGCCGTCGATTTTCAGTAACGGTGCGACCTGGTCCCTGCATTCTTCAGGGATGTCCTTTTCATCCAGGCCTTCGACCATGATGTCGGTCAGGTGTCCGGCGAGGACGCCCCGCAGCCCCGGCCGATCGTTCACTGTTTCCCATGGGTGTCCCTGCGGTACGGTAAAGGCAGTATCTTCATGTTCTTCGGGAAGCAGTCGATTCGGTTCCAGCGCCGCCGCAAGTCCCGACGGCGTGACGATTTCGACGCCCAGCGCCCCGCCGCGGCCAGCGACAAACCGTCGCACGGCGTTCGCGGATGCCCCCGTGCGGCACAGAATCAGCGTGCGCCCGGGCGATGTTTCCGTTGACAGGATTGGATCAAGCCACCCCATTTGGCACCTCGGGAAATGAAGTCATTGCCCCCGGAGTCTATCAGACCGCTTGACAGCCGGGGTTGAAAAATCGAGGCGGCGGTGTAGTCTTGCTTTCAATAGCTGCCGGGTCTGGGTTTGAATGTTGTGTGTGGTGGCCTTGTTTGAATGCTTCAGTGGGTGTTGATAATGGGACGCTCAAGGGAACGGACGATCACGGTTGAAGAAATTCTTGCCAGTTGCCGGCGATGGGGTGTGCCACATTTCCAGCGGGGCGGCGTCTGGGACATGGGTAACCGGGCGGCACTTCTTGAATCGCTGTTTTTCGATACGCCGTGCGGCAGCGTAATCCTGTGGGACAAGCCAGACAAAGAATTCGGGATCCCGTTGTACGAAAACGGCGTCGCTGCCGCGCCTGCCGGGTCGGCCCCGGCCACGTCCGCGCCCCGGGAAAAGGCGCCCTTTGATTATCTGATCATCGACGGCCAGCAGCGAACCAGAAGCCTGATGGCCGCCTTCGAGGGGATCGAGGATTTCGCCGCCGCCGATACTGAAGAAAGCCAGGAACAAGACGCAGGAACCGAGGCGTCTTCTACTTCACCGCAGCCCCTGAAAAAGTATTGGAGCATCAATCTGGAAAGCCTGAAGGAACCCGGGTTCAAGGACATGCTTGATCCGGAAGGGAAAGCCGTGGCGGCGCCGCTGTTCGTTTACACGGAAACAGCGGCTGACTGGATCGAATACCGGGACAAACTTACGGAACGCCGCAAGAAAGCCGGCAAGACCAGGACCGGAATTCCGCCCAAACGGCACCTCTACAACAGCATTCCGCTGAAAAGCTTTTTTGACGACGACATCGACGCCAGGGCCCTCGTCACGAACGGACATGTCCTGCTGAGGCATGTGTCCGGTCCGGAAGCTGGTCACGAAATCAAAATCGAACCCGGCGTCCCCGACAGCCCGGAAATGACCAGGCTGCTTGCGAAACTGACTGAACTCCGCCGACGCGTCCGGGAAATGAAGACCAGGAAACTGTTCCTGAAGAAACTTCCCAGAAGCTGGAACCTTGACCAGGTCATCGACATCTTCATCCGGATCAACAGCGGCGGCCGCCCCGTCGAGGAAGAAGAACGGGCGTTTTCCCAGTTGCTTCGGTTGTCGGCCGGCGCAAAAATGCCGAAGAAGCGTGTACCGCTCGATCCGGAGCTACCGAAAAACGCGAACGAATGGATTTGCGACATCTTTGAAAAGATTCACCGGACGGGCGGCGATTCGGGTGTTGAAAGCCTGGTCAGCCAGCGCGACAGGGCGCTTGCCCGCATGAATGAAAGGGCCTTTGGATTCAAGCTGTTCGTTCGGGTGTTCGTGCTGGCTTCGTCTTACCACACCTACAACGCGCTTTCGAAGACGTCGTTTTCGTTTGGTGTCCTTCATGAAGACCGGTTCGTGAATGAACTGCGACAGGGCAACGACATCCAGATCTGGAAGGTTGTCAGGGACGTTGTCCTGGCCACGAAGGAACTGCTGCAAAACGAACTGTACATGGATTCCTTCAAGTTCCTGCCCAGCGCCCGCGCCCTGTGGCCGGTGTTCACCATCCTGATCAGGTATGCGGACCTGATGGAAATCCGTGGCAAGGCCGGTGTCAGGATTCGCGCTGAATATCGGGCTGGCCTGGCGTTGATGACCCTGAAGCTCCTTCTGGCGAGTCCCGACGACAAGAAGTTGATGGAATATTCGTCGGCCGTTGTCGCGGGGAAGGGTGACGCCGATGCCTGCATCACGGAGATCCTGGCGCTGATTGACGACAGGTTCACCAAACAGACCATTTCTGCGGCCCTCGAAAACGCCAATTCGTTGACAAGCCTTCCAACCTTGATGCTGTACGGTCTGGAAAGATCGAGGTCGGCCAGGGATTTCCTGTACGACAAATACAGCTTCAGGGACGCCCCGCCATTTCGTTGCAAAGAACGCGTAATCGATGCCGAGTGTTCGCCTGAAAAGCAGCACATCGTTCCGTATTCCATCATGGCCCAGGCGTACGGCCTGTCCGGAAGCCGCCGGTCGACCCATGTCATCAACAACGTCGGCAACATCACGTACATATCCCATGACCTGAACGGGCTCGACGGGCTGAGTGATGAAATGCTGGTGTTCGACGGCGAGCCCGCGGACAATCTTGATTCGCACATGCTTTTTGACGCGGCTTTGCGGCATTACAACGCAATCAAGGACGTCGCGGTTCGACCTGAAGGTTTCGCGGGCAGCGAACCTGCGGTCCAGGGCGAATTTGAAGCCTGGGTTGCCACCCGGCGGAAAGACATACAGGCGGGCTTCGAGGAGTGGATTGAGTCCTTCGATGACGATTGGTTGGCCTTCCGGTCGTTAAGGACTTCCAACCGGGTCGAGCCGACCCGCCCAATAATCTTGAAGACGCTTGGCACCGCCAAGGACCTCGAGCACTTGATCCGGGAACTCGACCTGGCAAACGCAATTGAAGACAAACTGGTCGCCATCTTCGCGTCTACCGGCTGGAAGCTGAAGGGTTCTGAATCCAACCTGATGTCCCTGACACTCGAATGGAAGCCGCGTGGCAAGGCGGTAATCAAGGGTGTCATGATCGACCGCGAAAAGCTGGTTTACGCAGGTGGTGCAACGCCAGTGACCATCGGTTTTGACGGCGGCAATCCCGCGGACCCGGTCGCGCAACTTAATGAACTGGCCCGGACATTCCGCGACCTGCAGGAAGCGTCCCGGGCGGGCAGGAAGCAGGCAAAGGCGCCGGAATCTTCCTCCAATCAATAGCGGCCAATCATGACAATGGAATCCGCTGTCCTGAGTGCAATCGAAAACGTCCGCAAGGAAGGGCTGACGGACGTCTTTCCGCGGCCGTTCGAAGTGGAGATGCTGAACGGCCGGGCGTTTCGTGAAAAGGGGGCCAACCTGCCCGACCTTCTAGAATACCTGGCCGTGGCCATCATCCGCCTGAACGACGCCCTCATCGGCCGCACCGCCCCCGACACACTGACCGGCACCCACGACCCCTCGGTGCTTGCCCGGTTGAAGCCCATGTGGCCGACGGCTGACCCCTGGGAACGCAGGCAGATTGCCAGAATCCTGGTCGGGGCCCTGAGGAAGGACGGGGCCAGGGAGTGGTTTATGGACGTGGGGCGGACGGATGGGGGAGGGGCAGATGTGAATTCTGGTCAGGAGCGGCAATCCCGGGATGTCTTTATGGTGGCGATGGTGTGAGCTTTCCACGCCAAATAGAACAGCTCCGCACTTGTGTCTAGAAAGCCGAGGAGGATAAGATGGGTCCGATCTTAGAGGATGGATGACCATGAAGGACAAAAACCGCAACCTTCACCAGGCGAGAAGCTCGAAGAAGGATGAGTTCTACACTCAACTAGCAGACATTGAGCGGGAGTTGAAACACTACCAAGAGCATTTCAAGGGTAAGGTGGTTTACTGCAATTGTGACGACCCTCGTATAAGCAATTTTTTTCACTATTTTTCGTACAACTTCGAAAAATGAGCCTGCTCCAAAAGATGGACATCCGAGATAAGGGGGAGAGAATGGCAAGGTCCCCCGAGGGAGTGGAAGGATGTCAAGAAGAGCACGAAGGGTATTTACCAAGGAAGAGAAGTCAGACGCCGTGGGACTTGTACGTCGGAGCGGTCTGAGTATTTCGCAGATCGCCCGAGACTTAGACATCGGGGAAAACAGTCTCCGGTCGTGGGTTAAACAGGCGGATATCGACGATGGGCGCGGCCCAGACGGGGAGCTGACGACGACTGAGCGGGAAGAATTGAGGCGTCTGCGGCGGGAGAACCGGCATCTGCAGATGGAGCGGGATTTTTTAAGAAAAACCGCGGCCTACTTCGCGAAGGACACGACGACGCATACGAAGTGATGCGAGCGGAGCAGGCCAATTACTCGGTGTCCGTGATGTGCAAGGAATTTGAAGTTTCGCGTAGCGGTTTCTACGCCTGGCTGAAGCGTGGCGGGGCGGCGAAGCGTATCGAGGCGGAAGCTGTGCTGGTGGCAGAGATAAAGGCGTTCCACAAAGCGAGCCGAGGGACCTACGGCAGCCCGAGGATCCACGCGGATCTGATAGCTGCAGGCCGCAAGATTGGGCGGAAGCCGGTGGCGAAGCTGATGGCAAAACACGGCATCGTGGGCTGTCCGAAGCGCAGGCGCCGGAACACGACGGACTCGAATCACAAAGAGCCGCCGGCGCCGAACCTTCTGAACCGGAACTTCAAGGTGGACCGGCCGAACACGGTGTGGGTGACGGACATAACGTATATCCGGACGTTACGCGGCTGGACGTACCTGTCGGTCATCCAGGACCTGTTTAACCACGAAATCGTGGGCTGGTCGTACGCGGACCACATGAGGACGGAACTGGTGCTGGAGTCGCTTTACATGGCCATGCGCAAGCGTAATCCGCCCAAAGGACTGATCATGCACAGCGACCGGGGCTCGCAGTTTGCGAGTCAGGACTATCGTAAGGAATTGAAGATCTTTGGTATCGTGCAGAGCATGAGTCGCAAAGGCGACTGCTGGGACAACGCCTGTGCCGAGAGCATCTTCTCGACCATCAAGCGAGAACTGGTCTACCAAAATCACTGGGCCAATCTGGAAGCGGCCCGGCCAGACCTGTATGAGTACATCGAAGTGTTTTATAACCGGAAACGAAGGCACTCCTCAAACGGGTACCTGAGTCCGGTGGATTACGAAAGGCTTGTCCTTTCTGGCGCTGCCGTGGCAGCATAACTGAGGTGTCCACTTTTGAGGGACAAGGCCATTGCCGCTATTTCGGTGGTTCGTTGCACTGGGAAACCTATCAGGACGACGTAAAGGATATTGCGCCAGACAACCTGGCAAATTTTGTGGCTGTTCTATTCGTCGGGGCCACCATCGATCAAGTGATGTACAAGTATTTCCCGAATCGCCACAAGACTTTCGCCAGTCACCTGTCCGACATCAAATTTGGCCATTCCCATGGCGCAGAAGGCGGCAGGCTTAATCCCGTCCGATCGATTGTTGATGTGGCCCAGAAGGAAGGCGCTTTTGATGGTGTTGGCGAAGGCTTCGTTGGAGAGTTGTTGCCGCTCGTAGTAATCCGTAGAAATCTGGACATAGTGGTCGGTCTTGCATGAGTGTCGGCGACAGCCGACACTCATGGCCCTTCGGGTTTCCCTTCGGTTTCTACTCGTCCTGGTCGTCCGGTCGG
>Ga0209604_1002718_pt1 | contig 12733 bp, 3 predicted proteins | sample AD_UKC097_MetaG_FD_184405 | JGI IMG/M metagenome (GOLD analysis project Ga0209604, IMG submission 184405) | Active sludge microbial communities of municipal wastewater-treating anaerobic digesters from USA - AD_UKC097_MetaG (SPAdes) (version 2) | ecosystem: Engineered > Bioreactor > Anaerobic >... | reverse complement strand
AGGTCGATGACCCTGCTTTCCAACTTATCCTGCAAGGTGTATACATACGGCAGCTCTGAATAGCGCTCGAGCGCTGTGTCAATCTCTTCCCAAAGTGGATGCTTACGCAAGCGCGTCAATAATTCGGTTGCACGATTAATTGCAATCTGCCGCAGCTTATCGCTTACCAAGCCGGCGTTATAAGTTTCCATCTCGAGCAGAGCATTTAAGCCTGGATCACCTGGAAAAAGCCAACGTTTAATAGCTTTGTGCACAATGCTGCCGAGCACATTGCCGGAGAGCTTTTCATCCATCTGAAAAACTTGCCATGATTGCCTCTCGATCAATAAGTCTAGCTCGTTTTCGGCTTCAGCTTGTCCAGAGCCATCAATTGGTTGGTAAAGTGACGGTAAATCGACCGCCAACTGGGATTCCGGCACCGAAGCCTGAGCGGAAACCTGAGCCAAAAGAGGGACCGTCTGCGTAAACCAAGCGCGCACCGGGTAATGCTGATGCGTAGAAATTTCGAAAGGCACTTCTTTATTGTATGAAAAATGAAAGGAGGGTGTGCCTGCAGCCTCATCTAGCAATTTTGTCCAGCCCTTCAATGAAAGTTCCTCCTTATCATTAATAGTCGCATGTCCGCTGATGATCAGTTTATGCTGTGCACGAGTGAGCGCCACATACAAGAGGCGCAATTCTTCGCATTCATCCTGATCTTTGGTGGCAATCTTCGCAAGGGTGTAAAGCATCGGCGGAGGGTCGAGTTTAAAGGTTACGCCAAGCTCATTCGAGAGATATACAAGCTCGCTTGGTGACCGAACGCCCCTGCTGGAATCTGCCAGCACCACTACAGGAAACTCCAAACCCTTAGCCTTATGGATTGTCATCAGGCGGACGGAGCCATCCGCTTCTGCTGGCGCTTCGCCTTCCCGTGCACCGGCGTCGTCCAGAGACGTGAGAATCTCCAAAAAGTCCCGCACATTGACTGCCCGGCTCATGCGTGTGTCATTCAATAATTTGTCCACATTGCGCCATAAACGGCCCCCACTGGTGCTGGCTTTTTTCTCTTTAACTACCACATCAGCGGTAGCGAGGATTGCGCGATAGTCAGTTGCGTTCACTAACTGCTGGAGCAGCTCTGCGACGGGGATTCTGTCTACAATAGGTAAGAGCGCATTGAGAATATCTAAAGTGCGTCTTGCTCTGGATTGATCTTCTTCTGAGAGGGTCGAAAGATCACCACGCAATGCATCCCAATAATGCAATTTCGAAGAGCGCAGTTGGTATAGCGCGGCATCACTCAACCCAAAAGCTGGGGAGCGTAGCAATCCTGCAAATGCGAGGTCATCGAATGGGTCCGATAGTGTGCGCAAGATATTGAGTAGATCGCGAATTTCGGGGCGGTCATAAAAACCCCTGCCAGCCACGGTAACAAATGGAATGCCGGCTTCTTCCAAGGCTTCTTCGTAATATGGGAAGCCAGTGGAGGCGCGAAAAAGCAGCGCCACGTCATCCCACTTTTCGATTTGCCCCTCTTGCTTTAGCTGGAGTAGGCGAGAGACTAGCGCTTGCGCTGCCACCGGCCTGGCAGTGGGCGTGTCAGAACCGATCCCGATGACAAATTCCACATGGGGAGGTTGAATGTGATCTGGTTGTTCTTTTGTGTATGCAACCATGGGTGTGAATGGCACATAATACTTGCGTGCAGGGTCTTCTTCGGTGCCAATAGCCTTAGCCAGGATATCAGCCATCACATTGAGGAGTGGCTCATGTTGCCTATAGGTGATGTCCAGATTGACCAATAAACCATTTTCCCGTTTAATGCGCGTCTGCTCATCTCTAAAAACCGTCACATCAGCGTTGCGGAAGCGGTAAATAGATTGGCGCATGTCGCCAACCATGAAGAGACAACCACGCTTACCAGCCAGGGCATTGACGATATCCCTTTGGCGCTGGTTGGTGTCTTGGTACTCATCTACCATCACGGTGTCCAGTTCCTGCTGCCAACGCTGGCGGATCTCTTCACGCTTGAGAAGTTGTTGGGCGTAAAATTCTAGGTCATCAAAATCGAGGACTTGACGCTTTTGCAGCATATCTTTGTAAGCCTGGTGGACGAGGTTAAAGGCATCATGCAATAGTGGCAAGAGACTCTCGAAGAATTCTTCTGCCCTTACCGATGGCTGTGGGTCTTTTGAATCTTTACCGCCTGTCAGCGGATTGATGTGTAAATCAAAACATTCTTGTAATTCGGAAATAATCTCTTTTACAGGACCAGCTTTTCCCACAGTTTTGTTAAGATAGGAGCGCCGCGCATCGTAGAGATACGCTGCACACTCCGCAGGTTTGTTTTCGACTAAAGCGGTTTCTGCCAGGGACCAACAACGCAGTAATTCATAGACTGCATTGGCAAGTTTATCCCCAGCGTTACGTAAAAGATCATTTGGAGACATTCCACGTAACTCATGGATCAGGTCCGGAATAGGAGGTTTGTTCATTCGCGCTTTCAATTCGTTTGTTACAAGCATGCGATTGTCGACTTTCTTCTCAAAAATCTCCTGAGCATCGAAGCGCTTATCTAACAAATCATTGAGCAATTGCTTGAGATCTCTTAACGGAATATTTGCCAGGAGCGGCATAAACTTTTCGTCTTCCACCAGTTGATTGAGCGTATCTTCCGCAGCCTGCTGTCTCAGTGCTGCTGATTGCCCTTCATCGAGTACTTCAAAACGCGGATCTACCCCAGCTTCCGCTGGATGGTTGCGCAGGATCTCAGCGCACAGGCTGTGAATGGTACCGATGCGCGCTGAATCAATTTGCGCGGAAAGGCCACTCCATTTTTGGCGTTCTTCTGGATCTTGAGCTTGGCGTTCCAGCTCTGACAGGCTTTCGCGCACCTTGGAGCGCATCTGCATGGCTGCCTTATCAGTGAAAGTGACGGCGGCAATCCTTCTTGGTTCCACTCCCTCAGCAAGCAGACAGGTGTAGCGGGCGACGAGTGTGCGGGTCTTGCCGCTGCCAGCGCCTGCTGTGACGGCCACGTCTCGCCCGCGCACTTGGGCAGCAGTCCGTTGAGGACCATTCAAAGAAAAGAAATTTAAAACTCGTTCAGATATGGAATCAGTCATTGTTATACCGCGCTTGATATCTCCAGCACCACTGACTGGCTGGGCAATAATCCGGACAGCCATCACTTGGGGGTTCAGGCCTGAAAGAGCCTTCTTGGATTTTACTTACATAACTGGAAATGTATTCCTTTGCAACATGATAGGCAGCTTTGATGCCTTCGTCTTCCTCAGCTTTAAACTTAGATAATTTGAGACCCCCAGGGCGAGCGTCATTGATCTTCCAATAGAACCCATCCACAACCTCTCCGAGCCGAAGGGCATCTTGCGCTGCCAGTGCATAAATCGGCAGTTGCAGGCGCAAGCCTTTCTTGAGCTCAAGTTCTCCAAGGTGAGAGCCGCCTGTCTTGTAATCGATGACGCGGGTTTGCCCATTAGGATGATGGTCGACTCGGTCGATGACCCCGTGCAAGAGGATGATTCTTCCGTTGAGCCTAAGCTCCAGAGGCGGAGCGCCTTGAATGCCAAATTTCTTTTCAAACCCAATGGGCTGCCAAGCGCCACGCTCTGCTTCTAATGCTTGCAAGCTCTTTCGCAGTTTTTCAAGATGTTGGCTTTTCTCAACCTCCCACAAAGCCGAAGGCCGAAAACCGAACATCTCAGGCGCATCTTTGAAGACCCTGCTTGCTACATCGTCCAGAATATCCAGTGGGTTCGTATGGTTCTTTGTTGATTCTGAATAGATCAACTCCAGAATGCGGTGATAGAGACTCCCGACTTGAGCCGAATCTAAGCCTGGTTCAAGCGGTTTTGTTATGTCGAGGTTGAGGGCCGAATTGACGAAAAAAAAGTAAGGGCAATTGCCATAAGCTTCCAGCCTTGAAGCGCTCCAAGAATAACCCGCCGAATAGCGTTGGGCGAGACTGGAAGCTTGTTCGAAAAGATCCCCTTCGTAAACACCCTCAGCATGCTTGGCCCTGCGTGCATCGAGGATGCGGTGAGCATTGGCTAAGTTTTGCCAGCGCTGCTGTAGCTCGTTATCTTCGGCGTAGATTAGCTGTCCTTGCTGGACTCCCCAAAAAAGGAGCTCTTGGGGCGAGGCTGCCTCTGCTTGAGGACGGCCTTCGAATGACTGAATCTTGATAATAGCTCGCCCCTTGAAAAGTGCCTTTGCCGCTTGCCAATATGGGGAAGGTTCCCAAGGCTCACCATCTTTGGAGAGATATGGGCGTGTGAGGAGCAGGTGGGTATCGGCGCGCGTAAAGGCTTGGTAAAAAGTGCTGGCTTGTTCTCGCTGCAGGCGCGGCTCCAAGCCCAGGTCTTTGCGCAATTCCTCATCCAAAAATGGATCTGGGTTCTCGACGATGGGGAAGAGCCCCTCCGAAAAACCCAGCAGTGCTACGGCTTGATAGCGGGAACCGCGAGCTTCTACTAACTTTCCAATAAACACTGCATTCTTGCGAGCTTCTGTAGGCTCTTCCAAGTTCGCACCGTTAAGTGCGCTTTGCAAGTCGGTAACAAATTGGCTGTAATCTACTTCTCTCACTCCAACAACCTTTTCACTTACAACCAAGGCTCTGAGAGCTTCGCCAAGAGAACTGCAGGCTGCCCGATCGCGTTCTGTAGAGATATTTTCGTAAAAGCTCAGCGTGCTCAGCAAGGCTTCCAGCCATTCCACCCATCCAGCCTCCGAGCGAGTAATTTCTATCTGGGTAAACAGATTCCAAAAACCATCAAGGCGCTGCTTCAAACCTGGCAAATCGATGCCCGCAGTGAGGTCCGGTCGGTAACGTTCATCATCCAACGCCTCTGCATAGTCCTGGTGCTTTCTGGCCAGCATTATCCAGGCTGCGTCCCATTGATCCTTCCCCGTGACAATGATAGCTTGCTGACTTACCTTCTCCAGGTTCTCAACATCCTGGCTCTCCAAGCCAAATTGGAAGTAGGGAGAGTGCAAAGCATTGAGTAAAGCTCGGGTGGGATAGTTTTCCAAAGGTAATGTGAGCAAGTTTAGCATTGAAAGGATGGCTGGGGATTCGACTAGCGGGTCACGCTGGGAAAAACGAAGGTTGAGCCCAAACTCGTCCGCAGCTGCTCGCAACAGAGGTTGATAAGTGCTCAGATCGGCTGTGTAGATTGCACATTTACTGAGGGGAACATTCTGACGCACATGGAGCTGTTTAACCCAGCGCAAAGCCTCGCGCGCCTCCTCCGATTGGGAGCGGGCTTCAAGCAGGATCGGCTCTTGCAGCTCGCATTGCTCCACTGCCTCTGGGTTTAGTACGGATTTTTCCATCTGCAGGATAGGCGTCGCCAAGAGTGCAGGATGATTTATCGTCACGATTTTTGGGGAAAGCTCGGTTTCCAGTCCCTGCAGAACTTTTTGCGCACGGCGATGCACCATGCGGGTGCTCTCCGGCTCTCCTGTAAGGGTAATGATCATTTCATCTGCCTGCTGGCCAAGGAGCTTGAGAAATCTTCTCTGAGCGGCTGTAAACGCTGTGAACCCATCGACGACCACCAAGCTCTCATGCGAAGCTATGGCTGAATTATTTTCCAAAGCCTCAATGGCTAGCCAGGCCTGGCCCTCGCTATCTATCCAGCCAAGGGTGCCAAGGCGGGCGAGAAAACGCTCGTACAAAATGGCTAGCTCCTGTCGGGCCGGTGTGGAACCGCGCGTGTAGTCCAAAAGCGCCTCGGGTGTGACCAGCGTGCTGCGCAATTCCGCAAAAGAATCTTTGAGAACCGAGAAAAAGCCAGGCTTATCCTTGATGGCATCATAATGCCGTAGGTTACCCGAAGCAGAAACTTCCCGCACTGTCTCTTGAATCAGGCGGTGCGAAAGCGCTTGGGAAATCACGGGTACAAAACGCCCGTTTTCTTCCAAGATATCCTGGTAAAAATGGTGGAAAAACCCAATCTTAACGCCCATCCCCCCGCCAGATGCTGCCAGTCGAGATCGGAATTGCGCTGCGGCTTGGGTGTTGGGAACCAAGGCCCAAACTTGGGTCAATGGGTTTTCTTGTTGCGTTGCTCGGAGGCGGTTAATACACAGCTCGGTTTTTCCAGAAGCCGCAGGGGCGATAAGCAATTCAATGGGCATGAAAGACTCCTCGAGAAATGAAAGAGACAATAGCGATTCTTGAAAGTGAGGTCATTTGCGGTAGTCGATAATTGGCTTATTGCTCTTCTATTATGTTTATTACTCTTCGTCGTCAACTTGCGGATAATCGTCCGGATCAAAGTCAAGTGTAGTTGCTGTCATGAGCAAATCGTCATCCCGAATGCACTCATAACCTACTTCTTCCAGCTCAGCAACAATCTCATTCATTTTACTTTCATCCAGGACTAGGATGTCGCCGTCTGGCACATTCATATCCATTGCGTAGTAGCGCAATTTTCGGCCATATTTCTTTTGAATATTAGTCGGCATCCATTCTGACATTTCAATCTCGGGGTAAGCGGGAAGTACATCTTCATGAACTACGTCGTTAGGCGTAAAAGGCGTCTCTGGTGGAATGGCGTGGGCGTCAAAATTCCCATCTTCTGGCTCATCAGGGGCTTGATAATATTCAGATTTGGGCAGATAAAATTCGTACATGGTTTTTGTGATCAGAGATTTGAACTCGCCCCAGGTTTTGGCCGTAAGCAATGCCTGGTTAGAATCCGCTAGCTCCTTCGCTCTGCCGGACGGCATAAACAACAAACCCATATTTGTTATTCCATAAATGATAGTTTTTTCTTGCATAGTGGGAACTCCAATCAAGTTAGGATTATTATTCAAAGTTTAATGAAGATTTAAAGAAGGTTAACATGTTTTAACCGAGAGTGTGAAAATTCGCCACAGGAAAGATATGATATATCAGGAAATTTGATAACGAAGTCTAGTCGTGCTGGTTTCACTTATTTACAATTAATCACTGCCAGGCATGACCAGAATGCCTTTTCTAATCTGATCATTTCACTAGCTTTACTGGTCATAATTGAGATGTGAGTTTATTCCGAACGACTCGCTCCTTTCCCTGAATAAATAATATCCAGTAGCTCATGCCGATGTTTAGCGTGAGTAAATTTTCTTTTTCTACTGAATAGGCTTTTCAACTTCATTAGTAGGCACTACTTGTAATAATGAATTTATTATGCTTTTCCTAAAAAAGATAATACTTCTCCAAAGAATACAATATAGGTCATAGCTTTAGGACAAGTTATTCAAGAGTCATTTGTTTTCTTCGAATGACCTCATAGCCCTGGTAGCTTCGGCTAAGGAATAAATCACTAGATTGGTTAATAGCCTTTCTTAGATGTAAAAAGTTAACACCCAACTTGAAAGGGCAATTTTCAAGTTCCTGTAGGGTAATTTCGCTCTGAGAATTCGCTTTGAGCAATGCAAGAATATACCAATTCACCAGATCGGGATCAACAACATGGATCTCTTTTATAGTGACCCTGTTTTGTAACAAATCAATAAATCCCCAGTCTTTTAAGGTTTGCAATACACGGCCGACTGCCCTGGGAATCGAAGTGGGGCTAGGGAATCGCTCCATAACTCGATCAACAATTGCCTTGTTTGTAACAGAATCCATAATCTTTGCCAATGTTCCAACGACTAGAACGCACTGTTTGTAAATTGGAAAAATATTAATAGCCAGGCCAAGGTGAAAAATAGGTGATGGCATTATACTTGGCGTGTTAGGAAACGAAAGGGTCATTTTGCGTAAAGAATCACATGAATCCTCTGATGTAAGCCATAGTCGATTGAGCTGAATAGCTGTCTTGCGACTAGATTCTTTACCTTCAATTTGGTCCTCCAGGTACATACGCAAACTATCCCTAACAGTCGCTTGATCTCCCATTGAAATGAACAATTCATAAGCATAATTTGCCCATTCTAGGGCTAGGAATCTATCTGCTCCAATAGTAAGTTTTTTAGATGCCATTTTCGAGTAGATATTTCATCAATTTGATGGCGTACCCACGTTGGAGATCATCATGGTAACGCTGATTCGAATAATTACGGAGGCAGTTATAACAACTAGTATCCTCACCACACTTACAGTCCCTAACTTTTTTATATCCTTCAAAAATGGCATCACGTAGATGGTCCTTAACATTCTCGACGTGCCCTGCCCCTCCAGGCACAGCATCAAACAAGATGATAGAAGGGACGCCATAGGAGCGATAGTAAAGGGTTCCATCAATATCGGACCGACGGATACCCTGTGATTCACTCGCACCTTCCAATAAAGCATACATCAAGCTGCGCATGGCGTTCAATGTATTAAGCTCGGGGGGAACGCTCATCTTTATTTCCAGAACATCAGTTAAATAGCGGTGTCCCAAATCGACCCTTCGCAAGAAATCTCCTGGACATTCCCTTCCTGTAATTGGATTGCGGTGTTGTGAACTACTACTTCCAATTAAATTAACCACTTTGCCATAACCGCAAGTACGACAAATATCAAACCCCTGACCATAGCCCTTGTTGACCAGGATCAGGTAACCAAATCTGGAATAGCGTACATAGGTTTCAAGTCCAACAGAAGAGTCAAGCATATAATCCGAGCTTTTATCGAATTTTTTAGATTTATCTTGCTCATAATCGCCGAAATAGACTGTACTAGCATAGGTTCTCTGTGGTGGTTCTTCTCCTGGTAAACCAATTTCAGGAGCAGCAACGAAACCGGTCACAGGCATAATGAACTCTCTTGGTTGAGGCAATGTCTCTCCACAACTGCATGTAGTGGGAATATCACTCTCGTTCCCCTGGTACATCCTTTGACAACTCTTGCATATTGCATACTTAACTTGAGGCCAGGATTTAGTACGATGGGTCTTCAATCCGCCACTTGTCCAGATTTTTTTCCCTGCAATTACCTGACTTCCTGGAGCAAATTCCGAAATTGCCATTCGTAAATCTCGAGAGAGGTCAACATCATTAGCCCCCGAAGTGGGGTCCAGGTGGTTGGTTTGCAGCTCAACAACATCGACAGGAAATCCATACTTTGGCAATACATTTCGAGATCCTAGAAAACCCAACAATTCACCTGATTTGATTTGGTTGATAATTTTTTCTTTACCATCAGCGACATGAGTCAATTTGCTATTGTGAGTTACTGCTGCCTCCGCCCATAGCCTTGAGATTTCTTCTTTCAGATAATTAACGTCATCGTTAATATCTTCATTAGCTAGATCTAGGACTCCTTCATTTTCTTCATTAGTTAGTTCATGGATCCAAGACCAATCTTCTACGCCTAGGATTTCTTGCATACCAGGTGGAATCACGTCCATTATTTCTACTTTCAAGCTTTCAGACTTTTCGGCAAGAAATTGTCTCAGGTAATCGCGCCCATTGAGGCCCGTTTCAGGGCAGAAAAAATCACCCACATTCCTGTATTCAACGCCGTATTCAGCTTTTACCCACTTGAAAAAATAGGCAAACACAACTGAGTGAAGGTGACGGCGTAAGATCTTTTCGTTTGTAAGCGGCGTGCGAGGTGGTTTCAGTTTACCAGATACCATACCTACCGGATCACTGTAATTGCTTAAATCATGTGACCTTCTTTGGGCAAAAGTCATTATATAAGCAGCACTATCTATGCGTCTGCCGGCCCGACCTGCACGCTGGATATAATTTGCGGCAGTGGGAGGCACATTTCGCATCATTACAGCCTGCAGATCACCAACATCGACGCCCAGTTCAAATGTGGTTGAACAACTTAAGAGATTGACTTCTCCATTTATGAATTGGGATTGGACTTCCGCGGCTTTCTTGGCAGTCCATTGGGCAGTGTGCTCTTCCGCATCAAGAGGGATTAATTTATTCATCCGATAATTGTTTCTAAACAAATTTGATTCTAATTCTTCCTTAAATTTGGAAAGCGGCTCCAGTTTTCCTGGACAGAAATAGGTCATACAAACATTGCCAACACCTTCTGGATAAATGCTTTTACAGTGATCGCAAATCACCCAACCATCTAGTTGTTCTGAGGGCAATTTAACGCTCCACATTTCGTGATTCAAGGTTTTCACAATGCCAATCTTAGTGTTGGGATGATCAGTCTGAAGCATTTGGGACCATGGAGAGGCATTGATAAACTGCCAAATCTTCTCTAGCAATTCCTGGGTTAGTTGACCTGCCTCACTCTCATCTACGCCTTTTTGTCTAAGTAAACGTTTTAAGTAATCTGACCTGGAATTCTCATACCCTTCTGATGGCATCCAAGAAAACACTCCCGCTTTTGGATTAGCTTCTTGATAACGAAAATATAGCCTCCGGTTCCGAGGAGAAAAATCGCTTTCCATATAGATGTTTTGATCTGGTAGCAAGTAAGTGACCACGCCTTTATATCTAAGAGTATTAAGCATGAATTTCAGCAAGTTTAACGTCTCTTGATGGGTCAAATTCAAGGGTGCGTCACTTAGAAAGTTTTGCCAAGAGTCTTGAATTGCTGGTTCGAAAGATAATAATCCTAAACCTTCAAGACTGATGCGACGGTCAATCGGACTGAATTCCTGCATCAGCCAAATAGCCATTTTTTTCTGTTTTTCAGTCGGAGATTCTGTTGGCCTAAAAAGACCAATATTTTCTGCCTGATTCATTAATGGTGCAAGTAAATCTTGGAGTCGAATATCTTGGATGGGACCATTTAATTGTTCTTTGATCGTTTTTAAAATCAAACCTCGGCGGAGATTACGCATATGTGTGCGTTCGATATAGGGTGCAAAAAAGGCTGCGTTCTGCCGACTGTCAGTGAAATTCAACATCTTGCGGCCCTGCCCAGGTAGGCTGAGTTCCTTTTGATTCTTAGAAGGAGGTAGCTGTTCATATAAACTGCTCGCGATAACGCTGACTGGGGCATCCTGTCCTGTGAGGAAACGATAAACTGCCCCTGAGCTATTCCTTGTTGAGCAACTCACGCATCGTTTAAGAGTTTTCTTCGCTTTTAAGTCGATCTTGTACATTTTCTTTAGGTATTCTTTACCGCAGTTACATTGTGGTGTTGCCTGAGGCGACTGCACTTGTCCGCATTTAGTACACAGTTGAACTTCTTGAAGGCTTTCATATGCTCCGAATTCATCGATATCCACTTCAGATGCAACATTCTCGTCCTCATTATCGGCGGATTTCTGATTCGCAAAAATAAAATAATTGGTATCTCTCGCATTTTCGGTGATGCTTATTTGGCTATCTTGCAACAGATATTTGTTATTTTGATTGATCGTAAACTTTTTGGGTGCCTCATCTAAACTTACGCCTGGCGTTTCCTTTCCGACGATATATGCAGTCCCGCAACGAGTGCAATTTGCTAATTCAAACACTCTGCTGCCACAGTACTCGCAGAATTTTTGCCTCTGCAGGAATAGACGCGGCTTGTCTTTAGGATGATCAGTCTCATTCAAACAAATAAAAGCACCTTCCAAAGCGCGTGCAAAAGTATGATATCGCGCTGGAAGGAGGGGCATATTCTCCTCACCCGTTTTCGCTATCACAGCTAACGCTACCAAGTCAATCAGTCCTTGTTCAGCTTGGGGGTCATCAGGAAAAACGTGTTTGGCAACCTCATGCAATAACGAAGGTTGTTCTTTTAAGTATTTGATCAATTTTCTGATGTTCTGATCCCCTTTGAGCACTTCGTAAAGGAAAATTTGTAGACCGAGATCTGAATTTTTCCGGCTTTTTTCTTCTGCACTAGCAACTATAAAGCTTGGCACTGATGAAGTAGCCAAAACCCTTTTCAGCTCTCCTAGCTTACTGAAGTAGTCACGATCAGAAATCATTATTTCATTCAACAATTGGTAAATTTTAGGATTGAGCTTTCCCCACATATCTCCGAGAGCGTCCAACGGTAGAAAATCTGCTCCGACTACGTCCTGTTCGTCGGGGTTGGAATCATCCCAGATGAAACTTTTATTGAATAATTTAGAGGCAAAATCCGCAACCTGAACATAATCTTTCTCACCAGCACCTAAAGTAGCCGATGTAGCTATGCCTTTAATCTTGCCATGCTTATCGCCTGCCACTCGGTCCTGCAAACGCCTTAGAAGCATAGCAATTTCGGTTGCGTTCGCACCATCATAGACGTGTGCCTCATCAAGAATGATGAAATGCCAATGTTTGCCGGTTTCTCCATCAAATAAATTCGTAGCTTGGGGTCGGAGGAGTAAGTATTCCAACATCGCATAGTTGGTTATAAGCAAATGAGGCGGTGTGGCATGCATCTCTTCGCGAGACTTCAACTCGTTATCGATATCTGGTTCTGATTCGCCATACGTTTTCCTAAAATACTCTTTTGCCTGTGCCACTGTCTCTGGCGTTTCTTCAATATTAATATAACGTCCAAAGGTGATAACCTGGTAGTTTTTTAGGATTCGGCGTAAGCGTTTCATTTGGTCATTCGCCAGAGCATTCATCGGGTAAAGAAGCAATGCCCTAACACCTGGCTGGCTCAAAGTACCAGCATCTTGCTCCCGCAAAAGGTAATCCAAAATTGGAATCAAAAAGGCTTCGGTCTTCCCCGAACCTGTACCTGTACTTACAACGAGGTTACGCCCTTTTACCGCTTTGCAGATGGCTTTAACCTGGTGAGCATACAGCGGTCGGTCGTACTGCAATGTGTCTGAGCAAAGTAGTTTAAAGCGAGGAGATAGCACTCCTTCATCAACCAATCCGTGAATCGACTTATCCGTCT
>Ga0209604_1002717_pt1 | contig 12739 bp, 7 predicted proteins | sample AD_UKC097_MetaG_FD_184405 | JGI IMG/M metagenome (GOLD analysis project Ga0209604, IMG submission 184405) | Active sludge microbial communities of municipal wastewater-treating anaerobic digesters from USA - AD_UKC097_MetaG (SPAdes) (version 2) | ecosystem: Engineered > Bioreactor > Anaerobic >... | reverse complement strand
CCGCCACCGGAGCGGGCGCCCCGTCCGGGCGCATCCGCCGAACCGCCTCGCCGACGACGTGCGCCGCCTCGTCGACCATCGCGGGCGTCGTCCCACGGCCGACGGAGAAGCGGACCGTCCCCATGGCGTCCTCCTCCGGGATGCCCATCGCCCGGAGGACCGACGAGATCTCGACTCCCGCGGCGTGGCAGGCGGCGCCAGCCGACGCGGCCACCTTCTCGCCCACCTCGGCGAGGAGGGCGCTCGCGTCGATGCCGGGGAAGGAGACGCTGAGCGTGTTCGGGAGGCAACGCTGCCGGGGGCTGTTGCGGCGCAGGCCGGCGGCCTCGCGCACGAGCGCCTCCGCGAGCCGCTCGCGCAGCTCCTCGAAGCGCCGGGCGTCCGCGGCGAGGCGACGTTGCGCGACCTCGCACGCCTTTCCGAGACCGACGATCTCGAGGACGTTCTCCGTGCCGGCGCGGCGGCCCGCCTCGTGCGAGGCGCCGCGAAGGAGCGGCGGCAGCGCGAGGCCGGAGCGGATCCAGAGCGCCCCGACTCCCTTCGGGGCGTAGAGCTTGTGCCCGGCGAGCGTCAGGAAGTCGACGCCGAGAGCGGCCACGTCGACCGGGACCTTCCCGACCGACTGCGCCGCGTCGGTGTGGACGAGGACGCCCCGCTCGTGCGCGAGTCGCGCGATCTCGGCGATCTCCTGAATCGTCCCGACCTCGTTGTTCGCGTGCATCACGGTGACGAGGACGGTCCCGTCCGTGATCGCCGCCGCGACGTCGGCCGGGTCGACGCGCCCTTCGCCGCCCACCCTGACGCGCGTGACGCTCCAGCCGTCCTCCTCGAGGAGGGCGCACGGCTCGAGGACCGCCGGGTGCTCGATCGCCGACGTGACGACGTGCCGCCCCTTTCCCCGGAGGAGCCGCGCGACGCCCTGGATCACCGTATTGCTTCCCTCGGTCCCGCCGCTCGTGAAGACGAGCTCTTCGGGGCGCGCCCCGAGGAGGGCGGCGACCTGCCGCCGCGCCGCCTCGACGGCGGCTCGCGCCTCGACGCCGTACGGGTGGCCGCTCGAGGGGTTCCCGAATCGCTGCGTGAGGAACGGCAGCATCGCCTCGGCGACCTCCGGGTCGACCGGCGTCGTGGCGTTGTAGTCGAGGTAGACGGGAATCGGCGTCATGCCCCGATTATCGGCACGGACGGGGAGTCGGAGGTGTCATCCGGCGCGCCGGCTCCGGAGCGCGTATCCTCGCGGATCGAGTGCGGAACCGAAACCTCCGACCGGCCCTTTCCGTCGCGATCGCGTTCGTCTTCCTCGCCGGCTGCACGAGCTCGCTGCGGCTGAGGTATCGCCCGACGCTCACGTCGCCCCGGGCCGATCCCCTCGCCGCATTCACGATCGCGTCCGGCAACGAGCCGGTGTCCGGCAACACCGCCCGGCTCCTCGAGAACGGCGACCAGATCTTCCCGGCGATGCTCGAGGCGATCGCTTCGGCCCAGTCGAGCATCCACTTCGAGTCGTACATCTACCGCGACGGGAAGATCGCGCGGGAGATGGCCGCGGCCCTGGCGGAGCGCGCGCGGGCGGGGGTCTCCGTGCGCCTCCTCCTCGACGCGATCGGCTCGGTCGGGTTCGGGGCGGAGAACGAGAAGCTCCTCGAGGAAGCGGGGGCCTCGGTCGTCTTCTTCCGCCCCCTCTCGATGAAGACGCTCCGGAAGATCCACCTCCGGACCCACCGCAAGGTCCTCGTCGTCGACGGGAGGATCGGGTTCGTCGGCGGCGTCTGCATCGCCGACGAATGGATGGGCGACGCCGACGGGCCGGACCGCTGGCGCGAGACCGTCGTCCGCGTGGAAGGGCCGGTGGCGCGGCAGCTCCAGGCGGCCTTCGGGCGCGCCTGGCTGGAGGCGACGGACGAGCTCCTCGCCGGCCGGGCGCTCTACCCGACGAACGGTCACGCCGGAGAGGCCGTCTGCCAGGTAATGGACTCGACGCCGGGATTCGACTCGAACCCGGCCCGCCTCTCGTTCCTCGTCGCGGTCGGCTCCGCCACGAAGAGCATCGACCTGACGAGCGCCTACTTCGTCCTCGACCGGACCGCCCGCCGTGCCCTCGTCGACGCCGTGAAGCGCGGGGTCCGCGTCCGGCTCCTCCTGCAGGGGCCGCACACCGACCACGCGATCGTCCGCTACGCCGGCAGGAACGACTACTCGAGCCTCCTCGAGGCGGGCGTCGAGATCTGGGAGTACCAGAAGGCGCGCCTGCACGCGAAGACGATGGTCGTCGACGGGACGTGGGGGAGCGTCGGCTCGACGAACGTCACGAACCGCTCCTTCACCTGGAACTACGAGTCGAACGTCCACGTCTTCGACCGGGAGTTCGCGGGCTCGATGCTCGAGACGTTCGAGAAGGACCTGGCGCACTCGCACCGGATCACGCTCGAGGAGTGGAAGGACCGCGGCCTCGGCTACCGGATCCTCGAGTGGTTCTACGCGATCCTCGGGTCGCAGTACTGACCCGGGCCGCCCGCGCGCGGCGTCAGCCCGACGCCTTCGTCCCTTCCGTCGGCGGGTCGTACTCGACGAACGGCCCGTCCGCCTCGCGCGAGCGGTCCCGGTAGCAGCACCGACCCGTCCGCTCGTGCCCGGCGTAGTGCTCCTCGAAGACCCGGCAGGCCTCCGGGCGACGGAGCCACGTCCCGTCCGCGCCGAGGCAATGCGCGACGTCGACCGGGACCTCCCCTTCGGGGCGCACCTCCAGGATCGTGACGTCGGCGGGCTCCGTCTTCTCGGCGGCGAGCTTCTCGAGGAGGCCGCAGAGCGTGTCGTCGATCCAGCTCTCCGTCATCCCGGGGACGCCCGCGACGGCGATGCGCGCCTCGTAGGTGTAGGGGAGCCGCCGGTCGTACTTCGACGTCGGCCCGAGGACCTTCTCCCGGATGCTCATCGCGTCCCTCCCGGCGGCGTCCCGCGCGACGCGCGGCGCCACCGGGCAGGATAGCGCTGCGCGCGGCCAGCGCCATGCGAGGCTCGGCGCGAGCGGCGGGCTGCCCCCCCGTCACGAGCGCTCCCGGGCCCGATCGCAGACGCGCGAAGGCCCCGCCGCGGACTCCCGCGGCGGGGCCTTCTCCCGGCTGATCCGAGCCGGCGGGCTGACTTACCGGATCACCTCTTCGGCACCTTCTTCATCAGCACCTCGACGGCCTTCTCGAGCTGCTGGTCGCGGCCCGTGACCTCGAGGGCGGGGTCGTTGTCGACCTCGTGGTCGGCGTTCAAGTGGTTGTTCTCGGCCATGTTCCCGGCGGGGTCGATGTAGCCGACCTGCGGGATCCCGAACGTGAGCGACTTGTCCTGGAGGCGCTCCCACCAAACGGAGGTGCAGGTGCCGGGGACCTGCATGCCGACGGTCTCGCCGATGCCGAGGACCTTGTAGGCCGTCGGGAAGCAGTGGGCGTCGGAGTAGTTCCCCTCGTTCATGACGACGATCGAGGGCTTCGTCCAGCGGTTGCCGGGCTCGACGCCGATCTGCCGGCCGCGCGGCACGGAGCGGGCGTAGACCTGCCCCGTGAGGAAGACGGTGAGCGGCTCGACGAGGTTCCCGCCGCCGTTCCAGCGGGTGTCGAGGACGATGCCGTCCTTGTCGACGGCCCGGCCGAAGACCTCCTCGAAGATCTCGCGGTAGGCGCCGTCGTTCATGCCGCGGATGTGGGCGTAGCCGAGCCGACCGCCGGAGAGGCGCTCGACCTCGGCGCGGCGCGACTTGACCCAGCGGTCGTAGAGGAGCCCCTGCTGCTCGCCTGGGGCGATCGGCTTGACCGTCTCTTCCCACCTCTTCCCGTCCTTCGGGTCGAGGAGGCCGAGGCGGACCAGCTGGCCCGCCTTCCGGTTGAGCATCGGGTACCAGTTCGCGCCGGCGGCGATCGGGGCGCCGTCGATCGAGGTGATGACGACGCCCGGGACGACCTTCGTCCCGGCCTTCGTGAGCGGGCCGCCCTCGATCACTTCGAGGACCTCGACGCCCTCGCCCGTGTAGGCGGGGTCGGGGAAGAACGCGAGCGAGGCGGTGGTGTCGCCGTCGCGGCGCTGCGGGCGATAACGGCCGCCCGTGTGCGAAGCGTTCAGCTCGCCCTGCATCTCGGAGATCAGCTCGGCGAAGTCGCGGTTCTCGACGACGTGGGGGAGGAAGCGGGCGTAGGCCGTCTTCATCGCGGGCCAGTCGACGCCGTGGAGGTCCTCGACGTAGAACTTCTTCAGCGTCTGGCGCCACGCGTGCTCGAAGAGGGCCGTGCGCTCCTCGGCGGCCTTCAGCTCGACCTTCGCCGAGGCCTTGATCGGCGTCGCCTTGCCCGAGTCGAGGTCGATGGAGGAGAGCTTGCCGTCGGCGAGGACGATCGCCTTCTTCCCTTCGGGGTCGAGGCGGAGGCGGGCGCCGCGCTCGGCGTCCAGCTTGGCGACGAGCTTGACCTCCTCCTTCCGCGGGACGTACTTCCAGAGGTCGGCCCCCTTCTCGAAGCGGGCGAGGTAGACGAGCGTCTCGCCGTCGGGCGTGAGCGCCGCGTCGTCGAGGCTCGCGGAGTGGAGGGAGAGGCGGGCGATCCGCTTGTCGAGGCCGTCCAGCTCGAAGGCGACCGGGTCGGGGAGCTTGACGTCGCCGTCAGCCTTCTTCTCGGCCTCCTTCCCCTTCTTGTCGTCCTTCCCCTTGTCGGCGTCCTTGTCCTTCTTCTTCTCCGCCTCTTTCTCCTTCTCCAGAAGCTGCGCGTAGGCGGTCTCGTCGAGGTGGAAGCGGTCCCAGGCCTTCTTCGTCAGGAAGGCGGCGAAGACGTCCTGCTCGCGGGGGTAGCCGGAGTGCTGGCGCGTGCCGAAGCGGTCGGAGGCCCAGAAGAGGACCTCGCCCTTGCGGGCCCACTTCGGCGCCTCCTCCTCGTAGCCGCTCCGGGTGACGTTGACGACCGGCTTGCCGCCGGCGGCGTCGACGATGCCGACCTCGCCCGACCAGCGGGTGGGGCTGAGGAACTGGACGGCGAAGCTCCTGCCGTCGGGCGACCACTGGAACCACTGATCGCCGTCGGCATAGGAGTAGTTCATCTCGCCGGGGAGGACGACGCGGCTCTTGCCGGTCGCGAGGTTGACGACCTTGAGCGTCGTCCTCTCCTCGAGGAAGGCGACCTCCTTGCCGTCGGGCGAGAACGCGGGCTGGAACTCCTCGGCGGCCGTGGCGACGACGGCCGATTCCTTCAGAGCCGTGGCGTTGTAGAAGGCGGTTTCCTCGGGGTCGGTCCGGTCGGTCCGGTAGACGTTCCAGCTGCCGTCGCGCTCGCCGGCGTAGAGGAGGCTCTTGCCGTCGGGGGAGAAGCTGACGGAGCGCTCCTGGCCCGGCGTGTCGGTGATCCGGCGGGTCGTGCCGTGCTCGACGGAAGCGACGAAGACCTCGCCGCGGGCGACGAAGGCGACCTCCTTGCCGTTCGGGGAGAGCTCGAGCTCGTTCGCGTCGGAGGCGACGTCGACGGGGGCGACCTCGAGGTCGCGCCGGTCGGCGGCGGCGGTGACGGAGAGCTTCCGGCTCTCGCTCGCGCCCGCGGGGCGGACCCAGATCTCGCCGTCCCACGTGTAGCAGAGGTCGCCCGCGGAAGAGGCGGAGAGGAAGCGGACAGGGTGGGTCTTGTGCGTCGTCACCTGCGCGGGCTTGCCCGGGTCGGCGAGGTCGAGCTTCCAGACGTTGAACGTGCCGCTCTTTTCCGAGAGGTAGTAGAGCGACTTTTCGTCGGGCGACCAGACGGGCTGCCGGTCGTCGAAGCCGAACGCGGTCAGCCTCGTGTGCTTGCCGCTCTTCTTCTCGTAGACCCAGACGTCGCGCGCGAACGACGAGCTGTCGTGTTTCCTCCACTCCATCTCGTAGCCCTTCACGTCCGAGTAGGCGAGCCGCTCGGCGGCCTTGTCCCAGACGGCGTAGAGGGACGGCGTGGAGAGGAGCTGCGCCGGCATGCCGCCCGCGAGCGACACCTGGTAGAGCTCCGGCTGGGCGCCGGTGGGGAACTGGACGTTCTTCGCGGCGTCGAGGCGGGCCGAGCCGAAGAGGACGGCCTTGCCGTCGGGCGTGAAGCTCGTCGGCGTGTCGTCGGCCGAGTGGAACGTGAGGCGCTTCGCCTCACCCCCGGCGGCCGGCATCACGAAGACGTCGAAGTTGCCGTAGCGGTCGGAGGCGAAGGCGATCTGCCTTCCGTCGGGCGACCAGACGGGGGCGGTGTCGTAGGCCGCGGCGACGGTGATCGGCGTCGCGGCACCGCCGGCGACCGGGACGGTCCAGAGGTCGCCCCGGTAGCTGAAGGCGACCGTCTTCCCGTCGGGGGAGATGGCCGCCGAGCGGAGCCAGAGGGCGTTCTCGGCCCGGACTGGGGCGGCGGGAACGCAGAGGGCGAGAAGGAGCGCCGCGGCGGAGGCCGCGGTGGCGGGGGAGAGGCGTCTTGTCGCTGGCATGCTGCTCACTCCAGAGTCATCTACGCTTGGACGAGCCTTGGGTTTCGTCCCGGAGCGTGCCGCGCGCCTTCAGGACAGGAGGGCGGACTGGTATCTCTCGGAAAAGAGGGCCGGCTGGCCGCCGGTGTTCCAGAAGAGGACTCGCTCGCCGCGCCGGAAGACTCCCTTCCGGACCAGGTCGATCAGCCCTCCGGCGGCCCGTCCGGTGTAGACGGGGTCGAGGAGGAGGCCTTCGTGCCGCGCGAAGAGACGGATCGCCTCGCGCTCGAGGTCGGTCAAGACGCCGTAGCCGGCGCGGCAGTAGCGGTCGTCGGCAAGGACGTCGGCAGGGGCGAAGGAGATCCGCGGGCCGAGCCGCTCGCTCGCGTCGGACGCGAGGGCGGAGACGTGCGCCTTCAGCCACTCCTCCGGCTCGTCGATGCTGATCCCGAGGACCTTCCCCCGGAACCCGAAGAGGCGCTGGCCGAGGAGGAGCCCGGCGTGGGTCCCGCCGCTCGAGGTGCCGAAGACGAGCCAGTCGGCCTCCACGCCCTGCGCGAGGAGCTCCTCCATCGCGAACGCGTAGCCGAGGGCGCCGGTCGGGCTGCTTCCGCCGTACGGGACGAGGTAGGGGGCCGCCCCGTCCGCCGAGAGCGCCGCGACCGTTTCCGCGAGGACGCGGTCCCGGTCGGCGCGGTCGGCCACCGGGACGACGCGCGCGCCGAAGAGGAGGTCGAGGAGGTGGTTGCCGGTGGGCGAGGCGGGGGTCTCGCCCGTCAGGACGAGGACGCACCCCATCCCGAAGCGGGCGGCCGCGGCGGCCGTCTGCCGGCAGTGGTTCGACTGGAGCGCCCCGGCGGTGACGAGCGTCCGCGCCCCGCCCGCCTCGGCCTCGGCGACGAGGAACTCCAGCTTCCGGGTCTTGTTCCCGCCGAGCGCGAGTCCGGTCAGGTCGTCGCGCTTGACGAGGAGGCGCGGGCCGCCGAGCGACTGGGTGAGGTGAGGCATCTCCTCGACCGGCGTCGGGAGATGGGCGAGGCGGACGCGCGGGACGCTCACCTTTTCGCCTTCGGCGGAACGGGGCCGGTCTCGGCGCCCTCTTCGGTTTCCGAGACCGGCCCTCCCTCGATCCGGAGGAGCTTCCCTTCGACGAGCGCTTCCGCGACGCGGCGGCGCGCCTCGGCGACGATCCGCCCGAACGTCGCCCGCGAGACCCCCATCCGCGCCGCCGCCTCCTCCTGGTAGAGCCCCTCGAGGTCCGCGAGGCGAATCGCCTCGAGGCCGTCCAGCCCGAGGACGACCTCCTCGAGGAAGCGGCCCGGGATGCCGGCAGGCTTGAAGACCCCGGCGGGCGGGGCCCCGGCGATCCGGCGGCGGCAGCAGGGACGGGGCATGGGGAAGGGACCTCGCGGGCGGGGCTCGCCCTACTTCGTCCCGCGCGTGAAGAGGAGGTCGAGGTCCTCCTTGAGGCTCTGGAGGTCCTCCTCGTGCTCGACCTCCTGCTCGAGGATCGTGAGCGCCATGTTGTAGGTCACCATGTCCTTGTCCTTCGTGGCGTCCATGATCTTCTTGTAGGTGTCGATGGCGCACTGCTCGCCGGCGATGTTCTCGTCGAGGAGGACCGCGACGTACGGGTCCTTCGGGGCGTCGTAGGCGCAGGGGCTCTTGTCGAACCACTCGTGCGGGTCGAGGAGCGGCGTCCCGCCGAGCTGGAGGATCCGGCCCGCGACCATGACGGCGTGGTTCAGCTCCTCGGTGGCGTGCAGGTTCAGCTCCGCGGCGACGGCGTCCTTCATCGGTCCCTTGATCAGCTTCGCGCCGAGCCAGTACTGGTAGTACGCGAGCCACTCGCTCGCGTAGGCCGCGTTCAGCATCTCGATGACCTTCTCGACGTCGATGCCGACGATCTCGCGTCCTCTGGTGCCCATCGTTACCTCCTCGATTCGGGCGGGGTCCGGCCGGCGGGCCGTCCCAACCTGCGGCCTGTAAGCATATGCCCGATTGAGGGTCGGGGGAACCGGAGGAGCCGGCCCGGGTCCCGGCCCGCCTCCGGCCTACGGACGGCGGGCGAGGGCCGCTTCGATCGACTTCTTCAGCTCGGGGTGGAGCGGCGCACCCAGCTTCTCGGCCTGGGTGACGATCTCGAGCGCCCTCTCGTGCTTCCCGGCCATGTGGTAGAGGCTCGCGAGGTTGTTCGCCGCCTCGCCCCACGCCGGGTCGGCCTTCAGCGCCTCCTCGTACTGCGCGATCGCCTCGGCGTCCCGGCCGAGCCGGAGGAGGACGTTCCCGTGGAGGCTGCTGTAGCGGGCCGGCACGCCCTGCGGGTCGGGTCTGTGCTCGTGGAGCTCGCGCTCGATGTCGAACCGCTCGCCCTGGAGCCGGGCGACGAGCCTCTCGATCTGTGCCCGCTGGTCGGCCGGAGCCTTCGCGAGGCGTCCGGACTGCTCCGAGATCGCGGCGTCCTTCGCGCGCAACCTCTCCGTCAGCGCCTTCCGGCGGTCGGCCTGCATCCCCGCGCGCAGGTCGGCGGTCTTCTCGTACGCGGCCCGGGCGGCGACGACCTCCTCGAGCGCGCGGGAGTACTCCTTCTCGCCGTAGAGGAGCCGCGCCCGGAGGAGATGCGAGTCCGGAAAGTCGGGCATCTCCTCGATGCTGACGGCGAGGGCGTCGAGCGCCCGCTCGCGGTCGTTCTTCTCGAGGAGCTTCAGCGCCCTCTCGTACTTCGCGATCGCGCCCTTGTAGCGGCGGAGCCGCTGCGCGTCCGTCGCGCGGTTCTCCTCCTGCGCCGTGGCCGGGAGGACGGGGACGATCGCCGCGAGGGCGAGCGCGGCGACGGGGAGCAGGCGGTCTCGTCTCATGCCGATCCTCCGGGGCGCGGCCGCGCCGCGCGTTTCAGTCGATTCTCGTCCAGCCCGAGGCGAGGCCGTCCGGCATCGTCTCGAGCGAGGCGGCGAGGGTCTCCGACCAGGCGGCGACGTCGGACGGCCTCTCGAAGACGTCCTTCGCGAGGGCCGCCGCGAGGGCGACGGAGGCCGCCTCCGGGACTCCGGGGAGGACCGACGAGGCGGGGGGCGGGACCTCGTCGATGACGTTCGCCATGATCCGCCCGAGGTCCTCGCCCCGGATCGCCCGGCGGCCGAGGAGCGCCTCGTAGCAGACGGCGCCGAGCGAGTAGACGTCGGTGCGCGCGTCGACGTTCCAGCCGTGCACCTGCTCGGGGGACATGTACTCCGGCGTCCCGACGACCATTCCCGTGCGCGTCAGACCATGCTCGTGGGCCATCTCCTTGGCGAGGCCGAAGTCGAGCACCTTCACGCGGAAGCCCGCCGGGTCGTCGGCGAGGAAGAGGTTCCCCGGCTTGATGTCGCGGTGGACGACGCCCGCCGCGTGGGCGGCGGCGAGCGCCGCGCCCGCCTCGCGCGCGAGCTGGGCGACCTGCCGCGGAGTCCCGGTCCCGCACTCGAGGAGGACGTGCGCCAGGTCGTGCCCGCGGAGCATCTCCATCACGAGGAACGCGGTGCCGTCGGGGAGCTCGCCGGAGTCGAAGAGGCCGATGACGCCGGGATGCGAGATCCGGGCGATCGTTCGCGCTTCGTGCTCGAAACGGGCCTTGAGCTCGGAATCTCCGAAGTGCTCCGGCCGGATCAGCTTGATCGCGACGTCGCGCGCGAGGCGCGTGTCGCGGGCGGAGAAGACCGTCGCCATCCCCCCCTGCCCGAGGATGCGCTCGAACCGGTAGCGGCCGAGCAGCTCGAAGGGGAGCGGTCGCGGCGTGTCGAGCGGGGAGCCGTCGACCACGCATTCCTCGGCCGCCTGGTCGTAGCAGCGCCCGCAGAGCGGGCAGATCTGGAGCGTGGCGATCCCCTGCTCGTGCATCTCGCGGAGCGTCGCCTCTCGCTTCTCGCGGAGGGTCGAGAGCTGGCGGCGCATGTGGGCCATGTCGAGCGCGGCGCCGAGCTGGTGCGCGAACCCGCCCACGAGCCGCCGCTCGGTCTCTCCCCAGACGACCGCCGGACCCAGGACGCGAAGGGCGCCGCGGAGCTCGGAGCTCATTCCGGAGACCGGCACGACGGCCGCTCCCTCCTCCGACGGGAGCGGGCGCGGGCTGCCCGGGGTCGAGCCGCGGAGGTCGTCGATGCGTGGCGGAGCGAGGCCGGCGTCGGAGAGGGGGACGACGACGTCGTCGCGGACTTCCCAGATGCCGATCCGCTCCGCGCCGATCGCGCTCGCGACGTCGGCGGCGAGCGCCTGGGACCAGCTCGCCACGTTCTCGGACGGGGCCGGGCTCGCCTCGAGGAGCCGCGCGATCTCGCCCTGGGCGTGCCGAAGGTGGTCGTTCGCGTTGGCGAGGTCGGTCGTCCGCTCCGCGACGACCCGCTCGAGCTCCCGATTCCTCCGGCGGAGGACGAGCGTCCTCCAGCGGAACGTGGCGGCCACCGCGGCGACGAGCGCGAGGAGGACGGCGGCGCGGAACCACGCCGCCATCCAGAACGGCGGGTGGACTCGGATCGGGATCTTCACGACCTCGCCCCAGAGCCCCGACTCGTTGATCCCCTGGACGTGGAGCGTCAGGTCGCCGGCGGGGAGGTTCGTGTAGCGAAGCTCGGACTCGCGTCGCGGCGGGAGCCAGCCCTCCTCGAGCCCCTCCAGGCGGGCGCGGTAGGCCGTCCGTCCCCGGGCGCGGTACGAGAGGACCGCCACGCGGAACGCCGCCGACCGCTCCGACCAGGAGAGCTCGAGGCGGGTGGGGAACGAGACCTCCCGCCCCGGGAGGCGGACCGACTCGACGACGACGCGCGGCGGGTGCGCGTTCGGGCGGTGCGAGGCCGGGTCGTACCGCGAGAGGCCGTCGACCGTCCCGATCCAGACGACGCCGTCGCGGTCGGTGTGGAACGCGTTGATGTTCGTCTCCCACCCGGCGAGGCCGTCATCGGGCGTGAACGGCGTCACGGCGTCGCCCGCGCCGAGCCTGTAGACGCCCCGCGTCGTCCCGACCCAGATCGTCCCCGTCCGGTCCTCGCCGACGAAGTAGACGTACGGGCTGCCGAGGCGGTCCGTCAGGAGCGTCCACGTCCCGTCCGTCTCGAGCCGGGCCAGGCCGCTCCCGCTCGCGGCCCAGAGGCGCCCCTTGCCGTCCTCGAAGAGCTTGTTCACGTAGGGGCTGCTCATCGCCGCGGGCGGGTCGGGGAGCGGGACGACAGTCTCGCCGTCGCACGCGGCGAGGCGTGCGCCGAACGCCGCCCAGACGCCCCCCGCGCGGCGCCGCGCCAGGGCGTGCGCCACGTCGATCCGCGAGCCGTCCGGGAGGCGGTCGAAGACGCGCCACGTCCCGTCCGCGCGACGCACGGCGAGCCCGCCCTCGGCGCGGCGGCTGCCGACCCAGAGGCGCGCGTCGCCGTCGAAGGCGAACCCCCAGACGTCGGCGCTGATCGCCGAGCCGTATTCGTCGACCGGCCCGAGCCGCTCCTCGCCCGGCCGCCGGCGCTGCAGGCCCCCTTCCGACCAGACCCAGAGGCTCCCGTCGGGGTCGCGCTCGGCGCGGAAGACGAGCTCGTTCGCGAGCCCCTGCGCCTCGCCCACGACCTCGACGACGCGCGGTTCCGCGCCGCGCAGGAGGCGAGCCGCTCCACGCATCGTCCCGAGCCAGAGGTCTCCGTCCGGCGTCTCGCTCATCGAGAAGACGCACGAGGACGGCAGCCCCTCCTTCGCCCCGAGGTTCCGGACGAGCTGCCCGCGGAAGCGGGCGAGGCCTCCGACGTCGGTCCCGACCCAGACGTTCTCCTCGCGGTCCTCGAACGCGAAGTTGACGACGTTCGAAGGGAGCCCGTTCTCGGTGCTCCAGCGCTCGAACGCGACCGTCCCAGGACGGCGGAGGAAGAGCCCGGAGTCGTTCGTCGCGACGTAGAACGTACCCGAAGGACCGATCGTGATCCGGAAGACGGCCCGTCCGCCGCGCGGCATCAGCGGGACCGGCTTCCACTCCGCGCCGGACCGCAGCCAGAGGCCGCGAGTCGCGGTCCCGAGCCAGAGCCCCTCCGGTGTCTCCGCCAGGGCGCGACCGCCGTCGCCGAGCGCGGGCGGACCGGCCTCGAGCTCCGCCGCCCCGCCCTCGATCCGGTAGAGCCCGCGGCTCGTCGCCGCGTACGTCCCGCGCGCCGTCGGGAGGACGTCGAATGTCGTCACCGGGCGCTCCGGCCCGCCGAAGACGGTGGCGCAGGCGTGCTTCTCGCAGCGCAGGACCCCTTCTTCCGTCCCGAGCCAGATCCGTCCTTCGGAGTCGCGCGCGATCGCGCGGCACCGC
>Ga0209604_1002714_pt1 | contig 12742 bp, 10 predicted proteins | sample AD_UKC097_MetaG_FD_184405 | JGI IMG/M metagenome (GOLD analysis project Ga0209604, IMG submission 184405) | Active sludge microbial communities of municipal wastewater-treating anaerobic digesters from USA - AD_UKC097_MetaG (SPAdes) (version 2) | ecosystem: Engineered > Bioreactor > Anaerobic >... | reverse complement strand
AAGCATTATGTTCACCGGAATGAAGCCGGATTGGTCCGCTCGAACATCAAGGAAAAGGGGCGCTACAAGGTCATCGACAAGATCAGTGTCGATCTGAACGACAAGAAGGATGTCTATCAGGCGCAGTTCTCCAACTTAGGGCTAAAAGAGGTTCTTGTTGATTCCGGAACGGTAAAAAAACACCCCAAGCTCCTGGTCGGCGGCGTGTGGTGCATCGCTGATCTGGAATACGAGTTTACCGAAGACAAAAGCGCCAGCCCCTGGATATTATCGACCCTCAAGCCGATCCAGCTCTCCCATTTCGATTTCGACGGCTATGTTGAGGCCCGCAAACAATTCACCACCGATGAGTGGATCGACCTGCTGGTACAAAGCATCGGCTTCAACCCGGAGATGTTCGGCAAGCGCAGCAAGCTGACCCAACTGGTACGCCTGATCCCGTTTTGCGAGCGCAACTACAACCTGATTGAGCTTGGCCCCAAGGGAACCGGCAAATCGCACATCTACTCGGAGTTCTCGCCTCACGGCATCCTGATCTCCGGCGGCGAGGTTACGGTTCCCAAGCTGTTCGTGAACAACTCTTCCGGAAAGATCGGCCTGGTCGGCTACTGGGATTGTGTCGCCTTCGACGAGTTTGCCGGAAAGCAAAAACGCGTCGACAAGGCCCTCGTCGACATCATGAAGAACTACATGGCCAACAAGTCCTTCTCGCGGGGCGTCGAGACGCTGGGCGCGGAGGCCTCCATGGTGTTCGTGGGCAACACTCAGCACACCGTGCCCTACATGCTCAAACACTCGGACCTGTTTTGCGAGCTGCCCGACAAGTTCTACGACTCCGCGTTTCTGGACCGCATCCACTTCTACATCCCCGGCTGGGAGGTCGACATCATCCGGGGCGAGATGTTCTCCAGCGGTTACGGCTTCGTAGTGGACTACCTGGCCGAGATCCTTCGCTCGCTGCGCAATCACGATTACTCGGACCGCTACAAGGAGCACTTCTCTCTCTCCTCCGATATCTCGACGCGGGACCGCGATGGCATCAACAAGACATTTTCTGGTTTGATGAAGATCCTCTTTCCACATGGGGGAGCAACCAAGGAAGAGGTCGAGGAGCTGCTACGGTTCGCGATTGAGGGTCGCAAGCGCGTCAAAGACCAACTAATGCGCATCGATTCCACCTACGGTAACGTCCGCTTTACCTATCTGGACACGGATGGCCGGGCCAAGCCTGTCACCACCCTCGAAGAAGAGGAATACCCCGGCTACTACCACAAGACCATCGCCGAGGGTGAAGACGGGGAAATCTTGGAAGCTGCGCAACCGGACTCGCCCCAAGGTCCATCCGAGCCCCTGGCTCCGGCCGAGCCCGTCCTCAAGGAAAAGCACCTCACATTCCAGGAGAACCAGAAGGGCCTCTCCTTCGATACGTTGCTCGGCCCTTATCTCAAGGGCGCGACCACGATCACCGTCACCGATCCGTACATCCGCCTGTTCTACCAGGTGCGCAACTTCATGGAATTTTTGGAGACCGTGGTCAAACACAAGGCCCCGGATGAGGAAGTGTCCGTGCATCTGGTGACGACGGAAGACGATTTCAAAGGCGAACAGCAGAAGGACAACTTCGAGAAGATGAAGGAGTCCGCAGGCAGCGTGGGCGTGAACTTCACCTGGGAGTTCGACGGCACCGGCACGATCCACGCCCGCCACATCGTGACCGACCACGGCTGGAAAATCTCCCTGGATCGCGGCCTCGACATCTTCCAGCACTACGAGATGAACGATGCCTTCACCTTCGCCAATCGCCTGCAGCAATACCGCCCATGCAAGGCGTTCGAGGTGACGTTCATTAAACAGAAGCTGGAATCTGAGGGGGAATAATATGAGCGGGATATCGGCATCACTGACCAAATGGTTTTCAGAGCGCCCCCAGTGGCTCCAGATCGCGGCTACTTACCCGATCAAGACGATGACCGATTCAAGGGTTAGTAATTCCGTATTCGCTGTGAGTGTCCGAACTGTGGAACGAAGTTCGCCGCTTCTGGCAGGTCGTGGACAGCTTTCTGAATCGATTTGACGACTCCAGTCCAACTGGATGCTGTGTTGACCTGAACCCCTGAAAAGGGACAGTTCGAAATGGGAGCCTTTCGGTTCATCCAGCCCCTTCGCGAATCGTCCCCTCACCCCCTGAACACATTAGCCCGGTGGTACTCCAGCAAATCCTGATCAGGCAGGAATCGTCTGGGCAGCGTGATCTGGCGGCCATGTTTACTCATCTCTTCCATCAGCTTTCTCACCTGGGCATTCGTCGTTTTCAAGTGCGTTTCCTTTGACAGGACGCGTACTTGTCCGACTTCCTCGTACCCTCGTCAAATGCTCAAGTGTAATTGTCGTCAGTGCTCAGATGTAATTGTCGCCGGGCAGCCGCCGGGTTTTTCGGCAACGGTTCGTTCATCAGTCCCGATTCATGTGGGATTTGTTGACATCTGGCAGATGAAGGTTATTCTACTTGTCGGTAGTTTTCTACTTGGTGGTAGAAATGAAAGGGCAGGAAGTCGAAGTGTCGGTGGCGGATTTGCTGGCGGGCGTGATCCCCGGTTTCCAAGCGGTCAGCGTCAGTCAACCTGTGGCCGGAAAGGCTGACCTCGTGGCCGACATCAACGGTCGGTGCGTGGCGATTGCAGTCAAGTCCGTCAGGACCAGTGTCGTCGAAGACGTGATCGGAAGGCTCGCCATTGCGGCGATTCAGGCCGGGCATCATGCCGGTGCCATCGCGGCGATTCCGCTGGCGGTCGTTGTCGTTCCTTCGGTGGGGCGCAAGACCGTCGCGGCGGCGCGGGACTTCATGTCTTCATACATGCCCGGCGGCGCGTGGGCACTTGTGGATCGGGCCGGAAACGCCAGTGTGTCCATTCCGGCGCTCGCGATTGATATTGACAGGTCCGTTTTCCGGGTCGAACGGACCCAGGCTGGAAGGACCAGTGTCAGCCTGTTTTCCGATCTGAACCGGTGGCTGCTGAAGATCCTGCTGCTGGCGGAAGTCCCGAAAGATCTGTGGGGCGGGCCGCGCCAGGCCGTCCTGTCGAATCCCGATCTGGGTTGTGTCGCCGGCGTTTCACCGGAAATGGTGCGCCGGTTCGTGACCGCGTTTCAGGACAGGGATTTATTGCGGCAGACATCGGAAGGACTGCGGCTTGTCCGCAGGTCTGAATTGTTGGAGTTGTGGCGTGCCGATGAAACTTTGACCACGCGTCCGGCCGTGCCGGTTCGGCGGCTGATTGCGGGATCGGGTTCTGTTTTGGACATGGCCGGGCTTCCCGGTTTCACGGATCTGGCGGTGGTGGCCGGGTTTGAGGCCTGCCGGCATCTTGGCCTGCTTCATACATTCGCGCCGCAGCAAGCCGAAGTTTACGTTACCGTGCCGGTTTCGGAGGCTATGCGGCGATTCGGACTGGAAAGGTGTTCGCCTTCGGACGCAGACATCTGGCTGCTTCCTACACGTCGTTCGAGGTCGATCCAGGGCGGCCGGTTGATTGTGGAAGGCATCCCCGTGGTCGATGCATTCCAGGCGGCGCTCGATGTCCTGCGGCATCCGGCGCGCGGCCGCGAGCAGTCGGACTACATCGTCAACGAAGTGCTCAAACTGGGGGGCGACGACTGATGGCAACAGCACAGCAGAACCCCGGCGATATCCTGCATGACCTGGGCAGGCTGGTCACCGCGCTGGGCGAATACAGAACCGTGGCCGTCCTGACGCAGAAGCAATGGTCGGGCGTGGCGGAAGTTGTCGGAATGATTTAGAACCAATGGGCGGGGTGCACGAAGTAAGGGGGGCTTGTGGCCTGGCATTGAAGTGAAGAAAGTGGTTGGCCACAAGACTGGTGATCATCAATTCGCATTGGTCGGTATTTCGAACGTTGGAAGGCAGGCTACAACCTCGGCTACAACCTCTGATACAAGCTGTGATGCAAGCTCTGACGTAGGCTCTGATGTAAGCTCTGATTGAAACTCAATCAATGCCCGCCATGGAAGGTGAGTCGCTGTCAGTCAACAATTTCGTTGACTTCGGAATTTGAAACCATAATATTGCCAGCAACAGACCCGCCGCGCCTGGGGTTGCTTCGGCAATGATGCGTAACCGGCGGGTTTCTTTTATCCGGGCTGCCGGTAGAATTTCAAATTCGTCTTTCAAGGACTGACCACTCAATCAACAGCCCAGGCACGGTGTCTGGTGTCGGCAGGGGGTGCACAATGGATCCTACGATGGTGGAAAGCAGGTTTTACCTTCTGAAAATCAGGCTTGTCGACACGAGTCCCGAAGTATGGCGGCAGTTTGTCGTTCCCGCCGACATCACGCTCGACCGCCTGCACGACGTGATCCAGATCGTGATGGGATGGATGGACTACCACCTGTTCGAATTCACGATTGGGAAAAAAAGGTTCACCGAGGAACCGGAGTCCAGGGAAGATGGATTGGTGGCCGGCTGGCACCGCCTGGGCGACCTTGTCAGGCAGAAAGGGCGCGTCTTTTCATACACTTATGATTTTGGTGACTGCTGGAAACACGAAATTGCCATCGTTGATAACCGCGTCATGGGCGTTCCCCTTGATTCTCCTGTCCAATGTATTGACGGGGCGATGGCATGCCCACCGGAGGACGTCGGTGGCATTCCGGGCTACATGGAATACTGCGAAGCCATGAAGAACCCGAAACACCCGGAGCGTTCGAACTTCAAGCACTGGTTGAAATGCCTACCGTGGTACGGTGCCGACTACGACTGGCAGAAATTTGACATCGAGCAGATTAACCTCGAATTGGCGAAATACCTTCGTTGGTCCAGGGACCGTCGCATGCCGTGGGGCATTTCTTTCTGATGCAGTTCAACTGGTTACCGGCGGGGTAGAGGGAATCACAGCCATTTGCCTGACTTAATGCCCCAGCTTGACCGGTCGCGCAAGTTGGGCTATTTAGTCAAGTATGAATGCTGAAAACAAACAACAGCTTGCGGCTCGCGTTCAACAGGCGCTGGCGGAATTGATCGGTGTTCCGATGGAACAAGTTCGCACCGGCATCGATATCCAGCCATTGTCCGAATGCCGTCCCGATGTGATTCTTGGCTGGGGGCCACACGTCTTCATGGTTGTCATGAAACCATTATCGTCGCCCGGGAACATCGCGCTTGCCGTCGGGCAGGTGCAGAAATGTGCCCGGTCGGGTGGGAAAAATGTCGTTCCCGTGATCGCGGTACCGCACATGACTGGTTCCGGGCGGCAGGTTTGCGAAGAAGCAGGCGCAGGCTGGCTGGATTTGTCGGGCAACGGGTTGATTTCCGCCCCGGGGCTGCGCGTCAGGGTCGAGGGGCGTCCGGACAGGTCCCGGCAGGTTGGGCGGCCGGCAAACCTGTTCGCGCCGAAGAGCTCGCGGGTCGTCAGATGGCTTTTGACACATCCCGGACGGTATTGGACCCAGCGGGATCTTTCCCGGCAGACCGGGGTGGACGAAGGCCATCTCAGCAGGCTGGTGGCCAGGCTGGAAGAACAGCAGTATGTGATCCGGGATCAGGATGGCGCGCTTGGCGCCCGTGATCCCGACGTGCTGCTTGATGCCTGGCGGGAATCGTATTCATTCAACCGGCATCTTCTGGTGAAAGGCTACGTCCCGGCGCGGTCCCCGGAAACCCTGTTGCACGACATTGCTGGAAAACTGGCTGCCCTGGATGTCCAGCATGCGGCAACCGGACTTGCGGGGGCGTGGCTTGTCGACGGCTTCGCGGGCTTCAGGCTTGTGACGGTGTATGTGCGGCATCCGGTCCCCGACGATTTGCTGGCGGATCTGGGCTGGCGGGCTGGGGAACGTGGCGCGAACGTGTGGCTGGTCGTCCCGGATGACGAGGGCGTCTTCCAGGGGGCGGACCAGCGGGATAGCGTCTGGTGCGCCCACCCGGTACAGATATATCTTGATTTGAAGGCCCATCCCGAACGCGCGCCCGAAGCCGCGCAGCATCTGCGCGCAGCCGCGCTGAATTGGGGCGGTGATGACCGATAAGCCCGCGAACGCACTTGGCTACAGGCGTGATCACGTCGAACTCGCGCGGGCTGCCTGCCTCCATATCGCGACGATACTCGGCGACCTGGCCGGTGACATCGTCGTGGTCGGGGGATTGGTGCCGTCACTAATCGTCGACCAGCGAAATCTGCCGGATGGCGCCGAACCGCATGCGGGAACGATGGACTTGGACCTGGGGCTGGCCCTGGCTGTGCTGGACAATGAACGCTACCAGACGCTGGCCGAACGTCTGCGGGTGGCCGGTTTTTCACCGGATCGCAATTCCCGTGGGCAGACGGTGCTTCAGCGCTGGCGCACGGATGGCGGGGTGATGGTGGATTTTCTTGTCCCGCCGGGCCCGGGCGCCAGTCGCGGTGGGCGCCTGAGGCACTTTGAAAAGGACTTCGCGGCCATTGTGACCCCAGGGCTTTCGCTTGCATTCCAGGATGTTGTGCATGTTCAACTGGATGGTCGGACTCTTTCAGGCGAACGGGCGCAACGCACTATCCAGGTCTGCGGGCCGGGCGCTTTCATGGTTCTGAAGGCGCTGGCATTTGATGGACGTGGCGAAAGCAAGGATGCATACGACCTTTTCTATGTCCTGCGAAACTTCGGCAACGGACCGCGTGATGTGGCCGATCGGATGGGGCCGCTCATGTCCGCCGTTGAAACGAAGCTTGCCCTGGACGTTCTGCGGCGCGACTTCGCGGACCTCGACGCGGTGGGGCCCGCCAGGGTCGCGTCCTTCCTGACCGCCGGACCGGACGACGCCATCCAGGCGGAAGTCGTCGGCTTTGTCGGCAGGTTGCTGGCATTGTGCGGTCGAGCCTGATCATTCAAATTTTGACGGCTTAATGGTCGGCAGGCTTACCGCCCCGAACTACATCCCGTTACCCGGTGCTGACTTTTTGAACTTACTAATTGAATCATTTTTATGTGTTCGTGTGGCTGACCTGCCCCATTCTGGAGCAAAAATCCGATTGCCGTGCAATTCTGAACTCTAAGGTTTGGTGTGGCCCGGATCAAAGCTGGCGGAAATCGACGAACTGGAATTTCGGGGTGTCTTTGTATGTGGCAATCCAGAACGTGATGCGATCGTTGCCGATTTGAAGGGGGTTATGGGCTTTCAGGTCTTGGTATTGTTCGGCGATTCTGGATGCGACATCTTCTGTGACCGCGACGACGGCTTCCAATTCCAGCGCGTCTGGAACAGGGGTGGTGAATTTGAACAATTCGTACCACTCGTTCCCACCGGCTGATCGCAACAGGTCCCGGACAGTGAGAGTGTAGATGTATGCTTGAGCAACGGCGTCGGCAACCTTGCCAGGCGCCTTCAGTTCGCAGATGGAAAGCCATGACCTGGGACCACTTTTCCGGCGCGCAAGGATGTCAACGTGTCCCGCACCGCGTGTCTTGAAGACTGGTTTTCCGCTGGATGCTGAAATCGGCAAGGGAATCTGCAGTGGGCAACCTGCCAGTTTCACGGGTTGTATAAGGCCACACTTGCCTGACAGCTTGTTTCGGCTTCCTGACTCCATTTCCTTTATTAGAGCCGATTCGATTCGATGCTCGGGCACACCCGTTTTACCCACGGGCTTCTTCGCAAAATGTCGCCTGAACTTTCTGGCCTCGGGGCTGTTCCAGCCGTACTGGCCCGCATCAAGATCCAGACAACCGAAGTATTTATCGTTTTTGGCTTTATGGGCTTTGGTGAGCCGAAGCACTGGAATGCCTTTCACAATCTTTATTGTTCCGACTTCCTGCCCGCAATGGCGCAACGAAAATATTGGTGATGGTTCCTTGATCCCGGTCAGGGAAAGATAGACTCGGAGTTGAGTCGGTTCATGAAACAGTTTCCCGTCGTTCGAGGCTCGTATTTCTGCAACCTTGAGCCCGTCGAGCCACTTCCGGGTCATTGCATTGATGAGCGTGCGATTATTGTCGAGCAGGTCCGTAGTTTCCTTGAAAATGTTGCCTGTTCCCACGTCCTGCTCCTACTGTGTGGTTTGTCCATTCCCGACAACTGTACCCGCATCCGGATGTTCCGTATGCAGGAAAACGGTTTCACGGGCGTTGATTGATTCGACAAGGCGGCGGAGGTCGGGGACGCTGGCGTGGCCGGAGGTGTGCAGGACTTCAATGGGCACGTTCAGGCCCGCCAGGTCCTGCTGCAGTTTCAGTCCTGACGGTTCGTCCAGGTAGCCTTTCCAGAGGGACCACCAGGCCTTTGCGCCGGCTAGTCCGCCAAGCCTGTTGATGGCCCTCAGGTCCCCGATCATCGATCCGCGGAACATCATCACGAATCGTTCAGGGTGGCGGGCAAGTTCCTTGTGGAAGACGCGGATGTCGCGGACCCAGTCGGCGCGGTCGAATTCCTGGCTGGTTTTGACCCTTATCCGCTGTGACAGAGGTAAGAAAACCCGATAGTTGCTAAACCCGCGTCCATTGCGTGGCGGTTGGGGGATGCTGGAACAGCCGGTGGCCTTGGCAATCGTGGCCGCGTACAGATCGACCACCAGTTCGCGGTTGCTGCGCTTCGCCGCCTTGTAAATTGTCACCAACCGGTCGATGTTCTGGACGGAAAACGCGACCAGGGCTAGTCCGTCCGTGGCGCGGAATGCTTCGACGAAGCGGTCTTCCAGTTCCACTTCGGTCATGGCCGGGACGACCGGCGCCGCATCGTCGCGGACGTTGGTGGCTTCGGAAAGCAGGATGTCGATGTTTTCGGGCGGATCGTTGACCAGGCGGTCGAACAGGGCCGACTTCCGTCCGTGCGCCCGCAGGTCCCCCGTGTAAAACAGTCGCTGACCGTCGGCTTCGACAAGCATGGCGTACGCGTCGAAGGCAGAGTGATCGACCAGATACGGCGTGATCCGGAAGGGCCCGATATCTATGGGCGTGCGGTCCTTCAGGAATCCGGCGGGCCGGGGCACGACGGGATCCCGCATAAAGAATGCTGCCTCAGCCAAAATGCGCGCGGCCGCCTCGCCCATGAAGACCGGGACGGAAGGGTGGGCCTGGCGGAGCAGTCCGTAATGGTCCAGGTGGCCGTGGCTGATGACGATGCCGCGCAGGGTCGGGTCGCCGCCGGTCAACAGGCCCGCCACGGGCGGCAGGGGAATGTGTTCATCGGGGCCGGCGGTCAGTGGCATGCCCAGATCCAGCAGCAGCCGATGTCCGCCGGATTCAAGCTCGACGCAGTTGCCGCCGATTTCATGGGCGCCGCCCAGGATGCGAATGTTCATATGTTTACCTCGGTAATTTTTTTGTTCAGGGATGCGGGATGACCCGCGGTATGGAACTGGTTTCTGCACGCTTCGAATTCCGTCGAGTGGTGCATTTTCAGGAAGGTCAGCCAGTACGTCGTCATCGCGAGTCCTGTCAGGTGAGCTTTGTTTGAATGTGTAATCGCACCGGAATGATTGTCAGGGAAGTGCAGGAACGACATCATGTGGATCACATCTTCAAATGATCGGACCCGGAAGCCCGATTCGCGCAGTCTGTTAGCCGCTGGCCCTCTCGAAACAAAGCGCCCGTCCGGCAACAGTTGTTCAATCCATTGCAGTACGTCCCGATCGTCGAGCGGCATTCGCGACAGGCTTTTATCGGCCGATTGCGTCGGCCAGATCTGGCGGATTACCCCGAACAGCAGATCCAGGTTGGCCGAGGGCAGGACGCGGATACGATTACCGGCGGGCAGGTCGGTGGTTTCGATGAAATGGCGGACTGCTTCCCAGCCGGACGTTTCAACATCGAACTGAACGACTCCAGCCGGTTTGTTCAGCGTATCCAGGAAAGGTCCGAACGCCAGGCCGTGCGCCAGCGGATTGATCATGGTGATGCCGGACAGGAAGGCCGCAAGGCTTCCCCCGACCGAACCGCGTCCCGGGCCAATCCCGATCGCGTTGTGGCGGGCAAAATCAGCGACATCCGCAAGTGTAGACATCAGGGAGATGTGTCCGTGGTGATCCAGAAGCTCCAGTTCGTCGTCAAGGCGTCTGGCCGCCGCAGCCAGCTCGGGCGAGTCGTGGGCGCCCAGGCGGCTCAACTCATGTTCACAGTGTTTCTTCAGGTTCTTCATTCTTGTTTGTTCCTCTTTCAAGATTCAATGATTCAACGTCGCTGATATATTGCGAATGTCGTGCCAGTTTGGGCATGTTTTGTAACTAACTGGAATGATTGATTTTAGCGCTTCTGTTGGTGGTAGCGGGTGATTGCTGTTGTCAGTTTTGAGTGTCAAATATTGATATCGGTATCAAATAATGATATTCAGTCGGCCATGAATAAGACACGCCGAATCATCGCGATCTCTCCGGTTCCTGAACAGGTTGTACTGGCAGCGGGATGCCGTTCCGACTGGGACGAACTTATGGTGGGCGGGGCCGTGCGCCTTCTTAATGTCATCAAGCAGTTGCGCGAACAGAATGACTGCAGCCACCTGATGATCCTGGTTCCGAATGTGCGGGACGGCGGTGCGATTCATCGGGAAATTCAGGCGCTTATGAAGGCCGGGACCAGGGTTATATGGCAGACCCGGAAAGAATCCCCGAAAGTGTTAGCTAACCCACGCGGCGAACTGTGGGATTGGCTGCAGTACAAGTGTTCCATTTGCAAGATGATGAACCTGGATCCTGCCCCGCTTGTTGAAGCGGCCGACTATCTTGCGACGTCGGACTCCAACCAACCGCCACCGGATGATGCGGCTTCGGTCGAGAGAATCCTTGAAGCGGATTTTCCGTACCTCGAAGGCTGGTCTAAGTCGTTACTGGAACTGAGGAAGAGAATCGTCCAGGTCGGCCCTGCGGAAATCCGAGCGTTGATTATTGGCGAGACCGGTACCGGCAAGGAATCTGTGGCTTTTTATCTGCACGAATTCAGCGCCAGGCGGCAAAAGCAGTTTGTCGCGCTGAACTGTGCAGGCCTGGACGAAACCCTTCTTCGTTCCGAACTTTTCGGGCACGAAAAGGGGGCATTCACGGGCGCCGTCAGCAGGACGGATGGGCTGGTTAAACAGGCCGACGGCGGCACGCTGTTCCTGGATGAACTTGGCGACATGCCGATTGCCGTGCAGGCGGACCTGCTGCGTTTCATCCAGACGGGCCGGTTCCGAAGGGTTGGCGGTAATGACGAAGAATCAGTGAACATCCGGATTGTCGCGGCAGCACAGCCTGACATCCATGAACGGATCAAGGACGGACGCTTCAGATCCGATCTTTACTACCGCATTGCCGAAGTCGAAGTGCACACCCCGGCCCTGCGGGAAATACCCGACGACATCCACAATGTCGTCAAGTATCTGGTATACAGATTGGCCGGGGCATCGCCCGCGCGAGGAACTCTAAAGAAGCACCTGGAATACTTCGATGACGGCCGCGATGTGCTGTCCTCGCAGGACTGGCCCGGCAACGTTCGCCAGCTTGCCGCCCTGGTGAAGCGCCGCGTCCTGCTTAACGACGAAGTGCTGGCAGACCTGAAGAAAACGACCCTCGCGCCCGTTGCGGCGGCCCCAGAAAAGCCCACCGAAATCCGGCCGATTGATGATGTCATCCGCGAATATGCCCGAAGTGTCATGGAAAACCGCGGCCCGCTGACTCAGCAGGAAGTCGCGGATCATCTTGGCCGGTCGGTGAATACCCTGAAGAAGCTGTTGGCGGACCAGGCACCGCAGCCACGCGTTTCCTGAAGTCGGCCAGGCAATCGTCGAAACCTGTTTTAAAGCGCGCGCGAAAGACAGCGTCGTGATCGGAATCCGCCAGCAGGCGTTTGAGTTACGGGGGGCCGCGTAACCAGGGCCCGTGAAAAAGGTCACATCCAGTTGGTTGCATTTCGGCGCGGCAGGGTTCGCCCCCAAAACCCGCCCCCTCACCCCCTGAACACATTAGCCCGGTGGTACTCCAGCAAATCCTGATCAGGCAGGAATCGTCTGGGCAGCGTGATCTGGCGGCCTTCGTAGTCGCGGAAGAAGCGGGGGGCGGCGGCTGTGGCGGTGCGCAGGCGGGATGAAAGGACCACGCGGAACCCACGGTCCAGAGTGATCAGGCCGGTGTCGAAGGCGCGGTCGTGCAGGGAATTCAGGCACAGGCCGTTGCGGGGGTTGGTGCGGTTCTTTTCGTCGCGGGCCCAGTGGACGATGTGGCTGGCGACCAGCAGTTCCTTCACGGGCAGGCCGGTGATGCAGCACTTTTCGTCGAACTGCGCCAGGACCATCTGCCGGAAGAAGTCCTGGTTGACGCGGGCCTGGATCACGGCGTCGCGCGTCCTGCCCGGCGGGATGGCGGCGATGTCGTCCCACACCAAAACCTTTTCGCGCAGGCGCGGGTGTTTCATCTGGCTGTCATAGGCCATGCCGTTCCAGTCCTGGAAGAATTCGTTCCGGACCTCGCGGTCAAGCCGGCTGAAGTTCGATGCGCCCTTGCGGTCCAGCGAGGGGTCGATGGCGGCGAAGTTGGCCAGTTTCATGCCGACTGACCCCGGGGTCCTGCCGAGCACCCCGGCCAGCTCGATGATTTTCGGGTTCCGCATGTGGATGCGTCCGAACGGCGTGCGGCAATACAGGCTGATTGCCAGCAGCAGTTCGTCCCTTGTCCATGCTCTGCTCTGAATCCTCACTTTCACACGGTCTTCCTGGACGGGGTGTTCGTGGAAGGGCAGGACGGATCCGACGGGCCCAGGGTGTTTCAGCCCGTCCCGGCCCCAACC
>Ga0209604_1002694_pt1 | contig 12789 bp, 13 predicted proteins | sample AD_UKC097_MetaG_FD_184405 | JGI IMG/M metagenome (GOLD analysis project Ga0209604, IMG submission 184405) | Active sludge microbial communities of municipal wastewater-treating anaerobic digesters from USA - AD_UKC097_MetaG (SPAdes) (version 2) | ecosystem: Engineered > Bioreactor > Anaerobic >... | reverse complement strand
AAGGTGATGCTCCAAGTCCTATGAATCCGCCATCTGGGTGTTTTTTTCATCCCCGATGTTTCAAAAGAATGGAGATTTGCTCGAGAGTCAAACCCAAAATAATTGAGGTTTCGAAAGATCATTTCGTAAGCTGTCACCTTTACTGAGCATTCCACTCTCTTGATATTGGAACACGAGGCGGTTTTTGACCGGCATCGCTTCGAGCACGAATCAACTCTTTCATCCGATCTTCTTGAGTAGATACATACTAAGCACATAAAGACAGCTTGCCATTACAGCCAGTGAGACAAAAGCAACTCCAAACGAGATTGTGTCAGCGATTCTTCCGAAGATGGGGAAGAAGATTATCATTACTAAGCTATACATCATACTTGCAAAGGATATTATCGTTGCCCTGCTCCTGGATGGAATCAGCTTATTTATGTAGTCGTTACCCGCTACAAACAACATAGCTTCAATCATTGCTACAACCATGAAGAAAGGTAACTTGTTTGAACAAAGCGCCACACCCCACATAGATGCGACGGAAATAAGAGGCAGTATGATTAGGACTTTAATCTCCTTCAGCAGGTGAGATAGCCTCTGAACCTTCATGGCCACTAATCCCGCTAGAAACGACCCGGCCGCAAGGTATATGCCAATCTGAAACTCCGTGCGGCCAAGTCCTTTCCAGTAATTCTGAATGTAAAAGAATATGCAGGCGCTGAATGCCAGTATAGTCTGAACAAAAAAGATAAGAAATGCAACCTTTCTATCTCTGGCGATTAGTGAGAAGCTGTCAACAATCTGCTTCAAGAAGCCCCGGAAAGTTTTTGAATTACGGCCCACCGATTCAAGGATTGGTGGTTCTGTGAACGAAAGAGAATAGACCACCGAAAATGCGATGATCCCGGAGGAAGCCCAAAATGCATAGTGATAACTGTACGTTCCCAGGAACCCGCCGATCAGAAGCGCCACAACTGAAGACACTTGAAATATTGCCTCCTGCCTTCCAAGCACCGATATAAAATTGTTTTCTGCTTTCAGATATTTGAGAGAATCATATACAAGAGCCTCTCCAGAACCCGATTCCAGGTTATACGAAAGTGCAGCGAGTACCATGAAAATGGTGAAATGAAAGAAGCTTGTCGCACCGATCAACACCAGAATACTCACAAGAGAGAGACACCTCCCGATACTTCTGCTGAGTTTTCTTCCGAACAAGTCTGCTACAGACCCGGTAGGGACCTCCATCATCAAAGAGGTCACGTGGAATATTCCTTCAAGGAAGCCGATCTGCGTCAAACTCATTCCTCTGGAGGCCATGTATATCATCCAGAGGCCATTTGATAACCTGAAATTCATAAGAAAGGAGAATACGTAGTTTTTCTTTATGTTGCTTTCCATGAGTTCTGTCATTGTCTTCAAAGAAATTGCCCTCCAAAAAAAAGCCGTGACACTCGTCACGGCCATTGTCTAAGCTTAACAGTTCTAGATGGATACAGGCTCAACGAGGTAGCATTCACCCACAGATCTTGAAAATCCGCCCGACATAACCATAAAATACACCTGTATGATTTCTAGCATGTGGGTTGCTCCTCCTTTTTGGATCAAAATCATTATACAACAAAAGAATGGTAATAAGGTGCAGCCAAAGCAATACGAACGGTCAAAGTGAATTACGTTTACTACATGGCATCTTAAGTTCTTATCAGAACTCCACCTTACTGTAGAAACTCAGACCAGCTATCCCCACTCTTTCTTCTAGTTATCGATTGTTCATAAGAATCGGTAAGATTTCGCTTTGTTTCAGTAAAAGAATCGATGTCGATATCTTTAGTGTAATCAAGACTCTTCAATCCATCGTCTTCAATGGTAAAGATCTTTTCACCATGTTCCGCAATGAACTGCCGATCATGACTAATGAAGAGGAACCCTCCTGGAAAATCATTCAGAAGTTTGTCGAGCATTTCAAGAGATTCAATATCTAGATGATTCGTCGGTTCATCCATGAAGATAAATTCTACTCGTGAAAGGATGGCTTTCAATATGGCAAGCCTCATGCGTTCTCCGCAGCTTATCAATTCAGCATTTGCCAGTGCTCTGTCGCCCCTGAATCCGATATTTGCCAGATGGCTTCTGGTTGTCTGTTCATCCAGCCCGACATCGGAGATCTCTTCAAAGGGAGTTTTCTTTTTGAAGTGGCGCGTCATATCCTGTGGAATGTACACCCAATCGACACTGTCGTTTCTGTAAATTCTGCCATTTACCGGCTTCAGAATACCTGCAAGACATCTCATGAGAGTTGTCTTTCCTGAACCGTTGGGACCGATTAGCCCTATTCTCTCATTAGTATCGACGTTTAGCGAGAGTTCCCTAAAGATGTTTTTCTTTCCGTATGAGAATGATATCCTCTCGGCATTAAGCATTTTTCTATTAGGCACTTCGTACTGGGGAATCTTGATGGTTATAGGTTTCTCGACGAATGGTTTTTCCTGTTCTAGTTGTTGGACTAATCTCTCCTTCCTTTTCCGGACAACAAGTGCGCGCTTTGCAAGTTTAGCCGCCATGTGACCTTCATGCCCCTTATCCGACGAAAGTCTTTTTGAAGCCTCTCTTGAATCAGACCAGCTTTTCCTCCTGGCCACATCGAGTTCAAGCTGACGGATTTTCTTGTCTATTTCTACGCACTTCTTTTTTCTCGAAAGAAAATCCTTTTCTAAGAAGGCCAGCATCTCGGAATAACCGCCGCTTATGGATATTGCTATTCCCCGCTTCAAATAGACTGTTTTATGGGCGACCCGATCAATGAAAGTTCTATCGTGGCTTACAACAATTATTCCCACACCACTTTCACTAAGAGAACTTACTATCTCTTCGAGCTTCAAAGTCATTTCGATGTCAAGATGATTTGTCGGCTCATCCAGCAAAAGAAGTTTGGAGCCGGAGAGAGCTCCTCTGATTACGGAAAGTATCCTTTTAAATCCATGAGATAGATTCCTATACGGAAAGTCTAGATCATCGATGCCTATTCCAAATTTATTTATTGTAGAGGAAATCGAGGCTTCCAACTCAAAGCCTCCGGCATCGTTAAAAGCATTTATTAGTTCTGCGTAAACAATTGGATCTGAAGAGCGACACAGTTCGGTGTAAATCCTGGAGATTTCTGGTTTCGCGCCGAAAAGATACTCCTTCACCGTGCCGGAGAAAGTGTCACACTCCTGATGAACGAAAAATGGGGCAATATCCTTTTGAAGTAAAATCTCTCCTTCCAAAGGGGTTATCTCGCCGGCAACTGCTCTCAGGAGACTTGTCTTACCAGTTCCATTCGCTCCCGTCAAGGCGAGAGTCTCCCCTGCGGCAAGATCCAGATTCACTTTTCTTAATACTTCAAAACCATCGAACGAAATGGAAAGGTCTTTTATCTGAAGCAATTCGATCACCTCCAGTAAAGGCTTGGCAGCAATAAACTACAAAAAACTAGGGATCACTTATGTAGTTGTTGATCGATGAGTCGTATGAGAAAGTATTGAATTACGCAGTTCAGAGAAGCTTTTTCTTCATTTCGGCACCTGCTGATCTATGATCTTTTATTTATATCATATCAAAACCAACTTAGTCAAACAGCCTCTGTACTGGCAGTACTAGATAATGATCTTCAAAAGGTTTTTCCCGTTCTCGTAACGATAATCAACCCTCTTTGAAAACCTCTTTATCAAATAAACGCCCATTCCACCTTTTTGCAGAAGTTCTATGTTCTCAAGATTTGGATCGTCTACCTTAAGAGGATTGAACTCTGTGGAGGCATCTTCGATGGTGATAGTCACTTCTTCTTCTCCAACTTCAAGGTTTACCGAAATAAGATCATCTTCCTTGAGTTCACCGTGCTTAACGATATTCGAGCACGCTTCTATTACTATCAGCCCTGCCCTGAATCCTGTTTCATTTCCTTTAGTTCTTCTGACTATCTCGGACACTTTTGCAGAAAAAGCATCAATCTTATACAGCTCGGGTTCGACCGTGAAACTGTAGTTCTCTTCGGCCATTATTTCAACACAAATCCTTGATGGCCTCTACAACGCTGCAGTTCTTAATGATGAAGAGCCTGTCAAGTCGCAATGTATTCAGTAGTTTCTTTATCTCTTCAGAAAGATTCACCAGAATCAAATCACTTCCTTTTGCGGAAACCGTCTTGTAAATGCTTATCAGAGCTGCAATTCCCATGGAATCAATGAACTCGATGTTATTGCCGTCCACAATAACTGTTGAGCAACTTTTCAGATCAACAGTCTCTTGCCATTTTCTGAAATTTGCCGACATTTCCCCCGTAATTCTTGCCCTCTTAACAAGGGAAATCACTCCAATCTCATCGTTAGCCTTCTTGAATTCGAACATTCTTCACTCAGCTCCTCATCCTAGACTTTTCGGCAACAGCTTACCGAACTAGAACTGTATCAGTAAGGCCGTAATATCGTCTTCCGCAAGTGTACTCCCCTTGAAACTCTCATAAGAGGATTTCAAGTGCAAAGCGGTACTCCTTATATCGATATCTGAACTGCTCTTCATAAGATTTCTAAGTCTTTCCTCGCCATACATTTCACCTTTTTCGTTCATTACTTCGATCAGCCCATCGGTATACAATAACAAGCGATCACCGCTACGGAAAGGCACCTTAGAAACATCTCCGTGAATCATATTTATTCCGACAAGAGCTTCTCTCTTCCCTTCAAGAAACTGTACAGATCCCTCTCTTTGCATCAAAGGAGTCGGATGTCCCGCATTTGAAAGCAGAACGAAGCCTTCCTTAAAGTCCACTATTGCGGAAACAATTGTGAAGAAAAGGTTGAACCTCTCAAAAATAAAGTTTCTATCCAGCTCCTTCATAAAACTTCTCAAATCGAACTCACCATCATAGATACTGGCCCTGAAATCTTCAATGAACCTGTGTACCATCACCGATAGCATTGCCGCATTTACGCCGTGTCCTGACATGTCGGCGAGATAAACAAAGTACCGATTTTCATCCAGCTTGAATATATCGAAGATATCCCCACCAACCCTGTAAGAAGGTTCATATATCCATTCAACAGAGAGTCCTTGAGGATTGCTTTTTGGAACAAGAGCATTTTGAATTTTACCGGCTGCTATGACATCGCTTTCTAGATTATCTACCGCCACTCTCAAAGATCTGATAAGATCATGAAGCTTCAGATGAGTATTTACCCTAAGTAGAACCTCTTCGGGGAGAAAGGGCTTTGAAATGAAATCAACGGCACCTGAACTCAGAGCAGTGAGCTTGCTTTCTCTGTCGGAAGAGCCCGTAAGAACAATAACGGGTATAGGCTCTAGCTCTTCACTTTCTTTGAGCTGAGCCAGAATATCAAGTCCATTATAATCAGGCAACATTAGGTCAAGAAGTACTATATCCGGCTTCTGCACAGCCAGCGATGAGAATGCCGACCTGCCATCCGCACTTTCTACAACGTCATGGTTGTCTCTCGAAAGAATCGATTTCAACAGAACTCTAACCGACAAGTCATCATCCACCACGAGTATCCTACTCACCCGGATCACTTCCTATTCAAAGTATCGCAAAGCTTCTGCAGGTGCAATTTTAGAAGCAGAATAGCTGGGAATAATGGTCGAAACAAGAGAGGCAATGTAGAATATTAACGCCATTGAGATAAGCTGATCCCAGGGAATGTAAAGCTTCATGCCCTCCATTAAAGGAGAGGCAAAGATTTCAACGCTTGTAAGCGTACCGGTCACCATCCCAAGGAGAATTCCAATGATCGCGATAAACGATGTCTCAAGTAAGAAAGAAGAAAACACCATTGCTTTGGTGAAACCAATTGCTTTGAGCATGCCGATAATTCTCTTCCTTTCATGAAGAGCCTTGAACATAATGATCGCTATACCAACTATGCCGACAAGCATTCCGAAGTACAGAAAAGACCTTAGAATGCTTATTGTCCCTTGCAACATTGTTGAGGTCAGGTTCATTATGTCATCTACGTATAGAAGAAAAGGACTTCTAGATGATATCTTATCCTGAAGCGAATCGAAGTTTGCCTTTTTCTCTACCTCGGTGTCTCCTGAAAGGTTGAAAAGGAAATGTCTCGCGGCACTGCTGCCTGTCAACTCCGCAGGAGTATTCCCTATGTAAATGAGCAGTCCATTAAGGAAGGAGATGGTGTTTTCCGGGATCGTTGCTATCACTTCAAGATAAATAGGGCCTGAATCAATCATCTCTGAAGATAGCTTTTTCTGCGTGAAAGCAGCGGCACCGTTTCCGGTATCGCTTTGATCAGCTATCCTTCTTAGTTCAAGCACATCCCCTGGTCGAACATCCGGCAAAACACTGTTTGAAACTATAACAGTGCCGGAATTGTCTCTCAGATAATTCCACAAGTCTTTCACGTCTGAGATCCCAAGCCCTTCAACGAAATCGAGTTCCGTCATCCTGTTATAGTCAATGAAATTGTCGTCAAGCGCAAAGACTTGCTCCACATCATATCTTCCGTCTCTTCTCAGCGCAACGTTTATCCCCGACACCGTCGAAATCTCCCTGACTTCCAGCTGAGATTTCAGTTCAGTAAAGGTAATTGCACTTTCACCAGTAAAAGAAAAAGCTCCGACATCAAAGCCAGCAAAGATTGCATCTCTGCTTTTGACGAGCATCTGTTCCATAGAGTAAGGAATTATCGAAATCAGGGTAATAACAAAAATGACAACGGCAAACATGGCAATAGTGAGGCCTGTTCTTAAACGGTTTCTTGCCGAAAAGGCAATTGAAATCTTGAATACAGGAGCTGCGGCTCTTGCTTTCTGAAAGAGTTTGTTCAGAAGGTACTCAAAGGTCTTCAAGTTGTAGACAATCAAAAATAGCCCGGCAAAGAGAATTGCTGCACCTTTTGCAATCGTGAGATAGATGGATGAGCCACTATTCGATGCTATTAGATCAAAGGAATTGCTGAACATTGTGAATACGATTACCGCAATTGAGAAGAAAGATTCTATCCATCTTTTGTTCTTCATCGGGATCGCAACCGGAATCAGCAATCCCGCAAGCATAACGCCGGTAAAAAAGCCAGTCGCATTTCCCAACGAATATCCACTGTAGGCCATCACTACTGAAACAAGAACCCCTACGGCTGCTATGACATTCAGCAGAAGTCTCTTCCTTTCATCAAGCTCTTCAGGTATATTTCTTACCGCGGTCACTATATTCGTGCGTGAAATCTTCCTTCCCGTGTAAACAATGATTATCATAGGTATGATAAGCCCCAAAAGAAATCCATAGGCAATTGAATCGATCCGCACGAAGAACACGAATGAGTTCTGCATGGAGTTAAAAGCGATATTTGCACCTTCGAAAGGTATCAGTGAGACCGCATCCTCAAATAGGTTTACGAAACTACCTAAAATAAACCTCGCAATTCCCAACCCAGCGAGGACTCCAATACCTGACGAGAAAATAGAATAGAAAAAACCCTCATAGAGAATCGTCCTGGACACTCTTTTTCTTGAATAACCAATCGCTCTGAGGGTACCAAGCTCGGTCCTCCTCTCTTGAGCAAGCATCAAGTAAATGTTTGTAAGAAGAAGCACACCTGCAAATATGGCAAAGACACTGAGCATGAGGAATAAGAGACCGATATTCCCCTGGTCAACCATACTCAAGGAATCCTTCTTGACCTCCCTGACCACCACTTCCTCACCGACTAAGGGCTTTATGCTTGCCACAACCTGATCTGTAAGCCTTTCACCTGTTAGAAAATCCCCACGGTTCGAAACGATTAGTGCATTATAATAGTCTTCAACACCTATCTTAAGTACTTCTCTGGCTTCTTCAACATCCATTAACATGGTAAACCCATTTGAACCCTGGTTTTCTATCTGGTAGTGAAGAATCCCATTCCCTTCAACAATTTCAGCCACCCTTACCTCAGGAAGAGGAATCCAGAAAAGCAATCTCTGTCCTGGGTCTACAAGAATTTCAAGAGTATCCCCGACCGCCACCCCGGCAACTTCGGCCAGCTCTTTGTTGATGACAACCTCGGGAAGTTCATCTGTAGCAGAGGGGAGGACCAGATCCACTTTATCGACGTCAGGCCAGTTTGAGAGTTGATCGGCTTCTACTCCTATCATGCTCACCTGAAAACTCTTTCCAGTTTGACTTCTGGCCTCTCCGGGGAGTCCAATAGAGACAGTTCTACTAAGAATAGGAAGGACACCGTCTACCTGTTCGTTCTTCAAAAGTGAATCGACAAGAATCTCGATTTTGGAATTGGGAATGAGCTCTTTACCAATGTTTTGATTATCTGAAGGGATGTAGATCAGTTCATCGATCTCACCATGGGTTCTTTCGATCTGACCGTAAAGGAAATTCTGAAAAGAATCATTCATGGCCATCGAACCCATGATAAGCGCCGTTCCAATCAGAGATCCCATTATCACCAAAAAAGTATCGGATTTTCTCCTGTAAATGTTTCTGTAACCGATTTTGAAAATTATCGGATTCCTTATCATTGAAACTAGTATCGCAATTACGGCAACACCCGCAAAAAGACTAATTATCTGTATTATCACTGTTACACCTTCAATTCTTTATTTTCTTCAATCTTCAAAATGCTACCACTATCCATGTGAAGAACTCTGTTTGAGAATGCAGAAACTCTCTCGTCGTGCGTAACAATTACGAAAGTCTGATTGAACGTTTCATTCAGCTCGGTGATGAGATTCATTAGATCATTGCTGGTTTTCGTATCCAGGGCTCCCGTAGGCTCGTCGGCCCATACAATAGCCGGCCTGTGAACGAGCGCCCTTGCTATTGAGACTCTCTGTCTCTCGCCACCACTCAATCTTGAAGGGAGGTAATGTTCTCGCTCCCTTAAATTGACTTTTGCAAGAATTTCCATCGCCGCTTCACGGGCTTTCTTTTCATTACTTCCCATTGTAAGCATCGCGAGTTCCACATTTTCGACTGCTTTTAAGACAGGTATAAGATTGTAGAATTGAAACACGAACCCCATATTCATCGCCCTAAAGCGGGTCTTTTCATCATCCTTCAAAGAGTGAAGATCAACCCCCTTGACTGTAACCTTCCCCTCCGTAGGCGTATCTATTCCTGAAAGACAGTTCAGGAGTGTACTTTTTCCGCATCCGGACGGTCCGAGAATCGCTAGTATCTCGCCTTCATAAATATCAAATGAAACTCCCTTCAGTGCTTCGACCGACACTTCACCCGACCTGTAAGTTTTACTAAGGTCTCTGACCTCAACAAATGCCATTTTGAATCTCCTTCCAATAAAAAAACTCTCAATTATTGAGTGATATCGTCCACAGCTTTCCTAATTTCTTCATTCAGTTTTTCGATAGTCTTTTCAAGATTTGAAAAGGCCTTTCTTGACAAGAGAACAATTATCAACGATGCCACATACGAAAAAAGACCCGCCACAATTTCGACTCTTCTCTGAACAATCACGGAGGATAACATAACCGCGAGCGGAAAAAGCGGCGCTGCATAAGCTGAAAAAATATACAGCTTTCTCTGTAGCTCAGATGGCTTCTTCAGTTTTTCTTCGAGTGAGGAAACAACCTTCTCAAGGTTTCTCAGATTCTCAGAATCGATAATCTTACCTTTTGTGCTCTCATCGAATGTTCGCCTGAGGGTGAGTATAGACTGTATATTTCTCAGAAAGGCTGAAATTCTTATTGAATAACTCCTCCCAGGAATACCTGAAACTATTAAATAATCAACAATGATTAAGAAAGGCAAGAAAAAAAAGACTGGATGAAAATAGGCACCCTTAGAAAAATTGAGCACGAATAAGATTCCGGCTGATGCCATATAGTACACCGTCACTTTCTTCATCAATCCATTTCCGGCAATTTTTCTACCATAACTGACGATGCAGAAACTCTTACTTTACACTCATCGATTTCTTCAACCCAGTCTATCGGTATCAGTTTCTTTGACCTAGAACCAAATCCTCCGCATTCACCTATCAAATGGGTGATCTTGCCTTCGTCATTTAGAACGAAGCTTTTTACCCTTCCCACAATCTTCTCTTCAGCGGTAACGATATCACATCCCGGCTCAAGGGATTTGCTGTCCTTTGGAACATTTATCGAAGTGTTTAACGGTGGAAGAGGGTATAGCTCTGCGTAATCCCCAACCGGTCTTAACCAGTAAACCGGGGTGACTCCGCTTTCGAGATTCTCTATTTCTTCTCCAGTAACGAAGAACGTCTCTTCGTAATCCTGCAGTGTTTCAACGTCTTTCGATTCAATTCTCAATCTAATTTCGTCGGGAGCTGCAAAAAACACAGTAGCTATTGGCACCAATTTTGCCACTCTATTGAAGATGCCCCTTTCTATCACTAGATGAGTGACTTCGTTGTTCTTAGGATGAATGACTACCCGAATGACTTTCCCGAGGTCTTTGCCGTCAGAAGAAATCGCTTTGGCGCCCCATCTGATTCTGTTTTCCATAGGTTCACCCCCTTTAGTAAAGTTTATCACGTGAGACATGCTCCGTTCAAAAGAATAACTTGACTTATGACTGCAGAAAACCAGAACGAGTTGTAAAATATAGGAGCAAATGGGCGGAGAACAGAAGACTTAGAGTCTTTCCGGGTTATTGCATTTGACTGAGCACTCATAATGATGAGAGGAGGAAGTTCGTCGCTCCAGCATGGATTAGATGGACGTTGAAATCAATGAGCCCACTTAGGCTTTTCTGGATATTCGTCAAAGTCAGCACATTCACTATAGGCGGCGGATATGCAATGATTCCTGTAATAAAGGAGTTTATTGTAGACAAATACAGGATAATGAAGGAAGACGAGTTTCTCGATGTCATTGTCACTGCCCAAACTGTACCTGGTGTTATAGCGATAAACACAGCTATGATCCTTGGAAGTAGGCTTGCAGGGTTTTGGGGCGCTTTTTTTGCGGTGCTTGGAGCTTCGTTAACTCCATTTATTATAATACTTGTAATAGCAAGTTTCTTCACCGATTTCGTAGACCTTCCTGTCTTCAAAGGCTTTTTTGCCGGCGCGAGAGTGGGTGTGACTGTAATACTTGCTAATCTTTCGTTTCAGCTTCTTCGAAAAAGTCTTAGAAGATACCTGATTGTAATCGTTATCGCTGCTGGCACTTTGGTAATTGTCTTTCTTAATGTATCGTCTATCTGGGTTTTGCTGGTATGCTCGCTTCTCATTTATTTCATCGACAGGAGGTCGACCAGATGATTCTACTGAATCTCTTCTGGTCTTTCTTTAAGATCGGTTTTCTAGCTTTCGGAGGAGGATATGGCGCTCTGAGTTTAATCCAAGATCAAATAGTAAACGTAAACAAATGGATTGGAATTGAAGAGTTCCTTACTCTAATATCCATCTCACAGATGACTCCCGGTCCCATTGCGATCAACTCGGCCACTTTTATTGGCTACAGAATTGCCGGAGTACAAGGATCGGTTCTCGCAACTATCGGAGTTGTTCTTCCAAGCGTGTTCTGGATTTTTCTGATACTAAAGATTCTGAAAATTCTATCCAAATGGATCGACACGGCAGAGGTCTTTAATGCCCTAAGGCTCGGGATAATCGCACTGATCCTTTCGGCTACTTTAAGGATAGGGATTGAGTCTATTAATAGTGTTTTCACCATTGTTACAGCGGTATCTGCCTTCTATATCCTCTACAAATTCAAACTTTCAGTCATCTGGATCGTATTTGGTACGGGCATATTGGGCGTTTTTTGGAGCTTCTTTTTACCTCTATAAACCACAACAAACTAGCAAAGGCTAAACTTATAAAAGGTATTCGCCTCATTAGACAATGCGAACTTTCGATTTCTATTTTTGATTTTTGCACTCGCATGAATTACTAGTTTAATTTTTGTGAGATCAGTTTCTAATCTTGCCTCGCAAAGGTTATAATTAATAGTACAGCATATGATTTGGTCATATTTATAGTTCTTACGTTTGATTATCTGTTCTACGCTTCATCATAGTCGTTTGTCAGCGATTATCACCTTTTGCACCTGATTATCACTTCCATTCTTCTTCTATTGATGTTTGCGTATTTGATTGCTCTTGTTCTAGAATGTAGTTGTTATCTTGTTCATGTAGAGATGCTGTTGTTTTCTTCTTGTCCATCCGACCAAACATTTATTCGTAGTAGCTTGAGTTTTGTTAAGAAATTTTAGAGGTGGAGAGAGATTCAAAAGGTAATTTATCACTCGAACACTTGACCAGGAGGTGCGGTGTATGTGGAAGATACCTGAAGAAGAAGATCACTAAGAGTAAGGTGCTGAAACGGAACGAAATTCATCAAGCAGATTTTTGGAGGTGAAGTGAATGAAAAAGGTAGCAGCAATTCTTCTTATTGGATTGATAGCACTTGGTGGAGTTACTCTTGCAGGACCTGGACTTTGGAAGATTCCCGAAGGCGAGTTTACCGTTGATGGTGGCCCGGGACTTTGGAAGATTCCCGAAGGTTATTGATTTTCAACATCGATTTTTTCATGGGTAAAGGGAGGTTAGTTTGATGAAAAAGATGATCGCAATTCTTTTGATAGGTTTGGTATCGTTTGGTACGGTTGCGCTTGCAGGACCTGGACTTTGGAAGATTCCCGAAGGCGAGTTTACCGTTGATGGCGGCCCGGGACTTTGGAAAATTCCCGAAGGTTATTGATTTTCAACATCGATTTTTTCATGGGTAAAGGGAGGTTAGTTTGATGAAAAAGATGATCGCAATTCTTTTGATAGGTTTGGTATCGTTTGGTACGGTTGCGCTTGCAGGG
>Ga0209604_1002692_pt1 | contig 12795 bp, 18 predicted proteins | sample AD_UKC097_MetaG_FD_184405 | JGI IMG/M metagenome (GOLD analysis project Ga0209604, IMG submission 184405) | Active sludge microbial communities of municipal wastewater-treating anaerobic digesters from USA - AD_UKC097_MetaG (SPAdes) (version 2) | ecosystem: Engineered > Bioreactor > Anaerobic >... | reverse complement strand
GCAGGTCACGATCCGGGGATAGTGACCTGCATACCGACTTTTAACTCATGGACAGGGACCGACTGCTGCATAAATCCTCCAGCCGAAAGAAACCCGTCCGGCCGCTCCACGGGGGGCAGCCCCCGGGCCTAACGGTTCCTCCACTTTCCCTTTGCCGTCCCGAAAACCCCCCGTTCCGGCACGCCCGTCGCGGTGATCTCCACGTCGCTTCCCGCCACGGCGAAACTCAGGGTGTAATCGCCCGCATCGGGGCTGACGGCCGCAGCGATAGCGGCCAGGTCGTTTGCCTCCTCTTCGGATGTCATCAGTTTGATGGCGAACTGGCTTGTCAGCCGGTTCTTCCCCTCCATCACGGCCTGCAGGGCGGCCCTGTTTTCGGCTTCCGTTTTCAGCCCCATGAACTGCGGCACTGCAACGACGCTGAGAGCCCCGAGGAGGACGAGCACGGCAATGAGCTCGATCAGGGTGAATCCCCTCCGGCTGCTTGTTCGAAGTAAACCTGCCTTTCGCCAAACCTGTTTCATGACATCCTGCACCGGGTTTCCTGTTGTGGCTGCCTCTCCTTTGAGCATGGATGATACCAGCGAGTCGTCGCGTTCCACTGTGACAGAAATCCCAACAATATCGATTTGTTGCGCTGTTACAGGTGCGGCGGTGCGAACCCGCCCGGCCCGCAGGGAGGATTCTGTCGTGACCCGGTAACGCAAAATATCGAATGATGTCGATGACGTATCGCGGCCATGCCGATACGGACCGGGCCAGATCGGCATGGCACCCGGTCCCCGCCTCTCAGCCGCCCCCCTCTGACGGCAAGACAAAAAAAGAGAGGCGGGGCGCTCCGCCTCTCTTTTCCATCACGGGTCTTCCGGTTTATCCATCGAGGGCCCTCCCGGTCTTCCAGGCATCGCCGACCAGGTCCGGCCCCGCATCCCCTCGACGGGACGTTACTGCGGCCGGTCGGCCGAGAGTTCCTCGCCGAGGGCCAGCCTGCAGAGGTCGCTGATCATGAAATTCTTCAGGCCCGCCTCGCGGACCTTCTTGTTGAGGACCGTGAAGCACATGGGGCAGAGGTACACCATCGCCTCGGCGCCGCTTGCCTTCGCGTCCTCGACGTTCTTCACCCGGAAAGGCTCGTAGTTCTTCCCGCGGGGGAAGAGCTTGAGGCCCGGGCCCGCCACCTCCACGCCGCAGCACAGGGCATCTTCGCCCTCGTAGCGCCGCTTCATGCGCGTCACCCCGATCAGATCGAAGATCTCGTTGACGACGGGGTCCTTCTCGGGCGTGTAGCGCGAGGCGCAGGGCCGCTGGTAGGCGACTTTCATGTTGAGCTTCTTCAGGCTCCCCTTCTTTTCCTTCAGGACGTCCCGGAGGTGCTCGAAAAGGTGGATCGGCTTGAAGGGGATCTTGATCCCCAGCTCGGGGGCGATGCCCATGATGGCTGCATAGCAGTCGTCATGCAGAAAGACAATCTCCTTCGCCCCGGACTTTGCCAGGTTGTCCACCATCCCCTGCAGGCGCTCCCGCAGGATCGATTCGTCGCCCATGTGGGAGAAGAGCACGTTGCAGAAGTAATGTTTCCCCTTGAGCACGGGGATCGTCTCGAAGAGCTGACCCTGGATGGCCCAGGGCATGTTGCCCTGCATGACGCAGATCGACATGACCCGCTCGGCGGGTTTCACGGGCCTGGGCTCGCCTTCGAACTGGAACCGGGCGGCCATGTCGGCGCGCAGCTTCGGGTCGGTGAAATCCCCCGCTTCCTCCATCCGCTTCATGATGAGGTCGAAGGGCCTGGCGTTCGTGGGGCAGTATTCGTCGCAGGCCATGCAGGTCACGCAGTCGTAAATCCAGGGCGACTTCTCGCCCGCCGCGAGCTTGCGCATCGCCGCCGACCCGCTCTCCCTGTCGAACTCCAGGTACTTGCACCGCGCCAGGCAGTCTCCGCAAAAATCGCATCTTTCCTCGTGGAACATAGGCACCCTCTCCCTTCCTCAGCAGTATTCCTTTTCGTGACATCACTTGAATTTCACGGTTCCGGTCTTCCTTCGCAAGCGGCCGCCGCAACGGTCCCTTGCGCTTTCCGGTATCCCCCGCCGTCCTGCCACCCTTCCCGGCGACAAACGGAATCCGCCCGGGAAAGCCCTGCGCCTTTCCGTCAGGCTCCGGATTCGGAGGAAAACCTGTAGGCAGACCCCACACTGTTAAGCACGAAAGCGGCGGGAAAGGCCAGCGAAAAGCGCTGAATGGCATTCCACCCCGTGCAGTGCATCGGCACGACGACGTCCGGCGCCTCCGCCTTCAGGGCCTCCAGGGTATCCTCCAGGATCGGCTCGAAGAGAGGCCCGGCCAGATGGAAGCCCCCGAGGACCGCGTGGATCCGTTGCGCGCCGGTGATCTTTTTCCCGTACCGGACGGTGTTGACGATTCCCGCATGGCTGCAGCCGCCGATCACGACCAGGCCCTTGCCCTCCAGAAGGATAAACAGGGCCTGGTCATCCCGGATCGGGTCTTTTTCCAGTCTGCCGTCCTTTTCCATGACGGCGTGGGGCATCCCTTTTTCAAAGGGCGTTGTCCGCTCCACCTCGCCGCTCACCAGGATCATGTCCTCGCAGAGCAGGGTCGGCGAGGCCGTTTCCCGGATCTGGCCGCCCCGATTCTCGATCTCCCTCCGGTTCAGCATGACGGGAAAGCGATCCCTGCCGCCGTCTTTCCGGGTCAGATAACGCGGCGAGACAAACGCATCGGGGTGCACCAGGACCGGCATCGGCCTGCGGGCCTTCTCCAGGATAACATGCAGGGAGCCCAGGTGATCCATGTGGCCGTGGCTCAGCACGATCGCCTCGATGTCCCCCGGGTTCAATCCCAGGCGCTCCATGTTGTGCGGCACGCCGATGGCGCTGTACCCGGTGTCGAACAGGATGGTGTGCGCACGGTGCCCGCCCCGAACGGTGACCAGCAGGGACAGGCCGTGCTCGCTGACGAGGGTGTCCCGGGCAATCTCCCCGTTTTTCAGGCGGTTCGCCCTTCGGACGACCTTCGTGTTCCCGAGGAGCACATCCGCGTAGTTGTCCATGAGGGTCAGCACTTCGATGTGGTTCGCTTCCCGCAATCGATCATTCATGGTTCGCACCCGTTCCCTGTCGGCCTTTCTGCGCCGCTGCCTGTTCACTGAAACGCCCGTCGTCCCGGGTCTGCGCGAGCTTTTCGACGGCGCCCTCGACCCACCCGATCCGCACGTCGTCCGCCCCGTCGAACCGGGGGACGTAGGGCTTGATGTCCAGCAGCGGCGTTCCGTCGACGATGTCCACGTTCTCGACGTAAAGGACGTTCCCCTCGACCCCGAGCAGGCGGACGACCGAGATCCCGATCGCGTTGGGCCGTGCGGGGCTCCTGGTCGCAAAAACCCCCCTCTCCCGGCTGTCGAGAAAGGGCTTCACCCTCAGCGCCGACGGCCTGGCCCGGTCGAAATGGTAGATCAGGATCACGTGGGAGAATCCATCCAGGTCGCTCAACCCGTCCGCCAGCCCGGGATCGAGTTCGGCCCGCCCCGCGACCCCCTTCGCCGCCGCGGGCTGGATCGGCACGCCCTCGGGGGCCGCAAAGGGGGTGCGGATGACCCCGATGGGTTTGTATCGGATCTCTTCCCTCATGGCCTGCTCATCCTTTGCGGGTCTTCCCGACGGCATAGTCCCTCAGGGCCTTCTGGAGGGCCCGGGCCGCCAGCAGGGCACAGTGGCGGTCCTCTTCGGGCATCCCGCCGAGATACTCCTCGATGGCGCTCTGGTTGACGCCCAGGCAGCCCCTCAGGGTGCGGCCCCTGGCCATCTCGGCCGCGGCGGCCAGGGACGCGTAGGCCGAGAGGCAGCCGTCGATCGTGAAGGCGGCGTCCTCGATCTTCCCGCCGGCCACGCGGAGGAAAAACTCCACCGTATCGCCGCACTCGCCCTTGAGGGCCGCATGGCCGTCGGGCCTGTCGATGCGGCGGTTGTTCGACGCGTCCGTCCCCAGCCGGATCAGTTTCTCCGAATAGCGCCTGCCCGTCCGCTGGAAGAGCATCTCGAGCAGCGCCCGTATCGTTTCCGCGTCACGCTCCATCGCAAGAGAGACCCTTCGAATCGATCCGTCTTTTCTCCGCGCCCAAGCCCATCGGGTCCTCAAGAGCAATCGGCCCACCCGCCCCATTCATGAGCGCAGGGAGGTCAGGATGTTCCGCACGATCGCCTCGAAGGCCTTCGCCGATGGCGAGCCCGCCTTCGACTTGACGAAGGGAAGCCCCCGGTCGGCCATCTCGACCAGATCGGGCTCGAAAGGGATCCGCCCCAGGAAGGGCACGCCCAGGTCCTTCGCGGCCTTCTCGCCGCCGCCCTTCTTGAAGATCGGGGTCTCCTTGCCGCAGTGCGGGCAGACGAAACCGCTCATGTTCTCGATGATTCCGAGGACGGGAATGTTCAGCTGGCGCGCGAAGAAGACGCTCTTGCGCGCGTCGAGGATCGAGACGTCCTGGGGGGTGGTCACGATCACGGCGCCGCTCACGTCCGGGATGAGCTGGCAGGCGCTCAGCGGCTCGTCTCCGGTGCCGGGGGGGGAGTCGACGATCAGGAAGTCCAGCTCGCCCCAGTTGATCTCCTCGAGGAACTGCCGGATGGCGGACATTTTCAGGGGGCCGCGCCAGACGATCGGCGTGTCCGGGTTCGGGGCCGCGAAGGAGATGCTTGCCGCCTTGAGGTTGGGCAGCACCAGGACCGGTTCGATGCCGTTCTCCGAGCCGATGAACCCCTCGCCCTCGACGCCCAGCATCTTCGCGATGTTGGGGCCGTGCAGGTCGATGTCCACGAGGCCCACATCCCGGCCCGTCAGGGCCAGCGTGTAGGACAGGTTGACGGAAACGGAGGTTTTTCCCACCCCTCCCTTGCCGCTCATGACGATGATCTTGTGCTTGATCCGGGACATCCGTTTCTTGAGTTCTTTGTCCCGGTCTTCTTCGTTCTTCTTCGGGTCCGTGATCTGTATCGGTTTCATGGGTTGACGGGTTGAAACTCCTTTCTGATGGTTTATGACGGCCGGCGGTCCTCGACCGCCGGTTCGGAATCGATCCGGGACCAGGCGGAGCGGATCGCCGCGGCGACCTCGTCGTCCGCCGTCTCGACGTAGGGAACGGCGCGGATGAGGGATTCGGCCACCCGCTTCGAGAAGGGGATCCGCCCCAGGAAGCTCACCCCCTCCCGGGCGCAGAGCTCTTCGATCTCGCGGCTGCGCTCCGGGTTGATGTCCCACTTGTTGATCACGATGCCCGCGGGGATCCGGAAGTGCCGGGTCAGCTCGACGACGCGCCGCGCGTCGTGAATCCCCGACAGGGTCGGCTCCGTGACGATGACGGCGAGGTTCGTGTCGGTCAGCGAGGCCAGCACGGGGCATCCGATCCCCGGGGGACCGTCGATGATCACATAATCCAAGCCGCGCGTTTCGGCAAGTTCTTTCGCCTTCTGCCGGATGCAGGCGACGAGCTTTCCCGAATTCTCCTGGGCGATCCCGAGCCTTGCGTGGACGAAAGGCCCGTAGAGCGTCTCCGAGAGGTACCACTCGCCGCAGAGGTTTTCCAGCATCTCGACGGCCTCGACGGGGCAGATGCGGGCGCACAGCCCGCAGCCCTCGCAGGCCAGGGGGTTGACGGCGAAGCGGTCGTCGGCCCCGCGGATGGCGTCGAACCGGCACACCTCGGCGCACTCGCCGCAGGCGATGCAGGCCTCCGGGTCGATCCGCGCGACATGGCCGCTCCGGAACTCGTGCGTCTCCACGACGCGCGGGTTGAGCAGGAGGTGCAGGTCCGCCGCGTCGACGTCGCAGTCCACCATGACCTTGTTCTTTGCCAGCGCCGCAAGCGACGCCGTGAAGATCGTCTTACCCGTGCCGCCTTTGCCGCTGATGACCACGATCTGCTTCATAGTGATTCCTGATCGCCTCGTAGAGGCCCCTGAATTTCTCCGCGTACGCCCCGCTGCCGTCGACCGCGATGAGCCCCCGGGAGTACCCCTCCGCAATCTCGCGGTCGAAGGGAATGCTCATCAGCACCGGGATGCCGTTGGCCTTTGCATAGGACTCCACGCCGTCGTCACCGATGTCGCAGCGGTTGATGACCAGGCCGTGCGGGATCCCCATGACCCGCAGGACCTCGACGGCGAGGACAAGGTCGTTGAGCCCGAAGGGGGTCGGCTCCGTGACCAGAAGGCAGTAGTCGCTGCCTTCCAGGGAGGTGATCACCGGGCACGAGGTGCCCGGGGGCGCATCGATGAGGGTCGTCCGGGTGCGATCGACGTGCTTCTTGACCTGTCGGATCAGCGGAGGAGACATGGCCTCTCCGACATTCAGACGACCGTGGACGAAGCGAACCGCACCCGCCCGTCCCGTCTCGACGACGCCGATCTCGCGGGGAACCTCACGGATTGCGCCCTCGGGACAAAGGAGGAAACAACCCCCGCAGCTGTGACACAGATTCGGGAAAACCAGTACGCTGCCCTTGAGAGCATCGTTCGGGGCAATGACGGCGATCGCGTTGAAGGCGCAGACCTCCGCGCATTTCCCGCAGTAGGTGCACTTTTCTTCGATGATCTCGGGCACCATGACCCGTGCGGGGATTCTCTCCGTCAGGTCCGGTTTGAGGAAAAGGTGGGCATTGGGTTCCTCCACGTCGCAATCGATAAACTGGACGTCCCCCAGCACGCGGGCCAGGTTGACTGCCACCGTGGTCTTGCCGGTGCCGCCTTTTCCGCTCGCAATGGCGATGACCATGGCGGCTACTCCCGCACCATGGCCGACCCGCATTCGGGGCACTTCGCCGTGTAGCAGGGAACGCCGGGGGTGTGGGGTGTCTTCGTCCCGCAGTTCGGGCACAGACAGTTCCCGCCGGGGCCGGCCCCCGCGCGGGTGCCGCCCATGCGTCCGCCGCCTCCCGCGCCACGGCCACCGCCTCGACCGCCGCCGGCGCCGCCTGCACCGCGGCCGCCTCCCTGTCCTGATCTTTGTCCGATAGGCATGGCTGACCTCCTTGTCGTTTTCGTTTTGACAACGCGGCCCGTCCCGCCGCCTGTTCAGGGGCGGGCAAGCGGCGGCAACGCTCTTCCGGGGCCTATTTCAATCCCGCTTTCGAGGCGGCCGTGGGCCCGCCGGTTGCCTGGTAAAGGCCCTTCTTGAACCCCTCCACGGCCTCGCGCACCGTCCCGGCAACGCCCGTGTAGATGGCGATGCCCGCCGCCTGGAGGGTCTGAAAGGCATTGGGACCGACGTTTCCCGTCAGGACGGCCTTCGCGCCGCGGGACGCCACAAGCTGGCCGGCCTGTATACCGGCCCCGCCCGAGGCGCCGCTCCCGGCATTATCGACGGCTTCAAAGGCCATCGTGTCCGAATCGACGAAGATGAATGTCCGGCATCTGCCGAACCGCGGGTCCACCCGTGAATCGAGGGACGCTCCTTCCGAAGAGATGCAGAGTTTCATGCTTCCATTCTCCCGTTCGGCCCGGGCTCCACCGGGCTTTCCTTTTGTTTTATCTGTTATGGAGGTGGTCGCCGTGGGGGTGGTCACAGACGGTTTTCTCGATGCCGTGACCCTTCCCCGAGCCGTGGTCGCACAGGCTGGCGCCGCCGGCGAGCGTCCCGGCCAGGAACCGCTCGATGACCGCATCGACCGGACCGCTGATCCCCAGGATCGTTTCCATCCCCAGCTCGCGGAAGATGTCCTGCGCCCGTCCGCCCATCCCGCCCGTGACGACCAGATGGACCCCCTGTTCGCTCAGAAACCTGGGGATAAAGCCCGGCTGATGACCGGGGTTCGGGATGACCCTCCGGCCGACGACGCTGCCGCCGTCAACATCGACGATCGTAAAGACCGGACAGCGCCCGAAATGGGGGAACACGTCATTGCCTTCCGTTGAAATCGCGATTCTCATTCTTCTTTGTCTCTCCCTTCATGGATGAGGTGGGGAGGCCCCCGTGAAGGGGCGCTCCCCGGGGAGGCAGGTACCGCCCTGCCCTATTTCCCCTCTGCGTTCATCTCGGCCAGACGCGCCTCCAGGTCCTGGAGTCGCGACCTGAGGAAATCGGCCTCGCTTTGCAGGGCCTGCTTCCCGCCCGCCGCCATGGGCGGAGCGTTCCAGTAAGCCCAGCGCTGCCACCGGGGAAGTCCCGTGGCGTAGAACTGGTTTCGCCATCCCCGTCCTCCGCCCCTGCCGTAAAATCCGAATCCGCCGAAAAACGGCCTCCCGGCGCCTCGGGGATTGGCGCAGAATCCCCTGCCGCCGCCTGTCATGGGGCCCATACCCCTCGGTCCTGTTCCGTCAAATCCCGGCATAGTATTTACCTCCTGAGTGTTTTCTTTCTTTTCGTTATGCTGGATAAACCATCGCGCCCCCTCACCCCGGGGACGGAAATCCTCGAACGGCCATCTCAGAGGCCGGCGGGCCGACGATACTCGATGAGGCGGAGCGGCTCTTGCGTCTCCAGCGCCGCCGGCCCGTTCTCAGGACCGGTCGCCTTCTGCGGCCCTTGCTTCCCTTCCCGCTCGAGCATCCCACGTTCCCGGGAGGAAAGTCTCGGGCCGGCCTTGATGCCGCGAATCGCCTTGATGGCCCCCCAGATGGTGACCGCCTCCCGGAGCAGCCATAAAATATCCGACAGCCTGTCGCCTGTCCTGCCCGGTCTCCCGGCGCCCCTGGCGTCGCCGTCCCAGCGGCACAACCCCCTGCCTCTCCCCGTGCGGCGTCCCATACCCCTCGGTCCTGTCCCATCAAAGTTCGGCATGACCCTCACCGCTGCATCGAATATTAATGAAACCCATTTTCAGTTATAGGCAAAATAAAAAAGCTCACTGCTTCCGGCAGCCCTCGCAAAGACCGTAGAACTGGATCAGGTGATTGGTGATCGCGAAGTTGTATTTTTTCGACAGCCCCTCCTCCGTTTTCTTCAGAAGGGCGACCTCGTCGTCGATGAAGTCCCGGTAGTTGACAATGCGGCCGCAGCCCGTGCAGACAAGGTGGTGATGGTGATCTTTCCCCCTGGGTCCCTCGGCGAGCTCGAAGCGCGCCCGCCCGTCGCCGAAATCGAATTTGTATACGAGCCCGATGTTGACAAGCATATCCAGGGTCCGATAGACTGACGTCAGACCGATGGCAGGGTACGTCTCGTGGACCCGCATGTAAATGTCCTCGGCGCTCAGATGCTGGTCCGTGTGGGAGAGAACGTCAAGCACCGCCTCACGGCCCATGGTCATCCTGAAGCCACAGTTCCTCACCCTTCCATGGCACCAGTGCCGCCCCCTGTTCGTGTCCTCCATCGCCGCCCATTTTGTTATTGAAAACCATTTTCACTTGCAATATAGTTTCTCTGCGCAAACGTGTCAAGTCTTTTTTCTCGTGAGCTGCACCCTCCCTTGTGAACAGCCTTGAGGGTCATGGCAATAAGCCCCGACCCCGCTCGGGGTTATCGATGGAAGAAACGGGCCCTGTCAAATCGTCCCCAACCCTCTTTTATCAAGGGGGGGGAGGCGGAAAGGGGGTGATCGCCACTCACAAGGAGCCCGGGATGGGCGGTTCGAGGCTGTTGGACGGCAACGTAACAGGCAACCCATGCACAGGGAGGAGAATCGATGGAATACAAAACCGTCATGCTGGACAGAAAGGACGGAATTGCCGTCTTGACGCTGAACCGTCCCGATGTCCTCAATTCCGTCAATATGGAGATGAGGTCGGAGATTCTAGGGATCCTGGAGAGTCTCGAAAAAGACCCCGGCGTCCGGGTCCTCATCGTGACGGGCGCCGGACGCGCATTCTGCGCGGGAGCCGACATCAACGAGTTCAAGGAGTCAGGCAAGGACCCGGCAATGCAGAAGTTCCTGAACAAGAAGCTCATCGCCATGGCCAGGGCTTACTATGAATTCGAAAAACCGGTCATCGGGGCCATCAACGGCGTGTCGGCAGGGGACGGGTCCCAGTGGGTCCTTGCCTTCGACCTCAATGTCGCCTCGGAAAAGGCCCGCTTCGGGTGGCCGGCGACGTATCTCGGCATCCTTTGACCCTACGGAATCATCCGGCTTCCGGCGGAAGTCGGTCGTTACCGTGCCAAGGAGGTGCTCATGACGAGAAAATTCGTCAGCGCCGAGGAAGCGGTCCGCTGGGGCTTTATCACCAGGGTTGTTCCCCATGACAAGTTGATGGAAGAAGCCTTCGCGCTGGCCGAAGAGATCAAGAAAATGCCGCCCCTGTCTCTCCGGGCGGTCAAGAAAGCGGTGAACCAGGGCATGCAGGGCTACGACTTCGCCGAATACATCATGGACAGCCTGCAGAAGAGCGAGGACGCAGCGGAGGGCACGAGCGCCTTCCTCGAGAAGAGAGAGCCTGCGTTCAAGGGCAGGTAGACGCCTCGGCCCCGAGCCTGTCGGGACGGACCGGAGGGAACGGCGCGCCGTCCCGACAGGAAAGACCAGCAAAAAGCCCCGGGTCAAGTGAGCCGGGGCTTTCTTCCTCATCGGATTCCGCGAGCAACCTGCTCACGAGACGGCCGAGCCTCAGGTGCCCTTTTCGGAAAGATCGCAGGTCAGGCCGATCGCCTCGAGCTTTTCCACATTCACCCCGAACGGTTTCGAGGATGCTTCGTCGCGGTCGGTCATGATGAGCTCGGCCGCAATGCCTGCCGCATCGGTGATGATCTCCCTGCAGTACAGGGCGTGATCGCGGCAAAGCCAGCTGTCGTGCCACTTGGATGTGAGATCGCGGCAGCACGTACAGCCGTACTTGGCCAGGAACTGGTTCGGGATCTGGTTGAAGAGGCGATACAGGCCGGGTTTTCCGTAGAGCTGCTGGGCCGACTTCTTTGCCGCCTGCTTCGGATCGGGGTCCTCGGGAAGCGTCGAACGGCCGTGGACACAGCCCACGGCAATGACGGCCCCCGTGATGGCCCCGCAGGTGTCGCCGTAGAGGCCCACGCCGCCGCCGAACCCGGTGGCCACCTTCTTGACCTCGGGGGGAAGCCCCGTGTCCACCAGGGTCAAGACCGCCTCGGTGACGCACTCCGTGCAGTTGTACCCGAGGGAGAAGTTCTTTCGCGCCCGTTGACGGATTGCCTCAATCTTTTCCTCTCTCGTCATGGTCCCGTCCCTCCCGGCATTTTGGCCAATCCTTAGATCAATTGCCATTCAAGATCAAGCATAATATTTTCGCGGCCGCGGACCCGGAGCCGGGAGGCCGCCGGACGGGGATCCCTCCGGGAGCGGAACCCTTCGCGTGGTTGATTTTTCTCCGGCGTTCATGTATGGACAGGTGGGGTCGATACAGGGTACCGCCTGCCTCATGTGTGCTCCGCCGCGGAAAGGGTCTCCGCCGGCGGGCCGGTCATCATCACATCAACCGCCACAAGGAGGGAGAACCATGTCGGATCTGAAAAACGTGAAGAAGCCCGAGGATCTCAGCCAGGAGGATCTGGCCCGCTTCGTCGTCGACGCCCTGCACCGGGTCATCGTCCACTACACCATGTGGTTCATGGAAACGGAACACCAGGTGGGCATGACCAAGGCCCTCGACATCCTCAGGGAGGTCCGCAAAAACAGCTACAATATCCAGATGGACCGCCTGGCCAAGACGATGGGATTCGAGATGAAGGACGGCGTGCCGAAGGTGCTGGCCGATACCCCGAAGGACAAGCTGATTCACATCCTGAACAACGTGGGGATCAACTGGCTCGCCAACGACGGCGTCTGGTTTACCTGCGTCGAGGCGGCCCGCGACATGTTCGACGCCAAGCGCTGCAACGACTCCACCTGGACGCGCTTCTCGCCCTTCGAGGCCTGGTCCATCAAGGAGTTCCTGGGGCTTCCCGAGCAGGCGGGTCTCGAGGGGCTGAAGGTGGCCCTGCAGTTCCGGATGTACGCCCGGATCAACGTCCAGACCATCCTGGACGACGGCCCCGACGCCATCATCTTCCAGATGAACGACTGCCGCGTCCAATCGGCCCGGAAGCGAAAGGGTCTCGACGACTACCCCTGCAAGTCGGCAGGCCTCGTGGAGTACCGCCATTTCGCGGAGACGATCGACTCGCGCATCAAGACGGAGTGCCTGGGTTGCCCGCCCGACAAGCATCCGGACGAGTGGTTCTGCGCCTGGAGGTTCAGCATCCCCGAGAAGAAGTAAGGCGCAGGGCCCGCATCGGGACCTCTCATGAAAAAGCCGCTGCTCATGGACCTGGAGGACAACGTCTTCCTCGAGGACGATGCGCTCGTCGTCATCGACCGGCGAAGACTCCCGCGCGAGATCGTCCGCCTGCGATGCCCCGACCACGAGGCCGTGGCACGGGCCATCGAGGAGATGGCCGTGCAGGGGGCGGGCGACATCGCCATCACGGCGGGCTTCGGCCTGTACCTCGCGGCGCGCCAGGCCGAGCGGAGCGGCGCCGCGAAACGGGACGACGCGCTCCGCGCGGCGGCGGCGAGGCTCATCGCAACCCGGCCCACGGGCTATCACCTGGCGGCCCTCGTCGACAAGCTCATGCGCCGCGTCGGCGAAGCCGGGGATGCCGTTCCCGCCTCCGGGGTCATCCTCTCGTCCCTGCGCCGGTCCCTGGAGGCCCAGCGCCGGATCTCCGAGGACACGGGCCGGCACGCCGAGACGCTGCTTGCCTCCGGCGACCGTGTCCTGACGCACTGCTTTGCCGGGCCGGCCCTGCTGTACATGCTGGCGTTCGCGCGGGAAAAGGGAAAGGAGCTCCGCGTGGTCTGCACGGAGACGCGGCCCTACCTCCAGGGGGCGCGGCTGACAGCCT
>Ga0209604_1002689_pt1 | contig 12798 bp, 8 predicted proteins | sample AD_UKC097_MetaG_FD_184405 | JGI IMG/M metagenome (GOLD analysis project Ga0209604, IMG submission 184405) | Active sludge microbial communities of municipal wastewater-treating anaerobic digesters from USA - AD_UKC097_MetaG (SPAdes) (version 2) | ecosystem: Engineered > Bioreactor > Anaerobic >... | reverse complement strand
CATCCCGGTCGTGTCGATCACGCGGTTCAGTGTCAGCATGACGTGTGTGGTCTCGCCAGGCAGAACCGTGGCGTTGGCCGACATCACCGTGTACTCGAATCCCTTCATCGCCATGACCGTGTAATCGCCGGGCAGGACGGAATAGTTTCTTTCACCGCCATCGACCGTCATGAATTCGCCGTTAACCGCGGCCGGAACGTCCAGACCGCTTTTGAGCACTATTCCCGCGGGCAGCAGGTTGCCTTCGCCGTCGTTGACCGTGACGTGAAGCCTTCCCGCCTTGTTGGTCTCTGCCTGGAACTGGTTCAAGTCGTTCTGCGCGACAGAAATCTGCAGCACTTTGTCCTCTGTGCCCGGCGCCGAGACTGTCAGATCGTGCAAACCGTCCGGAAGATGCATGACAACGTTCCCATCGTTGTCCGGCCGGGCGGTAGTGACCCAGCCGAGGTTGCCGGTCGAGCCGGACTTCCTTGCCGTCACGCGGACGTCCGACATGGACGTCAACGATTCGCCGATGGTGATCGTTCCCGTTACTGTCCGCAGATCTTTCCGTCCACGAAGTTCCCAGGCGCGTGCCGCCACGCTGTCGACATCGCCGGATCCGACGATGAGATAGGCGGTGACCGATACCGATTCGCCACCTTTAAGGGAAGGGGCGGCCAGTTCGGTCAGCAGCAGATCCTCTTCGGCCAGCATCACCTTCGGGAATGCGTCCGCGGGGGCCGTGAAGCCGATCGAAACGTCGCTGGCGGCGCCGGCCATCCACTCGAGATCGTTCCGTCCGACGACACAGGATTTGAGCTCGCCGCAATGGCCGTAGAACTTCTCGAAGCGCTTTCCGAGTTGAACAACCGTGCCGACCGACACCTGCTGCTCGAATTTTGCGTTGTTGGTCACGGTCAGGTTGACCGTGAGTTCGCGCGCGTCAGGTTCGAGCACGTAGTCCATCACGGCGTGAAGGTTGAACGGCGTGGTGGGTATAAGCATGTCAATGATCGACAGCCCGTGGTCAAAGCCGGTGACCCGAACCACCGCCCTGCCCGAGTAGGTTCCGTCATCGACGATCTCGATTGATTCGGGCTTCAAGGCGCGTCCGAACCCGATCATCGGGAACAGTTCCATGAACTTCTCGTGGCCTTCGTCGCCAGCTTCCCTGACCAGATCCGCGTCAACCACGTTGCCGCCGAACGGAGCGTAAAGCCCGATCTCCTGGGTCCTGACGATGAAACGCACGTTCTTGTTGGAGATAAGAATGTCTCCGATCGTGCTTGCGGCAACAGGCCCGCGCATCAAATCCTCAGCCGACTCGATGACCCTGGCTGAAGCGCCGCCCTCGTACGGCACCAGGTCTTCGGTGGCATCTGTGGCGCCATCGTCGCCCTGAACATCGTTGTTCGCGTCGAGCAGGACATCCTGCATGGTGTCCGGCGTGGTTTCGTCCTCGGCCACGACATCCTGAACCGTGTCAGGCACGTTTACGTCGACGCCGGTGTCCTCGACCTGAGGCGTGTCGCCGCATCCAATGCCCAGAAGCACCAGCGGGATCAACATTACGGACATGCGTTTCATTGTTTTCTCCATCTTGTTGCCGGCACGCGGGTGACCGGACGGCATCGAATATTAGCAGATGACGGAGGGTTCGGAGATATTTCGGAGAAACAAGGTTCGTAGATTTTCGGAGACACAAGTGATCAGAGTTGCTTCTTGCAGAAGTACCAGTCGACGCACTCGTAACCTTCATTGACACGCTTCTCCGCGCCATCGACCGTGGCAGGCGGAGGAACGATTACCTTGTCGCCCTCATGCCAGTTTTCCGGGGTCGCGACGCCGTATTTGTCGGTGGTCTGCAACGCCTTGACGATTCGCAGGAACTCGTCGATCTGGCGTCCGTTGCTGAGCGGGTAGTAGACCATCGCCCGCAGGATTCCCTTGTCGTCAATGATGAAGACCGCGCGAACCGCGGAGGTGCTGGACGCGCCAGGCTGGACCATTCCGTACTTCGAAGCAACGTCCATCGACAGATCCGCGATGACGGGGAACTTGACCTCGACGCCAAAGTTCTGCTTGATGTTCCTGACCCAGGCGATATGTGAATGGACGCTGTCGATCGACAGACCGATCAAATCGGTGTTCATCGCCAGGAACTTGTCGTGTGCCTTGGCGAACGCGATGAATTCCGTGGTGCAGACCGGCGTGAAATCCGCCGGGTGCGAGAAGAGGACAACCCACCTGCCCTTGTAGTCGGACAGTGTTTTCATGCCATGGGTGGTCGGGGCGGTGAAGTCGGGGGCCGGTTCGTTCAATCTTGGGAATCCGTAAGTCTTTTCTTCCATTTTGTATCTTCCTTTGCGCCAAGCGTGGACGCCAACGGGTAAACCAAATCAGGCGAGCCTGTTCAGGCGTCGGCCATCACAGGGCTGCGAACAACCTGTGTACGGGCGGACGGCAATGCAAGCTCAACAGGACTAAAAATATCCTGTTTGGCGGCAATTGTTAGTTGCTGGTTATTAACGTGTTATTTTTCTTAAGAAATGTCGGTCGGTGAGCTGGCGGTTGGAAATGGTTTGATAACCGTTTATCTCTTTCCGGCCTTGCGAAGCGCTATCGAGAAGGCTGTTTCGCCAGCCGGTTCGCGGTCGCGGTGTCCCGGGGCGGCCGTATACTTCTTTACCAGTTCCTTTTCCATTGCCGCGTCCGGATCCACTGTCGGAGCTGCCTTCTCGGGTGCGGTCTGGAGTGCCTTGATCGACAGGCCGATCCGGCGGGACGCCTGGTCGATCTTCAGAATCGAAGCCTCGACGGAATCACCGATCGACAGGACGTCTCCAGGGTGGCGAATGCGCTTGGCAATCGCGATCTCGCTGACGTGCACCAGTCCCTCGACTCCAGGCAGGATCTCGACGAAGGCGCCGAAATTCATCAACCGCGTCACGCGGCCATGAACGGTCATACCTTCCTTGAGAGAGGTGGCGGCGCCGATCCAGGGATCGTCTTCGGGGTTGCGAAGCGTCGCGGAGATCCTTGGGCGGCCATCCTTTTCCTCGACGCGGGTGATCTCGACCGTCAGTTCGCGGCCGATCTCCATTCCGGCGAGGATCTCGTCACGACCGTGCCAGCCCAGTTCGGAAACCGGAACCAGCGCGTGAATGCCGCCACCTACATCGACGAAGACGCCGAACTTCTCGACCTTCACGACAAGAGCCACGACCATTTTGCCGGGCTTGAGTTCAGCAAGGACGCGTTCACGCTCGACCGCCTGTTCCTCGCGGAGCAGCGCGGCCCGTGAGAGCACGGCCTCGTGCTCCCTGACTTCGATCACCTTGAACTGGAATACCCGACCGACGTAGTTTTCGGCAGGTCCCGCCTGACCGAGTTCGATCTGGCTGATCGGTATGAAGGCGCGGATGTTGCCGATCGTGGCCGTGAATCCACCCTTGTTGCTTCCGGTGACCTTCGCCTCGATCGGCAGGTTCGCCTCGCGGGCCATATTGACCGTGGACATGTCTGCTCCGCGTCCTCCGACCGAGCGTGACAGCACGGTGACCCCGCCGCCAAACCTGACGACGGTCGCTTCGACCGAATCGCCGATCTTCATTCCCGCAAGTTCCTCGGGCGTGAAGTCGGCGAGGCTCATCGATGCTTCGCTGCGCTGGCCGATGTCGACAAGCAGCGCGTCGTCACCCAGCGATACGATGGTTCCAGTGACCTTTTCGCCCACGTCGTAGTATTTGAATCCGTCGTGGAACGTCTCGTTCAGCATCGCCTCGAAGTCTTCGTTCAGGTCCAGGTTTTCTTCTTCCATTTTGAAATCTTCCGAATGTGCATCCCATTTCCTGCCGGAAAGCCGGCGCGCGCGATACTAAGCCAATTTGAGGTTGCCGGAAAGCCGCCCGGCTATAAAATACGGCAGGCCGTGCTTTTCCAGTTTCGGCCCGAACAACCCCAGGGAGAATAAACAATATGAGAAAGACACTGATCCTCGCGGCCGCGGCCGTGGCAATTTTCGCGTTAGGCTGTTCAAAGGCGTCGACCCAGGCGTCCGAAGCCCCGGAACCCGCGGTGGCCAAGACTGCGGCCCCGGCTCCTGCCCCTGCCCCTGCCCCTGCCCCGGCCCCCGACCCTGCCCCTGTCCCTGACCCTGCCCCTGTCCCTGACCCTGCCCCTGTCACTGGCAAGGTGAAGGTGGTCATTCAGACAAGCATGACCTCGGTGGGAGACGGAGTGATCGAGATGGAACTCGACGCCGACAAGGCCCCTAAGTCGGTTGGAAACTTCGTGAAGCTGGCCGAGAAGGGTTTCTATGACGGAATCCTGTTTCACCGTGTGGTGCCTGGATTCGTGATCCAGGGCGGCGATCCGTTGACCAAGGATCCGGCCATGCGTCCGCGCTGGGGCTCGGGTGGACCCGGATACAAGTTCGAGGACGAGCCGGTCAAGGGTGATTACGTCCGTGGCGCCCTGGCGATGGCGAACGCCGGCCCGAACACGAACGGCAGCCAGTTCTTCATCTGCGTGGCGGATCTGACCGGCAGGCTTCCGAAAAACTACAACTGGTTCGGCATGGTCACGAAGGGGATGGACGTGGTTGACGCCATCGTCGCCCTGCCGCGCGATCGCCGTGACTGCCCGACCACCGATGTCGTGATGAACAAGGTCACTGTCGTCAGGTAACCCCGACTTGGCACGCCGGCCAGGCTGAAGCACTGGCAAAGCAGATCCATGCGTCAGTTTGACCTGCACGGAACGTCCGGGCATGCGCCCCACAGTCCGACGCCCTGTCTGGCGGCTTGTCTGGCCGCCTCCCTGACTGGCGATGCGTCCGGATCCTCCTGAAGAATCCAGGCACAGGCGAGACCTCCCGAGGCCAGCAGCAGACTGGCGTCCCTGCCGTCGACGATGACGTGCGCCAACACTCTGCCGTAGTCATCGAAGCATTCGGTCGCGTATCGCAGCACGACCCTTCTGCCCTGCAGCAGGGACACCGCGCCGGCCGTGGATTGCGCGCCCCAGCACGCGTCAGCCTCGGGAGCGTCGATCGAGAGCAGTCGGACGCGTGTTCCGTTGGCAAGTTCGACGGTGTCGCCGTCAATCACATTCGACACGACTCCGGTGACCGGTCCGCACGCCGGCCAGCAGCCCGCCAGAAGCGCCGCACAGACTGCCGAAATCGCAGCACCGACGGCGGCGCGGGTCGGGAATCGACCGGTTCCGGATCCGCGACAGGACATTGGCTTATTCATTTTGAACGCCCGCACGAGACTTCCAGCGAACCTGGGGTCGCCGCCGGTTTCGACGCGCACCTGGTCGTCACGAACGACGCCGGGTCGTCGTCGGCCTTAGCTGCGTCGGTTCCGGTGGCGACGGATTTTTTCAAGGAAACGGAGGCGCCGTCAGGCACCTTGGGATGCCTTGCCGTCGCGACCGTGTTGCCCCTGCTGTCCAGGATGTGCAGCGTGGCCACGCCGCCGGTGGCGTTGTAAAGGGTTGAATCGCCATCCAGCGGCAAGTCGGATCCACCGATCACGACCACCGCCCCTGCCTGGACGGGATGACATTCATCATCCTTTACCTTGAATTCCCGTGACGATGCCTGGTCGTCCGGGCCGTTGAAATGTATGACGGTAAGCCCACCGAGGTCGAAACCAGCCAGGGCCAGAACCTCGATCCATTCGTTTGCCAGAGTGTCAGCACCATCCGGGTTCGCGAATACTTCCGTCACGACCAGGTCGTCAGCGACAGGTCGTCGAACGTCGCGCATCAGACCGGTGGCGTTGTCCAGACATGTGTCCCTGCTCGAGCATTCGTGATTCGGCTCGCCAGGGCTGCCGTACCACCCTTCATTTTCGGGCATCGCCACCGTTGAAGGGCACCACTCCAGAGGGGAGTCGGATGACGCGGTCGTTGCCGCCTGCAGCGAACGTCCCTCGTCGGGTGCCTCCGGTGACTCTCCCCACGCGACGTAATCCACCTCGACGGCACCGCACATCAACGAGAAGGACCCCTCAACATTTGAAAGGACAAGCGAAGACACCGAGATGCCGTTCGGTTTCCCTGCCGGCGGTGCCTCGGAAATGATCGCACGCGCGCCGGGTTCCAGTCCGGCGCTGGTCCAGCCGGTGACCGCGGATACCACCGGTCTGGCGGAGGATCCCGATACGGCGACCAGACCTTCCAGCGATATCCGGCGATCTGACACGTTCATAATCTCGACGTATTCAAGCCCCTCGTCCACGCCCGGCGGATCGATCATCAATTCAGTAATGACGATTTCGCCGCCGATGCAGTCGCAACGCGGGGGCTGAGTGCTTGAGTCCCGGACATCCGGACCACACCCTCCCGCAGTGAAGACGGTGGTTATGGCGACAGCGAGCGCTGCCAGGATCAACACCAGCGATTCGAGTTCCCTGCTTGCCATGAGACCCTCCTTTGAAGCCGGTTAACCGTGGGCACCGGCGCTCTTCGGTTTTCATCGTCTGTCAGTGCCACCACCAGCTCCGATCGACAGGGAGAGGGTCGCGGCGAATTCGTTCGGGCCGGTCGCGGTGTCAACATCCTGGATGCGCGACGGCCGATCGTCGACATGACGCGTGTATCGGAACGAGGCGTCGATCAGTATCAAAGTTTTTCCGGCGGCCAGGCGTTGAAGCAACGCAATCCCGGCGTCCAGTCTCGTGTCGCCGCGACATGCCGCCGGGATCGGGCCGTCGATCCGTGTCGACGCGCAGCCCTGGCCGGGAGATGGAGATGTGTCGGCGACCATGGATTCGTCCGACCATCTGAACCAGCCCGACAGCTTCGGACCGGGCCACAGATCCGTGTCGACGCGCAGCGTTGCGGTCATGTCGATGTCGAACCTGTCCTGAAGAGTGGCGGAATCCAGTATGCCCTGGCTGATCCGGGCCGTGACCGCGGTTCGCGGGATCCTTTTGGTTCTGACCGAGAACGCCCAGTCCATGCGGCAGCCTCCAGACAGGTTGCCTGTGGAAGCGGAGTGGTACGGCTCGAAGGAGAACGCGCGTCCACTTCTTGTGACGTCTCGGTCCTGATATCGGAATTCAAATCGCAGCGTCTCATGACTGGACGCGAAGACCTCCAGGCCAGTCGCGGTTTCGATGTCCAGGTGCGGAGTCGAGTCTGGCGTATCGTCCTGTTCATGCCAGGCGGCGTCCAGCCTCAGACGGTTGCGCGTGAATCCAGATGATCTCCATGTCAGATCGAATCGTCCGCCAGTCTCATCCCGCGCGCGATTCCCACGATATCGTGACGCGTCCGCGGTGGAACCGGTCCAGGGATTGTCCCAAGTTGCCGGATACCACCTGAACGAAGGTTCGATATCGAGGCCGGGCAGCGGCGAGTATGAAGCCTCTGCGACCGCCGCCACGGCGCCGACGTCGTTGACGGCAAGCTCCGCCATGAAGATCCCGTCGTTCGGCAGGACGGCGCTTCCGGCAACACCCGCGGCACCGAAGATTTTTCGGTCCTCGGGCATCCTGGACGATGTGGATGGACCGATCCCGGGTGCGTCCGGCCTGTATCTCAACCCGGTCGCCCACCCGATGGCCTGGACGCGCCATACGTCGTTGCCGAAGCCGATGCTGGCGCCAGCCGTTCCCTCGCGCAGGACGTTTGTCAACGTTACACCCGATGTCGATTCGCCGGCGGCGGCCTCGTCATCGAAGAGCATGTATGGCGCCATGTCTGCGTCACCGCAGTCGATATCCATATTTGCGCATCTATCCCAGACGACGTCGCGTCGGGACGGATCGGCAAACCTGTACGAAGCGAACACCGTGCCGTTCACGGTATGGCCAGAACTGCCGACGGGTGCCTTGAACTGGACCGCGACACCCGAGAAGCGGTTACGCACGCCGAAAGAGCCGGTGTCGGCTGAGTGGGTGAACGAATTCGAGACGCGGGCACCATCGGGACGTCGAAGACCTGTAATATCCATGGTCAGACCCGAAGCGAAGCCGACCTGGAAAGTCCCAGCAATCACGCTGATTCCGGGATTGTGCCACGCCAGGTAGAAACCTCCGGGATCGACGTTGATGGCCGGTCCTTTTCCGATGAGCGTTTTGACACCTCCGGCCTCGCCGAAGCGGACGGATGTCAGTCCCGGCAGAATCAGAAGTGTCGCTCCTGCCTCCCAGGAGTCGAGCCAGGCAGCCTCGAACATGAGCGCGTTGTCGGGCAATCGATTGACCGGCGCCACTCTGTCCAGGCGATCCGAATGCCATGTAGACGCCATGCGAGCCTCGACCCTCCAGTCAGACGGGGGCTTTTTGTCCACCCGTGCGTAACGTGTCAGTGCCTCGGCAGCTGCCGGCGACAGGCCCGGTGTTTTCGCTACTTCAAGGATGGAGCCGAATCGGCCGGCCACAGAGCGCCGCGCGACGATCAGTCTTGCATCGGACAGGGAGACTCCCGGGAGCTCGACGAGCTCGCCGATGCCGGCGGTGTTGAGGTCAAGTCCGATGCTCTCGGCGGTCTCGATGGCGTCGCGCGTCTGTTCGTCAAGCCCGAGTCCCGATGGATCGGCACCCTCGGGCCACGAGGTCTGCGCCACGACTCGCGAGCTGGAAAACAGCGTCGCCAGTAACGTTGCGGCCAGCGCGTGACGAAACCCAGACATCCCGGGAGTCCGAATGGAAGCCTCGCGAATGTTTCGGAAATCACGAGGATTGTGTTCAAACTATTTGTCTGTCGGGCGTTGCCGCCGCAGTTGACTGGGGGGGCTCATTTGTCGCATGATTCACCGGTTTGGCTGTTCCCATTTCTGGGGCCTCGCGAATTTGACTGAAATTGCCAGGTGGTATCGATGAAGCGGCTGTTGGGTGTTCCTGGTTCGGTGGGGGTGGCGCTGGTTGTGCTTCTGTCGTGCGTCACGTTCGCGGGCTGCGAATTCGAGGATGTCGCTGGCGAAGTCGGAGGTGTCTCTTCCCCGATCATCAATGGCGAGGTTCAGACAGGTTGGCCGGCGGTCGGTTCCCTGGTCATGTCCTATCCCGGATACGGGTTCACAGGTTCGTTCTGTTCCGGAACCCTGATCGACAAGAGATGGGTGCTTACCGCGGCGCACTGCGTGACGCCTTCCAGAGATTTCCCGATCGCGCCTGGCATCGTGTCCTTCATGTTCACCAACGACGCCAGACCCGCATCCGACGGTTCACGCCCCGAGGGAACTCTGGTACAGGTCGACTATTTCGTGCCACACGCGAGCTACGACGGCCAGAACAACGACTGGGATATCGCGTTGGCGCATCTGTCCCGAGACGTCACCGAAGTCACGCCGTTGCCGATCAATACATCTTCGATGGGAACTCTTGATGGAAAGCAGGCGTTCTTCGTCGGCTTCGGGGTCGATAACGGCGCCACCGAGACTGGCGGCGGCCTGAAACGTTCAGCCTACATTCCGATCTCGAACGTCAGCACCAGAACTTTTGGTACCGACGCCTACAACACCGCGGTCTGCTTCGGCGACTCGGGGGGGCCGGCTCTTTACCAGTTCAGCGGCGTGTGGAAGGTGATCGGCGTCAATTCGGCCGTAATGGGATGGGGACAGGATCCGTGCGTCGGTGTGGGAATTCATGTCCGCGCTGACGCGCACAAGACCTGGATCTCCGATCGGATGGCTGACACCCCACCGAACTGCAACACCACATCCAGCGCATGTCTGTGTGGCGCGGCATGTCAGGCGACCGGTGAATGCGATGCCAGCGCATGCTGGACGAAAGACTGCGGTGAAATGGTTGACTGCGTCTTTGAATGCGCTTCCGCGTCCAATTACGACAAATGCGCGAACGCCTGCTTCAACTCAGGCGACGACAGTGCTCGTCAGTCTTTTGACGCCATCATGGGGTGTTATGCCTCCAGTTGTTACTCCTCCCAGACTGCCTGGGAAACCTGTATGAGCGGTTCGTGCAATTCCCGGTATAACGAGTGCTACCTGGCGGGCCGTGACAAGCTGGATTGCCGGGGGGTCTTCGAGTGCTATTCCGGCTGCTTCTACTCCATGTGCGAGAATGGCTGCGAGTATCTGGCCCTGCCCGGAAACGAGGCGGAATGGGCGGCGATGAAATCGTGTTACCTGGCCCAATGCGACGGTAAGACCGGTTCGGAACTGACGATCTGCCTGTCCGAGAAGTGCCCTTCGCAGACAACGGGCTGCTTTAAGCCCGCCGAGTGCAATCCGGTCGGTGGTGACTGCCCCGACGGATTCAAGTGCCGTCAGTTCATGACGCATACGACCGACTGTGTCGAAAGCCAGGGAAAGGGCCTGGGGGAGACCTGCAAGGTCGAGGTGGGCAAGGCTGATCCCTGCGGCGACGGCCTGGTATGCGTTTCCGGTGAAGGAGGGCGCCTCTGCCGTCAGGTGTGTCTGAAGTCCGAGGGCTGTGATGGCGATCTGATCTGCCAGGGACAGCCGTTCCCGAACCTGGCCGAATATGGGTGGTGCGGCTGTCAGGACATGGACGAGGACGCCGTTTGTGCCGAGAACGACTGTGACGATTCCCGGGACAACGTGTTTCCGGGTGCCCGCGAGTTCTGCGAGGGGATTGACAACGACTGCGACGGCGAGACCGACGAGGGCTGCACGACCACATGTCCGGACGCGGATTCGGACAACTCGTGCGACGAGGATGATTGCGACGATGAGCGCAATAACGTGTACCCCGGCGCCATCGAGGATTGCGACGATCGACTGGACAACGACTGCGACGGCGATACCGACGAGGGTTGCGAGGGATGCATCGATCTGGACAAGGACGGGTATTGTTCAGATCGCGACTGCAACGATCGCGACTACCGAATCAGTCCGGCTGCCGTCGAGAAGTGCGACGACGGCATCGACAATGATTGTGACGGTCAGAAGGACGAAGGCTGCGGCAGCGTCACGGAAGACGTGATTGAAGTGGACGCCTCGGCCACGGGGGATACCGGTGAGGTCGATGGCGATGATGGCGATGGCTGCTCTGCCGGCAGGACGCCCGGCGGATCCGGCGCCTTCTTCATGATTCTCGCCCTGGCGGCAGCGGTCTTCGCTTTGCGCCGCCGACTGGCCTGATTCCCGTAACATTGTTTCAGCGCATCCGGAGGAACAGTTGGCTAAGTCCTCTTTCTACGCTTACTACCTCGTTGAGGAGCAGACGCGCGGCATCGTCGGATCATGGGATGAGTGTGCCGCGGCCACCGCCGGTCGGAATGCTCGATACCGTGGGTTCCCAAGCCGCGAGGAGGCGGTCCGCTGGCTTGACGGCGGCGCCATGTACGAGGACCGTAAGGCGAAGAAGGCGGGGCTGCGACAGGAGCTTCCGCAGGACGCGATCTTTTTCGATTCCGGAACCGGCCGAGGCGCCGGTACCGAGGTGAACGTCACCGATCGCGAAGGTACTCCGATGGCATTCATGGCCGCACCGGCGGACGTGATCACCGAGTTCGGGACCGTCAGACTGACACCAGGTCGGACGAACAACTACGGCGAGTTGATGGGGTGCTACCTGGCGATGAAGATTGCCATCAAGCAGGGCATTAAGATCGTCTGCGGCGACAGCAAGCTAGTCCTGGATTACTGGTCCAGGGGGCGCGTGAGTGCGGACGCGGTGGCTCAGGACGCCGATCTGGCGCTGCTGGCAAGGCGCACTGCCGAGCTCCGGCGCAAGTACGAGGCTGCCGGGGGGGTGTTGATGCACGTTCCGGGAGGGGTCAACCCGGCCGATCTTGGATTTCATCGGGACTGATTTCTTTACTAATCGCTGTTCATGTAATATCCAGCATCATTGGAAACAACAGGGTTCTTACACATGAAAAACTGGGTAATCGCAGGTTCCTTCTGTTTTGTCGCAACGCTCGTGGCATGCGGTTCCACGCCGGTTCGCGAGGATGTGCTGTACGACGTGGCGGACATCATTGGGGAAACGAATCAACCCGACATCGCCGGAACTGATGTCTTGATCGATACATTACGGGATTCTGGCGATGACGCGATCCAGGGTGATGCCTTTGACGCATCTTCCGACACCCGTGAAGTGTACACGCAGGAATTGCCTCCGGAAGTCTGCCGCACCGGAACTGCCTGGAGTCCCGAAAAGGCCGAGCCCATCTTCGAGGACGTGACTGCGACCAGCGGGCTGTCCGTTCTGGGTGTTACCGGGATTCGGGCCGGGACCGTGGATTTCGACGGCGACGGTCTGGCGGATCTGGTTATTCGAAACGCGGAGCAGGTTCGGGATTCGTTCGATGCTGGCGGGGTCAGGCGAACCTGGCTCCTCAGGAACAAGGGTGGTTTTGTCTTCGAGGACGTCACCGAATCCAGCGGGTTCACAGCTACCAGGGACGAGGGCGGGGTCCAGGGACGGGTCAGTCACGTGGTCGTATGGGGCGATGTGGACAACGATGGCGATCTGGACGCCTTTTCCGGGCGCAGCATGACCTCGAAACCGAACGCCGAGACAGACAATCTTAACGATCGCGCCGAACTGCTCCTGAATGACGGGGACGGCACCTTCTCACTGGCGCCGAAGACCGACTTCTGGTGGGCCACATACGATCCCGCCAAGGCCGACGAAAAGCAGATCTATGACCCGGCCCTGGGTGCCTCCTTCCTGGATTACGACCGCGACGGCAATCTGGACATCTTTGTCGGGTATTCGACGTACATGAGCGGAATTTTCGTGCAGGACGGGCTCTTCCGGGGCGATGGCGCCGGCGGTTTCTTGAACGTGACTGCATCGGCAGGGCTCAGTCTGAAGCCGGTCATCGTTTCTCCATACAGCGACATTAACTACATCAACGGCACCG
>Ga0209604_1002686_pt1 | contig 12806 bp, 14 predicted proteins | sample AD_UKC097_MetaG_FD_184405 | JGI IMG/M metagenome (GOLD analysis project Ga0209604, IMG submission 184405) | Active sludge microbial communities of municipal wastewater-treating anaerobic digesters from USA - AD_UKC097_MetaG (SPAdes) (version 2) | ecosystem: Engineered > Bioreactor > Anaerobic >... | reverse complement strand
CTGGCGCAGCTGGCGGCGGGGCGCGACCCGCGGGTTTCACAGCCTGGACAGCCGAACACGCAAGACCCATCAGCGCCGGATGCTACAAAAAAATGATTGAAAGGCGCCTGGCTTGACCGCTCCGGCCTTCGCTGTCATTCCCACGCGGGCGGGAATCCACGCATCCGCCGGCCGCGAGGCGATGCACCGCCCATCGATTCCCGCCTGCGCGGCAATGACGGAACGGGGCGGCCGCTCAGCGCACCGGGTTGCAGTCCTTGCGCAGGATGTTGTCCACCGCCATCTTCTCGCCGTTGACCACCTGCGTCTCGGCGCGCGTCAGCATGCCGCCGCGGGCGTCGCGCTTGCGCGCCGGCGGCAGGTTCTCGATGATCCATTTCAGCCGCCCGCCCTCGAACACGGTCATGTCGGCGTTGCTGTCAGCGCCGTAGCCCAGCGTGGTGATGCGGCCGTCGGCCCGCACCTGCGCGCGGGCGGTGGCTTCGCCGTAGTGGTAGCGCACGCTCACGCGCTGGCCGTCCTGGCAGCGGTAGTGGATCCACGGTGCGCGGCGCAGTTCGGGCGTCGCCGCGACCGCCGGCGCTGCCGGTGCGTCACTGGCGTGGGCGATGGAGAGGTGCAGCGTGTAGGGCGCGCTGCCGCCATCGCGCGTCTTCATCACGCGAATCTCGTAGCGGCCGCTGTACGGCAGCGTCTGATGATCGGTCGACAGCGGATCGTTGACGGGGTTGACGGCGACGCCGTTCTTGCCGATGGCGTACAGCACCGTCTGCAGGTCGGGGCTTGGGCTGGACAACGTGGCGTTCAGCACCTGGCCCTTGCGGGCGCTGAAGCGGTAGCTGTGCGCCTGCAGCCCGCGCAGCGTGCCGCGGTAGCTGGCGTCGGTCGCGCCGGCCTTGAATTGCACCTGCGTCGTGCGGCTGGGCGCGCCATCACGCTGCGCCCAGGCGGGCGTCGCGCAAAGGCCAACCAGCGCCAGCGCGGCGGCCAGACCCAGGCGGTGGACACGATGGATTGCGGTGACAGAAGTCATGGGAAAGTGCTCATGCAGTGGTTCGCGGCCCGCATCATGCCGCCAAATCGTGATGCCGTGGTGTACGGCGCATCGATTTCCGGCGTCGGATGGTTGCTCTCGATGAACCCTTTCAACGCCACGGCCGGGGGGCGCGATGGTTGACCCGCGGCGCCGCTCCTTCCTGCGCGGGCGCATGGCCGACGCGGCGGCGCCGCAGGCGCCGGTGGTGCAACGCCCGCCCTGGGCGGTGGCCGAGGCGCGCTTTACCGAACAGTGTGTGCGCTGCCACGCCTGCGTCGAAGACTGCCCGCGCCACGTGCTCAAGGTGGGCGATGGCGGCTTTCCGGAAGTGGATTTTTCGGCGCAAGGCTGCGACTTCTGCGGCGCCTGCGAAGCCGCGTGCGAGCCACAGGCGCTGAACCGCGCCGCCGCCGAGGCAGCGCAGGCCGGCGCATCGCACGCCGCCTGGCCCGGCTGGCAGGTGCGCATCGCACCGCATTGCCTGGCGCTGCAAAAGGTCGAATGCCGCATCTGCGCCGACGCCTGCGCCCCGCGCGCCATCCGCTTCAGGCCCGCACCGGGCGGCATCAGCCAGATGCAGCTGGACCTGGCCGCCTGCACCGCCTGCGGCGAATGCGTGGGGGTGTGCCCCGTGGGGGCGATCTTCGTCATCCATCAGGGCGCATGACACTAGAAGCTCTACCACCCTTACGGGCGGCGCTGATTCGTTCGGAGCCAGCTTGGCGAGGTCAATTGCTCTCTGCTGATTCCTTAGCCAAACGTGCAGAGAAACTGGGTGTTGGCTCGTTTCGAGCAGAAGACATTCTCGGTTTGTGGAAGATCGGTTTACTCAGGGCGGATGTTGTCTGGAGCAAGACTGCGCTGGATTCGGAAGGGCTTTTGCGCCTTGGGATCGTCGACAGCGACGATTCGCTTGCGTACTTGGACACGCGGCAATTGGAGCATCGCTCGCAAGGCTACGGAAGTTCACTCGAGTGCACCGCGACAGGCGGCATGGTGCCCGCGTTCCATCTCTATCGGCTTTACGTACTCCATCATGTCAAGAGAACCCTCGAAATCAAGACTTCCTGTACGCAGTACTTGGTATATGAGCCTGGAGTGATGACCGTTACGGAACGGCTACTGGTCTCAAAGAGGTCATGGACGTCCTCGGAGTCATTCCGTGATCGATTCCACTATTGGAATCAGGTCAGTGAGATCGCCGCCGTTGCAGATGCGTTCGCGCACGATGTAGTGCACGGAGATGAAAGCCCTCTCGGAGTCATCAGTCTCGAAAAGCGCTCCTGTGAAAATGAGTTGATCTCCCTGTTCAGAGCATTGGGTAGTATGCGCGCGGCGAACCCATCTTGAATCTGCTGCAGTAGGCTGTAACGATGCTGTCCAGTAAGGAGATGCTGGACACGATGGCAACGGAGATAGTCAGAAGGCGCAGGCACTACAGCGCCGAGTTGAAAGAGCAGATCCTGCTCGAATGCGCACAGCCGGGCGCATCGGTGGCCAAGGTTGCGATGGCCCACGGCGTCAACGCCAACATCGTGCACGGTTGGCGCAAACTTGCGCGCGAGGCAAATGCGCTGGTGCTGCCCGCACCTTCCTTCGTGCCGGTAACCGTGGCCGCAGAGAGTTATCCGCCCGCACCCGAGCGGCAGATCGACCTGGAGCTGCGCCGTGGCCCGTTGACGCTCAAGCTGAACTGGCCTATGACTGACACGGCTGGCCTTGCCGCCTGGCTGCGCGAGCTGCTGCGGTGATCCGCATCGACGCCCTCTGGCTGTCCGTCGAGCCCTTGGACATGCGCGCCGGCACCGACACTGCACTGGCCCGCGTGGTTCAGGTCTTCGGCGCCGCCCGCCCGCACCACGCCTATCTGTTTGCCAACAAGCGCGCCAACCGCATGAAGGTACTCGTGCACGATGGGATCGGCGTTTGGCTGGCGGCACGCCGGCTAAACAGCGGCAAGTTCATCTGGCCGCGCAACATGACCGGCACGCTCACCCTGAGTCGCGAGCAACTGGATGCGCTGGCTTTGGGCCTGCCCTGGCAGCGTATCGGCGAAGCTGGCGTGATCACCGTGCTGTAGATCAATTGCGGCATCTCCCGATGGTGTGCCTGCCATAGCAAAGGCATCATGGCTGCCTGTGATCGATCTGCCAGACCTCGAAACGCTCGACGCCGAGCAACTGCGCCATGCCGTGCGGCAACTGGCGCAGCAAGTGCAGTTCAAGCAGGCGCTGATCGACAAGCTCACGCACGAGAACGCGCTCTTGAAGCGCCTGAAGTTCGCAGCCCAGTCGGAGCGCTACACACCCGAGCAACGCAGCTTGCTCGAAGATGAGATCGAAGCCGACCTGGCCGCCGTGGCGCTGGAGATCGAACAACTCGCGCCCAGGCAGGATTCACAGGAGCGCAAACAGCCGAAACGCCTGCCTCTGCCAGCCAACCTGCCGCGGCGCGAGATTCGCCACGAACCCAACTCCACCACCTGCCGCTGTGGCTGCCGGATGTTGCGCATCGGCGAGGACGTGGCCGAGAAGCTGGACTACGAACCCGGTGTCTTCAGTGTGGAGCGACACATCCGCGGCAAATGGGCCTGTGCCCAGTGCGAGACCATCACCCAGGCACCTGTTGCTCCGCACATCATCGACAAGGGCATACCCACCGTCAGCCTGCTGGCGCAGGTGCTGGTGGCCAAGTACGCCGATCACCTGCCTCTGTACCGCCAGGAGGCGGTCTTCGCCCGGGCCGGCCTGGCCATCCCGCGCTCGACGCTCGCGCAGTGGGTGGGCACCTGCGGAGTTCGGCTGCAGCCACTGGTCGATGCCCTGCGAGCAGAGCTCCTCACTCACCGGGTGCTGCACGCTGATGAAACCCCGGTGGCCATGCTCAAGCCTGGCAACGGCAAGACACATCGGGCGTACCTGTGGGCTTACGCACCGGGAGCGTTTGAGAACATGAAAGCAGTGGTCTACGACTTCTGCGAGTCCAGATCGGGTGAGCATGCGCGCCAGTTCCTGGGTGAGTGGACAGGCAGCTTGGTCTGCGATGACTTCAGCGGCTACAAAGCCTTGATGACCGCCGGCGTGACCGAGGTCGGCTGCCTGGCACACGCGCGGCGCAAGTTCTTTGATCTGCATGCCACGGGCAAAAGCCAGATTGCCGAAACAGCGTTGGAACTGCTTGGCAAGGTTTATGACATCGAGCGCGAGGTCAAGGATGCCACTGCCGATGAGCGCAAGGCAGTCCGACAGCAAAGAACTCGGCCCATCATGGATGCGTTGCACCAGTGGATGACCCTGCAGCGGCAGCAGGTGCCGGACAGTTCGGCCACGGCGAAGGCGCTGGATTACAGCTTGCGCAGGTGGCAGGCGCTGACGCGCTTCGTCGATGACGGACAGCTTCCGGTGGACAACAACTGGATCGAGAACCAGATCCGGCCGATCGCCATTGGGCGCAACAACTGGCTGTTCGCTGGGAGTCTGCGTGCTGGGCAACGTGCGGCCGCCATCATGAGCTTGGTGCAGTCGGCACGCATGAACGGGCACGATCCCTATCAGTACCTCAAGGACGTGCTCGCGCGACTGCCAACGCACAAGGCCAGTCGCATCGGCGAACTGCTGCCCCACCGCTGGCAGCCAGGCCAGAGCGCCTGATCGAAGCCAACAACGCCGCTCGGCGTCAAGATGGGTTCGCCGCGTGCTTACCGATCATGTGGAAGTACGCCGATCCAAGTCGCCGCATTACATCCGGTTCTTCTGTTTCAGTGGACTAGAGCGTGTGGTGACGATGCCCAACTGCTCGATGACATCCGTCGTCAAATTGCTGAGCTTCCCAGCTACGGCTATCGGCGCGCCTGTGCGCTACTCAACCGCGAACGCGCAGCCCAGGGCGGGCCACGCGTGAACGCCAAGCGCGTGTATCGGGTGATGGCCGCACACGCTTTGCTGCTGCCCAGGTCGCCGCGCCGTCGCGAGTCGAGTCGTCCGCACAACGGCAAGGTTGCGGTAGCGGCCAGTGACGTGCGCTGGTGCTCCGATGGGTTCGAGATCAAGTGCGATTCGGGCCAGACAGTGACGGCCACCTTCGCCAAGGACTGCTGTGATCGCGAGATCATGGCCTGGCGTGCGTGGGAGGGCAACGGTTTGCCGGGCGAGCCAGTGCGCGAGATGCTGATTGAGGCGGTGGAAAAGCGCTTCGGTGCCGTGGAGGCCGTATCGCCAGAGCACGCGCTGGAATTCCTCACTGATAACGGTGGGGCGTACATCGCCGAGCACACGCGGCGTATTGCCAAGTCGCTGGGCCTGAGGCCAATCAACACGCCGGTATGCAGCCCGCAAAGTAACGGCATGGCCGAGAGCTTCGTCAATACCTTCCGGCGTGACTATGTCAGCCGCATGGACCTGACCGACGCGCCGACGGTGCTGGCGCAGTTGCCAGATGCGTTTGAGCACTTCAATGAAGTGCATCCGCACTCGAGCTTGAAGATGAAATCACCCAGGGAGTTCAGACGCCAGCAGGCGCTACATTGCGAATAGGACGTGTCCGGGAATACAGGGGCAAGATCATCGCTTCGTCGTTTGGTCCCGTCGTGGAGTTCACTCCAACTTAGACCTGCGTAGGTCAGATAAGGCGTCAGTTACGTTGCTAGCGGCATTTATGACCGCATCGCGCAAGCTGTCTTGTTCATGACCTAGCTCCCAACGCTCCGTCGGCAATGCAAGCGTCAAGCTTCCCACTACGCGACGGTCAGGCGCAAAAACTGGCGCTGCGACACCTACTAAGTTGGACACTACTTCAGCCCTTGTTACGCATACCCTTTCCTTGCGAATTCGATGCATGTTTGCATTGAACTCGGCCCAATCATCGCCCAACCCTGCCTTCTTGATCTCACCTTGATGGTTCAGCATCAGGCTTCGACGCTGGTAAGGGGACACATTTGCGAGGATCACCTTGGCCATAGCGCCCAAGAACATCGACATGGGCCGACCGCGTTCGTAGTCGTGCCTATTTTCAGTTGTGCACCATATCGCATCGGCAAGCAGAACCTGGTTGCCGTAGTAACTGCAAAGCATCACGTTGGCTCCCAATCTAGCATTCAGGCTCTCCATGACCGGTCGGGCGGTGGTTAAGAGCGGGTCGTTCCTACGGATCAGCCGCTCGAGCTCAATCACCTTGGGGCCGAGTACTAGCTCGCCGCTTCCAACAGCAGCCAGCACCCCCGCATCGGAGAGTGCCTTCAGATAGCGGTACGCAGTCGCGCGAGAGCACTTCAGAAGACCAGCCACTTCCTCTGGGTTGATCTCGACCTTGGCGTCACTGAAAAGGCCCAAGATTGCCAACATTCTGTCTTGACTACTACGCATGCCGCAATGCTAGCGTCATTTGAGATACTGTCGTTTACCCTTATATGAGATGACATCTCATTCGCGTATTATGAGATTTTTCTCGTCACACTACGTGACGTGGTTGTTCGAAGACGATAAAACGCGGAGACACAGATGAATCGTAGGCACTACACACTTGCATCGCTGTTGTCACTTATGGCGATTGCGTCCGCTCCTTCGGCAAAGGCACAGGCTCCCTTTCCTACGAAGCCCGTCACGATCGTTGTGCCCTACGGTGCTGGCGGCGGGGTCGATTTCTTTGCAAGAACAATAGCGCCAAAGATGAGCGAGCGGTTAGGCCAGCCGGTAGTCGTAGAAAACAAGCCCGGCGCCGGAACCGCAATTGCTGCCACGGATGTTGCTAGGGCGTCGCCGGACGGCCATCGCGTGTTGATCGGCGACATTTCGACATTCGCTACCAACTCGACGCTTTACAAGAAGCTCTCTTACGATCCGATAAAGGACTTCACGCCCATCACGATGACGGGACGCATGGCCTATTTGCTGATCGTCAACCCCAACGTCCATCCTTACAAGAACGTTGAGGACTTGGTCGCGGCGGTCCGGAAGGCGCCTTCTGGAAGCGTCAGCTACGCGAGCGCCGGTATGGGCGGACCCGCGCATCTCACGGGCGAAATGTTCCAACGGGCTGCGGGAATTCGGCTGAATCATGTGCCCTACAAGGGGTCGGGCCCAGCGATTCCCGATCTACTCAGTGGTCAGGTCGGCATGATGTTCATGGACTACGCCCCTTCGCGCCCACATCTCGCAAGTGGAAAGCTTCGCGCACTTGGTACTGGTGCTTCAAAGCCCCAGCCTGAGCTCCCCAATACGGCGCCTATAGGCGCCACATATCCAGGGTTCGAATCTTGGTTCTGGATGGGCATGGTAGCTCCGAAGGGCACTCCCCCATCGGCCATCGACAAGCTCCGGGAAGCCTATGCGGCAGCTGTGAACGATCCCGCAAATAGACAAAAACTTGTTGACTCTGGTATCGAGCCAATGCTGACTAGCACATCCGAGATGGATAACTATGTGCGAAGCGAGTCTGCGCGCATGGGCGCCATCATCAAAGAAGCAAAGATTGAGATGGACTAATGGAATGGGGAGTCACGACATGCTCATGAGCGGCAAGGTGGCGATTGTTACGGGTGCGGGAAACGAAGACGGCATCGGCTTTGCTACCGCGCGCCTCCTCGCTGAACATGGTGGGCGAATTGCTCTGGTGGACATCGACGGTGATGGTGTTCGAGACTTGGCCAAGAAACTGGGCAAGAATGCAATGGCACTGCAAGCCGATATCACGGACTTCGACGCGTGCCAAGGGTTGGTCGGTGAGATATCTAGTGCATGGGGAAAACCGGGTGTTTTGGTGCACTGCGCTGGCGTCGTACAGGCACGCAAGATTTTGGAAGTCTCCGAAGCCGACTACAACCTCATGATGGGTGTGAACGTGAGAGGGACCTTGCACATGTCGCAAGCGGTAATCCCCCAGATGACAGCGGGGGACTCGATCATCTGCATCGCCTCAGTGTCCGGCCAGCGGGGAGCGGGGTTGATGGGAGGTCCTCACTACGCAGCTTCGAAGGGCGCGGTGTTAGCTCTCATGAAGTCGATGGCTCGAGAACTCGGTCCGACAGGCATCCGAGTCAACGCGGTGAATCCAGGCGTCATATCGACTGCAATGAACGCGAACGCTTTCGATGAAGCGACCCGGACATCGATCACGAACGCTATCCCTATGAGGCGCTTCGGAAAGCCCGCCGATGTGGCAGGCGCGTGCCTGTTCCTAAGTTCAGACCTTTCAAGCTACATGACGGGTGGTTGCATAGACATCAACGGTGGAATGCATATCTTCTAACAGTAACCTCTATTCGTATATACAACCATGGCAGCTCATACCCCCGACTACGATCCCATGCGCTTGCTCGGCCCACTGGATTCACGCTATGTCACCGTCGAAAGGTTGCCTTGGAAGCCCACACCGACCCCGGGTATTGACATGAAAGTCTTGCTTGTGGACGACGCGACTGGGCTAATGACGGCCTTGTTTCGGTGGGCGCCTGGAACGGTTCTTCCTCGGCACGAACACGTAGAGATCGAGCAAACCTATGTGCTTGAGGGGAGCATTGTGGATGATGAGGGTGAGGCATCTCAGGGTAACTATGTATGGCGACCGAAAGGCAACCGTCATCTCGCGCGATCGCCAAATGGCGCTTTGGTTCTCTCGATGTTTCTGCGGCCCAACAAGTTTCTCGAAGGCGATTTAGCCGGAGTTGAGTTGAAGTAGAAAGCCGGGGAAGATGACTAGTTTTCAGCTTTTGGATGGGCGACTCGCGTTGGTGACTGGCGCTGGTCAAGGCAATGGCCGCGAGATAGCGGTCGGATTGGCCCGTGCCGGAGCAAGAGTTGTTTCTACCGACATCAACGGCTCCCTTGCGGAGGAGACCGCTCAACTAATCGCAGCTGAGTGTCATCAGGCATGGGGGTTCAAGCTAGACGTCACCCAGGCTCAAGATTGCGCCGAACTTTCCGCGCAACTGACAGCGGCGATCGGAGAAATTGATCTTCTGGTGAACAACGCCGGAATCATCATTCGGGAAGGTAGCGACAGTCCGAACGCCGCAACACATTGGCGCACTACGTTTGATGTGAACGTCAACGGCACATTTAATGTCACTCAGGCCTTCTTGCCCAGTCTTCGCGCGAAGCGAGGGACGATCGTGAACATAGCATCGATCGCTTCCTTTGTTGGTCAAGGCGGCCCGCTAGGTTACTCACCCTCGAAAGGTGCGATCAAGATGTACACCCAGTCTCTGGCCGCGGAATTGGGGGCGTATGGGATACGCGTTAATGCTCTTGCCCCGGGTCTTATCGAGACACCGATGAACGCTAGCGCGCGAAGCGACCCCCAGTTCGTTGAGCGCTTTATGCTACGAACCCCACTTGGCCGTGCGGGGAAACCCGGCGACTTGGTGGGTCCCGTTGTGTTTCTCTCATCTCCAATGTCGGAGTATGTAACTGGGGTTACTTTGCCTGTCGATGGCGGCTTCTTAGCAGTTTGAAGAAATTCTGGCTCTGGTCAGTCTGATCTGTCTCGCAGCCCACAACGGATGACATACCCAAGCTTTATCGGTTCGGGTGGCGTCTTAACGCAAACCTCGCAAAGTACCCAAACACAAAGTCAAGTCGCGGTCAATCCCGCAGCCGCTCTGCCACAAAGCGCCGCAGCACCTGCATCACCGGCGCCTCGGTGCGGCCGGCCAGCGTGACGTAGGCGAAGCGCGCGCCGGCGGCCAGCGGCGGCGACAGGCGCAATTCCGCCAATTGCCCGGCATCGATGCCGCTGCGCGCGGCGGCGATCACGCCCAGAAAGATGGCGTCGGTCTGCGCCACCGTATCCAACAGGCTGCCCACGTCCTCACACACCAGCGCGCCCATGCGCGCGGGGTCGGCGCGGGGGCCGTAGCGTTCCACCAGAATGCGCGCCACCTCGTCCGACAGCGGCGTGGTGGCAACCGGATAGCGCAGCAGGTCGTCAAAGCGCACCGCCGCCTGGGCCGCCAGCGGGTGCGCCGCGCGGCTGACGAAGCCGGCGCGCAGCTCGGTCAGCGGCTCGATCACCAGGTCTGGCGCGGGCGCCATGCGGCGCGCGTCGATCACCAGCGCGTCCAGCTCGCGCTGGCGTAGCTGTTGCACCTGCAAGTCGGTGGAGCCCCGTGCAATGGCCACGCGCACGTCGGGGTACAGCGGCGCCACGTGCGCCAGCAGCGGCGTCATCAGCAGCGCCCCCGGGCCTGACCCCAGGCCGACGCGGATGGTGCCCGCCTCGCCCTGGCGCAACAGTTCGGCGCTGCGCTGGATTTCGGCGGCTTCCAGCGTGATGCGGCGCGCGCGCGCCAGCACGGCCTCGCCCAACGGGGTCAGCGTGCTGCGCTTGCCCGCGCGGTCGATCAGGCGTGCGCCCAGTTCGTCCTCCAGCGTCTGCACGCTGCGGCTGAGCGCCGATTGCGTCAGGTGCAGGCGTTCGGCGGCGCGCGAGAACGAGCCTTCCTCGGCCAGCGCGGTCAGGTGGGCGAGTTGGCGCAGGTTCACGATGAATGAGAATATCTCATAGTAATCTTGATATCAATTCATTTGACACATGCATTGGCGTGCAGGATATTGCAGGTTCCTCGTCTTTCCCACACCCGCCGGAGCCCACGACCATGTCCCTTGACCGCCGCCACCTGTTGCAGTTTGCCGCCGCCAGCCTGGCCACCCTGGCATTTGGCGCCGCCGCGCAAAGCTACCCGACCAAGCCCGTCACGCTGATGGTGCCCTACCCGCCCGGCGGCCTGTCGGACAACATTGCCCGCCGCGTGAACGTGCCGCTGGCCGCTGCCATGGGTCAGCCGGTGATCATCGAGAACCTGGGCGGCGCCAGCGGCTCGATCGCCGCGCAGAAGGTGCTGCATGCGCCGTCTGACGGCTACATGGTGTTCCAAGGTTCGCCCAACGAGCTGATCCTGGCGCCGCTGGCCATCGCGTCGATCAAGTACAAGCCCGAGGACTTCCGCCAGATCCATCGCATTGCGCTGGCGCCCATGGCCATCCTGGCACGCGCCGGCCTGCCGGCCAAGAACGCCGACGAACTGGCCGCCTACGCCGCCAAGGCCGCCAAGGACGGCAAGCCCATGACCTACGCCAGCGTGGGTGTTGGCTCGTTCTACCACCTGCTGGGCGCCAAGATGAGCAAGGACCTGGGCGTGCCCATGACGCACGTGCCGTACAAGGGCGCGGCCGACGCCATCCGCGACCTGGTGGGCGATCAGGTGGACATCTTCATCACGCCCTACGGCCTGGCGCAGACCGAGTTCATCAAGCAGGGCAAGATGAAGGCCGTGGCCGTGCTGACGGCACAGCCCCAGCGCCTGCTGCCGGGCGTGCCCAGCACCGCCGACAGCAAGGCGCTGAAGAACTTCCTGTACGAAATCGGCACCGGCTATTTCGTCAAGCGCGACACGCCCGAGCCCATCGTGCAGGCCGTGCACAAGGGCCTGCAAAAAGTGCTGACCGACACGCAGCTGAAGGCCGGCCTGTTCGCCATGGGCCAGGAAGTGTCGCCCGCGCAAAGCCTGGCCGACGCCGACGCGAGCTACAAGCAGGAAATCGCCACCTTCCAGGCCATCGCCAAGAGCATCGGCCTGGTCGCGCAATGAGCGGGGCGCCATGAGTTCGCCCGTGATCGACGCCGCCCCCACCCACGCGCTGCTGAGCGGCCTGCGGCAACACGCCGACACCTTCGTCGCCCTGCGCCGCGACATCCACCAGCACCCGGAGCTGGGCTATGCCGAGTTCCGCACCAGCGACCTGGTGGCCGAGCGCCTGCAAGCGTGGGGCTATGAGGTGACGCGCGGGCTGGGCGGCACCGGCCTGGTCGGCCAGCTGAAACGCGGCGATGGCCTCAAGCGCCTGGGCCTGCGCGCCGACATGGACGCGCTGCCCATCCACGAAGCCACCGGCCTGCCCTGGGCCAGCACGCACGCGGGCCGCATGCACGCCTGCGGGCACGACGGCCACACGGCGATGCTGCTGGCGGCGGCCGAGCACATCGCGCGCGCCGGGCGCTTTTCGGGCACGCTAAACCTCATCTTTCAACCTGCGGAAGAAGGCCTGGGCGGCGCCAAGGCGATGATGGACGACGGTTTGTTCGTGCGCTTTCCGTGCGACGCCATCTTTGCCATGCACAACATGCCGGGGCACCGCCAGGGGCAACTGCTGCTGCGCGACGGCGCCACCATGGCCTCGTCCGACGGCCTCACCATCACGCTCACCGGCAAGGGCAGCCACGGCGCCATGCCGCACCACAGCGCCGACCCGGTGGTGGCCGGCAGCTCGATCGTGCTGGGGCTGCAAAGCATCGTGGCGCGCAACGTCGACCCGAAGGCCATGGCGGTCATCACCGTGGGCGCCTTCCAGGCCGGCGAAGCGCACAACGTGATTCCGGGCGAGGCGGTGCTCAAGCTCAGCGTGCGCGCGCTCGACCGCGGCGTGCGCGCGACGCTGCGCCGCCGTATCGAAGAATTGGTGGATGCGCAAGCCAAGTCTTTCAACGTCACCTGGCGCATGGAGCAGGTCACCGGCTACCCGGTGCTGGTGAACACGCCGGCAGAAACCGACTTTGCCCGCGCGGTGGCAACCGAGCTGGTCGGCGCCGCCAACGTGGTGCCGCAGACCGATCCGCTGTCGGGCAGCGAAGACTTTGCCTTCATGCTGGAGCAGGTGCCCGGCAGCTATTTGCTGATCGGCAACGGCGACGGCTCTGGCGACCCGCACAACGGCGGCCATGGCGCGTGCATGGTGCACAACCCCGGGTACGACTTCAACGATGCGAATCTGCCGCTTGG
>Ga0209604_1002682_pt1 | contig 12818 bp, 11 predicted proteins | sample AD_UKC097_MetaG_FD_184405 | JGI IMG/M metagenome (GOLD analysis project Ga0209604, IMG submission 184405) | Active sludge microbial communities of municipal wastewater-treating anaerobic digesters from USA - AD_UKC097_MetaG (SPAdes) (version 2) | ecosystem: Engineered > Bioreactor > Anaerobic >... | reverse complement strand
TCCTGTAATATCGATAAACGATCCTCAGGTGTAAATGTTCTTCGTTCTTTTGTCATGATTGCTAAATTAACTATTACTAAACTGTTTTTATAATTTAGTCCAGTTATTTAGGGGGCTAGTACACGGATTCCATCAGGCCATGAGCGCAACAGGTGCTTCATGTGTGTTCGCCAGCGAATGGGACAAACATGCACGAACATCATACGAGGCAAACTATGGAAAGACAACTCCTAATTTGTTTGATAACGAATATAGGAACTTTAATTCTGACATCAACGATGCTCGTCCCGAGGATATCCCAAATTTCGAAGTATGCTGCGGAGGATTCCCCTGTCAGGCATTCTCAATTGCTGGCTTGAAACGAGGGTTTGAAGATACGAGAGGCACTTTGTTCTTCAATATTGCAAATATCGTTAGATATAAGAAGGAGCACGGACATGCACCTAAGGTTCTGTTCCTTGAGAATGTCAAGGGTCTCAAAATGCATGACCATGGTAACACTCTGCAAGTCATCCTTGGCACCCTCGATGAACTTGGTTATGACTACAATTATGAGGTATTGAATGCAAAGTACTTCGGCGTCCCTCAGAATAGGGAACGTCTGTTCATCATAGCTTGGGACCGTGAGCAGCTTCCTGACACACATTTCCGTTTCCCTTACGGCATAGATGAAGAAGGCCATACCATCTATGACAAAAGCCAACTTGCGGAGAAGGCCATGAAGACTTGCCTCAGCGACATCTTCGAGCCGAGGGAGACAATGGACCCTAGTTTTACCATCAGCGATAAGATGTGGATTGGTCATCAGGAGAGGAAGAAGCGAAATAAGGCCAACGGAAAAGGTTTCGGATACTCTCTGTTCAAACCTGATGCACCATATTGTAGCACAATATCTGCTCGTTATTGGAAAGACGGAAGCGAGATTCTGATTGACCAGTCCGAGTACGGCCTTAACCCGAGGAAGCTCACTCCTGTTGAAGCCGGCCGACTTCAGGGATATAACATTGAAGGAAAAGGCTGGGCGAATCCTAACACCAAACTCAAGACACACGAGCAGGAACCTTTCGAGATTGTAGTATCGAAGAAAGAGGCATACCACCAGTTCGGAAATAGCGTAGCAGTCCCTGTCATTAAGAGACTTGCGCAAGAAATTGTAAACCAGTTGTTCTAATTATAGTCATGGCACTCATTAACCTTCACGAATTCATCGAGAATACAATCGCAGAATTCGACGTAAACTACTTCTCGCAAGACAAAAAACTGCCCGAAGCATTCAAAACATACGTTAAAGCAAACGTAGGTGGGGAGAAATTCTCTTTCTTGGATTACACAACAATAGTTAGAACAGAGCTGAGTATTTACTGCCCTAATCAATGGTTCTATATCGCTGCATATTATTGCAAGCTGTATCCGATCTTGAAACAATACAAGGATTTGGTGTACAGCTCTGCTGAGCTTCCGGAGTCTCCAAAAGATTACCAGAAATTCTTTGCAGATCTTTCTGGTGACAAGGAAAAGTCCTTGGGGATTCTCACAAAAGGTGAACTGGAGGACGGCGATAAAGACCTCCTCGCCACATTTATTTCTGACTCTCAGTGGTGGAGAGGAGGAAAGGGCATTGAAAGAAATGACTTCTACTATTCTCCTATATTAAGCGCTGCAGCCCTTGTCAATCAATCACAGTCATACGTTGCTGAGATTTGCAAGTATCTGGTAGATAATCCAACAGCGTGGGAAATTCTCCTTGGCGAAATTCAGGGAAAGAGTGTTGTGATTGAGACCAGCACTATTTTCGAAAGCAAAGTTCTTGTTGCTTTTATGGAAGAATGTATGCGTGTATTCCTGCAGCATGATCCAAATCTTTCGAAAGTTTCATTCAAAGAGAATAAAGTTACAATTGGCTTCAAAGGATGTCCAATTGGCAAGATCCTTTCTGAATTTGAGAAAGTTACAGACGACCGACGCAAGGATGACTGCAATAAGGATATTCAGTGGGAATATAATAATGAAGTCTACTGCTACCGGAAAGAGCAGAGTAAGGATAGCTTTGATGTGTTCAAGGCTAACTTTAACTCCATCTATAGAGATAAATACGAGATTATTGATGACGGCACGACTTATAAGCTTGTCGAACATTCAACTGTAAATTCTGTCGTAAAGGCTACTAAAAGACCTGCAGGCTACCAAGTTATATATTATGGTGCTCCAGGAACAGGCAAATCCCATAAAGTTGATGAAAACTATACAAGAGGCTACAAGAGTTTCCGTATTACATTCCATCCGGATACTGACTATGCTAGCTTTGTTGGATGCTACAAACCAACAATGAAGCCCTCTGCGACAAATCCGAATGAAGAAGAAATCGCATATGCATTCTGTCCCCAGGTATTTGTGAATGCTTATGTGCATGCATGGAATAACCCATCTGAGCCTACATATCTGATTATTGAAGAGCTCAACCGAGGAAACTGTGCCCAGATATTCGGCGATGTATTCCAGCTTCTTGACAGGAATACCAATACATATGTCGGCTTCTCAAAATACTACATCAATGCAGATGCTGACATCGCAGATTATCTATCCAAACATATCAACAATGATAGCAACAGATACGCAGATACACTCCAGAAGATTTACGGTCTGAGCAGTTTCGATTTCAGTGTCATGGGCTTGCCGGACAATCTGTATATCCTTGCAACAATGAACACCTCAGACCAGAGCCTCTTCCCGATTGATAGTGCATTTAAGAGACGCTGGGAGATGGAGTATGTTCCTGTGAACTATACAGACGCCAAGCAGTTCACAGTAAAGCTTGACGATGGACATCTGTACAATTGGGCTGATGTTCTGATAGGTCTCAATACATTCATTAAGAAGGAAACTTCTTCAACCAACAAGATTCTTGGCAACCGTTTCGCACAGCCAAAGACTGGAAACGTTATCGACAGCGTTACATTCAGGGATAAGGTGCTCTTCTTCTTATTCAACGATGTGTTCAAAGACAATGAAGATTTCAGCCAAGCATTCTTTGAAGGCCACGATGAGTTGTCATTCTTTGAAGATCTTTGTGAGTCATCCGATAACAAGACCATCATAAGGTTCGTGGAGGCTATCTGTGGTGCGAAGAATCTTGTTCAGACCGAAGTTACTCCGGAAGTTCCAGAAGAACCTGAGGCATAATGATCCTATTCTTCGAAGGTAAAGACTACAAGCGTACACTGCTTGATTCCGTCTTTGGGAAAGACCACGCAAGGGTAATCTCTCGTGGTAATCTCAAAGACGAAAAGGCTGTGCTTGACTGTGTGGGGTATTATTATGACTCTGTGCACAGTCATGTCTTCATTCTTCCGAAGGTGTTCTTTACTGATAACAAAGGATTCGGTGTAATTGATCTTGATGATACGAAGCCACTGACGAATACGTCTGAGGTTGCAAAGACACTCAAAGACAATGGCTGGAATCCTGAGCTTCTGGACGAGCTGCCAGTATATCTTTACCAGGCTATTGAGAAGTACCGCAAGCGCGAGCAGGACACTATTGCGACTGAGAAAGATGCCACACAGAATGTAATGAGCTCCAAGAAAGGCAAGACTGAAACGTCCCTTATGGATATCATTCTCAGCCTTCGTGATTTTTATAATGAGAACCAGAATCTGTTTATCCTCACATATAAGCAGATTCATTCTGGGTTCAACAAGGTAAACTGGAGCAAGACCATACGCACACAGCAGCCTGTCATCAACGGAAAGAAAGTAATCTATCCGTTTGTTGTAAATCATCGAAAGGAAATCAATTATGACGAAGAGCTGCTAGTGCTGTTCTTCAATACGTTGCGATACATCAACAACGAATATCATTTCAAATTTGTAGTTGACCAGCCTTATAATCTTCTCTCTGACAAAGACTTCAAGCGTCAATTGGAGAAGGGAGCCATTAAGAAGAGGTTAGAGACAATCAAGAACAACTATTTCAATGAGAAATTCGTGAACCTCTGGGAACAGTTGTACTTGTTTGCTGCCAAAATAGATCATATAAAGAGCGCGAAGGAAAAAGAGGACTACTTGCTTATCCGAGACTTCAATATCGTCTTTGAAGACATGATTGAGGTCCTTCTGGGTGACTCAGACGCTCCAAAAGCACTGATTAAGCAACCTGACGGAAAGATTGTCGACCACCTGTTCAAGGGCCTTTCCCTTACAACTACCGGTCGTCAGGTTTATTATGTCGGCGATAGTAAGTACTATAAGGAAGGGGCTGCACCTGTTGGTGATTCATTATTCAAACAGTACACATACGCTAAGAATATCATACAGACTCAACTGGATTGGTACCATAAGAGGAAAGCGCATCTCAAATACCGTGACGAACTGACGGAAGGTTATAACATCACTCCGAACTTCTTCATTAGTGGCAGAGTCGAGAAATCGTACACATTCACGAAGCACGAACTGAAACTACAGAAGAACCATTTTGACAAAAACTACCAGTTCCAGAATCGCGTATTTGACAGAGACACACTGTTTCTGAGGCTCTACGACATAAACTTTCTTTTCGCCCTGTATGCCTATGTGAGCAGAGCTCAGAGCGTAAGGACCAAGTTCAAAGAGGAAGCAAAAGAAAAATTCAGAGCCGATTTCATCAAATACATCGATAAAGAGCACGATTTCTACCTCTTGCAGAAGCGCTCTGATGTTGATATTAAGGAACTAGTTGACAGATATTTCCGCATTATGAATGGAAAGATATTCTGTCCATACGATGAAAATGATGACAACTACGGGCTTTTGATGATGGGTCTGGAAAGGGACGCATATCGAGAGAATGCTGAGCTGCTTGCTACTATAAGTAAGGACTTCGTCATCAAAGAGTATCACCTTGGCATAGAACCTTATGTCTACGTCAACGGCTATTTGAACGGGAAAGAGGTTTCGAGATCGCTCGTGCTTAAAGACCATCTGAAGGATAGTGATGGAAACTTCAGACGAGAGTCTGTTGTAATAGGATGCTATCGTTCTCCAGAGCAAAAGGAGTGGATTCTTAAACACAACCTTTATAACGTCCGTTTCAATGAAGGTAGGGCAGGTGCTGTTTACGACAGAACACAACAGGTATTCACGGCAAGCTTCCTTATCTTATATGACGTTAATCATAAAGAAAAAGAAGCGGATTGCTACCTGCTAAATGGCAAGACTTATATAGTGAATGCTGATGGTATGCAGAAACTTGACTACCCGAAAGATAATTGGGGAGGTAACGAAGAATATCTTGTGTACCAGATTGGTGATAAGCTTTGTGGATCAATTGATGTTCAAGATATTTTGTCAAGACATCCTGAGGCTCAAGAGGGAATGCCGTTGTATCTGTATTTTCAAGAGGTGGAATCGTTTGAGGTATGAGCAGGAAACGGAATCAAAATTCAAGACAGATAAACATCGTTAAAGTTACTGAACATCAAGATTCAACAGATCCTGACATGAGCAACTACGATAGGCTCAAAGAAGATTACAAATCAAAACAGGATACAGTCGATGAGAGTTCAACGATGATAGAGAATAGGACATTTGAGATTGCATCGGGTGGCCTTGTTCTATCTTTGACTGTTCTATCCTTCTTGGATACACACAATCGACTACCCGATGGATGGAGCTGGATGTCTATCGTAATCTGGTCATTTTTCACGCTGTGCATTATTCTCCATTACTGGTCTCATTATGCATCAAAACGAAGCGCAGAAAGAACCAGAGACCAGATTGGGAAAATGATAAGCCAAGGTGAAGAATACAACGCCCAAAGGATAAATGAAGTCGCATACAAAGATGGCAAGTGTCTTCGTGTTATAAACTTTCTGACACCTCTATTTTTGATGTTAGGTGTAGTTGGATTAGTTGTATTCACATCAGTTTGTATTTTAATTCATTAAGCCATGGATTATAAAGTACCAGAGAAACCAGAAAGAAACACCGATCCGCAGCCTTATGAACAAAGAGGCATAGGAACAAGGCCTGCTATACCAACCAGAATTGATCCCCCAAAGAAATGAGTTCAAATAATTCAAAACCACAGAAATCTTCAACACAGGACCGAGTATCTGTACAAGGTGGGAAAACAACCAGACCGGCAATACCGACACCGCCTATCAAGAAAAAATAGTGTCCGTGCATGTCTGATGTCCTGACTCCACAACAACGCCATAAATGCATGGCAAACATCCGCTCCAAGAACACGAAGCCGGAGGTAAAGTTGCGCAAGGAACTGTTCGGATTAGGGTACAGATACCGCGTTAATGTCAAGAGCCTTCCAGGGAAACCTGATATCGTGCTTGCCAAATACCACACGTGCATCTTTGTGAATGGTTGTTTCTGGCATGGCCACAAGGGGTGCAGTAAATATGTTGAACCGAAGACCAATGTTGACTTCTGGCGTGCGAAGGTGGCCGCCAACCGTGAAAGGGATCTCTGCAATTACAGAGACCTTGAAGCAAAAGGATGGCGAGTCATCGTAATATGGGAATGTGAGCTTGGCAGGAAAGATTGGGTCAACACTGTAGACCAGATTATGCAGCAACTTGACAGCAATCGCCAAGAATGGCTGACAGAGAAAGCAGATCGAAGGAAACGTAGGGAAGAGTGGCAGGAAGAAATGAGAAGACGAAAAGAGTCCAGAGATGCTATTCTGCAGTCTTTGAAATGATAAGAGGATGTTCATAACGAACACCCTCTTATTTCAATTGAGGCGACCTTCAATCTGCTAGCACGCCCTCGCCGGCGGAAGCGTAGCAAAGTGGTCAGTGGTTTGCCTCTGAGAGGCCTGTCCACCCCCGGACAGGGGCAGGGGGAGGGGCCCGCCGGAGACAAGTTCCGCGACAGCGGGACGCAGGAAACGGTGGGAGGGGCCGGAGCGAACGCAGTGAGCGGAGTCCTCGAAGAGGCAAGCTACTGCCGCTGCGAAGCTCCGCCCATGGGCATTGCCCTACACCCACACCTCTCCATTCTCGACATAGTCCTTGACAGCATCCAGAACTTCCTCGGCATCAGGAATGCCCATAATCTTGAGTTCCATGTCCCGGAACTGGACCGTGAAGAAGGTGTTGTCCTGCCAGGTGATGATGACAGTGCCTTTGTAGATTGGGGTGCTGACTTTGAAGCCGACGCAATCGTCAGAGAGGAAGACGAACTCGGTGGCGTTCCATACCTGCAGCATCTTTGGGTAATTGAGGAACAGTGCGGTTATTTTTGAAATCTGTGTTTTCATCTTGATTGAGTTGTTTGGTGTCCCTCTGTCCCATGTCCCAACGGGTGGGACAGCGGGGACATTTGGGACAAATTTGTATGATTTTGGGACGGTGTCCCTAGTTCTGGGACGCGGGACGGACATCTATCGGGACCAGTCCGAGTTCATCCATGAAAACTGCGACAACGCCTTGGTATTCAGGTGAAATGTACTGTGCAATCTGAAGAAAGTCCGGGTTCTCCAGAGGTGTCCCATAGTGGGACAACGCCGGTGTTTCTGTGGGACAGTCCTCGGGTGGGACAAGTGTCCCGTCCCGCAGTTGGGCGATGAGCCGGTCGGCGATGTCGATGTGCGCTTCGCGTTCCTCTGGCGTGGCTGTGGTTTCGAGGTAGTCGGACACTGTGATGCGAAGCCCTGGGAGTTCCGAAGCCTTTTTCTTCCATTCCTGATAGCCGTCAACATCGGGGAAGGCGACAATAGTGCGCTGCTTGAGGACATTGAGTTTGTCTCCGAGCTGGGACTTGCCTCCGGTGGCGAGCCAGACATATTCGGGCATCAGAGCTGAGCAGATGACTGCTGTCTTCTCGGATTCTACGAGTGCGACGGTGCGTCCGGGACACTTGGAGAGCAGATGTTCTCCGAAGAGGCACTGGGTGAGTTCCCAGTCGGGCTTGAGGGCTCCGCTGCGTTTCATCAGGGAGTGTACCCAGTTCACTCTGCCGCCGATATTCTCGTCTTTGATGCGGTGGCCGCTCTCAGGGTCGTACTTCATGACCTTGCCGGTGCGGCAGTGGCCGTGGATGTCGATCTGGAAGAAGATGACGTCACCGCTCTTTGTCACGCCGAGGCGGTATTCGTCTATCAGGCGAAGGGTGTTGTTCGGTCCGAGGATGGACGCGAGAAAGCGTGTAAAGGCGCTTTGATACTTGGGGTTGACTGACCGCGTAACGAGGTCTGAGGGAATGAAGCATAGTGGTTTGGGTGCTGGTTTCTTCTTGGGGAGTTTGATGGGTGTTGACATGAAGTTGTCCCGCCAGTTGTTGGTGGCTTCAGGATGATCCTGGAAGTACTGCGCGGGCGTGTAGTGGTAGCCGCAGGCGGATTCGTGGTCGCATCGGCCTACAGCAGGGTTGAGCGGTTCACCCTCCTCGTTGACGTAGAGGGTGAAGCAGCGCTTGCGTTCGCATGCAGGGCAGGTGTGCCTGCTCTTCATGCCTGTGTATTTCTCGAGTGACCAGTTCATTCTTCTTCCTGTTTAGTGCCGTTCTTGAGTTGGAATACGATGCGTCCAGCCTTGGACTTGGAGATGCCGAGTTCAGCGGCGATTTCGCGGATGGACTTGCCGGCTTCTACGAGTTCGGCTACGTTCATCTTCTCCTGGCTTACTTCTGAGTCCTCCATTTCTTTGAGGTGTTCTTTCTCTTTGGCAAAGCCGCGAGCAGAGAAGTGGACGAAGCCGCCTTCTGATACGATCTCGTGGACGATGACGTTGTCGGAGCCGTATTTGTATTCACCAGCACGTACCTTCACCTGCTTGACGTACTTGATGCCGGGGTCGTTGGCTGACTGTCCGATGGCTATCACTGAGTCAAAGAAGTTGTAGAGTTTCTTGGAGCCGGCTAGGTCGTTCTGTGTGATAGGATTGGAGAGCGTGCGCTTTGGTGTGTGCGCGATGATCAGAAGACTCCAGCCGTGCTTTTTCTTGATGGTCATCAGCTTCATCATGAAGATGCCGGCAACATCACCTTTCTCACTGCTATTGCAGAGGTAAGTCAGGTTGTCAATGACGATGACACGACAACCGGTGCTGATTGCAGCTTCTTCGATGTTCTGGATGATGTCGTCTTCGTAGTTCTGCGCATTGATGGCCTCCGGACGGATTTCTGCTCGAAGCAGATTGTCAGGAAAGATGTGGCGCAGACCTGTTTCCTGGTCTGTGTAGCGGAGCTGGAACTGCTTATCGGACAACTCGCAATCAACATATAGAACGGGCTGTGAATGAGCAACATAGTCTGCCATCTGCACGGCGAAGATTGACTTGCCGATGTTGGAGTCGGCGAAGAGGCAGCAGACCTCTCCCTCGTACCAGAGGGAGTTGTAGAGGTCTATTGGATTGGGACGGCGGGCGGCATCGATGACTGTCTGGTTGGCCGTCTTGATGGAGAGCATGCCTACGTAGCGTTCTCCGTCTTTGGGCTGGACAGCGGATACCTGGGCGCGGATTGCGTCAAGTGCACTGCTATCTGACATACTTCGATTCCTCCATGCGCTTTTGGATGTCAGACAAGCGGTACCTTACACTGTTGCCAATCTTCTCTGGAACGAGGTAGTCTTTGCTCCAGCGCCAGAGGGTTGCTGATGAGATACCGAAGATTTCCATTACTTCGGTGCGTGTGAGGTACTTTTCTTCTTCCTGCTGGGTGATTGTTGCAGGCTGTTCTTCTCTTGATGCGGCTGCGATGCTCTGACCGAATTCGAGCAGATCGCCAAGTTTGAGTGATACGATGAGGTCGGGGTTTTCTTTTGCGACCTCGAGTAAGTTTACATTCATTTTAAGTGTGAAACTTTGGGAAGTAGCAGCTGTCGTGACGTGATACGGTCCGTATTGACAGGCTGCAGAGGGCGTGAGAACGCCGTATTTCATTCTGTCCTCCAATTACAAAGTTAGAAGTGTTCTTGCGAGGATAAATGAAAAATCCGTCCCACCTGATTGAGGTGGAACGGTGATTTCACGGACGTTTCGGGTGAAACGCTATGTGTTTGTTTTAGAGAGTTTTATGGATTCGGTTTCACTTGATGTTTGAAATGTCAAGTGAATTGAAGAAGGACTCTGCTTCGGTCCATGTAGCGGGCAGAGTTCCTTTCATACTGGGGCGTCTGAACTGTGCCGGCTTGTATGCGGCGGCGTCTTCTTTGATGCTGAAACGGAGGAAGAGATAGGTGAGAGTTTCCTTGTATGTCTTGCTGAGGACCTTCTTGGTGAAGAGCACAGCGGCGAGCGCCGCGAGTTTTGCGACGTGACCGTCTTTCTTCTGTTTGCCCAGCTCGTTTACCTTTGCGTTGATTTTGGCAATCTTGATGGCATCGTAGTCCTTGATGAAGTAGTTTCGGAAGGCTTTGGTGGAGTCGATGTTTTCTTTGCCTATGTTCTGAGGTTCGTCAAGGTCTGGATCGTGGATGATGATCTTGATTGCGGTGTTGCTTCTGTTGGAGAGTTCGTCGTGGATGTCTCTGGCGTGATGGACATGCCAGAGTTCAGCCCAGGCGATGATGTCGTACACCTGCTCCTTGATGATGTCAATGAGTGTGATGCTGCGAAATGGCGTCTTGGTGTCTCGCATGTATTTGACAAGGAAGTCCTGGACTGGCGTGAAGTGTGGGTCGGATTCGACGATGTCCGTAGCGAAGGCGATGTCTTCGTTTTCTATTATGTGGTCGTGGATCTTCTTGAAGTATGCTTCTACTTGATCCGACGTGATTGTGCCTGGTTCTTCATTAAGTCCTATGCAGAAATAGCCGGAAAGGGCTGTAAGGGCGTTGTCAATGTCCATGGCAAGGATTTCCATATCTTCCTGGTCATAGTCGTTGAGATCGCCCTTTATGAGGTCATAGTATGTGTTGAGTTCGTTGAAGAAGAGAAGCATGTTCTTCTCTGCTTCCCATAATTGCAGCTTTGATAAATGGTCGTCCATGGTCTTAGTTCGTCTTCTTTGTGCGTCAGGTGAGGTTTCCCCTGAAAGGGCGGGGAAAAGGGGATTGAAGTTACGAAAAATCTGCGAGCCACGGGACCGGAAAAATGAAAAAACCTCCCACTATTTATCAACAGGGGAGGGTAAGTCATTTGATTACAGCTAGTCAAGCAGATTGGTCATTTCCTTGATCATATCGTCATCGATGTCGCGGTATCGGGCGAACGCCTTGGAGCCTTCGCAGTGACCGGAGAGCTTGCCGACGAGGTTCGGGTCTTTTACCTTCTTGTAGAGGTTGCCGATGAATGTACGGCGGGCCATGTGCGAGCTGGCCACGTCGCAGATTGGGTGCTGCTCTGACTGCTTGGTTACAGGATTGACTACGGTGACTACTCGGTTGATACCGGCTTCCTTCATCGCAACGCGGATGAGATCATTGAGTTTGCCCGTGCTCATGAAAGGGAAGAGGCTGTTCTTCTGCGAGCCACGGTAGCGCTTCAGGATCTCGATGGCTGTTGGTGCCAGGTACACCTTTACTACGCGCGGGCGCTCCTCTTTGGTTTTGCTCGGTATGTAGTGAACGGCAATTCCGTTTTCTGACTCCACGATGTTGTTCTCAGTCAAGGCGAAGAGATCGGAGATTCGGCAGCCGATGTAGCACTGGAATACGAAGATATCGCGCGCGATTGCTACTTCTTTGTTCGATTTTAGCTTCGTCTTGAATAGCAAGTCCCTTTCTTCGGTGGTCAGATAGTAAGGGGTGCCGTACTTCTGGGAGCCTACGGTGTATTTGCGGAATGGGTTATTGTTGGTGTAGCCCATGTCGATGCACCAGCGCCAATACGCGCGGACTGCGGACATGTAGGTGACGATGGCGTTGTCACTTCGCTGCTGAGGGACCTTCTCATGCTCTGAGTTTTCCCAGATAAGCTTGTACTTCTTGATAGGGGTGTAGACCGTAGCGAACTTGCCCTTCTTGGCTGTGAAGAATGTGTGTTCGTCACGGAAGAAGTGCTCGAGCTCTACCAGAGTGTCACCGGTGGCAGTATCAAGCTTGATTGGCTTGCCGGTGTAGAGTTCGAAGCGCTTGACAATGTTGAAGATGATGCGGTAGCTCTTCAGGCGCTGAACGGACACCTTCTTGAATTTGAGGAAGTCCTCAATCTTGTCCTGGAAGTAGCGCTCATCGCTCTCCGGATCTTTGTAGTTCTCGGGGAAGAGGAGGCGGTCAACGGTGTCTTGCGCCCAATCTGGCGCAAAGTCTGATATTGCCTTGTTGTTGCCTTTCTCTATGAGATGGGCGACGATTTTGTCTACGGCAAGCTTAGCTTCGCGGGCTTCTTGAACCTCAGGAGTGATGATTCTTGCCTTGATTTTGATTTCTCCGTCCACGAAGTACTTTGGAAGGAGGTAAACGTGGGAGTGTGCGCGCTGTCCGACATCACGTGTGTTGCGGTACCTCAAAAGGACCTCAGACTTGCCTGTATCCTTCTGTACGCGGGATGAAAGTGATAAATATACCTTTGCCATAATGCGATTTGTTAACGATAACAAAGGTACAAAAATCGGTGGACAAAAACAATTGAAATTGTCCACCAACTTGAATTCTAATGAAATCTACTGAAAATCTACCTACGCCCTAAAAGTGGGGTAAATGCTTATAGATGAATGTTTTACAAGGAAAAATGAAAAGAGGCGTTTTCACCCGTTTTCATTTAATTTCACTGTTTATTTTCCGATGCAGAAATTACAACAATTTATGAAGATTCACGTTCTAATAATTTTATAGGAACTTATGACAAAGGCTTTTATATAAGAAATCCTTTCCGCCAGTCCTTTGGCGGAAATACATTACTGACAAAAAAGTATAACGGGAAAAATATAGTTTCACTTGATACA
>Ga0209604_1002674_pt1 | contig 12848 bp, 9 predicted proteins | sample AD_UKC097_MetaG_FD_184405 | JGI IMG/M metagenome (GOLD analysis project Ga0209604, IMG submission 184405) | Active sludge microbial communities of municipal wastewater-treating anaerobic digesters from USA - AD_UKC097_MetaG (SPAdes) (version 2) | ecosystem: Engineered > Bioreactor > Anaerobic >... | reverse complement strand
GATGCCAGCATCAACGGCAGCAACGAACGGGCGGCCGAGCTTATGGCCGAGATACCCGACCACTTCAACCCCGGCCAATTCACCAACCCGGACAATCCCGACGCGCATTACACGACCACCGGGCCCGAAATCTGGCGGCAGATGGGCGGGAAGGTCGACGTGTTCGTGGCCGGTGTCGGCAGCGGTGGCACCCTGATGGGCTGTGGCCGCTACCTGCGCGAACAGAATCCCAAGATTCAGATTATCGCCGTGGAACCGCGCAACAACACCGCCCTGCTCAGCAAGGAACCCGGTTTCCATGTCATCCAGGGTATCGGTGACGGTTTCGTCCCGGCAATCGTGGACCGCAGCTACATCGACATGGTGATGACCGTCTCGGACGAGGATGCCATCGACACCGCCCGCAGACTGGCCAGGGAACAGGGAATCCTGGTGGGAACGTCATCCGGCGCCAACGTCTGGGTCGCGGCGCACTTCGCCAACGGCCGCAAGAACGTCGTCACCATCCTCGCCGACCGCGCCGAACGCTACTTCAGCACCGCGCTGATCTGATCCCCCTCGCCTTCACGACGCATTACGAATTCCATACACATTCGCCGGAATGTGTCCGTCAACGCTCGAATCCAGACATCCATATTCTCTTTTCCAGACGGGCTAACGGGTATTTGACTGTTCCGGCGCCTGCGGATGACCGGTCAGAAATTCGTCCACGGATCCGCATAATTTCGGCGGAATCCCCAGGGCCAGCGTGCCGCCGGGACACATCACTTCAACCAGGCCGGTGACGTCGCCGGAAATCCCGCAGACCCCCGAAACATCGGTACATTCCTTTCCGTTCAGGCAGTCGTCGTTCGTTTCGCACCCGCAATACGTACGGTCAACGGAAACAGACAGCAATGGCCAGCACAGATTAGGCAAGGCAACCTTCTTCAGGATAGAGTACATGTCGTGACATTTCCAACCCGGCGCGCAGCAGGAATACACGTCATCGCAGGTTCCCGCGGGATCCACGCAGTATCCATGCACGAACACTTCATCCCCGACGCATGACTTGACATTTCCGCCCGAGGACGGCCCACAGTCGAGATCGTCCTCGCATGTGGATGCACAATAATTTCCGCACATTAAGTCGCAGTTGGCGCCATCTTCCTCATCATAGCATGTGCCTGTCACGCATCTGCAGGCGCGACCCGAAGTCAGGCAATCGTCGTCCTTCAGGCAGCGCAACCTCTGTTCTATACCATTCCAAACGGTGCATCTCAGTTCCGAGTAGTAGTACTCATCGTCAGGATCATCCGCGCAGTCCGCCGACAAGGACATCGCCCAGTCACTCAATGCTTCGGGTCTGGCGCACACCCTGGAGGGCATATGCGCCGACAGTTTTCCGTCCGGGCAGATCAGGCCGATGGCCGGGTGGTCGGCAACGGGAATATTGCACAACCCGCCGACGTCGCTGCAGGCAAGACCACTGCGGCAGTCGGTGTCGGTCACACACTCGCAGAACCTGCCGCCATTGACGCCACGAAGGTCGACCGGCACTCCCGGGATCCGCCCCATGACACCACTGACAAACAACCTGGTCAGGTCATTGCAGTTCTTTCCCGGCGCGCAGCATCCATTGACTCCATCGCAGGAGCCGTATGTATCGTAACAACTCTGTCCGCTGCCGAACCTGGTGTCATCACCACATTTCAACCACAGGTTTCGAACGTTCAGACACCCCGTGCATCCACCGCATTCCGATGTGCATGCATCGACCGACGAACCACAGTGCCGCCCCTCGTCGTCGACGCACGCCAGTACCGGTGCGGGCGCGCATCTGCATTCGCTGCCTGGCATCAGTTTGTCGCAGTCCGAGTCAAGGCCGCATTCGACACAGTGATTGGCGCCGTCGTATCGCGCGCAGACCGGAAGGGATTCGCCGCAATCGTCATCGCACGCGACCGCCCCGGCACACACCCCGTCAGGTCCGCACAGCCCTGCGGTGCCCCCCAGCCCCGAACACTCGCTGTCGTCGCAGCACTCGTGACACTGGCAATCGTGCCTGCAGAAATGAGTTCCTTCCGGGCATTGCGTCTGGGTGGGACACTCGATCGCCGCGTCGACCTCGACGGGCAGTTCGGCGTCGCCATGCCGTGCGTCACCATGCCGTACGTCGCCATGCCGTACGTCGCCATGCCGTGCGTCGCCATCGACTGAATCGATACCCGTAGTGTCACCGGGATCGCTGGTCACCAAAGCGTCCGAAACAGCCACGACCGTGTCGAGTTCGCTCCGCGGCGCGCAATCGTCGTGTGCGCACCGTTCACCGCCACATCCCGACACCACGGTCACAGTCGACAAGAAAATCGCAACCAGTAGAAGTGCTTTCACAACAGTTCCCCCAGGTTTGCCAGGCGCCCAAACAGCAGGACACCCGGATCAGTTGGCAGGCGGGATCCCCAGGGAACTCTGCACCTCCTCGAGCTCGACGCACAGCCTTGGCGGGATGCGGCTGTCAAGCTGCCCTTCCGGGCACAGAATCTCGTAAAGGTTGCCAAGTTTGGCCTGGGTGCCGTCGCAAAGGACGGCCATTTCCGTGCACGGTTGGCCCGCCAGGCAGTCCTCGGCCACGGTGCATCCGCAGAACATAAGCAGTTCATCCGGTTGTTCAATGAGTCGTAGAACCACGGGTGGCCCCACGAGCTCTTCCGCAATTGCCGCGAGGTCGTAACATTGGGCGCCGGGCGCGCAACACACGTTGACGTTGTCGCAACGTCCACCGGACTCGACGCACGTCCTGGTTTCCTGGCCGGGAACAGCGACACAGTCCATCACGGCGCCGTCGTACAACGGGGCGCAATCACCCTGTTCCTCACACGGCGCGGTGCAACCATCACCCCCGTGGTCGCAGATCGCGCCTTGGCCATCCATGCATGTGTATAACGGCTCGCCAACACAGACGCACGACTCGTCGAACCGCGCGCAGTCCTCGTCTTTCACGCACTGCACGCACTGTTCTTCACCATCAACGATGGCACAAACCGGGAAACCTCCCCCGCACAATCCCTGACAAGACGCGCACATCCCGCTCGGCAGGCACACGCCCGGACCGCCGTCATTGTCGCAATCCCTGTTGTCCAGACACTCGACGCATTCGCCGTCACGGCTATAGGGCGTGATCTCGGGACAGTTTGGGCAATAGTCTTCATCCGGCGCGCAGACGCTGACCCCGGCCCCGCGGTCGACGCAGGTGAAAACGGTCGATGCGGCGCCGGCGCCGACCACGTCTATCCCACATCCGCCGTCCACACATTCAGGAACGCACAGGCCAGGGGTCCCTGAGACCGCGGAGTAACACCTGTATCCCTCGACACATTCGTAATCATGCAGACAGTTCGCACAGCCAGTCGCGCAGTCCCGGCAGGTGCCCAGTTCAAAATCACAACAGGTTTCGTCCTGACAGCCCCCATCAACCACACAGGCCGGACAGTTGAAAGTGGTCGGAAGACATGCCTTTATCCCGCTCAGGCCAAAGTCGTAACACATGAATCCGTTGCGGCAATCACCATCATCCACGCAGGTGCACGCCTTTCCGGTATCGAATGTCGCACAAGTCTGATCCCCGCGACAATCATCGTCGTTCTGACAGGTATTGCATGGAGTGGCCGCGGTGTCGGGCACGGCGTCCGGCTCGACACTGTCCACGGGCGCATCCCCGACGGAATCCAGCGTGTCACTGACCGAACCCGCCGTATCCCCGACCGCATCCAGCGTATCCACGCCTCGGACGTCTTCCTGGGTGGCCGGTCCGGATGAACATCCGGGCGCCATGAAAAGGCAGACCAGCAGTGTCAGTGCTGCATAACGTACCGTCATGGCAATCCCCGGGAAGAAGAGATGCAATCATTGTATGCACAACAATCCGACATTTCCAGCGGCTGAACAATATTTCTAAACCGGGAAGGACTATTTACGGATCGGATAGAAATAGAACGACACGATACCGATCAGGGCCATCAGCGCGGCGACCGCGCCGGTCAGGACGATGCCCCACGGCTGGGCGGTGCTGTACCCGAACTGCGAGAACAGGAAGCCCTGAATCATCAGGGCCAGCCCACCGGCGATCTTCTGCAGCAGGCCTTCCATGCCGTTGTACATCGCCTCGCGCCGATATCCGGTGCGCTCGGTGTCCAGGTCCATGATGTCGGCCAGGATGGCACGCGGCACGACCAGGCCGACGGCCAGCCCGGGCGCGATCAACAGGCAGCACACGGCAAGCTGCATCCACGCCGGCATACCCAGCATGCCTGACAGCGTGACCATCGGGATGACAAGCAGGAACGTCCCAAGTGTGAAGAAAAACAGGGTCTTACGCTTTATGCGACGCGAAGCCAGTTCAACAAACGGATAGAACGCAATCGAAAACACGACCAGTCCAAGCAGCATGATGCCGGAGACCGTGTCGGAGCCCTGTGAAAGCAGCCAGGCAACAGGGCCAATCGACGAAGTCTCGCCCACGACCTGGGTCGCCACGACATAGGGCAGCGCGGCCTGAACCAGGAACATGCCGGCGTACATCATCGAGCCCGCTATGATGTACGGGACGAACGCGGGATTCTTAAGGGTTTCCCAGCACGCCTTGAACAGCCCCCACGGAACTTCCTTGGCGACGCTGTGCGGCCGCTCGCGGATCACCGCCAGCACCGGCAGGAACGTCAGGAATGTCAGCAGCGTGCCGATGGTCGCGGCCAGTTTGAACCCGTCCGTGACCGCAATACCCAGGAAGGTGCCGCCGTCCATGTAATTGCTGATCATCGGACCGAACACGATGAACACGAAGATCTGGGCCAGCGCGTTGAAGATCGACATCCATATCGAGACGCGCACGCGGCCGCGGTCGGACTCCCAGACCTCGGGCATCAACGCCAGGTACGGATTCACGACAACGGTGAACGACACCTGGAGAGCCAGCATGTTGATGAACAGCCAGACCGCGCTCAACCAGCCCATCGCCGTGTCGTCCATCGACGCGAACGGCGAGAACCACACGAACAGGAACCCGGCCAGCAGGAACGGCAACCCGATCTTGATGAACGGCATTCGCCGCCCCTTCGTTCCGCGCATCCTGTCGGAATAGAAACCGACCAGCGGGTCGGCCAAAGCGCCAAAAAACATGACGATGGCCGATATCAGGCCGAACGCCGCCGGATCCACCAGCAACTGCCGTCCAGCCGCTATCTCGTCCGGGGTCGGGCAGTACAGACGCATCAACCAGACCGATATCGCCAGCAACAGCATGCCCACCGGAAAGCTGCCGAACGAATACGCAAGCATTCCCCAGAAACCGGGCTCGCGGTAGGGTTGCCCCTGCCCCGCCGTCACATTCGTCACCACCGCATCTCTCGCATCCATCGGTCACCCCTCGCGCAGACGAAACGACTCGGGCCACAAAACGCCCGGGCGCCGCTCGAACGATATCTCAAAACCCTTTTTCCGAATACAAAAAACCCCGTCCAGCACCGAGCCGGACGGGGTTCTTCAGTCGATCACGAAAACTGTCAAGCCTTGACGATCGCGTCGGCCGCGCAAACCGGAGCGCACTTCGGCTCGCCGCCGGACTCGGCACATTCCGTGCACTTGTTCGGGTCGATCTTGTAGATGTCGCCTTCGGAAATCGCATGGTTGATGTCGCACTCGTCAATGCACGAGCCACATGCCAAGCAATCATCGGTAATCTTCATTGCCATAACAAAAACCTCGCGAGATTCAAGAAAACATTGTCCTGGGAAGGCCGCCCTTCCCCCGGCCGGGATCATCAATAATCCATTCATTCCTGTCAAATAAAAACGAATGTCAGCCACTCCCCCCGCGCCATACGGGGTTCCATCCCGGGACCGTTTGGTCTACCATGCGGTCATATCGAGATAACCGGGATGGCTCAGGCCCTGGCCACACCCGGCGTTTACTGACTTTCCATCGGGCGCGCGGAAGACACACATCATGAAACACATCCTGTTTTCATACGCGGGTATCGCCGCACTGGCGATCTCAATGGCATCGTGTGGCGGAACCGACCCGGGCGACGATCAGTTCGGCGCCGGCGACGTCGCGGACACGGTTCAGGCCGACACGATCCAGGACGGATTCGCTCCGGACACCGACCGTCCCGACCAGGGCGCAATCGAGACCGTTGGCGACCCCGGTGTGCACACGCCGCCGGACGCGCTGGCCGATGTGCAACCGGACGCGCTGGCCGACGTGCCGCCGGACTGCCTGTTCTTTACGGACGAGTACGAGGACCCGGGAACCATCGACGGTGGCGATGACGCGGACGCCGTTGACGACGTCGCCGCCGACGCCGGCGATGCCCTTGATGACCAGGACACGGCCCCGACCGACTGCCTGGAATTCTCGGTGGACGGCGCGCCGATGTTAGACACCATCGTCGATTTCGGCACGCTTGTGCGCGGCAAAAGCAGCCGTCGTGACATCAGCGTGTGCAACAGATGCACGTTTACCGCCTGGCCCTCGATTTCGGACTCCTTTGTCGCAGGCAACAGCAGAACACTGGTGCTCGAGTCCGTCACCGACTCCGACGGGCAGGCCCTTGCATTGCCCAACGACCCGGCTCTGCTCGGTTCGTGGCTCATAGGTCTGTCCATCCCCGGCGGCGAGTGCCTGACATTCGGGCTCACGTATGACAGTGATCGGGCCCACACCATCCCGTCCGACCTCTTCACTGCCGTCATCGTTTCGTTTTCCTATGGATGGACCTATGCCGTGGCACTGACGGGGCGCTCGGTCGAGAGTCTCCCGTTCGATAATGCCGAGGACTGTGTTCAGGGCGGAAACAACTGTCACGTGGACGGCGTCTGCTATGCGGTCGTTTCCGGCCCCGCCGACAAGCAGTGTGCGGTCTGCCAGCCCGGCTATTCCGAAGGCTCGGAATACCTTCTCACCAACTGGCCGGCTGATTACCCCTGCGACGACGGGCTCAATTCAACGACAAACGACATGTGTGACTCGGGCGTCTGCGCCGGCACCCCCTGCCCGGCTCAGCCGCTCTTCGCGGACATCGCGGCCGGCGCCAGTCACGCCTGCGCGGTTGACGTCAACGGTCTCGTCTACTGCTGGGGCAACAACGAAACCAGCCAGTGTGGAGTGCCCTCCGAAGACACCCCTAGCGGTTCCACCTCGCCCACGCTCGTGACTGTTCCCGCATCGGCTGGAAAAATCGCCGCGGGTGAGTTCCACACATGCACGACCATCGCGGCCGGCGGTGCCTGGTGCTGGGGCTTCAACGCTCTGGGCCAGCTCGGCGCCGGCAACATGAACTCGACCACCACTCCGATCCAGGTGACCAGCCTCAATGTTCCCCTCCAGCAGATCACGGCCGGCCGCAACCACACCTGCGCGCTGACCGGTGAAGGACAGGTGTTCTGCTGGGGCGCCGGCGATGCCGGCCAGCTTGGGACCGGGAGCACGCACAGTCCGACACCGGCACAGGTTCCATTGCCGACAGCCATCCACATCGCCGCCGGCAACAATCACACATGTGCGGTCCTTCAGGACGGATCAGTCGCCTGCTGGGGTGACAACGCATTCGGCCAGACGTCAAGGGACGACGTCCAGACAGTCACCGCCCCGGTTACGATCTCCTCCATCACGGGGGCAATCCAGGTTGCCGCCGGCAGGTCACACTCGTGCGCGCTTCTGGATTCCGGAATGGTCACGTGCTGGGGCGATGCCGGCTTTGGACAGCGAGGCGACGGTCACTGGAGCGTCACCCGTTCGTTTTCCACGAAAGCCCTGATTGAAAACCAGGTGGTGGTCGAGGCCGCCGGAAACCACACCTGCTCGACCAACGCGGCGGGCGGAGTGTCCTGCTGGGGCGAGAACGAAGGCGGCTGCTTCGGAAACCGGTCGATACTCGACAGCGCCTATCCCGTGCATGTGCTGGGATTGTGGCAGCCGGCAAGCAGTTTCGCGACCGGCGACGATTTCGCGTGCGCGGCGCTTGAGGGCGGCGGCTTGCGCTGCTGGGGCAGCAACGCGGTTGGACAACTGGGCAATTACCTGTATGAAGACGAGTCCCTTGTTCCGGTCGAGGTCATCTGGGCCGACAACACCTAAATCGAATCACTGTCGGGCTTGCGGGCTGACTTCCTGGCGGGCTTCTTAACCGCCGGCTTCTTCGCCGCGGGCTTGCCGACCGGCTTAAGACCATCGTCGGTCACCTTCACCTTGACCTGAATGTCGAACGTCATGCCGTTCAACCCGCGACGAATTTCATCCGCCATGTCGACCCGGTCCAGCCACCGGCCGACCTGATCACCGACCTGCTCGACCATGTCCTGACGCAGCCCATGAACCTCGCGCGAGACATACCCGGCCAGTTCCCGCGACATAGCCTTGACGACCTCGCGGATGAAGCCTTCGGTCTCGACCAGTTTCGACACCGAAGTCGCGACCGCCCTGCGCGCCAGTTCGGTCAGCATCCCGTCGCCGCCCCGACGCTCGGTCTGCTCGGGCTGTTCGCCCGCGGGCACGCCGCCCTGGGCCTCGCCACCATCGCCGTGATACCCGTCCATCAAACACCTCCGTGGCCGCACACACGGCGCCGCCAGCAAACACCGACAACCGGATTGCGCAATGATACCATCAAGCGCCGCGCCATCAAACGCCCCCCTTGCCAGACCGCCCCGCAAGCCCCATTTACTCCAAGCCGGAAAGCCCGCCTTGTGATACAATTGGCCGCCCTTTTTCATGCTTCCCGGTTCATGGAGTTTTGATGAAAGCATTCTTCAGAAAGATTTTCGGCACGAAAAACGAGCGCGACCTGAAGGCCATGCGCCCGATTATTCAGGCCATCAACGATCTTGAACCCAGTTTCCAGGCGATGACCGACGACGAACTGCGCGGCAGCACCGCCCGGTTCCGGGCCCGCCTTGCCGCCGGCGAGACGCTTGACGACATCCTGCCCGAGGCGTTCGCCGCCTGCCGCGAGGCATCGGTCCGCACCACCGGGATGCGTCACTACGACGTGCAGATGATCGGCGGAATCGCCCTGCACCGGGGCATGATCGCCGAAATGAAAACCGGCGAAGGCAAGACCCTGGTCGCCACCTCCGCCCTTTTCCTGAACGCCCTTGAACCCGACCCGACCAACCCGGAACGCGGCATGGGCGCGCACCTGGTCACGGTCAACGACTACCTGGCAAAGCGCGACTCCGAGTGGATGGGCAAGATCTACAACGCGCTCGGCATGTCGGTCGGCGTCATCGTGCACGGGCTCAGCGACCGTCAGCGCCAGGACGCGTACGGTGCGGACATCACATACGGCACCAATAACGAATTCGGGTTCGACTACCTGCGCGACAACATGAAGTTCTCGCTGGACTCGATGGTCCACCGCTACTACGACTATCCAAAGAAGAAGGACCAGGTCAAGACGATGCACTACGCCATCGTCGACGAGGTCGACAGCATCCTGATCGACGAGGCCCGTACCCCCCTGATCATCTCGGGTCCGGCCGAGGAATCCTCCGAGGTCTACTACACAGTCAACGCCATCGTTCCCTCGCTGCGCCGCGACGAGGACTTCATCGTCGACGAGAAGTCATCCGCGGTCACGCTGACCGAATCCGGCGTCGACAAGGTCGAAAAGCGCCTCAGCGTCCGCAACCTGTACGACGGCGATAACGTCGAACTGGTTCATCACGTGTACCAGGCGTTGAAGGCGCACACCCTGTTCAAGCGCGACGTGAACTATGTGATCGAGGATGGCGGCGTGGTCATCGTCGACGAGTTCACGGGCCGCAAGATGCCGGGCCGGCGCTGGTCGGACGGGCTGCATCAGGCGGTCGAGGCCAAGGAAGGCCTGAAGATCGAGAACGAAAACCAGACCCTGGCGACGATCACATTCCAGAATCTGTTCCGCATGTACAACAAACTGGCCGGCATGACCGGTACCGCCGACACCGAAGCCGAGGAATTCGCGCGCATCTACGACCTGGACGTCCTTGTCGTGCCCACGAACCGCCCGACCGGCCGTACCGACCACGAGGACTTCGTCTACAAGAACGACCGGGCCAAGTTCATGGCGGTGCTGGACCAGATCAAGGAATGCTACGGGCGCGGCCAGCCGGTTCTGGTCGGCACGACGTCGGTCGAGAAATCCGAGCTGGTCAGCCGCCTGCTGACCAGGGACAAGATCCCGCACCACGTCCTGAACGCCAAGAATCACGGCCTCGAGGCCCAGATCATCGCCCAGGCGGGCCGCAAGTTCGCGGTCACGATCTCGACCAACATGGCCGGCCGAGGCACGGACATCGTGCTTGGCGGAAACCCCGAAGCCCTGGCCCGCACCCAGGTTGATTCCGACGAAAGCGATAAATATCAAGAACTTGTCGAGCAGTACAAGCCGATCTGCACAGCCGAGCGCCCCGAGGTGCTGGCAGCGGGCGGCCTGTTCATCATCGGCACCGAGCGTCACGAGTCACGCCGCGTCGACAACCAGCTTCGCGGACGTGCCGGACGTCAGGGCGACCCGGGCGGTTCGCGCTTCTTCCTGTCCCTGGACGACGACCTGATGCGCATCTTCGGTGGCGACCAGCTCAAGGACATCATGGAGCGCCTGCAGGTTCCGGATAACGAGCCAATCGTCCACCGCTGGGTCACGAAGGCGATCGAGAGCGCCCAGAAGCGCGTCGAGGGTCGCAACTTCGACATCCGCAAGAACCTGCTGGAATACGACGACGTGATGAACCAGCAGCGCCAGACGATCTACCGCCTGCGCAACCGCGTCCTGGACGGCCGCGAGGTCCACGAAATGGTCCTGAACGCGATCGAGCAGGTCGCCTGGATCGCCATGGACAAATACTGTCCGGAAGGCGTCAACAGCGAGGAGTGGGACTTCGACGCCCTGTGCCGCGACCTGCTCGGCAGCCTGCGCGTCAAGCTGGATCCGGCAGATCTGACGCAGGATCCGGAAAACGCGGGCAACCGCCTGGTCGCGCTGCTGAAAGGCGCCTACGAGTCCAAGACGAACCAGTCGATCGCCCGCGCCATCGAGGTCCGCCTGCCGGAACCCGAATTCGTCACCCCGGACTTCGACCGCGAGGCCTGGCAGGCCGACCGCGCCGAGATGGAACGCCGCATGCGCGAAGGCTTCCACATGTACGAGCGCGAGCGCTTCCTGAACACCATCGACCAGCACTGGAAGAACCACCTGTACGCGATGGACCACCTGAAGGAAGGCGTCCACCTCGAGGCCTACGCCCAGAAGGACCCCAAGGTCATCTACAAGAAGGAAGGTTTCGAGCTGTTCAAGCAGTTGCTTGACCTGATCGACCAGTCCATCGCGGAAACTATGTTCCGCGTCGACATCCAGGGTCCCCAGGACATCGAGTCGATCCGCCGCCTGCGCCGCAGCGTTGCCATGCACTACGGTCGCGGCGCCATGCCCGGCCTGGCCGCCGGCGCCGACCCGAAGGCGGCATCTTCCTCGTCATCACCCGACGAAGAAGACGCCCCGCGCACGTCCGCGACCGGCTTCACTCCGCGCGCCGGCCGCAACGACCCCTGCCCCTGCGGAAGCGGCAAGAAATACAAGAAGTGCTGCCTGCCCAAGGAAATGGGTCTTTCCCCGCAGGATTTCTAGTTGGATCTGAAGCCTGTCGAGATGTAAGTCCAAAATTTAATTGCCAAACCGCTAACATCAGTGTATAAAAGCGCGCGTTTTCGGACTCTCAAACCATGGAGTGAACATGTACGAAACTTCTGACATCCACAAGGGACTCAAGATCACAATGGACGGCTACCCCTGGGAAGTCGTTGATTTTCAGTTTGTAAAGCCCGGAAAGGGCACGGCGTTCACCCGCGTCCGCGTCAAGAACCTGAAGACGGGCCAGGCCCTCGACAGGACCTTCAAGACCGGTGAGAAGCTGCAGGAATGCGATCTTGAAGAGCACACCGGCCAGTACATGTACAGCGACGGTGAAAACTACTTCTTCATGAATCAGGAATCGTACGAGCAGATCAGCATCCCGGCCGAGGTGCTTGGCGACTCGGCGAAGTTCCTGGCCGAAAACATGGAATGCACCATTCTGGTGTTTGAAGGCGTCCCGATGAACGTCGAACTCACCACGTTCCTGGAAGCCGAAATCACCTACACGGAACCCGGCATGAAGGGCGACACGGCCACCGGCGGCACCAAGGCTGCCAAGATCGCCAGCGGCGCCGAGATCCAGGTCCCCCTGTTCATCAACCAGGGCGACGTCATCAAGATCGACACCCGCGACGGCACCTACGTCGAGCGCGTGAAGAAGTAAGCCCCGGCTCCTGCTGGGGACGAACCGCCTTCGCGTAGGGGCGAATGACAATTCGCCCTTGCCCGACGGCGAATGTAATTCGCCGCTACGGCGTGTCAGGGATGAAAATTCGCCCTTCCCTGTCGAGGCGATCGATTTTCCGGTTCGTCGTAGGGGCGAATGACAATTCGCCCTTGCGGCTGTTGCTTCAAACACACTCAAAACGCAGGCTGCACCAATGTCTGATCACGTCCGTTTCCATGCCAACAACCACGCGCTGTTCAACAACATCCGGATCAGGTCCAGGTGCCTGACCCTTCTGCGCGAATTCTTCTTCGCGCGCGGGTTCATCGAGGTCGAGACCCCCATCGTGTGCACTTCACCCGGTGTCGAGACTCAACTGGCCGCCATGCCGGTGTCCTGCATGCGCCGCACCATGTACCTGACGACCAGCCCCGAATTCCACATGAAACGCCTGGTGGCCGTGGGCCACGACCGCATCTTCCAGGTGACGCGCGCCTTTCGCGACGGCGAGCGCGGCGACCGCCACAACCC
>Ga0209604_1002669_pt1 | contig 12871 bp, 18 predicted proteins | sample AD_UKC097_MetaG_FD_184405 | JGI IMG/M metagenome (GOLD analysis project Ga0209604, IMG submission 184405) | Active sludge microbial communities of municipal wastewater-treating anaerobic digesters from USA - AD_UKC097_MetaG (SPAdes) (version 2) | ecosystem: Engineered > Bioreactor > Anaerobic >... | reverse complement strand
GGCATTCGCGGCGAACTCTGCATAAGTGTTTGATAAGGTAGACGACCACCATCCCACCGTATCGGTTGGCATCGGGTGATAGGTGCCGTCAAGCACGTTATCCTGCAGAGAGAACCATTTATATAACGCCCCGCTGGCCTCGTCAGCGGTATCGGCGTCGTCGGTGTTGTATACCTCGCCGGAAGAAGTGATCGTTTCCCCGGCATCAACTAACGGCGACGAATAGGTGATCTCCACTTTACCATGGATCCGCCTGACCGGCTGCTCACAGGCGTATAGTTCAGTGATATCACCGGGCAGGGCATACGTGAGACTATACGCGAGCGCCCCGGTGGTGGCAACCTTATACGCTAATGCTGCAGTCGTGCTGTAATCTACCGGTAGCGTGCCGACGACGTAGGTGAGCGATGCGGTGGCGCTGTCAGTTGAGGCTACCTTATACGCCAGCGCTGCGGTGACGGTATCAGTGGTATCCCCTTCAGCGGACCCCCATGCGGATACCGTCGGTTCAGTGGCAGCATACGCCCGAACCCTAATCCAATCAATGTATCCGCTGCCGGTATAGTGATGTCTTACAAATAATGACCCCGTGCCGCTATATGATCCCCCGGTGATCTGAAGTGTTCCATCATAGTATAGTTTAGAATCAGATGGACCAAAGATAATCTTCCATACTTTATATAAGGTTGTTGATGGGATTGACCCCGATTTATTTGATGATCCGAACGCATACCAATCGTTTCCGATATCATAGGTTGCCTCAGCTCCCGCAATATCATCGTACCCTACTCTAAACCTACCGACGGTTGTGCTGCTAATCTTGATGTATGCTTCAAGTATGGTGTTTGATATTTCCCAAGAGGTGTTACTGGTGATCTGGGTGTAGTATGCCCCAGTGCCGGTGATGGCAAGGGTAGCTATTGAGTTAGATACGCTGGTATCCCCAGAGACATTGGTCTCGGTCCATTTTGTGAGGTCGGTGAAGTGATCGTGGAATATGAATACATCATCTGCGTCGCTCTCTGATGTAGCACCACCATTCCCATAATACAGGAAGAACTCTTTTGCCGCTTCCCCAGTCTCGGTGAGTTTTACCCAGACGGTAGCGGATGAACGCGAGGTATATGTCTCGATCCAGTAGGGGAGTGTGCGAGCGTAATCAGAAAAACGGATGTCGCTGAAATCATCCTTCATTCCGGGCATCCAGAGCACGGTGACTTGTACCTGATACCCAGTGACGGACGGAGGATTGGCTACGCTAATGCGTCGTATATGTGGCCATTGGGGGTAGAAATGGGCCACTTACACCCCCGCGTTATGGTCCTGTCTGATATGTCAACGTCACGGTAGCGGTAGCCGTCTGGCCGGAATCATTCCGCATCGTGCATTTATAATACTTCGCCGAGGGGATGATTGTCTTAGACCACCGTTTCTGTTCTCCAGCGGCGAACGGCATGGTGAACTGGTCTACCGGTGAACTACCCCAGTTGGTGTTGTCGGTGGATGAGTAGACGTAGACGGTTGCTGCACATACCGCACTCCCATGATACTCTACTACACCTTCAACATCCGCTATGAGTGCTGCTGAACAGTCAGTACTATAACAACTCGCAAGTGCGTATTCGTTCCCAGTAGAGATATCCTGGTCGCTGAAATGGACGGATGCGGTCTTCAGGAACGACATTATACCGTCTCCTGTGTGGGGATAACCACACTGACCGCAGCAGTCTCAACCTTCTGATACGTTTCAGGAACGTCGGGATTGACCCGGACCACCACCACGCCATACGTCGATTTCAGTGTATTTTCCAGTGTCGCCTTAGCCGTTATACTTCCTTTATCAATTGTTGCTGCCATCTGTCACCTCTATTGAATCGTCTGGTAGGATTCGTATGATCGTCTTACCTTTACTTCCTTCGTACCCGAAACAATACACTTTCTCGTGCCGTGTCGGACCTCGCCCCATCGACATAGATACCGTGTTCTCGTAGTAATGGATCAGCTTCATCCACGGTTTGAACTTCAGGGTGATTGCGGGAACGAGATATGATTTCTCGTGCCGCATCACGAACCGGTCTAACTTACTCTGGTCGATCTCCCTGAACTGATGATACAACAGTTCTTTATCATCAAACTGTTTGAGTGATGACCCGTCGGTATAGTAAGCCTCCCATCGCCATCGTTCGGGTTGGGCTTCGATATACCGTCCGGGTTCCCGGTAGAATTTGTATACAGTCATTGTATTGACCTCCGTTCCCCCTACGCCACTTCTTCGTATTTGAACGAGAGCGTGAAACTACCCCCAGTCGTAGTATCTGCTGCTACCTGTAACTGGATCGGGATGTAGTTCGAGTACATGCCGTTCCCTAACGTCGCTGTCAGTGACCCCGCTCCGCTCCCGACATTCGCGCCTGTCGGTTCAGAGGTCGGTATCGCATACGTGGCTACCGTGGAATCCGTTGCTACCGGTTGTGCATACGCTTTCGACGCATAACTGCTCTCCGTCGCATACACCAGCATCGCATCGCTCCCGGTAAGGCTGTCGGTAGACATCCATACTTTCAGCGTCTTGATATGGTCGCTGGTCGAGATGTCTTCTACTTTGAACCTTAACCATTTCTCGTATCCGTTCGCACCGGCGGCTATCGGTAACGTCGCAGAACTTGTGATGCTCGCGTAATCGCCGCTCCCCATATTCAGGTTGCCGGAGGTGATATCGGTCTCCGTCTCCCCGGCACCATTACTCTCAACAATGTTTACATCGGCTGCCATAACTCTATCAAATCCTACCCTCGAAAGGGATGCTGTGTTAAGGTCGTGACCCTTACTTACACACTAACTCACAGCAGGAAACCGGTGGAGAGTCCCGCCAGACCACCGGCGACTGCGGCTGCCCCTATCAGCTTCCACTTGAACTCTTCTAATGCCCGTAACCGTTTCTCGTAATCTTCACAGGATTTCTCATGTTCACGTTCCATCTCGGCTATACGAACCCGTAGGTTCTCTCGTAACGCATCACAGAGAGCTTGTGTTGGCGAATCACCACTCGCCATCCACAATCACCCATTCGTTATCCTGCGACACTCTCGACCAGTCATACTCCATCTCAGTCATTTCTTATGCTCCGATTGTGACTTCTTCTTCTTGGGGTAGTAGTGTCCCTGCCCCTTATTCTCTGCCTTCTTGACGCCAGCCTGTCGCTCTTCCGAGTCTCCGAACGGGATCTTCTTGACGCTGCTCCCCTTGTATCCTTCAACTGCCCCCTCCTTATTCTTCATCGGTTGTTTCGGCATCATTGGGTTGGCTGTCGGGTCCATCCCCAGAGGTATCTCCTCAATCTCGATGGTATCCGGGTCATCTAACAACTCAACAAGCTTTAACGCATCTTTCGTCTTGACTCCCAGAGTACGTAACATTGATGCCGTCTGTGCCTGTGTCGCCTGGATCTGGGCTTTCTTCAGCTCGTCATCCATATCGAGTTCAATATCGAACTTGAACTTCCATTCTTTGTTATATCCCTCAAGGTAGGGCAGGATCTCGCGGTTGATGATCTTCTCGAAATACCTCATCAGCGGATACAGCATTTTAGACTTGGTGACGTTACGAGAGATATACGCCGTTGCTCTGTTAGCCCCCGTCTCACTCCCAAACTCTTCCGGCTGGAACCCGAACAGACTCCATACCACATTCGCTACAAACCGCTGACCCTCTAACCATTCCATATCATGTAACGTGTGGGAGAGCGTATCGACCTCTTCATCCCTGACCAGATGCAGGATAGACCCGAACTTGTAGCTGCCCTGGTTCTCTTTCCGCACCTCGGCCATACGGCTATACAACTGGTTCATGTCGTAGACTTGTGGGTGTTTCCAGACGATTGACGGCACTACACCGTTCGCAAAGGTCTTCCCTGCTGCTCGGGTAGAATCTATCAGGTATTGTATCTGGTATTTCGCCCGCATGATGAAGTCCGTGCCGTATACGTTATCAGACTGCGGGTAGAGTCGCATGTATGACAACTCATCGGGGACAAAAGAGATGTAGAGACCGGTACGAGACCGCTGCCACCAGTGGATGACATACCCTTTCGAATACCAACCGGTGAACGGTAATCCAGCAGTATGCCCGCCATAACTCCGCCGGTCGATTTCAGCCCAGAACTCCGTCCCGAGGAACGGTTTGGCTTCGACCATGTCTCCTTTCCTATTAAAACTTTTTACTATTGCGCCCGCATCGTATCTCAGGACATCCCGAAGACTCGCTTTCACCATATCATCGAAATACATCTGGGGGCAGGGACGGTCCAGAAAGTCGATAGCGTCATCTACCGTATTCTGGTTCTTGTCTACTACCGACCAGTTGAGTGTCGAGATATAGTCCAGTATGCTCTTCTCCGCAACCGCAAAATAAGCGTTCTCGGCTAAATCGTCGTTATCCGCCTTAACGAAATTGCTTCTGACCATTCCTAACGTATTGAAATAGTTCGACTGGGGCCAGATAGCACGTCGGACGGCTTCCACCTCATCTTCCGATATATCCTGCCTATCCTTGATAGGTGGTGTATCGTAATCGTTAGAGTTGCCTAATATCCCGAACGCTTTAATCATTGCTGCGGAGAGAAGAGGTGACGGGATATCGTCCAAATGAGATGCGGTATGACGTGGCGTACGTGAAGGGAAGAAGTCATAGGGCATCGAAAATCACTAGGTATTATTATGTAGGCGTATAATATAAAAATGTTTTTATAAAAGGTGGGTTATACCTTGTGTTCAGTGAAGAGCTGGTTCTGTGTCAGGTTCTCAACGAAGTGTGACCACGACCATTTATCCCCCTCAACCTCGAATACCAGATACCCGATATCAGGGTTCCATTTCAGGGAGTGTTCTTGTACGAACGGATCTCGGCCTTTCCAGCACGGGGTTATCGCCGCTAACGTCGATTTGCTGCCGGTATAGTAGAAGTAATGTGCATGACTCCGGATAATGAAATCGAACTTCCCCATACTCTCTTTATTGAGTTTCGCTACCATCTGTTCTTTTGACAGGGGAGTACCATGATACATCTGCCCTGACCCGGATACACCAACCTTATGCGAGAAATGGAACCGTTTCTTATCGACGTTGATTACCTGTTCGTGGCCGAACTCCCCGCCAAGCTTATTGATGACGAACCAGTCGTTTGACGGGTTGGAATCGCTGTGGTATCCGGTCCCCTGTGTCCCGTATATCTTCTTCGCGTCTATCCTGCCAAGCAGTTCAACGGCTTCAAGGATCTGGTCTTTGACATCAAGTTCTATGTGTTCGCCCTTCTGTTTGCGGTTGACACCATCACAGATATCGCCGTTTACCACGAGAGCATCAACATCGCCTACTGTCTCACACATATCTCTCCACCACGAGAATAGTTGACGTTGTACTGTATTCTCTCGTATTGACGATAAACCCCAAGGTGAACCTACATGCAGGTCACTTACGACTAGAACGCGCTTCATTAGTATTTAAAACACACCGATAGAATAAATAGTTGTCTCCGCGGGGAATGAGGAAACCCGCAGAGAGGTGGCATAAGAGATGAATCTGTGGCAACAAGACCCTAGCCTACTTTGTCCCATCTACCTCAGGGTAGACTCATCCGTTTCGGTAGGACTTACCTGTGTTGCCACACTAATACATGAGATACGAGACTATAAAAAAGTTATGAATCGTGGTCTGCTGCTGTTAGGTAGACACTACGGTCAAACGACAACGGACATCCTCTCATCATGATACTATCCATGATACCAGTGATATCAGTAACGTCTTTATCGCGACCCATATACCCGCCAACAACCACTCCGGCTGATACACCACCGTTACCCCGCATCGACATATCATGGTCAATGGTCGCCTGCGGGACTACTGGTGTTACCTTGATGCTGGATTCCGCTACCCCGCCACTCGTTAATGTCGCGGCGAAGTTGCTCTCTAACAACGCGCAATACTCACATTCTGGGTCGTCCGGCTGCTCGAAGACACATACTTCTCTCCCGCCAGACACGTTGCCTTCCCCATACGAACGCCCGTAATCATACATCGCTACCCTACCGCCATCTAACGCTACCCCTAAATCACCCTGGATACCGTCCATCCCGACAAGGTTGCTCGCGGTATACGTGATGTTCCCACGCCCGGAGATACCTGAACCGCGTGTGGTCTCACCTTGGATACCGTTATGCTGTAGTATGTTCGATGTCGATTCATATAGGACCAGCCCGTTCCCAGACCCGCTCATCACGATCTCGGCTGTCCCCATGGCTATCCCAGACATGAGAACCATCCCGAGAATGAGGATGCTAGCTAAACTCTTTCCCATCATATACTTCGGCCTCCACTTCAGCTACAGTCACGCCATAGGTATTCCGCCAGTACGCATAGATAGAGTAGGCTATCATGACAACACCTACCCACCACCGGTCATCGTGTACCCACGCGCACCATACTAATAGTATGATACCCGTCCACATCAACCAGGAATACCCATGTAGTCTATACTCTCTCTTCGGTGAGGAGAGTAGCGCGAGACTGAGTATCATAAATATTGCGGGTATAATCCACAAGTACTGGACTACCCACGAAATATTTACCATAGATAAGGTTTAGGAGAGATATTAAAAATAATTAATGGAAACTTACCCGATAGCGACATCATATCGGTGTCTATCCTTCAATTCCTGCAACTTACCGCTGTTCCACCCTGATACCTCCTGTAAGTATCCAGTAACGCGGCTTATCTGGGCGACATCATGACATCCGCATACAGGGCAGGTAGGCTCACCGCATTTCGAGCAGAACGTGACACCTGCCGCAACGTCATGTGAACATGCAAGATGGTCTTCCTCACACATCTTTTTAGGCTCGCGCCCGCATACCGGACACTTCCCCTCAACTAAATCAACAGCATCGATGACGAGTTTACATACATGACATTTGTATCGGTCCAAGAAAGAAAACACCCCCAAGAGAGTAAGGTATAGTGTTGTGTCTTGTATGAAGATAAGGCTTATTATGGATAGAGTAGAAATAATATATTGTAATGTTTGATTCTACTTTGAAGGGGATCTTTCCCGACACTTGTTGGGATTGTCAGTGGCACGAATATGATGAGTATTACTCTGAAGAACTAGAGGATGAGTGGGAGATCATGGAGTGTGTGCTTTGTGAGAGAGAACATATTGACCCTTGGCAGAGTGAAGTACCCGCGTGGTGCCCGTTGAGAGAGTTATTGACAAGGTTCGATAGGAGGTAAAGATGGGAACAGAGTGGGATGAGACAGACTGTGATCTGTGCGACAAACAGGGGAGTGATGATTGCCCGTATCCTTATTCGGGCTGCCTTCTTGGGTGCTCATCATTCGAGAGGAGGCAAAGATGAACTGTTGCTGTAGAGAAAGAGATTGTGATTATAATCCTTGCGACAAACCGGCGAAATGGGAGGTTGAAATACTATACACTCCTCCACACGGTATGACCTATTATCTGTGTGAAAAGCATTTCTCCGAAATGGAACAGTTCCTACACCCCTACGACAATGTAAAGCGAATTGAAGAGATTCGATAAAACGTCAAGGTGAATAATTGATCAAGATTATACATTCCGACGTAATAACCGGGCTCTCCCAGATACCCGACCAATCGGTGCAGTGTGTGGTCAGCAGTCCACCCTATTGGGGCTTGCGGGATTACGGCGTTGAAGGGCAGATCGGGCTTGAGAAGACCCCAGAAGAGTATGTCGCAAGGATGGTTGAGGTATTCCGGGAGGTCCGGAGGGTATTGCGGGATGATGGCACGGTATGGCTGAATCTAGGGGATGCGTATACGGCGGATGGGCGCGGGCAGTCCTCGACGATGGGGCCAAAAAGCGGGACGTTTCACGGGCAGATCAAACAGTTTCATCCACTGACGCCGTTCAAGTTAAATCATGGCCTAAAACAAAAAGACCTGATCGGCATGCCCTGGCGGGTAGCGTTTGCCCTGCAAGCGGATGGGTGGTATCTCCGTTCAGATATCATATGGTCAAAACCGAACCCCATGCCGGAGAGCGTGACGGATCGGCCTACTAAATCACATGAGTACATCTTCTTGCTTACCAAGAAGGCGAGGTATTACTATGATGCTGATGCGGTACGGGAGAAACAGGACGAAGCAACCAGACGGGCCGCGACATTCAGGAATGGAGGGGACTACACCGGGGGCAATTCGTTTAGCAACTCATTAAAGAAAGACAAGGATTCCCATGGGGACGGGGAGAACGGAACGGGCCGCAACCGGCGCACGGTCTGGGAGATCGCCACGCAGCCGTTTCCTGGAAGTCATTTCGCTACATTTCCTGAAGCATTAGTCGAACCTTGTATTAAGGCCGGGACCAGTGAGAGGGGTTGCTGTAGTGTATGCGGGGCCCCGTGGAAAAGGGTGGTGGAGCCGTCAGAGGAATATAAACAGTTGCTCGGCAAATCCTGGCACAATCACGACAACGATTTAACCCAAGGGGCGAGACAGGATAGCGGGGGCCCTAAACAATGCAAAGGTAGCGAGTATAGAACTACTGGCTGGCACCCCTCCTGCCTCTGTTATAACACAGAAATAAAATGCCCTGATACCATCCCCTGCATAGTATTAGATCCCTTCGGAGGGTCCGGTACTGTCGGAAAGGTTGCCCGCGACCTGAACCGGAAGGCTATTCTGATTGAGCTGAACGCCGATTACATCAAGATCGCCCGTGAGCGGTTACGGCTGAACGAACAATTGGGGGCATTTACATGAGAACAAAAAGATTCGATAGGAGGTAAAGATGGAAATATCATTGGTAATACCTGAAACGCTTTACATCCCCGATTCGTGGATAACTGCCTTTGTAATTGTCACTCTCTGTGTAATTGGCTGGCAACTAAAGAAGGTAATCATCTTTGATGAAACATTCGAGGTTTTTCGATAGGAGGTACATATGCATTTTGATAATATTAATCATGAAACCGGGGACTATCAGAGCGTTATAGTTCCCTGTCCGTGTGTAGATGATTGCACCGGAGAGGCTAATAAGGACTGTCCTTATTGCTGCGGGCAGGGGCGACTCTGGTATATGGTATACGACCTTGAGTTCATCGAGGAATCGAGAGAAAAAGCAATAAAGGAAACGGCATTGGACGAGCTCTTGGGAAGGTTCGATAAGGTGTAAAGCATGACCAAGCCGCCTAATTTCAGAAAATCAGATTCCTGCGCAACGTGCAGCCATTCAAACACATGGGATGATAGACAAACCAGATGCGAACATCCAAACCACAAACAGTTTGTGTACGATTGGGACGTATGCGATGATTACATCCACCCGTAAGATGTAACCCTAATCCTGACTAGTACTAATCTAGTTTAGGGGGTTATACCCCGACAAACCTTTGGTTTATAATAGGTTATAACCTGTCATGTTGACCTTTTTCTCCGAAGTAAATACTAATTTAGTATAGATTAGTAGATATTAGTAGTTCGCGACAAGTATCGCGACAAAGTGTCGCGATTGGAGCAGTTATGAACCATATGGTTCGTCTTCTTCCTCATCCCCCCAGTCAACATAACTCGGCATCTCATCATAATCGGCATCTAACTCGTGTGGGTCGGGGTCTACCATACCGATAATACCCGTGCTACCGCCTCCATACATGCCATACGCCATTAATGCGATACTAATCACAAAGTCATCATGAAACCCGCTGGAAGCCTCGTATCGCACGTTTCCTGAGGGCAAGATAGTATAGGTATATGCACCGAACTCGACTTTCATATCAGCATCATCTATCAGATGGATTAGTCTATTCTCTATCATTAACTGTAGGTTCTCTATTATTGCGGGTTTTGTGGAGACGTTGATGTTCATCCCGTGGATATTAATACCTTCTTTCGCCAGATCCTCGTAGATAGGGTCTCCGTAGCCCGTGGAATCGATCATGATCGACCCTTTATTATAGTGCTGATAGATATATCGGACCCGTTCTTTGATGTAATCCCAGTCCGTACGGTTGAATCTCTCCCTGTACACCTGCCGCATCTCGCTTAATTTACCCACAGAGATGACCGTAAAGTCTTCGTGACGGCCTAAATCAACACCAATGACGTAAAATTCACCTGGAATGGGTTCTTCGGGGACGGAATCAAGCACATTTTCGAGTCCTTTGAACACCATACCGCCAGAATCGACAAATTCAGCCAATATTTCCTGCCGGAACTTGATTTCGGGCATACTTCTGGACATTTCTTCGATTTCTGCCGCCTTTAAGAGAGGATTGGCGTTACTCGGGTAGTGAAAACTCGCATATTCGGTCTGGTTTTCGTCCATCCCGCGTAAAAACAGCTCGTAGAACCAGTTTTTGCCGAACGGTGTGGAGATAATGATAGCCCAACCGTGTTTATCGGACAGCGCAGGACGTATCGCTTCGTTCCATACCTCGGGTTTGACGAACGCGGCCTCATCAATAACGCATCCATCTAACCCTTCACCCCTCAGACCAGACGGATTGTCACCCGATTTGGCGAATATGAGACTGCCGTTCTTGAGTTCGATGTATAATTCTCCCTCCATGATGCGTTTTACGGCTTCTTTTGGGAGATATGCCTTCAGCATACGCCAGATAATCTTCGTCTGTGGGTAGGTTGGCGATACTAAAAAGAACACTTGGTTGGGTTTTGACAGCGCGGAGATGATGATGATGTATGAGGCAAGCCTGCTCTTCCCCCAACGGCGGCCACAACAGAGTGTTTTGAACCGTGCAGGGTGCTCTAACACCTCTCTCTGCTTGGGGAGTAACGCTAAATTGAGGTCTACCATTATGTCTTAACCCGGATCATCTCTTCTTTCGGCACGAATATCGCACGTTTCCTCAATTCACTCGTCTGACTGGGCGGTTGCATGAACTTCTCGATGAGTGTCGCACTATGCACCAGACTCTCGGGATCTTCCTGTAACACCATCCCCTCGTCCCTGAACGCTTTGTTCGCCGGTTCGAACTGGTCCTGGTCGATACCGAAATCCTTGATGTTGATACTGATGGGTTCGTCCAGTCCAGCACTATTATTCACGTCCAGATGGAACGCCCGGATGATCTTGAGCATGTTATCGAGGTATATCTGCATCTCACGAGCGTCTTTCTTGAGTTCGAGGATACGGCCCATGTTGAACAATACCCGTAATGCCTCATCCTTGAGGACATCTTGTTCGAAGACAAAGAAGGTGAGGAACCTATTGAGATCGTCATCGTTCAGCGTCTTGACACGACATTCACGTTCTTTCTTGTGGATGAGGTCGGCGACCGCTAACGGGCACTTATGGTAGTACTTACAGTCCGTCGTGCAGATATGGTTCTCCTCTAATATCTCGCGTTTAAACTCTTGCCAACGCAATAACTTCTTCTGGTTGGCGGTAAACGTACTCATACTCTACTCTTAACTTGTATTATTCAATGTCTTATATAATTATCCAGAAATTAAATAGGTTTAAGAGGATATAGTATAAAATAATAGACTATGGAACTGGCAAGGCGAAACTGTTGTATCTGGCGACCAGATGAAGAGCAGAGACTACAGGCTATGTATAAACGTGGTGTCTCGTTTGAGGAGATAGCATTTGAGCTTGAACGAGAGGTGAGCGCGATTGCTGATAAACTCTATAAGATGAAACTGATCTCGCATAAAGAGATGGCAGCGATCATCGCGGAACATCCACGCAGATACTACCGGAAGAAACAGGAGAAGTCTGGTGGTGTGGTGGGATGTAAGGTTATCCCAGAGAAGAAAACATGGTATAGAAGAATGGTTGAGAGGTTGTTCTAAATGTGTAAAGCGTTCTCCTGTGTTATTGGCAGGGATAAGACTGTTACCTGGAGGTTTGGCACGGATTCACATGAAGGCCTGATCAAGATCGCAGGATACACAGATGATACAATTGACCCGGATAAGATCGAGTTCTGCCGTATCGAGATATCCCCTAAGAACGGATCGTATCTTGAACCAGACGAATGGGTATTCAAGATCGATATGGATGTTACCCCGACATGGTGGACACTTGACCATAAGAAAGCCTGCCTGAAGGAGCATAAGAAATGGCTGGAACAACTTGATAAGATCCTTGTTCGGAAACCGATCATCCATCCGTTCCGTGATATAGTCCCTCCAAAGGAGATTACCGAGGAACATATCAGACTGTTGAGAGAATGGGATTCGGTCTGGGCTTCGGTCAGGGATTCGGTCGGGCGTTCGGTCTGGGGTTCGGTCAGGGATTCGGTCTGGGGTTCGGTCAGGGGTTCGGTCTGGGATTCGGTCTGGGGTTCGGTCAGGGATTCGGTCTGGGCTTCGGTCTGGGCTTCGGTCTGGGCTTCGGTCAGGGCTTCGGTCGGGGCTTCGTTCTGGGCTTCGGTCGGGGATTCGGTCCTGGCTTCGGTCGGGGCTTATTCCGGTACGTTCTTTAATTTACCTCGATCTGCATGGATGTATACTGATACTATCCAGTGTGAGGGGTATCCGTTCCAGCCAGCAGTCACGCTCTGGGAAATGGGGCTGGTTCCGTCGTTCGATGGTAGGACATGGAGGTTACATGGCGGGCCGGATGGTCGTGTCCTGTGGGAAGGGGTGATCCGTTGATCTGCGCATTAACGAACCTGGCGAACGGCGGGCAGATCACTAAAACGGGGCAGGTCCTGGGGCACTACCGCCGGCCTATCAATACCTATAGGTATGGGGGGATCAGCCATGTGTAAAGCGTTCTCCTGCGTTATCGGGCGCGATAAAACAGTTACCTGGCGGTTCGGCACGGAATCACATGAAGACCTGATCAAGATCGCAGGATACACAGATG
>Ga0209604_1002666_pt1 | contig 12893 bp, 9 predicted proteins | sample AD_UKC097_MetaG_FD_184405 | JGI IMG/M metagenome (GOLD analysis project Ga0209604, IMG submission 184405) | Active sludge microbial communities of municipal wastewater-treating anaerobic digesters from USA - AD_UKC097_MetaG (SPAdes) (version 2) | ecosystem: Engineered > Bioreactor > Anaerobic >... | reverse complement strand
GATCTGGACAAGAGAGTCCTCGGAGATGTCGTTGACCTCTTTACCAACATGGATATGGGAGAGACAGAAGGTAACCGAGATGTCCTCGGTAGAACTTACGAATACTGTATCGCTCAGTTTGCCGAAAAGGAAGGCAAAGGCGGTGGTGAATTCTATACGCCGTCAAGCATCGTAAACACACTGGTTTCAATCCTGAAGCCATATTCAAACTGCCGTGTATATGATTGCTGCTGTGGCAGTGGCGGTATGTTTGTACAGAGTGCGAAGTTTATTCAAGCACATTCCGGCAATCGCGGCTCGATTTCAATTTATGGTCAGGAGGCCAATCCGGACACTTGGAAGATGGCCATCATGAATCTTACGATTCGTGGCCTTGATGCAGACCTTGGTGCTTATCATGCCGATACATTTACGAATGATCTTCATCCGACATTGAAGGCAGACTTCATTCTGGCCAATCCTCCCTTCAACTATAATCCATGGGGACAGGACAAGCTTATGGATGATGTTCGCTGGAAATACGGAATCCCGCCTGCAAGTAATGCCAACTTTGCATGGATTCAGCATATGATTCATCACCTTGCACCGAACGGCAAGATCGGACTTGTTCTTGCAAATGGAGCACTGTCTTCCCAGAGTGGTGGCGAGGGTGAGATCAGAAAGAAGATCATCGAGGATGACCTGATTGAAGGAATTATCGCAATGCCTCCGCAGCTTTTCTATAGTGTAACGATCCCTGCGACGCTCTGGTTCATTTCAAAGAGCAAGAAGCAGAAAGGAAAGACTGTTTTTATCGATGCCCGAAAGATGGGGCATATGGTAGACCGTAAGCATCGAGATTTCACGGAGGAAGATATTCAAAAGCTCGCGGATACATTCGAAGCATTCCAGAACGGCACACTTGAGGATGAAAAGGGTTTCTGCTCTGTGGCAACGATACAAGATATTGCAAAGCAGGATTACGTTCTTACACCGGGACGCTATGTTGGCATCGAGGAGCAGGAAGATGATGGTGAGCCTTTTGAGGAGAAAATGACCAGACTGACATCAGAGCTTTCCGATATGTTTGAACGCTCTCATGAACTTGAGGACGAAATTCGTAGAAAGCTGGGGGCGATTGGATATGAAATATAAGGATACTCCTTTTGGAAAGATTCCAGATAGTTGGGAACTTGCTTCAATATCAGAAGTAACGGAACTCGTTACTGATTATGTGGCTAATGGTAGTTTTGCATCTCTGGCTAAAAACGTCACTTATAAAGACGAAGAAGATGTTGCAGTGCTGATAAGACTCGTAGACTATAACAATGATTTTAAGGGTGACTTTGTGTTTATAGATGAACACGCATATGAGTTCCTTGGGAAAAGCAAGTTATATGGTGGTGAAATCATAATATCAAATGTTGGGGCTAATGTTGGTACAGTCTTTCGTTGTCCTCAGCTACAGTACAAGATGAGTCTCGCACCTAATGCGATTATGGTTAAGTTTAAGGAAAATGATGATTTTTACTACTTTTGGCTAAGAAGCCATGCCGGGCAGCACATGCTTCATTCAATAGTTACAGGTAGTGCACAGCCGAAGTTCAACAAGACTAATTTTAGAGATATGCTTGTCCCTGTCCCTCCAAGAAATCAGCAGGACAAGATAGTATCAATATTACAGCCACTGGAGGATAAAATAGAGCATAACAATAGGATAAACAAGAATTTAGCAGCTTAACCCTTGAGCTTTTGGTACTGCTTCTTCCATGCACGAGATGGCTTACGACAGATTCCATCCTTGCTCACAAAAGCGCAAACACCAGCAAGGCCATTGTTACCGCAGATGTCGGGATTGTTTTGACGGCAGCCATAGGTCTGCAATTCAGTGTCCAGCTCGTTGAGAGGAGCATTAAAGGGAACCCTCAGTTCCTTTTTATTCATAATGACACCTCCGAAACATCAAGCTGTCCCGACATAAGTTGAGGAAGTAGCTCATCACGCAGGGATGCAAGTTTACGGTTCTCTATACGATTAGCGATAACAAGATCGTATAGAGGAGCAAGAAGACCACCTATGCGGTCATAGTCAGATTGCGAAGGGATTAGCACTTCTGCTTTTGACAGTTCTTCGCGCTTGATGTGTCCCATCGTTGTGGCCATGTCCGCAGCGATAGCAGCGAACTTTTGCAGATGGTGGTTTGTCCATGCGTAATAGAACCATTTATCGTAGGTGGAGGATGTGACTTTGAATAAATGCTGATTCAAACCACAAGTCCCTCCGCACCAAAGATCAACAAGGAGGCTGCCCGACCATGAAAATATTACATCGCCGTCATGAACAATATATTCCGGCTTGATGGAAGGTGAACATAATTCACTGTTAAAATCGCAGGAACCTTGGCGCAGTTCTTTGATTTTAAGAACAGGCAGACCTTGCTCGTCATCCTTTGGACGGTACTTTTGCATTGCGAGTCCATTGAGGTAATCGGCAATACCAAGCAGAGAGCTTTCTTGCCAGCCATCTGGGATGCGGTCAAGCATAAGGAACTCTTGGGTAAAAATGCTTTGCGCTTGCTCAAGTAAATTCTTGTTTAACATACAACCATAACTCTTGCGAGTGGCAAGAGTTAAAAAGAGGGATTGCCACTCCGTAGTCTTTCTCTACGATAGAAAAGGAGAACAGACTATGAAACAGAAAGTAATCAACGAGGTTATGCAGGGCATGCTCGGCTGCCTCAATAATGTGCAGTTGGAGAGACTGCAGGAAGTGCTGGAACATGCTTTGTTCCATAAACAAATAAGCGAGATGGAGGAAGAAGTCAATGCGGCATTAACAAATGAACAGCTTCTGGATAGCTTCCTCGCGGCAAAACGAATCGAGGGATGCTCGGAAAAGTCGCTGGCGTATTACCGAACTACGATTGACGCTATGACCGCTAAGGTGGAAAAGAATGTCCGAGAGATGGAAACTGACGATTTGCGTACATACCTGACGGAGTATCAACAGGAGAAAAACTCCAGTAAGGTTACCATCGATAACATCCGTAGAATACTGTCGAGCTTCTTCTCTTGGCTGGAGGATGAGGATTATATTCTGAAGAGTCCGGCTCGAAGAATCCATAAGGTGAAAGCAGCCTTGACAATCAAGGAAACATATACCGACGAGGCCTTGGAGAAAATGCGCGATAGTTGCGAGGAGCCCAGAGATTTGGCATTGATAGATATGCTTGCTTCAACCGGAATGCGCGTTGGAGAGCTGGTTCTGCTTAACAGGGATGACATCAACTTTGAGGAGCGAGAATGTGTCGTGTTCGGTAAAGGCAGCAAAGAACGGATGGTGTACTTCGACGCACGGACTAAGATTCATTTGCAGAACTACCTGCAGGAACGCGCTGATGATAATTCGGCGCTGTTCGTATCACTTCGGGCTCCGTATGAGAGGCTGCAGATCGGTGGTGTTGAGCGGAGACTCCGGGAACTCGGGAAGAAGCTGGATATTGAGAAGGTGCATCCGCATAAGTTCCGACGCACACTTGCTACGATGGCAATTGATAAAGGAATGCCGATTGAACAGCTGCAGCAACTGCTTGGCCATAAGCGGATCGATACGACGCTTCAATATGCGATGGTAAAGCAAAGCAATGTAAAATTGGCACATAGAAAATATATAGGTTAGGACGGTGACATGATGGAAGCATGGAGAAAAATCAGATTAGGTGATGTTTGCAAAACAAATATGGATTCGTATTCTCCTAAAGAAGAGTGGAATTTTGTCAATTATCTGGATACTGGTAACATTACCGATAATAAGATTGATTCCATTCAGTATATAGATGTAAAGAACGAAAAACTCCCAAGCAGGGCAAGAAGGAAAGTTAAAAAGGACAGCATCATATATTCTACGGTGCGCCCGAATCAGCGCCACTTTGGAATTGTTAAATCACAGCCGGAGAACTTTCTTGTGTCGACAGGATTTGCGGTTATTGATACAGATGCCCAAGTGTTAGATGCGGATTTTCTTTATTATCTGCTTACGCAAGCTACTCTTGTGGAAGCGCTCCATGCAATTGCAGAGCAAAGTACATCTGCATATCCATCAATCAAGCCGTCAGATATTGAGAATTTGGAAATAGAAATTCCTGATCTTGCCACGCAGAAAAAGATTGCAGATGTTCTTGGTAGCTTGGATAGGAAAATAACACAGAATACGGAGGTAAACAAGAATTTAGAAGCGCAAGCTCAATCGATCTTCAAATCATGGTTCATTGATGCACCTGAATCCTCTTCTTGGGAAACAGGCACTTTTAGCGACATTATTGATACCATGATTGCCGGTGACTGGGGAAAGGATTCTCCACTCGGTAACAATACTGAGATGGTCTATTGCATTCGAGGCGCTGACATCCCTGATGTCAAAAGCGGCAATAAAGGTAAAATGCCTACTCGCTTTATCTTGCCAAAGAACTATGTTGCAAAGCATCTCGTCGCTGGCGATGTTGTTGTAGAGATTTCCGGAGGAAGTCCCACACAATCAACAGGAAGGATTGCATCAATTTCCCAGTCGCTCCTTGATCGTTACGACAAAGGTATGGTTTGCACAAATTTCTGTAAAGCGATGAAACCTAAATCGGGTTATAGCATGTTCGTGTACTACTATTGGCAGTATCTATATGACAAAAACGTCTTCTTCCTGTATGAAAACGGGACAACAGGTATTAAAAACCTTGATATCTCCGGTTTCATAGAGACCGAACCTATCATATTGCCGCCGGTAGAGCTTGTAGAAAAATTTGATGCATTTTGTCATTCGGTTTTTGACGTCATATTTGCAAATGGACTCCAGAATGAAAAGCTTGCGAATATGCGTGATGCTCTACTACCAAAGCTCATGTCCGGTGAAATTGATGCTTCCGACCTTGACCTTTAAGCTGCTAAATTCTTGTTTGAAACGGAGCAAAGATGAATGAAAACCACCTCTAAGAAGAGGATAATGTAAGAAATAAACGAAGGAGTGAGACTCATGTCAGGATTTTACACCGAAGCGGACTATGAGAATTCGATAATCGAATTATTCCAGAACATGGGATACAGGTATGTCTACGCGCCGGATTTGGAGCGCGACTTCCGTAGCCCTCTATATGAAGAAGAGTTGGTATCAGCGCTGCACAGACTGAATCCGAAAATGCCGGAGGATGCCATTACGGATGCGCTGTTCAAATTGAAGAATTTTGAAAATGCCGAACTTGTCCAGAAGAATGAACTCTTTATGGATTACCTTCAGCACGGGATCGAAGTCCGGTACTTCGTTAAGGGCGAGGAGCGCTCCGGCCTCGTCTATATTGTCGACTACAAAAATCCTGATAATAACTCCTTCGTTGTAGCAAACCAGTGGACTTTCATTGAAAACAGCAATAAGCGTCCGGATGTACTTCTTTTCGTGAATGGTCTTCCGGTTGTGCTTATAGAGTTGAAGTCTCCCTCTCGTGAGGAGACTGATGCGTCCGAGGGCTATCTGCAGATTAGGAACTATATGCAGGAAATCCCTTCGATGTTTATCTATAACTGCATCTGCGTCATCAGCGATCATCTGACCAGCAAGGCTGGAACTATTACTTCCGGTGAAGATCGCTTCATGGAATGGAAAACCAAAGACGGCAGTTATGAAAATACGCAATATGCTCAGTTTGATACATTCTTTGAGGGAATGTTTGAAAAAGAGCGTCTGCTGGACATCATCAAAAATTTCATCTGCTTCTCTAATGAGGGATTGAAGAAGTTTAAGATTCTGGCTGGCTATCACCAGTATTTCGCAGTCCGAAAGGCTATCGAATCCACAAAGAACGCTACAGTTACCGACGGTAAGGGTGGCGTATTCTGGCATACACAGGGCAGCGGGAAATCTCTGTCTATGGTCTTTTACGCGCACCTTCTGCAGGAAGCGCTGGATAGCCCAACTATCGTGGTAATCACAGACCGTAACGATCTTGATGATCAGCTCTATGGTCAGTTTGCAAAGTGTAAGGATTTTTTGCGTCAGGAACCGGTGCATGCTACCTGCAGAAAACTGACAGAGACCTCTGGCAAGAATGATATCGGCCTCAAGGACTGGCTGGACGGCAGACAGGCAAACGGCATCATCTTTACAACGATGCAGAAATTTGAAGAGTCATCAGAGCCTCTTTCTGAGCGCCGTAACATCATCGTTATGGCCGACGAGGCACACCGTAGCCAGTATGGGTTGAAGGAAAAGGTTGATGCTAAGACCGGTGAGATAAAGGTCGGAACGGCGCGTATCATTCGTGATAGCCTTCCGAATGCTACTTATATTGGCTTTACCGGAACTCCTATCGCTGCCAAAGACAGAAATACCCGCGAGGTTTTCGGTGACTATATCGATATTTATGACATGACACAGGCCGTAGAGGATGGAGCTACAAGACCGGTCTACTACGAGAGCCGTGTCATTAAGCTGAAATTCGATGAGGCTACACTCCATCTGATTGATCAGGAATATGACATCATGGCAAACAATGCCGATCCTGAAGTGGTTGAAAAGAGCAAAAAAGAGCTTGGCCAGATGGAGGCTGTTCTTGGAAATGATGCGACAATAGATTCACTGGTTAATGATATTCTTGACCACTATGAAAATTATCGAGCCGATCTTCTGACAGGAAAAGCAATGGTTGTAGCGTATTCTCGCGCAATTGCCATGAAGATTTACAACCGTTTTCTTGAACTGCGTCCAAGCTGGAAAGAAAAGGTTAAGGTCGTAATGACTGAAAGCAATAAAGATCCTGAAGAGTGGCGTGCTGTTATTGGAAATAAGCGCCGTAGGGATGAGCTCGCTAAGGAATTCAAAGATAATAATAGCGAAATGAAGATCGCCATTGTCGTTGATATGTGGCTGACCGGATTTGATGTTCCTTCTCTTGCAACGATGTATGTTTATAAGCCGATGCAGGGCTATAACCTGATGCAAGCTATTGCCCGCGTTAATCGTGTCTTTCAGGATAAAGAAGGTGGCTTGATCGTTGACTACGTTGGTATTGCGTCAGCGTTGAAGCAGGCCATGAATGATTACACAGCTCGTGATAAAAAGAACTATGGTGATACCGATATCGCTAAAGTGGCATACCCTAAGTTCCTTGAGAAACTTTCCATTTGCCGCGATCTGTTCCACGGATATGACTATTCCAAGTTTACAAACGGCACCGATCTTGAACGTTCGAAAGCCATCACTGGCGCGGTTAACTTCATTGTGGGAACTGACAAGGAAAGAGAGCGCGAGGACTTCATCAAAGAGGCGCTGTTGTTGCGTCAGGCTTTGTCTCTCTGCTCTTCGCTGGTAGAACGCGACCTGAGAGTCGAGGCGGCATTCTTTGAATCTGTCCGCGTGCTTGTTATGCGCTTGATGAATCAGGGCGAGGGTAAGAAGATATCTCTGCCGGAAATGAACGCTCGTATCAATGAGCTTCTGAAATCAAGCATCAAGAGCGATGGTGTTATAAATTTGTTCTCTGATGTTAAAGAGGAGTTCTCCCTGTTTGATCCTAAATTCCTTGAGGAAATCTCAAAGATGAAGGAGAAAAACCTTGCTGTTGAACTATTGAAAAAGCTGATCGCCGAGCAGATACAGATCTACAGACGAACAAATGTGGTCAAATCCGAAAAGTTCAGTGAAATAATACAGGGCGTCATGAACCGGTATCTGAACGGAATGCTTACCAATGAGGAAGTCATTGAAGAACTCCTGAAAATGGCACAGCAAATCCGAGAGGCTCACGATGCAGGAGATGAGCTTGGTCTCTCTGAAGATGAGCTGGCGTTCTATGATGCTCTTACCAAGCCGCAGGCGATTAAGGACTTCTATGAAAATGATGAGCTGATTGCTATAACAAAAGAGCTTACAGAGGCACTACGAAAGAATCGCTCCATCGATTGGCAAAAGCGTGATTCAGCTCGTGCCAAGATGCGCATGATGATTAAGAGGCTTCTGAAGAAACATAAATACCCGCCGGAGGGCATGGACGATGCTGTCGCAACAGTAATGCTTCAGTGCGAGCTGTGGACGGACAATAATGATATGGATCGCCGGGTAGTGAGCTACGCGGACGCTTTCAGTAAAAAATCACAGGATTTACAGATGGTAGCGGAAGAACCTGCGCCATACGGAACAAAGAAGGAGGATTGACCAAATGGACGCGACAAAAGGTAATATCTATGCCATCTTAAATGGAAACAAGCAATTTCTGATTCCTGTATATCAGAGATACTACAGCTGGGAGACGGAACAGTGCAGCCGCCTTTGGAATGACATCGTTGATATGCAGAAAAAGAATAAGGTCGGCCACTTCGTCGGTTCCATCGTGAATATCGCGGAACAGGCAATGCCGACCGGTGTTCAGAAATATATGATCATTGACGGGCAGCAGCGTTTGACCACGCTGAGTCTGCTTTTGATTGCTCTTCGTGACTATACGGAAGGGCACCCGGAGGATGGTACCATCAATGCCCGCCGCATAGATAATATGCTTTTGAAGAATGAGTATGAGGATGGGGATGAGAGGTACAAACTGCTTCTTACAGAAACAGATCGCGACCTGCTGATTAGTCTTGTTGAGAAGAAGCCGATCAGTGATCCCGGACTGTCTCGTATTCTGTCAAACTATAACTTCTTTGCGGGTAAAATCGCTGACATGGAGCTGCAGCCGAAAGATGTCTACGAGGCCATCGGAAAACTCCAGATTGTTAATATTACGCTTGACCGCAATGTGGATGATGCGCAGGCAATTTTCGAGAGCCTAAACTCCACAGGTAAAGAATTGTCTGAATCTGACCTCATCCGAAACTATGTACTTATGGGACTTGAACCGTCAGAGCAGCGCTATGTCTATGAACACATGTGGAGGCCGATGGAGCTGCTTTTTGATTACGAGAAGCAGGACTCTGTCATGGACAGATTTTTCCGTGATTACCTGACAATGAAGACTACGCGCATCCCGAAGATTGACAGAGTTTATGAGGGATTCAAAGCCTATCATTTGAATTGTGAGTTTAGTACGATTCGTGAGCTATGCGCTGACCTGCTAACTTATGCCACCTACTATACAAACATGGTTTTCAGAAGAAGCGACAAGGCTGTTCTCAAATCGCTGTATTCGGATATTGGCGATCTCCGTATGGAAGTTGCATTCCCGTTCCTGCTCAAAGTGCATAACGACTGTGCAGAGGGCGTCATCACGGAAGATGATCTTATTGAGATTATCAAAATGTGCATAAGCTATGTATTTCGTAGAAGCATCTGCGACATTCCGACGAATTCGCTTAATAAGACCTTTGCGACACTGCGCAATGAAATCATGGTCGATGATTATATGAATTCTATTAAGGCCTTCTTTGTGCTGCGTGATGACTATAAAGAGTTCCCGGATGATGAGAAATTCGAAAAAGCATTTGTTTCCCGTGACATTTACAATATGCGTTCCAGAAACTTTATTCTCAGCCACCTTGAGAACTTCGGAAATAAAGCTCCGATCATTATTGAGAATTATACGATTGAACATATTATGCCGCAGAACAGCAATCCTCGTGATGAATGGAAGACTATGCTTGGCACAAACTGGAAGGAAGTTCAGAAAACCTACCTGCACACAATAGGAAACCTGACGCTAACGGCTTATAACTCGGAAATGAGCGACAATCCATTTATGGTAAAGATGGATATGGAAGGCGGATTCAAAGAAAGCGCTCTGCGTCTTAATGCCTATCTGGTAAAGCTGACAGAATGGAATGAACAGCACATAAAAGAACGTGCAAAGCTGCTGGCCGAAAAGGCAGAACAGATCTGGACATATCCAGAGATTACTGCGGCTGAACTTGCACCGTATCAGGTAGAGGAAAAACCTGCCCAGAAATACACGATTGACTCCTACGACATCAATGCATTTACACGGACGCTTTTTGACATGCTCGACAGAAGGATTTGTAATCTGTCGCCGGATGTGAAGCGCGAGTTTAAAAAGCTGTATATCGCCTACAAGCTGGACACCAATTTCGTTGATATCGTAGTTCAAAAACAGCGTCTTCGTATTTCTTTGAATATGAAGTTCTCGGAGATTCATGATTCAAAGGGACTGTGCAAAGACATCACCGGCCTTGGCAGATGGGGCAATGGAGATGTTGAAGTGTTCTTTGAACATACGTCAGAGATAGACGACGTGATGGAACTGATTGAGCAGTCATATAAAAAGCAGGCAGATGAGTAACATGCCAGTTTAGGAGATTAGAATATGTCAGATATAGATTTTAGCAAAATAAAAATATCTCAGCCTAATTTTGATTATACAAACGCTATGATCGATAGCATCCAAAGAAGTCAAGAAGAATCATTAAGAGCCGTTCAGGAGGCCAGAGAAGCGAAGGAAGCAGAAGAACTTAGACGGCACAATGAACTCGTTGCTGCTTTAAAAGAAGCTGGGGAAAAGGGCGCTACTATTGTTATTGGAGATAATGCAAACGGGATTCAGATTCAGCAGAATTCAGCAGGAGCCCAACAAAAGATGGATAACGAGCAGACCTTTAACTACGAAAAAGCGTCAGAAGTGCTAAAGGAAATAAGTACCTACTTCGAGTTTCCTCAATTTCAGCAAACTTTTGGAGACAATACAGAAAATGTTAAAAGTATTATCCAGAATACTATAGACGCTTTGGATAAAAAAGAAGATGAAGGGCTAATAAAAAAATCACTAAAGGTGTTAAAAGATTTGGTGATAGGTGCGGGCGGTTCCCTTATAGGATCTGGAATATTAGCATTGCTCGGAACCATCCCATTCTAAATGTCGAGTGGATGGGAAATTACAGCTTTTCGGACATATTCCCTCAGAGCGATGAGTGGAGGCGATTGGAAAATATGTGCGTCTGCTTATATATAGTAGGGACAAGCACATCGACCTGTTTCCAAGAACGTTTGTAGTCGAGAAAATGGCAATTTTGAGGTCAAAAAAGCCGTAGATTTATTTCCGAGAACGAACGGGCTGATTTTCCGGGGCTTTGACATCCATCCGGAGCAATCGAGCCAACTTGAAGCTATCAACCATCATTTTCGTGGCAGTCCCAGCACTGGCCTTTGGTGTCATACTGGTCTTCAGGTCAGCCGACAAGCTATTCACCATCATGCAGCAGCGCCTTGACGCCCTAAATGGCACTGTACAGGAAAACCTGATTGCAGTTCGTGTAGTAAAAGCTTTTGTTCGTGAAGCTCACGAAAAACTAAAGTTTAAGAAAGTAAACGATGATCTCACAAAAGCAGCCATGAAAGCTGGTTATTTAATAAGCCTGATTATGCCAATCATGATTTTCATATTAAGTTTTGCCACCATAAGCGTTATCTGGTTTGGCGGCAAGATGGTTGGCACCCACACCATGGGAGCAGGTGAATTGATCAGCTTTATTAGCTATATGATGCAGATTTTGATAAGTGTCATGATGTTCTCGATGGTCTTTATTCTGTCCGCCCGTGCAGAAGCATGCGGGAAAAGAGTTTTGGAAGTCCTCGACACAAAGATTGACATTGTAGACAAACCAAATTCCTTGGCAGGTAAAATTGCTCCTGCCATATCTAGAGGCAAGATTGAGTTTAGGGGTGTCGATTTCCGATATAGCACCGTTGGGGAGGGTAAAGATGTCCTCTCAAAAATTACCTTTACCATTGAACCTGGTGAAATTGTTGCCATCGTAGGTGGCACAGGTTCAGGCAAAACCTCGCTCCTCAGCCTGATTCCGCGCCTTTACGATACGACAGCCGGACAGGTACTGGTGGATGGAAATGACGTTCGAGATTATAGTCTAAAAACACTTCGCGATGGCATTGGAATGGTACTCCAAAAAAATGTGCTATTTTCCGGAACTATAAGAGAGAACCTTCTTTGGGGAAATGAAAATGCCTCACAGGCAGAGATTGAGGAAGCCGCTCATGACGCACAAGCCCACGATTTCATTACGAGCTTTCCAAATGGCTATGAGACAGAGCTTGGCCAGGGTGGTGTAAATGTATCAGGTGGTCAAAAGCAAAGGTTGTGTATTGCAAGAGCAATGATGAAAAAACCACGCATTTTGATTCTCGATGACAGCACCAGCGCCGTTGATACCGCAACAGAGGCAAAAATCAGGCAATCGTTCTATAAAAATCTGAATGGGACAACTGTTTTGATCGTAGCACAACGCATCAGTTCGGTAAAAGACGCAAACAAAATTATCGTGCTTGATGATGGCAAAATCTCTGGCATGGGCACACATGAAACTCTCTTTGCGACCAACACGATATACCGTGAAATATGCAATTCTCAGCAAGAAGGGCTGGCCTCATAATGGCAGAGCAAAAAAGGGCGCCAAATATGATGAGAGGCCCAGGACCAGGAGGCCCTGGGCCTAGAGGTTTCGAGAAACCCAAAAACCCTAAAAATACGATTGCCCGCATTTTTGGGTATCTTGGGAAAAGCAAACTGCTTATCGGGGCAATATTGATCTTTCTCCTGCTCAACTCGGCAAGCATGCTCGCAGGATCATATTTCCTCAAACCACTGATCAATAATTATATCCTGCCTGGAAACTTCAAAGGCCTGGCAATCGCACTAGTTTTCCTTGGCATGATTTATCTGGTTGGAATTATCGCTTCCTACCTGCAAAACCGGTTTTCGGTCCAGATGTCACAAAAAACCATAAATGCGATACGCAAAGACCTGTTTGACAAAATGCAGGGGCTGGAACTGCGTTATTTTGATGCGCATACGCATGGCGAACTAATGAGCCGCTACACAAACGATGTTGACAATGTACAGTTGATGCTCGAACAAAGCCTCATACAACTTTTCTCAAGCGCAATCAACTTTGTTGGCACAATTATAATGATGTTGG
>Ga0209604_1002665_pt1 | contig 12893 bp, 6 predicted proteins | sample AD_UKC097_MetaG_FD_184405 | JGI IMG/M metagenome (GOLD analysis project Ga0209604, IMG submission 184405) | Active sludge microbial communities of municipal wastewater-treating anaerobic digesters from USA - AD_UKC097_MetaG (SPAdes) (version 2) | ecosystem: Engineered > Bioreactor > Anaerobic >... | reverse complement strand
GATAGGCTTTCTCCCGTTCACTGAACGGCTCGACCACCGATATGGACAACGAGGGCGCGCTGCAACCAGTAGCGTCCCAGAACGCTTGCGTCATCGGCAGGCCCGCGTCGGAAACAAGATACGGCGTGAGCGTTTCATCCGTCAGCAGGTTCAACAGATCGCCACAGGCATGGACACCAGAGTCCCAATCGGGGCTACCTTCACCGGTCAGGGCAGAAGCGAAGTTGAGAGAGAGACTGACATCTATTTCCCTGGGTATCTTTTGACTGAGAAGCAACACCTTGTCCTTTGAATCACGATCACGGATCGAGCACTCAATGACCCAGTCGGAAGCGGCAGCGGCGGCTCGTTCCGTATCCTTCAGGACATTCCTGGCATGAACGCTGAAACTGTCGGGACCACTGGGCGTCGAAACAAGCTTTACGCCAATCGACCGCGACTGACCAAAGGCATTCAGTCGACACTCCGGGACAGCCGACATCCCCTCGCTGAAAACAGGAATGCTGAGAGCAATCTCAATGCCGTCCAGCGCACCGCCGATCAACGCGTTTCGAAACACCGGCGCATTCTGAGCCTGATCAAGCATGTAGCTGGTTCCGCCGGTGGTGAAACTGGTAAAGCGGACAGCGACATCACTGAGACAAGGGCGGAAGAAGACCTCGACCTGGTTCCCGGGAAACACCCTTCCCTTAAGATCCTTGACTACGAAAGCCTCGCGTCCCGCGAAATAGTCGGCAAGGTCCTGACAGGAAACCCTGAACCCCCGATGCCTGTGAGACACCCGTGCGGTTGACTCGCGGTAAATCACGGGAGTGCCGAGCATTCGTTCCTGCGAGACGTAGTTCAAACGGAAGCCCAGACGGGTCAGAACATAAGATGCGAAGCCCCGCGTATTGCTGGCCGGATCACACTTCCTGTTCGCGCAGATCCTGAGTTCCCGGCTGTCAAACGGCCAATAGGTCTCGTCGTGGTCCTCCACGAAGACCTGGAAATCCATACCGAACTCACAAGCATCGATCGCCGGCCCGACATTGATACGTCCGGATTCATCTACCTCCAGAGACTGCCACCCACTGACGTCGGAGCCGGATTGAAGGCTGCCGTCATATCGCCACAACTGCCAGTTCTGACCAAACCGCCTGGAAAGCAAGGGCACAACCGCCATCTGACGGGAATCATCGGGAATCACGCCGATGAAGAATCTCAGTTCGTCAGTGGTATGCGATGCCGGTCCAGGCAACATCAGAAAGCTCGCCAGGCCCTCAAAGTCGATGATGTGGGCAGCGCTATTGAAGGACGACAGGCTGCGTTCCGGCGCCCCCTTTTTGACCTCGAAGACATCTTCGGGTGAAATTCCGCGCTTGTCTCCCACCACCTCGATTGTTACCCTGGCCGACGCACCGAAGAAGCGCCTGACCATGACCGACAGATCCCTCAGAAACATCGACTGCGGCACCATGTTCGGCAGTTCCGCGGATGCCGATTCGTTCCGGGTCACGAATGCGACGGTAATCCTTACCGGCCTGGTTGACACATCGACCTCCCTGGCAGGGAAATCCGCGGTTCGAACCATGCCCTCGCTGACATACCGAACCGTGTAGACTGGGCGGTAGACGCAGTCCCCCGTCCAGGCTCTGTTGACCGTCAACGTCGCGCCGGCGCTTCCAAGACATTCTTCCGGGTCGGCAGGCAGGGATCCTGATTCGGCCGGGTCAATCGCCAGCCCGCGAAGCGCATCGGCAACCTCCAGGGCACGAGGGTCATCCGGGTCCTGGTAGCAGACGATCACAGGACTGACGCCAGTGCCGGAGTTCAGAAATCCTGTTAGATCGGCCAGATTTGGGTCGGAATCCGGACTGAATACTTCACCTGGCAGGCTGCTCGCTGCCAGCGAACCGGACCGCCCCAGAACACAACGCAGTTCGTCCAACGCCATCTGCGCCGACTCGAGGTATTGGGCGGGGTTTATGGCGGCGTCTGTGGAAAGCCAGACCCAACTGCCCGGGTTATCGACCGAGACCACGATAGTCTCGATACCATCATGACCGCTGTAGGACACGAGGTACCTCTGCCTGAGATACGGCGTGCCGGAGACACCCCCCGCGGACAAATCAACGTTGCACACCGGGATGGATACAATCGAAATGACTGAGGAGTCAGGCAACCATTCGTTGCCACGCTCCTGACTCAGTTGGTCAAAGGCAGTCTTCATTGCCAATGCAGTGCTTGACGCGGACAAAACCAGATCACGCATCGGCACATAGCGACTGCAAACAAGCAAGTCAGGTTCCAGATGCTTGATTGACAGCGCCTCTCGATTGGGACCCGCCACATCTGAGAGGCATTGCTGCAGCGGCGACGCGCCACACACGAAAGCAACCAGAGCGGAGATGAGCACGAAGCAATGGTGGTTTCCTGACCATGTCAACAGACGACGCGAACCCGGTTCGGGATTTCGTAAAGAGACCCGGGCAGAGAAGCGGGTCGAATCATTTTTCATTGTCTTGCTCCTTTGGTTCTGCCCCGGCCGTGTAAACGATGGAATCACAATCCACCTCATCGAGACGGTAGTCCCCCGAAAGCGCAAGCAATCTGCCAATCGCAACGTTCCACTCGGAGAGGAGAGCGAGCACGACGTTCTCAATCAGATTGATTCGGGCCGATACCTCGTCGGTCCCGGTGCCGTAAAGGTTCCTGAGGTTATTTCCCTCGATCTGGATGATCTGATTCTCACCTCCCGGAAGCGTGAACTTGATACACACACCCGAACATGTCCCCGTGAAAGACGTGATATCGAAACTGGCTCTGAAAGTCTCAATGCAACCACCCGTTTCCGACACGTTCGCGAAATCCCTGCAGTCAGCGGAGATCATCCGGGCCAGCGAGTCGGCGTCGGTATCCTGCAGTGACTCCACCCTTATCGTCGGAGGCATCGATACCTCCAGTTCGATGGCTTTGGCCTTGTTGACTCCACCTTCCTGCATGGCCGCCCTTATGAATCCCGTATTCCGCATCAGCCTTCCGAGACGCTCGTCCATTACCTCGTCCACGATGGCATCATCATGGTTAACGCGATCACGTATCGATATTTGAAATTCACGCCCCGACCTCAACTCGTTGATGTCCTCGGGAGCGATAAGCAGAACCCATCGATTCTCAAAACGGCAGACGTTCTCCTCGTAGTCCACCGGAAGCCTCGCAGCCTGGCCGACAAAGACGAAATCGTCGCGGACGTATTCATTGGTATCCAACCATCCATTGACCTGAGTGTGGGTTCCACTGGTCCTGAAGTAGCGGGCAAAAATCGTTGGCGATATCGCGGTATGGATTCTGGATCCGAAGAAGCGGTTCCTGATCTCCGAATCCGACTCATAAGACTCGAACGCGCGAGCCTTCATCCGAACCCAGGATTTCTGCTTCTGGACGGACGGTCTGAATGCCGCGAAGTAGCAGGCCTCACAGAACTCCATTGGTCCGTCGGCCCATTTCCCAGGTGTGCTGGCAGCACACCCACCGAAGACTGTTGAAATCAGACATGACACCAGGATGCACATCGACCGACGGGACAAGGTGGCACCTCCGTTTCCGGCATCCGCCGGGCACAGCATGAGACCATCAAACCTGGTGAATCAGAGGGAGTTCACCGCAAGCCCGATTGTCTGAATTAACGTTTCAGACGATGTCACATTTCATTCTTTGTAACCGTTCACCCGGTCCCTGTGGACCTGGAGATATCCCAATGAGTTGATGGTACACCCCGGGTAGGCGGTGTCAACCCTGGTTTCCGTGCCAGGATTGATGATTGGGTTCAGCCGGTCAGTAGTGGAGGAGGAGGGATGTCGAGCGTAGCCGCCCGGCATGCCCTTTCGAGCCATTCGACGGGACGGACACCGCGTCTGCGAGCGGTCTCGAAGACGGTGCGCATCCGGGCCACGAATGTGCTTCCTGCGTCGCTGCGGGTCCCAAACGATCCTTTTCGCCACAGTACTGCGGGACGCAACGCGCGCTCCGCGTCGTTGTTGGTCGGCTCCACGCCCTCGACATGGACGAAGGTCCATAGCGTGTCCCACTGATCCCACAGGTCCCTGGCCAGGGCCTGGAGTTTGGAATCAGGGCACTCGAACGCTTCGATCACGGCCTCTTCCCAGGCGTCCTGGACCGACCCCATGTCCTGGGCCATTTTGTTGCGGTCGCACTCGCCACGACGGTACGCGTGCCACACGTGAAAGAGACGGTCGCTGTGGGCAAGCAGTCGCTTGCCGATGGACCCGGCCGCGCCGCCCCGGTCGATGCCCGCCTGGAAGTCCCGCCGCAGGTGCGCGTGGCAGAGTTGCCGTGCGTCCCCGAATCGCTGGTATGGGCGCCAGCGGTCGCAATGCACAATGCCCCCGAAGTCCTCGGGCAGCAGCCTCGACAACGCCGCATGTCCGCGGTCCTCGGCCAGCACGAAGTATGCGGCCGTTGGCGTCGTCGCGTCCCACAGCCAGTGCATGTCCCGCTTCTGCCTCCACCCAGTCTCGTCTGCATGCACCGCAGGGGCCGAAGCCACTTCGTCCCGGATCTTTTCCACGGCCGGGGCCACGGCCTCGCTGGCGTGTTCGCAGATACCCTGCACCGACCCCACCGACATCTCGACCCCGAAGATGTCGTGCAGGGCTTGAACCATCTCCCGGCGGCTCACTCGGTACTTTGCCGTCAACGTCGTGACAACCGCCTTCAGCCTCGGGCCGAAAGCGTCCTCCGGAACGTCCGCTGGCCGTTTCGCACGCGTCCGGCCCCCGCAGTGCGGGCAACGCTTGCGCCATAGGCGATACTCCGTCACCCGCGCCGTCGTCTCCGGAAGTTCCGTCACCTGGTACGCATGCGCATTCTCGGTCAACGCCTCGTCGGTCAGCACCATCCCGCAGTGCACGCATCGCTCTGGAAACACGTCCACGAACTCGGACACCTGGTCTGGCAGCACCGGTTCCCGTGCACGGCCCGTGTGGCCGGGCTGGCCTCCTGCCTTCCGACCGCTTCGACACTTCGGGGGCTTTCGCTTGGGCTTCGTCCATGGTGCATCGGTTGAAGGTGGACGCGAAGAATTCGACGAATTCTGCGACAACCGTGCCGTCAACTCGGTGAGGCGCGCTTCCAGTAAAGCGACACGCTCCCGCAACGCCAGATTCTCCGCATGCAGTCTCGCTATGATCTCGTTGGCTTCGTCGAGGGTCCGCGCAACTGGGGGCTGAAACTCGTCCATGCACCAAGCGTCGCACAAACCACGCACCCGTCAAGTTTTCTGCTCCCATCACGCACAGGCGGGTGAACTGTTACCATTCTTTCAGGTCAACAGAAATTCGCTTCAAACGTGGTTTGTAGAGTTTTCCGGCCTAACCCGTGCTGAATAGAACCGCCCGGGCGTCCGCCAGGCGCACCGTCGAAAGGCGATGCTCGACCTCGGCCTGCCTCGCGGACCCGGCGCGGACATCGACCCGCCTGTCAAGCAGGCCGCCCAGGCGCGAAACCGCGCGACGGATGACTGGAACGCCGGCGAACGGGGTGCCCTCGAACGCGGTGAATCTTTTTGGAACGAACGGCGAAACCGAAACAATCACGTGCAGATCCCGCGCGATGCCGTTAACAAGGGCCGCGAACTCGGCCACATCGTCGTCCGTCTCGCCAGGCAGCCCGATCATCACGTACACGCGCAGCCGTTTGATTCCGCAGGCGCGGGCGACATCGGCCGCATTGTTCAGATGGTCGGCGGTGATGCCCTTGGCGATCAGGTCGCGCATCCGCTGCGACGAGCCGTCCGCGGCGACCGTCAACGTCCGCAGGCCTCCGTCCGCCATCATCCTGACCAGTTCGAGCTTGACGCGGTCCGCGCGCAGCGACCCGAGCGTGACCCCGGTGTCGCGCGCCGACAGTTCCCGCACGATCTCGACGATCCCCGGATGGTCTGACACGGCGGCGCCAAGCAGGCCGGCGCGCTTCGTGCCTTCGGGTATGGCATCAAGAATGGTCTGAACCGGATAAAACGACGCTCGGCGACCGCCGAAAGCCACGCAGAACCTGCATCCACGCGGACAGCCGCGACCGACCTCAACTATGAAGGCATCCGAAAACTCGTTCGGCGAACCCGAGTCGCCCGAATGAAGCGGCGACTCCGGCAGCCTGACCGTGATCGGTATCGGCGCCACGGCGCCGGAAGCCGGAACCCACATCCCGGGTATCCGCGCAAGGCTGTCCAGGGCGTCACGCCTGGATCCGGCCCCGGCGATCGCCGAATCGATCGACTTGAACGACAGATCCGCCTCGCCGATGAACACGGCGTCGCACACCGCCGCCAGAAGATCCGGATTGGAAAGGGTCAGCGGTCCGCCCCCGATCACCAGGGGCTGCGTTCCTGGACGCGAATCGGCGAACGGTTCTATCCCCGACGCTGCCAGCGCGGACACCAGGCGCGGCACCTCAAGTTCCCAGGCGCAACTGACAAAGACCACGTCGGCTGCGTACAGCGATCCGACGGTTCCGACCACCTCGGGCAGCGCCGCACCCTCGGGCAGCCACGCCCGATCGCATGGACACAGCCCTGCCCGCGCCGCCGCGTACCCAAGCGACGAGTTGGCCATCGACAGCGAAACGGGAGAAAAGATGACCTTCTTCAAGGCAGGACCGACGCAATCGCCCGACGGCGATGTTAACCCTAAAGCGTTGACGCGACTAGAACGGTGTCATCACATGCAGAAGGCAACCATTTCACTGGCCGCGGCTTCGCAGTCGAAAGCGTCGCAGTAGAACGTGCTGCCTTCGACCTCGTAGTAACAATTGTTGGGGTTGCAGCAGACAAGAGGCTCATCGCAGGTGCCTGCGCCACCGCAACTGTAGTCGTCATTGACGTTGACGTCGACGTTGCCTTCGGTGATCACGTCCGGGTCGCCCTGGCAGTACTCGGCGACATCATAGGCGTCGTAAAAGTTGTGTCCGTTGACAATCCAGTAGTAATCCAGGGTATTCGCATTGATGCAGTAACGGGGGGCATCGCAGGTTCCCGCGCCGTCGCAGGTGTATCCAACCTTGTCACAGGCGGCCGCGAAAACCGATCCAGCCAGCACCAGCGCGATCGTGAACATTTTCATTTTCATCGGAGAGCCTCCATACTTGTTAGGCGCTAATATAGACGCTGCCGGGCTGGTGATCAAGTCAGGAACAGACGTGGCAACGGTCAAGGACCGACACACTCGCGCAGTCGCCATAAAACTTTCGATACCCCGTCACGCTCGAACCGCTCTCTTCTGTCCCGGTGACTGCGGGTTGATTCCCGCGTCCCGGGGCAGTACCCTTCGTGTGACCCGGCATGGATTTTTTCATGAACCCCAGATCCTTCATCACGGCATCAATCCTTCTTCTGGCTTCAGTGTCCTTCGCGGGCTGCGACAACGTCCACATGTGCGATCAGGACATCACCTACAGTTTTCACACGCCGCTGCCGATTCCCGACGAGGGTTCCCTGGCGGATCCCAATATCATCAGGGTGGGTTGCACCTGGTACCTGTACGGAACGCATTCACAAACCGACCTGCAGGTCTGGTATTCGGATGACCTGCTCAACTGGACCGAGGGCCCGACGGTCTGGACGCCCTCGCTGGAATGGCAGACCAAAGACAACCTTTGTGGGATATGGGCGCCCCACGTGGAAGTAAACTGGAACGGCTTCTACCTTTACTACACCGCCAACTGCCGCATCGGCGTGGCGTTTTCCGAATCACCGACCGGTCCCTTCGTCGAGGTTTACGACCACCCGCTGGTGGGCAACGGCTACGGCGGCATCGGCGACGGCGTGCTTACGGGCAACATGTACCTGGACAACGACGACCTGGCCATCGACCCGTTCGTGCTCCGCACGGCAGGTGAGGAAATATTCCTTTTCCACAACGCGTTCACCCCGGCGTCCACGATTTTCGCCCAGCGCATGCCCGATCTGATATCTGTCGACGGCAACCCTGAAATGATGCTGGAACCGGATCTTCAGTCCTGGGAAGGCTTCATCCGCGAGGGCGCTTTCGTCCTTCAGGAAGGCTCGAAGTTCTACCTGATGTATTCGGGCAACATGTACGACACGGCCGAATACGCCCTGGGCGTGGCGACCGCCGACGAGCCGATGGGACCGTACACCCGCGACCCGCGCAACCCTATCCTGAAGAAGAACCTCGAAACCGGCATCTACGGCCCCGGCCACAACGGCGTGGCCACCGGCGTGCATGGCGAGTGGCTGATTTTTTATCACACGAAGGTCGAAGAGGCCCAGGGTGACCTGCGCCAGGTACGCTATGGCCCGCTGTGGTTTGACGAGGAAGGCCGCCTTAACGTCGAACAGCCCTGAAACCGGCCACCACTAAAGCTTGGAAACGACCAGATTGCGGAAGAACTCGTGGTGCCGGAGCCGTTCGCCTACCTGGATCTCCTCGCCGGCATGACGGATCGCCTTCAAGCTGACACGCGCGTCGCGGGACTTCTGAATGCACGAGATCCCCCGGGGGTCCAGCTTGAAGATGTCGGAACTGCGCCCGACCACGTCGTTCAGCGCGGTGATCTGCGCCTGCAATGCCATGGAACGGATATCCATCAACTCGTCGTCGGTCAGTTCCAGCCGTGATCGGCGATCGATGCTGCGCGTGGCCGTCTTGTAAGACTCGAACCGCTGAATCGCCATCGACATGCCGGTCAAACGCGCGTTCAGCCCTCTTGTCGCCAGTGTCGGCCTGATGATGTTGCGCAGATAGCGGATCTCTGCGGGATCATTGAATTCCATGTCTGCCAGGCCGGTCGCGCCGCGCAGTTCGCGCAGCCTGGTGTCGAACCTGACTTCCCAGTAAAAGTGCCCAGCCCCGGTCGCGTCCACGGAATCCACGATCTTCTTGGGCACGAAGTAGTTGTGGGCCACGGTGTCGGCCGCCAGGTGACATATGCGCCCCAGCGAACGGGCCTGCTCCTCGTCGGTCTGCGCCGCGTCGTAATCGGCCAGCGCCAGGTCCCAGTTGTGCGAGTGTTCCTCGTACGGGGCGAGGTTTTTGGCCAGCGTGCGGTCCGGATCGAGCGTGCCCATCACGAACTGACGTCGACACCTGGTCAACAGCGATGCCAGGGCACCACCTATCAGGCCGGCGGATGAGAGGATCTCAAGAGCCATATCGACGTGAGCGACCGGGCCGAACGCCAGCGCGGTGGAAGGAAGCAGCACCAGCGCCAGCGCAAGAAGGAAGATCGACCTTTTCATGACACTCCGAGTTCGATTTAAGCAACGTACCGCATGGCAAGGATCCGGAGTCGCGACCTGATTTTACGCTTTGATTTTCCACGATCAAGCGACATGCCGGATTTTCCACGAAAAATGTGGGCAAACGCAGGCAGTGGGCGATCCCGCGGACTCGTCATTCCGGCAACCGGACACTTATATGGTTAATCCCCCGTTCCGTTGTTGATTGAAAACGGCTACTCTCATACTGGCCTTATCTCGTGCAGGCGAACCCCAGGAGGTTGTCGTGAAAAGATTATTGCTGTTGCTCGCTTTCGCCGCTTTGACAGTGTCAATCACCGCGTGTTCCGACGGCATCGATGGTGTCGATGCTCTGGCGGACGGTTTCGCGGACGGTTTCGAAGGAGACCTCGCTGGTCACGACCTGGCCGGACACGATCTCTCCAATTACGACATCGATGACCGTGACAACGGCGAAAACGATCTGGCCGGGACCGACACCAACACCCCGGACACCGACAATCCCGACGGGTACACGCCCGACGTGGACAATCCCGACGGGTACACGCCCGACGTGGACAATCCCGACGGGTACACGCCCGACGCCCTTACCGACGGCGTCGAGCCTGGCGATAATGGCGGCGACACCGTCGAACCCGCAAGGGGCTGTACCTTCACCGACGGAACAAACTATCTGCTCATCCAGGCAGACGTTTTCGCGCCCGATTCGATCATCCGCGACGGTCACGTCCTGATCGACCCGACCGGCTTCATCGCATGTGTGGCCCAGGACTGCTCGGCGAGCACCGGTTTCGCCGGCGCCACGACCATCTCGTGCCCCAGCGCGCTGGTCACCCCTGGCCTTATCAACGGCCACGACCACGTCACCTACGACGGCAACACGCCCAAGGCGCATACCGTGAAGTACGACCACCGCCACGAATGGCGCACCGGCAAGGTCACGGGCAAGCCCAAGATTTCGGTCCCGCAGACCAGCGGCGCCGAGGAATGGTCGGAACTCAGGCACGTTGTCGGCGGCGCCACCGCCATGTTCGGTTCCGGCTACGGCACCGGCCTGCTTCGCAACCTGGACCAGGAACTGATCGACATCCCCGCGGGCTACAAGGCGAAATACGACACCTTCCCGCTGGACGACACGAACGGCATCATGCTTACGTCCGGCTGCTCGTACCCCGGCATCACCGCGTGGACGTCAGTCTCCGGTTTCCGTGCCTATGTGCCGCACATCTCCGAGGGCATCAACGCCGCGGCTAACAACGAGTTCCAGTGTCTTTCCAGCACGGATGGCGGCGGACAGGACCTGGTCCGCGAGAACTCCGGCATCATCCACGGCATCGGTCTGAAAGCCGCCGACATCGCCACGATGGCCGTCGACGGCACCGGCTTGATCTGGTCGGCCCGCACGAACATCGATCTTTACGGAAACACCGCGGCCATACCGCTTTACGACCTTCTTGGCGTTCAGATTGGCCTCGGTCCCGACTGGACCGCCTCCGGCTCCATGAACATGATGCGCGAGCTGAACTGCGTTGACTACCTGAACCGCAATCACTTCAACAACCACTTCACCGACCGCCAGGTCGTGGAACTGGCCACCATCGGCAACGCCAGGGTCTTCAACATCGACGACAAGATCGGCCAGTTGAAGGTGGGCCTCGTGGCCGACATCGCGATCTTCTCGACCACGGAACACCCCGACGAGCGCGCCCTGATCGAAGGCAACCCCGGCGACGTCCTGATTACCATGCGTTCCGGTATCCCGCTTTACGGCGACACGAACCTGGTGGACGGTCTTCTGCCCGGCGACGCGGGCTGTGAGCCTCTTTCTGTCTGCGGCGTCCCCAAGAAGGTCTGCGCCAAGCGCGAAACCGGCGTGGCTCTGGCCACCATGCAGGCCGGCGGCGGATACGACCTGTTCTTCTGCGGGGTCCCGACCGGCGAACCCAGTTGCGAACCGTCCCGGCCCGGCGAGTACGACGGCGTGACCGCGGACGACGACGACGGTGACGGCGTGTCCGACGCCCAGGACAACTGCCCGCTCATATTCAACCCGATCCGGCCGATGGATAACGGTGTCCAGGCCGACAACGACGGCGACGACGTTGGCGACGTCTGCGACCCCTGCCCCTTCGACGCGAACACCACGGAATGCACCGGGTTCAACCCGGATGACGTGGACGGCGACACGGTCGTCAACGAGTTCGACAACTGCCCGCGCCACCCGAACCTTGATCAGACCGACACCGACGACGACAACATCGGCGACGTCTGCGACGAGTGCCCGCAAGACGCGAACCCGGACGGCGCGGCCTGTCCCGCCACCATCTACGACGTCAAGGACGGCACCGTTGAGGTTGGCCGCATGGTCGCGCTGTCGGACGTCATCGTTACCGGCGTCGCCAAGAGCGGCACGTCACTCACCGGCTTCTTCGTCCAGGTCGACGAGTCGGCGTCCTACTACGCAGGTCCCGAGTACTCCGGCGTCTACGTCTACGCCAAGGGATTCAGCCCGATACCGGCAGTGGGCGACGTGGTCAGCTTCAGCGGCAAGGTGACCCTGTTCTGGGGTCAGATCGAGATGACCGACATCTCCGGCTTCGTCAAAAACGGCACCGCCGCGACACCGGCCCCGACTCTTGTTTCCCCGGCGGATGTCGCCACGGGCGGTGTGGATGCCCAGGCGATGGAAGCCGTCCTGGTTGAAATCCAGAACGTATCGGTCACCAGCGTGAATCCGCCGGTTGGCGGCGGCGACAGCTCGCCCAACAACGAGTTCGTGGTGGACGGCAGTCTGCGCGTCAACGACTTCATGTATCTGATCTCTCCGTTCCCGGTCGTCGGTGACGGCTTCGACTCGATCGTCGGCGTGATGCGCCTTGGCAACGACGACTTCAAGCTTGAACCGCGCGGCGCAGCCGACGTGATGGCAACCACGCCGGAACTCGCCATCTCCGCCCTGACCCCGGCCCACGCGTGGTACCCATGGGGTTCCGGCTTCGCTTCGGCGACTCCGATAGTGACCGCGGTGATGAACCGGGCCGTACAGGAAGGAGAAACCGCCGAACTGACGATCACGTCCTCGGCGCCGACGGACCTCTTCCCGCTCACGACAACCGTCACGGTCCCCGTGGGCGCGAACACCGTCGAGATTCAGTTCGACAGCGGCGTGCCCGGCAGCGGAACGCAGGACGTCGACATCTGCGCCGGTTTCGCATCGGAACAGGCCTGCAACGTCGTGACCCTGGTTACTCAGGAATACATGCCGTCCATCGCCGCGATCGAGCCTTCCGGCACGGTCAACGCGGTAGTCGGTGTTCCAAAGACGTTCGAGGTCACGTTTGACGTACCGGTCTTCGCGGACGAAATCCAGGTAACCTTCGAAGTCGACGACCCCACCATCGTGCCCGTCCCGGCCGCGGTCGACCTGCCGTGGGGCGCCCTTTCGGCGACCTTCTCCGTTACTCCGGCCACGGAAGGAACCGCTGACCTGACGGTCAACTTCCTGGGTTCCAGTGAGGTGATTACCCTGAACGTCACCGACGTTCCCCAGGTCGCCGACGTGCGCATCGTCGAGATGTTCTATGACCACACCACGCCCACGGTGGACAGCGGCTACGAGTGGGTGAAGCTGTAC
>Ga0209604_1002664_pt1 | contig 12896 bp, 8 predicted proteins | sample AD_UKC097_MetaG_FD_184405 | JGI IMG/M metagenome (GOLD analysis project Ga0209604, IMG submission 184405) | Active sludge microbial communities of municipal wastewater-treating anaerobic digesters from USA - AD_UKC097_MetaG (SPAdes) (version 2) | ecosystem: Engineered > Bioreactor > Anaerobic >... | reverse complement strand
CATTTCGACATTGACACTAATAAACAGATGAAGCTATGATTAATTATAAAAAGTGGAGATAATATGGTTCATAATACAATGAAAACTTGCATAACGGCGAGGATAGGTGTATGAAACTATGCACTAATTGCGGACAACCCATTCAGGAAGACAACAGCAAGAATCCAATAGAGATTTTGAGCGAAATCCAAGGAACGTCAACCGGTGAGGTTGACGATGAGAATCTTTGTCAAGTTTGTAAAGAAGAACTGGGCATGCTCAACCTGATGGGATTTGGCGTGTGAATTTATAGTTTTTCATAAATTTTGTCGTAATTTATTATTATTTTCATACTGAGCTGTTGAAATATCAGGAGTATATTGTACGGCTGCTATGATCACTGATTATGTTGAGGTCTACTGCACCAACTGAAACTGTAAATTGTTTCAGTGCTATGTATATTTAATTATTTTAAAAAATGTTAGGCGGGATCTGGAACAGGGATCTGGATATTTTTTCTATGTCACGGAATCGAAAAGGTAACCATTTAGTTTTGCATAATCTTGTGCCAGATTGGCTGACATATGACTGGAGGGCGGTATGACAACTGCTGAGCTTTTGGCGGCATTAACGCGGGAATGTCCAAACGGTGTGTCTTTTGATCCGATGTCCGTGCGTCTGTTGAGACAGAGAGTCCCGTTTGAGGAACGGCATATTGAAGATCTTAAAAAAGCAATGTTTCAGCTGAGGAACGGGTCGTGGGTATGCCGCGAGATGATCTTGGACGATGAATCCAAGTCGACGTTCGATGTACAGGCGATTGGATGGCTAATGGCATACGGTTGCTTTTCGGTTGAACGACTGTTTAGAGATTTTCGCGGTTTGTTTCGAAAGATTGACACGCTGGAGGATTTTGTCGCATTTCTTAAACATTCGGATTTCAATGTTGTTTGGAGGCGAAGGGGAGGTTATTTCTGTACTCAGGATTCACCTATTCTGGAGGATCGTTTGGCGTCAATCTCGAAAACAATCGCCGGATGGCTTGAAGAGGCGAACGGCACGTTGACTCTTCATGAAATCGAACAGGCACTTCCACAACTGACTGCTGAGGCGTTGGAAGGTATCCGCGCTCAATTTCTACCGGACGTTCATGTTTCAGAAGTCGGTGAGGTGTGTTGCTGGTGTAGGACGGAGGCGATCCACCTACCGGATGATTTTGCGGAAAAACTGACAAACGCCGTCGATACGCTGATTGTGCTGGAAAAGAAAATGTCTGTTGCAAATCTAGAATTCGCGTTGAATTTGCTTTACCGTCTGCGTTTCCGAGAGGAATACGCCCTGACGGATAATGAAACCTTCATGCGAATTTGCGCGAAACACTATCAGGGCGGGAACAATGTCTTTTCAAATACAAAGAAACCAAACGTAAAAGCCAACGGCGGGTTCGGTCGAATGACCTTTGCTGAATTGGTCAAATCAGCAAAGAAATCCAACGCAAAGACATGCGGTGGATTCGTTCCGGGCAAGCGTGTACGTAGTCCGAACACCTGCTTCCGTAACCTTAGTGTACCGGTTGGCGCCATACTGGTCTTCACAAAGGACAGTCATATCACTTGCACAGTGCTGGATGACTCCAATCAAGTGGAATATAACGGAAAGACATGGTCGATTTCGACATTGACGATTCACTTGTTAAGAGTGTCGTCCGCAAATGGCTTTCGCTTTTTTACCTATGAAGGAGAAACATTGTGGGAGCGACGGTTGCGGTTGGAAAGGGAGTACAAATACGACGAATATTAGACAGATTAGATGTTAACGCACGATGATGTACGGGAATCGAAAGATGAAATAGTCGGCTTGGATGGGCGGACGATTTCGCTGGCAATTTAGTTTGCTTTCAAAAGTGTCCGCACTAATCCGCGTGTCGAAGGACGGACGCGATTCATGTCACATGGGAAAGCCTGGAAAATATTGCAAAAGAGAAAGGTCGCATGGATTCGATAGTGAAGGAATACATCATAAATTGTCGCCGCTATTTAGATATTTGTGAAGAAAACGGCATCATGTTGAAGGGCGGTTTGGATGTATAGTTATGAATGGAACAGAAGCACGGGCGGTTACCGCCTGACGACGCAAACAGGTAAGTTCGTGGCTAGCGAAATTCGCCCGGTCTTCGCGGAGGAACTGGCACTTACGGGGTTAGATGCAAGATTGGCTTTCGATCATAAGGAAAGGCATCCACTCCTCTGGGCTAAGCAGAATATGTATCTTTATCGCGGTGAAGAAATAGCGAAACTCCATAAAACACGTTACGGCAAGCCATTGGACATCGAATGGAAAGGTGTATTGTGCGGGAACGAAGGCTCGTCCGAAGGTACGAAATCTCAAAGAAAATTGAAGCTTGTTCCGATTGATGTTGAGGCAATGGTAGCCCAAAACTGTGACATTATGGCCGCGCTGGTGGCGGATACGCTCAAGCGCATCAAGGAGATGTACGACGCCTATGCGGGAAAATGCGATGCAATCTATATCGGCTTTAGCGGTGGCAAGGACTCAGTGGTTCTGCTCGACCTATGTCATAAAGTCCTGCCATTGGATGTACCGGTTGTTTTCAGTGATACGGACATGGAACTGCCGGATACCTACAACGTGTGGGAAGAAATTCAAAATCGCTACGAAGGTCGCCCCTTTTTGAAGGTCTCAGCAAAGACTCCCGCCTTGGAAAATTGGCAACTTTTCGGCCCCCCATCGCGGTCAGTGCGCTGGTGTTGCGCTGTTCACAAGAGTGCACCCGCGCTGATCGAACTCAAACATCGGTTAAACGTGACATCGGTCAAAGCGGCTGCGTTTCTCGGTGTCCGTGGCGAAGAGAGTTTGAGCCGATCCGCCTACGAAGACATCGGTGAAGGCGTAAAAACATCATCCCAAGCTAATCTGATGCCGATTCTGGAGTGGGGGGCGCATGAGTTGTGGCTTTATCTACTTGAAAATGATTTAATGATCAATCGTGCTTACCGATACGGCCTGTCCCGTATAGGGTGCGTGATGTGTCCGGAATCTTCCGAAAAGTACACATGGTTCGTTGATGCGGTCTATCCGGAAGCAATCAAACCATATAGTGACGTAATCATTGAAACCAGCGCAAAAGAGTTTGTTTCCCAAGAGGAAGCGCGAGAATTCTTGGGAAAATCAAACTGGCAGGCACGGAAAAGCGGCGTGACATTGAAGAAACAACTTTCACGTCCCTATGAAAAAACAGATGGGTTGAATGTCGAATGGTGTGTCTTGGCATTGAATGGTATATTGTTTATGGAATGGTTGAAAACAGTGGGAAAGGTCTTCATAGATGACCTCAAAGGTGGCTTCCGGCTAGTGTTGAAAAACGGCCGGAGTGAAGGCGTTTCGTTCAAGGTATGTGATGCTATCAATGGTGCTGGGAATATTAGGTTTTCATTTGTCGATGATGCGGAACGGAAGCGGCTTTTGCCGGTCTTGCGGACGGTTTTGCGAAAGTCCGTGGCGTGTGTTGGTTGCCAGGCGTGTGAAGCTGAATGCCCAACGGGTGCGCTTCATGCGAGCAATGGCAGGCTGGTAATTGACGAAGCAAAATGTATCCATTGCCTACGGTGTCACAGTATGGACTATGGATGTTGGAGGTTTAAATCAATGTATGTTGCTGATAATTCGCAATCGGGGTTAAAAGGAATCAATGCGTATAACAATTTCGGGCTTCGAACGGAATTTGTTTCCGTCTATTTAGCTGAGCGCGGTGAGTTCGACCAGACAGCGAAACTCAACCGTGCCAAGCAGGTTCCAGCTGCGAAAGCATGGTTCCGTCAAGGATTGCTGATGGACGCGAAAACATCGGTGCCCACGAAGTTGCTCGACGTGTTCGAGAAAAGAGGCGTGGAAGATTTATTGACATGGGACTGTGTTTGGATGGGGTTATGCAACTATGCACCAGTTGTGAAATGGATGGTGTGTACATTGAAAATAGACGTGTCCTATACGGATGCCGATCTGTTTGATATGCTTGGAAATGACATCAGGGATGTGACCAAAAAAGGTGGCATGCAAGCGTTAAAAAACATGCTGGTCTCGACTCCGTTTGGTACAGGCGAAAACAGCGTGTGCGAGTTGACGAAAAAAGGGAAGCTCACCGTCGGATTCACTCGCCGTTCTCGTTCGGTAGATCCGCTCGTAGTTCTTTACGGGCTTTATGTGATGGCGGAGAAGTCTGGGCGCGATGCTTTTACGGTGCGGCAGATGATGGCGGCGGTGTTCGACGACGAGGTTGTCTCGCCACTGGTGGCGTTCGGCATCCCGCCGGACGAGTTCAAGAAGCAGTGCATGGGATTGGCGGCGGTGCATCCAGAATTCATCGCGTGCAGCTTCACGTTAGGTTTGGATGAGGTTCGATTGTTCCCTGAAACGAAGAATCGGGACCATGTGGTTGAATTGATTTTGCAAAAGTAGCCAACAACAGGGGAGTTGAAAAACATGGCATTCTACAAAGACTATTTCGGGATCAGGCCTGATTATGCGCCGTGCATGACGCTGGCGGACATCAACAAGACACCGGAGACCTGGTTAGGATTCTATCCGCACGATTCGTTCGTGGAGATTTTGCGGGAACTTCTAAAAAGTTTAGAGGGCGGGAACAAGACGCTATGGATCACGGGCGCGTATGGCACGGGCAAAAGCCACGCGTCGCTGGTTTTGCAAAAACTGTTCACGGACGACGAGACGCGCGTCCTGAAATGGCTCGCGTTGCGCAAAGCGCAGATCCCGGACCCCGTGTGCAAGGGGTTGCTGGCGCGGCGCGGAAGAAAAGCGCTCGTCGTCTATGATGTGAATGCCGACGGCGTGGACGCGAAAAACCAGTTCCTTATGCGCTTGCAGCGCGGGATCACAAAGGCGCTGGAGGCGGGTGGACACACGATTCCGCTGAAAGGCAAGCTGGATGAAGTCATTGAGCGCATCCGGCAGGACGAGCCGCATTTCTTCGCAGAACGCGACGCGATGCAGGCGCGGCTTTCGCACCTGAACGCGGGTATCAAAACGGCGGATGTGCTGGAGAAGAAGCTGCGTGATGCGAATCAGGAGGCGGGGCTTGTCAGCGATGCAATGCGGGTTTTGGTGGCGCGGCACATCTATTTGGATTTGAGTGCGGATGATTTTCTGATGTGGGTGGACGCGTCCTTGAAAGCGAACGGACTTTCTAAGTTGGTCTATATCTGGGACGAGTTCTCGTCGTTCATGGAACGCAACCGCTCGGAATTAAAGACGCTGGAGCAGTTGGCGGAGGCCGCACAACAGGGTCGCTTCTATTTTGTACCGGTGACGCACACGGATATTTCGTCATATGTGGCGGCCGGGTCCGAGAGCGCAAAGAAGGCAAACAACCGGTTCAAGTTCAAGCGGCTAGACCTGCCGAACGAGACCGCGCTGAAACTGGCGGCAGACGCCTTCGTTATCAAACAGGAGAAAGCAACGGAGTGGACGCAAGAGCGCGACGTGCTGTGGCACAGTGTTAACGGCGTGGCTGAAAATTATATGGTCGTCAACAAGGCAGGCATCGATGCGGCTGATTTTAAGGGTATCCTACCTCTGCACCCGATGGCGGCGTTCCTGCTGAAACATCTGTCGGTGGCGGTTGGTGCAAACCAGCGGAGTATGTTCGAGTTCCTTAACGGCGAGGAATTCAAAGAATTTATTGAGAAAGGCGGGCTGGATGTTTCCGGTCATCAGTTCCTGACGGTGGATCATCTGTGGCGGTATTTTGTAGAACGGGACGATTTGGGGACGGGGCAATCCGTGCAGGAAGTACGGGCAGAATACGCTAGACGCGAACAGGATTTGCAGCCGGACGAGCAGCGTGTATTCAAGACGGTGTTGCTGTTTCACTTGATCGAACAGATTCAGGGAAAAGGGCATCCGCTGTTAAGTGCGACGGTGGAAAATATCCAACGCAGTTTCGAAGGGGACGGTGCTTTGCAGGCCGTGGATGTGATTTTACGCAATCTGGAGCAGAAACATTGCTTCGCGATAGTGAACGGCCGTCGTTGCGAACTTTTCCATGATCGCTCGGACACGAAAGAGATTGAGGAGAAAAAAGCGGCATTGGATGGCAAGTTTAGTGACCTCGTGCTTAAAGACACCGAAACGGAGCTACTTAAACAGTTGAAAGGTGTGAATTACGGCGGTCGTTTTGATGTGCGTGCGGCGAGTGTCGGTGGTCTTTCGGCGTCAAGTATCGCGAGACGCGAGACTTTTAGTGAGACAGGAAACCGAATCCTTGTGCAGTTCATTCTTGCGCGGGACGAGCAGGAACAGTTGCGTATTCCCGACAAGGTGCGGGAATTAGCGAAACAGTTCAAAGACCACCGGATGCTGTTCGTGACGCTGCCGGAGGTCAGCTTCTGCCGCGACAACGCAAAAGCATGGGAGGAGTTCACGGAAAACAACGCCCGTCTCGCATTGGCAAGCAACAGCAACAGCAAGACTCTGTTCGAGACGCAGGTCAGTAGCGCCAAGGCGGCGTGGTATTCCAAGGTGACGAGTGCAGCAAAACTCATAGTGTACAAACCCAATGTAAATGGTGAGCCGTTCGCTGAGGAAGTGACGTGGGGGCAATTGAAAAAGGACTTGCTTACCAGTTATGCGAAACAGACGTTTAGGGCATATACGGATGATCTTTGCGGCTTCAACATCGCTGCGTTTGCCGCGCCGAACGCACTGCAGAGCTGGGCAATGGCAGGTATGGAGTTCGACAAGTTCTCCAAGCCCGGCGCGTGGAAGACTGTGGTGACGACGTGGCAGAAGAACGGTGTCACTGGCGAGGATGCATGGTTCGATGCAAATCCAAACCATCCGCTGACGCAATTGCGGGATTTCTGCAAGAATCGTCAGGACAACACGGTGGGCGCAGGAAACCCCTGTTCGATCCGCAAGCTTTACATCGACTTGCAACGTCCTCCCTTCGGACTGCTATGTGTTCCGCATTCGGCCTTCATACTGGGCTTCGTGCTGAAAACATGGTTAACCGGACAGCGCAAACTGCAATGGACGGACGGCGTGACAAGCAAGGCGCTGGACGCAGCGGCGCTGGCGGAAATCATCGAGGCGGTGGTGAAAGACGACGGCACCAACGCCATCAGGAACGAGAAACTGATCTGTCGCCTGTCGAAACAGGAAAAGGCGTTCATCGAACAGAGCAGTGTGATTTTCGGGAACAGTCCGCTTGCGGACGGAACGGTGGAGGCGGCGCTGAATGCGGTCGGGACAAGGTTGGAACAGATTTCACAGCGGGTTCCGCTGTGGGTGCTGCCGGAGTACATCCACGCACAATCTGATCCCAACGCGGAAGAAATGGGCAAAGTCATCGGCTTGCTGTGTGCGGCAAACAGCATCAGTTCAAAGGGTGACACTGAGACTCGCGGCAACAAGGTGAAGGAGATCGGTGATATTCTTCTGGCGACGCCGGGGCTGGCTGAGGCGATGGCCAAGTATATGACGCCCGTGGTGTTTGAGGAGGCGTTTCAGCGGTATGTCGACAGCGCCAAGCCGGAGTTGAAAGCGGTGGCGGAGCGCATGGACGATTCTTTGCGCAGCTATTGTAGAGCGGTCAAAAACCGTTTTGCGGCAACGAGCGGCTGGCTATGGAAAGACAGTGACGCCAAAGCCGTGTTGGAAGAGGTTTTTCGACAGACGTTATGCGCAGAGCATATCCGCGGGCTGACTGGCGCATCGGGATACATTAGCTTCGATGACGCGATGAACCGCTTACGCAACGCGATATTGAGCGAGAACAAAGTGCCAACGGAGTTCTGGACTAGAAAGCATCCGGCATTTCAACGCTTCTTTGAATTGCTAAGTAGGCCGTCGTTGTCCGGCGAGGACGTAAAAGCTTTTGAAGAAATTTTAAAACAGCAAGCTGGGCTTATCCGCTCAGTGTTCTTCGATGTAGCACAGACGCGGCAACTGGGCGCGATGCGGGAAATTTTCGGAGAGATCTGGCCGATGGCGATCGCTGAAGGCCGCGAGCTTTACAACGCCTTCCCGTCCAATTCCGCGAAAACCGATGAGCAGAATTTTAAGGCACAAGGACATGGCAAGATCGAGGAATACAGCCGGACGCTGGTTTCCAAGCAGGTGGTTGCACTGTGGCGCGAACGCACAGGCACGGAATCGCCTGTCGAATGGGGCCGCAAACACGCGCTGCCCGCCGAATATGGTTTGGCGGTGAAAGATGCCAAGGGCATTGTCGATGCGGTTGCGAATCCCGGAGAGGTGTCGGCGGAACGTTTACAGTATGTGCATAACGAACTTAAAAAAGAGAGTGCATTTGCAGATGTGGACACTGCGGGTGAAAATTTCCTCAAACGTCTACTGCCCGCGCGTTATCAAAAGATCGGCTTCAGTGTCAAAGAACTGAGCGCTTGGTTGTGCAGAGAATTGGGTGACGAAACGGGTCTATGGCTGGCGGACTCGCGGCTTCACGAAGTGGTCGAAAAGTTTATCAAGCAGGCTTATGATACACGTGTGCGCATGATAGCTGCGGGAAAGGTGAATGTACTTTCAGATGCTGAGGCGAAGGTACTGCTTCTAAAGCTGATCGATCAAATCCCTGATGTAGGGCTTTCGGTACTGGAGTAATACCATGACACTAAGCGAGTACTGCGAATATATCAGGAATCCCCTCGCGGAGGCGAAGACGCGAGTAGTGATCCTGCCACCAGGACAGAGCTGGACGACGTTGCGCCGGTTCTATAAAGAACGTGGTGACATTGAGTTGCATTTGAGCGATCTTGTGAGGGAAGGCGCGTGGCTTCCAATGCCTGAAGAAGTCTTCGGGAGAGTGCGCGATGCGATAACGGCACAGGAGGCAAATGGTAAGGCTATCGTATTACTGGGGTTGCACGGCTATCTTGCACTGTTAACGGACGAGAATAAGCGGACTGCGATTGTCGCTTTACGCGAAAAGGTGGACGGAGCGTCTGGGCGGGAAGTGGTCTTCTTTTTGCGGAGTGATGACAGCACGGGATTGATACTTAAGGATGTTTTCGCCAATCCACGCTACCGTCAGGGGCAGCAACTGATTGAAATATCAACAGCCGCCCCCGAAGAAGCTGAAAGAATCGTGGGGCTTACGGAGGTGCTACTGGTCGGGGACGATTTGGCATCATTTATCCCGGAAGCGTGCGACACATTTCAGAAGTATTTGCAATATACCGAAGAGCATCCGAATGACAGCTTTGCCCGGCGGATTGTTGTAGCCTCTGAAGGACGCGAATTAGCGGGGATCAGCGCCGAGGTGAGGCAGGTGGTGTGCCTGCGGGATTTTGCTCACGTGTTTTACGACGTGGAAGATGCTGGATTGTCTGAAGATGCATTACGGTGGATGTGCGAGCGGGGTAAAGATGGTGCAGGGAAAACACTGTTGGAAAAGCTAAAGGCGCTTTTATTCCCAGATGGTGGTGTCACAAAGCATGTCTTGCATGTGTTTGACGTGCGTAAAGGTGTGGAACGCGAGGCATTGCTATGGCTGCTAAAAGACGTTGCACCCAAGGGAAGTTACCTTCAGTGTGTCGTAAGGCAAGAGGGGGTTCGTGTCGGCAACTTCCGCTCCGCATACGTAACGGGCGCCGCGGAATGGCTGGATGAGTCAGTGGAATATGCTGACGAACGCAGGGATGCTATACGGGAAGCGGACGTTACTAGGTCAGACGCGGATATAAGACAGTTCATCGCGCGTTGCGCGGCCGAATCTACGTCGCGCGTTGCACCGTGGTTGAATTGCAGGACGAATGCGGAGCGGGCGGAATTACTGCGACGGTGCGCTGTGGAAGGCATTGTATCAAACGTCGTAAAAGAGGTATATCCAGAAGTGGCAATGTATCTGAACGCCGATCTCGATTTTAGCGATGTGGTACTGGAAAAATATTTCAATGAATACCGTGAACTGAAAATGGCGGGTTGCGTGACGGCAGATTTTTACGAGAGGGCGCAGCGGGTGGTTCCTCAGGGTTCAGTGCAATCGCGGGACGCAATGATACAACACTATGTCTCTGACAGCGGGTGTGCGTTACTGGTGGTGGACGCGATGGGCGCGGAATGGCTGCCGATGTTGGTGGCCTTGGCGCGGGAGCGGAATCTGGGCGTGGATTCGATTACGGTGGGCGAGGCGCATTTACCGACATCAACGATATTCAACAACATTTATTGGCCAGACGCGGCGCGGCGTTTGTCGGACGTCAAGCGCTTTGACAACATCGCGCATAACGGCGTTGAGGCGCACGAGAAGAGGTGCGCGGAGGAGAATCTGGCTGCGGGGCTGAATGTGATTGGAAACGATGTGTTGCCGCGTGTAGCAGAGGGGTTGACGAGATTTGAACGCGTGCTTGTTACAGCAGACCACGGGAGTTCGAGGCTTGCGGTGCTGGCGTGGCAGACTGACCCGAGGCTGGCGCGGACGATTGAATGCGAAGAAGGAGCGGATGTAGCCGATTGGCGCTACCGTGAGCGGGCGTTGCAAGGTGAATGTCCGCCAGAACTGGAAGAAACGTTGGATGGAAGGTATTGGGTGGTACGCGGGTATGATCGGTTGCCCAAGAAGGGCGGTGGACAAGGCTTTGAGCTACACGGTGGGGCAACACTTGAGGAGAGATTGGTTCCGGTGGTGATTTTCTCACGGACGGGACAGTTCGTACCGAAGGCAAGGACCGGTGGCAAACGAGCGCAGATTATTGAGAAAGACGATTTTGATTTGTAATTTTAATAAGGGCATAAAACATGGGCGATACTGAAAAATTGAGAGCGGCATTTCCGGACACAACTGTCTTTAAGGATCCGAACATCGTAGCGATCTTCAAAGCGGCGTCAATTCCGTCGTTTTTGCGGGATTGGATTCTGAAGCGTAAAGCTGAGTCTGACGGTAGAATCCACGATGCTGAAGCTTTGCGAAAATATATTTACGAAATTATTCCGCGCCGGGAAAATTTACTGGAATTGAAGGACGCGGCACGAAGTGAGGGACAAACAAAGAAGTTTTTGGCTAAAATTGAAATCCAGTTCAGTGTGCGGTCCGATGAGTATACGTTTGCGATTCCGGAATTGGGGCTAGCGCATACTGAAACGGTTATCGAAGATTATGTATGGAATCGGATTAAAGATGATGTTGTAAAAACAGCCGGTGGTTGGGGGCTTGTGCAACTTGGGTACCGCAGCCCGGACTGCGATAATAAACGAGGATGCTTTACGCTCCTAGAGTACAAGAATTTCTGTCCATACACGGTTGATCTAGACGCCTATAGAGAGGCTCGTAGTCAGTTCACTGTCGAGGAGTGGACCGATGTTGTATTGGGTGCGATTGATTACAATCCGGGGGGATACGAAGATTGGGTGCAGAAACACACATTGGTGACGCGTCTGCTGCCATTCATCGAACCGCGACTAAATCTGGTAGAACTGGCCCCCAAGGGAACAGGAAAGTCGTATCTGTTCGGGCGAATAGGAAAATACGGCTGGCTAGTTAGCGGCGGCACACTGACGCGGGCGAAGATGTTCGGAGACATTAACGGGAAGAGTCCGGGTCTAATCGCGTCGAACGACTTTGTCGCGCTGGACGAAATCCAGTCGATCAACTTCAACGACCCAAGCGAGATGCAGGGTGGCTTGAAAGCCTACATGGAAAGTGGGGAGATTACGGTCGGCAAAAACCGTATCATTGGCGGTGCTGGTGTCATCCTACTGGGGAATATTCCGCAAACAGAGATGGACGAAACCAAAGACATGTTCCAGAGGTTGCCGGAAGTGTTTCACGAGTCGGCACTTCTTGACCGCTTTCACGGCTTTATTCGGGGCCGCGATATCCCGCGCATGAGTGAGAATCTGAAAATAAACGGGTGGGCACTGAATACAGAATATTTTTCCGAAATCATGCACATGCTGCGTCAGCCAGCGGAAACTCTGATTTATCGACATGTCGTCGAGAAGCTGGTGGACTATCCTTCCGGGGCGGACACCCGTGACACAGAAGCGATTTTGCGATTGTGTACGGCTTACATTAAGCTGCTGTTTCCGCATGTCACAGCGCCGGATGGAATCGACAAAGGGGAGTTCAAACGATACTGTCTTCGCCCCGCCGTGCAGATGCGTACGGTGATCCGGCAGCAGTTGCAGAAAATCGACCCGCTTGAATACGGAGGAAAAAACGTAGCCGCCTACACGTTGCGCGAGGCAGATCAATGAGCGTAGGAAAACAGATTAAGTGTGCCTATTGCGACAAAGACAAGCTTACGAAAAATGATATTGGACTTAACAAGAAACTCATCCATCAGCAGGTTGAACGGATGATGTGCCTGACTTGTCTGGCTGCGTATTTTGAAACGACGGAAGAGGAACTGAACGAGATGATTGAGAGATTTAAACAGCAAGGCTGTTCGATGTTTTAAAAGAGGCGATACTTTGATTTACGCGGATAACGCAGCTACGACGAAAATATCGGACAGCGTCTTGAAAAAAATGCTCCCTTTTTTGCAGGAGCAATATGGGAATGCTTCAAGCCATTATTCACTGGGCATAAAAGCAAAACGTACTGTTGAAGAGGCACGTCAAAAGGTCGCTGTGGCTATTGGAGCAGCGCCTTCTGAAATCTTGTTTACCTCAGGAGGCTCTGAGGGTAATAGTTGGGTACTATCTTCTGTGACAAGTGGACATGTTATTACTTCTTCAATCGAGCATCACTCTGTGCTGAACTCATGTCGTTCGCTTGCAAGCAAGGGCATAGATGTGACTTATCTGCCCGTTGATAGCAAGGGCCGTGTTTCTTTAGACAGTTTAAAAGAGGCAATCCGATCCGACACTCAACTTGTTTCTATTATGCTTGCAAATAATGAAATCGGAACAAAAACCAT
>Ga0209604_1002657_pt1 | contig 12922 bp, 13 predicted proteins | sample AD_UKC097_MetaG_FD_184405 | JGI IMG/M metagenome (GOLD analysis project Ga0209604, IMG submission 184405) | Active sludge microbial communities of municipal wastewater-treating anaerobic digesters from USA - AD_UKC097_MetaG (SPAdes) (version 2) | ecosystem: Engineered > Bioreactor > Anaerobic >... | reverse complement strand
TCAACCCACTGGTCAGGTGGAGCGCCTTCAGCACAAATTCGTCGTGAGGCGCAGCCATGACGACTTCCAGCTGGTCGTCTGAGACCCGCACGGGCAGCACGTGATGCGCCCTCAGGAACTCGGGCAGCAGGCCTTCGGGTTCAGGCAGCATCTCGGGATAGGCATCAGCCGTCACGAACGGTTGGCGCAGATGCTCGGCCAATGCACGTGCCGCATCCACTTCAGAAACCAATCCGAGGCTGACCAGCACGCGGTCGAGCGTTCCGCCCATTTCTCGCTGCGCGGCCATGGCACGGTCGAGATCGCGCTCACTCAGCTTGCCGGCATCCACCAACAGGTTGCCGTAGGCGTGCCAGCCGGTGACTGTTGCCTCAGCGCTCAAGGCAGGCTCAACCAGCGAGTGATGGTGGGTGTTGGAGTCGGCCATGCGGGAAAGATCGGCAATTCCACGAACACGCTCAAGCGTGCTTCGAATTGCCTGCTGCTTTTAAACCTCCGATGCTAGCACCCCGCCAACTCCGGGCGACGTTGAACTCCAGACTCGGCGGTCGAAATGTCCGCAAATCGTGTCGCCTTGGCCCACCAAGCCACCGCGCCGAATGAACTGGAGGCCGCAGAAACGGGGCACAAATGGGAGGTCGCACCAAAAATGCAGCATTTTTTATTAAACGGATTTCGAATATCCCGCCGCATGTAAACGCTTAAAACGACGGTAAACGGGTGATCGCCACAAACGCAACAGGCTCGCAAGGTGCCAGCCAAGGTGCCTGAGGTCCCGGTGACTGGCGCGCTGGGCTACGTGCTCAACGACGACACTGTCCGCACGCATGAGAATCCAGCCCGCCAAACGCAAGCGCAGGCAAAGATCCACATCTTCACCATACATGTGATAGCGCTCATCAAACCCTCCAACCTGGGCGAACGCGGTGCCGCGCAGCAGCATGAAGGCCGCATTGACCCAATCGGCCGAGCCTGCACTGTTCGCCGGCACTTCGTGCCGGCGGCGAAAAAGATGGCGCCGCAACAAACGCCCCGGCGTTGGCAGCAGGCGCTCATGGTCCTGCACTGCGCCAGCAACGTCAATCTGCCGCGGATATACGCAACCAGCCTGGGGCGCGGCAGCAAACACGGCCAACAAGGCCACGAAAGGTTGGCTATCCAGCAGCCGGACATCGGGGTTCACGACCCCAAACACGGTGCTTGCACCCAGCTTGCGATCACGTTCGAACGCGCGATTGTGATTGGCACCGAAGCCTGCTGGCGACAAATTTTCAAGCACGACGACCTCAAAGGGCCATGACCTGGCCCGCACAGAGGCCACCAACCCGGGTTCAGGACAATTGACCGTCAACAACACGCGGCAAGGACCCACACCTCCGCTTTCAAGCACCGACGCCATTTGACCGAGCAAGGCGATCACGGCGGCGCCATGGCCATGACTGACTACGGAGACGCTCAATCCGGCATCCGGCATGGTGGAACCGTTCACTCAAACAACTCAGCGTGCTTCAAAGACACTCCTGCGCGATCCTTTTCGGAAAGGCTTGGAAACTGAATGTCGTGCGCCGCCAAGGGCCATTCAATGCCAATAGAGGGGTCGTCCCAGGCGATGCAGCGCTCATGCTCTGGTGCGTAGTAATCGGTCGTCTTGTACAGGAAATCTGCAGTAGCGGTAAGCACAAGAAATCCATGCGCGAAGCCCGGGGGCACCCACAACTGCCGGTTATTTTGATCGCTCAGCTCTACACCCACCCACCGCCCGAAACTTGGCGACCCGCGACGAAGGTCGACCGCCACGTCAAAGACGGCGCCACTCACTACGCGCACAAGCTTGCCCTGGGGTTGTTGAATCTGGTAATGCAATCCACGCAAGACCCCCTTGCTGCTGCGACTGTGGTTATCCTGGACAAACTCCACGCATGCGCCCGTGGCGGCGCGGAACGCACGACGATTGAAACTTTCAAGAAAGAAACCTCGTGCGTCACCAAAAACCTTTGGCTCAATGACAAGAACGTCGCTTATCGCGGTATGAGTTATTTTCATTTCGATCAACTTTGTGCCGCTGTCACAGCAATTCCTGATGGAAGGTATCGTTTGTAGCGGCCCAGGCCCGCCTGAATTCCTTCGGCTGAAATTTTATAAAGCCACTGTCCATCACTTTCGCCAACGCAGCGCGCGCCAAAGTTTTCATGGAACCTGCACACGCTTATATTTCTTTTGTCGACCTCAAAATGAGCCGAACTGAAGCCCAGGCACAGACCATACATATAGATCATCATGGCAGATTCAATCGCATGGTAGAAGGGCTCCTCCGGCTTCAAAATCCAGGAGCCCCAGCAAAACGAGGGCCCACGCGCGTCGTACATTCTCACGGTGCCGATGGGTGTACCATCCACCCGCTCGATAATAAAATAAGCTTGGGCAGTGTCACAACGATAGCTGCGCAACCAGTCAATTTGCTCACTCAGCTGCAATGAGGTGGGTGAGATGTACCGACTTGTTTTTTCATGGGTTCGCAAATTCAATATGAATGCTGCATCGCGTTCGGTCACATCACGCAAGTTCAGGCGATGACCTTGGATGCGACTGGCCTTTACGATACGACCGTCATTCATTTCCGGGCATTCTTAAACGGCAAGCAGCGTCCACCTGAGCCAATTGAAATTCAGTGCCGGCTTGTCCCGGATCGATGCGAAGACGATTTTCAAACCCCTCATTGCTGTCGAGCGTAAAACGCAGCTCCTCATACCTGCCCGGAAGAGTTTCGGAAATTCTCTTTCTCAGGGAGTTGTTTTCGGTGAAATTTTTTTCACCCAATTTCAGGAAAAAAACTTGAAGCGTGTCTTCACGCTTTGTGCGTATACGAACACTCAATTCAATCACCTGACAGCGCGAAAATCCCGCCCCATCATGCGCATGGAAAACAGCCTGCGGGTCATCTCCCCCAAGCAGCCAACCGTCGGGCGCAGCATGCACGTCGTTCAACGTCAGGGTTGCATGGTTGGATGCGCCGGCTTCCCGAGACGTCCAATGCATCAGCACATCGCTCGACGGTTGCTGCGCGACGACCGGAAAGTATTTGATGAACGATGCATGGATGCGACGGCCATATTGATAGGCTGGCGTCCAGTCAGGCATGTCGAAGCTTGGGCAACGGATGGGTTCACGTGACCCCAACTGCTCTGCCAAACAACGAATTTCCTTCGCTCGAAATTGGGCGTTGTCGGCGTAGTGATCGTTAACACTGAAGATGCCGCGCGCAGCAGCCAGCGCCAGCATGGCCATCAAGATAACGATGGACCGCTTCACCTTTTGCTGACGCCCGCCCCGTTTGCGCGACCACGCAAAAACAGTCAAAGCCAACGCCCAGGGCAACAGCAGGGTCACCCAAAAGAAATGGAACCTGAAATACGCAAACTGAAATACATCCCAGGCGCTGCGGATGGATGGATCTCGGACACTGGTGCGACCCAACGACACCAGCATCAGGTACCCCGCCACAATGAGCGCCAGGGGCAGATAGACGTAAGCTGTCCGCCACTCCACTGAGTCGCCGACTCGACGGGTGAGCCGTCCTAATAGCCAGAAAAGGCTGGCTGCGAGCAGGAAGACAACGCCCACAGCAAACACAAATTCCACGCCAAGGGCGGGAAATGGTCGACCAACCGCCCTGCCGACCTTTCCGAGCAAAAACACCCAGAATTCGGGTTTGTCGGGCCAAGTCAGTTCGTAGCGCAAGGCGGGATCGGAACCGGGCGCCACACGCGTCAGGTAGAGTTGCAACGATGTGGTCAACAAACCGGCCATGGCGGCCACGAAACCGCCGACGCGCACTCGTGCGCTCAACGGTTCGTCCGGCCCATGGGCATAAGACATCAAGATCCAGACGCACCCAAGCGTCAGCGCTGCGATGGCTCCGGAGATGTACGACAAGCCCGCCAAAAGACACAGACACAACGCCGCTGGCGCCATCATTCTGGATCGACATGTCAGAACCACATACGAAGTGCCCAGCAGGAACACCAGAGGCAGCGCCTGGTGGTAGGCCAGGTTTTGCTCCCCCCAGTAACTGCCGGCTTGAAGCATGAAGATCGTGGCTGCAAATGCAACCGCGCGTATTCCTGCCATGGGGATCGCCCAACCTAGCAGTCGCCACTGCAGCCATAGCAAAGCCCCGAGCACCAGCAACATCGACAGAAATTGATAGGCGATGGAATTTCCGTCGAGCCAGCGCTGCGCCACGGTATCAAGAGCGAATCCAATGGGCGAAATGGTGTTGTTGACCACCTGAAACAGCCGTGCGAGCGCAAACGAGTCCGCGTTGCCATCACGATAGGCACGCCAATCGTCGATGAACGGCATGTCCGTACCGTAGCGAAGCCATGCCACCAGGTTGGCGGCAAGCATGGCCAAAGGCAATGCAATGCAAGCGCGGGTGAGCCATCGCTCCAGCAGCGATGGCTCAGCGTTGGGCATCGGGCGTAAAAATCCAGTAATGCACGACGAAGAGCAAGGGAGTGCACACCATTACGGCCGCAAGCGGCGCCGCCCAAGCCGGACCGCCGATCCAAGTCATCCAAGCTTCGACGGCCAGCAACCCCAACCCCAGTTGCAATACGTGGCTGGCAGCGACATACCAAAACGACATGCGCCGACCAGGCCTGGCAAATACCGTACGGCGCAGCAAGGTGAATGACAGGCCGATGCCCGCCAGAAACGCCAACACATAAGCCGATCGATAACCCATCACCTTCAACAAGCCGAGATAGAGCAAGTAGGTCGCCAGTGTATTGAACCCGCCGGCCATCAAATACCGCACCCCAGCGCCGATCAAGCGGCCTCCTGCGAGCGTGTCAGCGAAAGAAATTCGTCATACTGACGGATGTAATCTTGCGGATCGTAAGGATCGGAGGCCAGCACCATCAGCACCGCGTCCTCTGAATATCCGTACTGAATGCCCCAAGTCATGGGCGGCAAATACAAGCCCAGGTTGGGGCGATCCAGCCAGAATTCCTCGCGCCGCGTCCCGTCATCCGTCACCACTCGCAGTTGGCCTTTGACCGCCACCAGAAACTGCGCGCACTGCCGGTGCGCATGCTCTCCCCGAATTTGCTGATTGGGCACGGCGTAGACCCAGAAACAGCGTTTCGGCACGAATGGCAGGTCCAGATCGAACTCTGCCGCACATAAAAAGCCACGCAAATCCTGCACTTCGCGCAGGGTATGCAACTGCACGCCGCGCACGGCGCTGACCGAAACACTGGATTGCGCGGCGCCACGCATCTGCTCGGCTGCCACTGCCGACCGAGTAGGGGCATCGACATAACCGACGATGACGGCGGGATGCCCTTGCACCACCGCACCCGAAGGAACGTCGTGCGTAACAACGGCCCCGGGCTCGACACGCGCACGGGCCCCAATGCGTACGCCAGGTGACACCACAGCCCCTTCACCCACGTGCGCGCCATCCTCCAGCCGCGCGCCCCCTGCTACACACGCCAGAGCCCCTACTCGAACGTCGACACCGACCTCGTCGGTCAGCACGACAGCGGAAGGGTGGACAAACGGATCAGACACTTTGAATCAACTCTTGAAGAAATGCTGAATGGTCAGCGCTACCGCTTGGGGTCGGTGTTTGGTATTCTCATAAGCGCGCCAGGCGTATGCGCCCACGATCCCGAGACTAAGCAGGTTCAGCGCACCAAAGAACAGGATGACAACCAAGGTCATGGCATAGCCGGGAACAGCGATCATCCCGAGCATCCGGCCGAGGACCGCAACCGTTCCGAGTGCCACCGCGGTCAACACACCCAAGGTGCCCGTCCACAACAAACCGCGAATCGGCAAGTCGGTGAACGAGAATACGCTGTCGGCCAGATAGGATACTTTTTTCTTCCAGGTCCATGCGGAGCTACCGTGCTGCCGTATCTGGCGCTCATACGGCACCTCGGCGCGGCGAAATCCGAGCCAGAAGATCTGCGCAATCAACGAGCTACGGCTCTCCTCCAACGCCAGCAGCGCGTCTCGAAAGGACTGGTTGCACGCAAAAATATCGACGCCGCCAGCCGGCATTTGAGGCACAACCCAGCGGCGATAGGCAGACCAAAAAAGGCGGGCAGTCCAGCGCTGCAACAACGGGTCGCTGCGGGCCGCGCGAACGCCCACCACCACATCACAGGCGCCACCGGACAGCACACCGAACATCTGGACAATCAGCTCTGGCGGCTCCTGCAAATCGGCCGCCATCACCGCAAACAGCGATCCGGCGGCGTGCATCAGCCCCATGCGCACCGCTGCGAAGGCCCCAAAATTTCGCGACAGCAACACGAGCTTGGCAGCGAAAGGCTGGTCGGGCAATTGCGCCAGCAGCAGCTCATGGCATCGATCCGGACTGCCATCCACGACGAAGACCACCTCAAGCCGACCATTCAACTTGCCGTCCAGCGCCGCCAGCGCGCGCAGCAGATCCGGAATGGATGCTTCGTTCTTGTACACCGGAACGATCACACTGAGATCACGCACGCTCAGACCGCCTCCTGCTCAAAACAAGTGACTGCGTCAATCACTTGGCTGACTTGCGAATCCGTCATGCCAGGAAAACAGGGCAGCGTCAGCACCTGGTGGCACGCAGCCTCCGACACGGGCAGGTGCACATCCGCATAAGCGCCGACATGCATCGGTTGGCGATGATCCGGCACCGGGTAATGCACGTCGCTGACCACGCCGCAAGCCGTCAGATGCATGCGCAACGCGTCGCGTCGCGGACTCCGTATGACGTACAAGTGGGCCACGTTCTCGTCCGCGCCAACCACTGGCGCCTGCAGCGACATGTCGGCAAAGGCTGCGGTGTAACGCGCCGCAATCGCACGCCGCTCAGCGTTTGCGACGTCCAGCCCGGGCAGTTTCGCTGCAAGCACCGCGGCCTGCAACTCATCAAGCCGGCTGTTGCGCCCACCACGGCACACGACTTCGTACTTGGATCCCCACCCATACTGACGCAAGGCGCGAAGGCGATCAGCCAGCGCGTCGATCCCGGTCACCAAGGCACCGCCATCTCCCAGCGCGCCCAAGTTCTTGGTGGGATAGAAGCTGAAGCACGCCACATCACCCCACGCACCGGCCGCCCGACCGGCCAGTCGGGCGCCATGCGCCTGCGCACAGTCCTCGATCAGCGACACGCCAGCGGCACGGCACAACGGGGCGATGACGGCCATATCTGCCATCCGCCCGTAGAGATGCGTGGCAATGACGGCGTGAATCGATTGCGACCCCAGCATGTCGGCCAACACCTGCGGCGCGAGATTGAGCGTCACCGGATCGACGTCCGCATATACCGGCTCGGCGCCCACTGCCAGTATCGCCGAACTGCCGTAGAACCCCGCATTGGCCACTGTCAGCACGCGCTGGCCAGGGCCGATATCCAGGCCGCGCAGGGCCAGTTCAAGCGCGTCCGTCCCATTGGCAACGCCAATGGCGTGGCCAACGCCCACATACGCCGCAAACGCCGATTCAAAAGCCTGCACCCAAGGGCCCAGCACGTAGCGCCCACTTGCGATTGCTTGCCCCAGCACAGCGGTCAGATCCAGCCCACGGGCAGCCAGCTCCGCTGAAAACAAGGGAACGCTCGGTGGGCGTGTCATCTCATCGGCTCACTGAAGCGCCCGCTGCAGGGCCACGCTCACGCAGCAGCTGACGCAAATATTGCCCATATCCGCTCTTGGCCAGCGGCTGCGCAAGCCTGTCGAGCTGCGCATCGTCAATGAAGCCCCTGCGCCACGCAATTTCTTCGGGACAGGCGATCTTCAGGCCTTGGCGGCGCTCCAGCGTGGCAATGAACTGACCTGCGTCCAGCAGGCTGTCGTAGGTACCCGTATCAAGCCATGCGTAGCCGCGGCCCATCATTTGCACGCTCAGCTGTCCTTGCTGCAGATACACAGCGTTCACAGTGGTAATTTCCAGCTCGCCACGTGCGCTTGGACGAATCGACTTGGCGATGTTCACCACCTGGTTGTCGTAGAAATAGAGGCCCGTCACCGCATAGTGGCTTTGGGGACGAGACGGTTTTTCTTCAATGCTGATGGCTTTGCCAGACGCGTCGAACGTCACGACGCCGTACCGCTCCGGGTCGTGCACGTGATAGGCAAACACCGTCGCCCCCTGCGCCTGCGAATCGGCTCGCGCCAACAAGGGCTCAAAGTCGTGGCCGTAGAAGATGTTGTCACCCAGCACCAGCGCGCTGGGGGCGTTGCCGATGAAGTCCTCGCCGATGATGAAGGCCTGCGCCAGACCGTCGGGGCTGGGCTGCACCGCGTAGCGAATGTCAATGCCCCACTGGCTGCCGTCGCCCAGCAGCTGCTGAAAGCGCGGCGTGTCTTGCGGGGTGCTGATGACCAGGATGTCGCGCATGCCGGCCAGCATGAGGGTGGCCAGCGGGTAATAGATCATGGGCTTGTCGTACACCGGCAGCAGCTGCTTGCTGAGGGCCAGCGTGGCCGGGTGCAGCCGCGTGCCGGAGCCGCCGGCGAGGATGATGCCCTTGCGTGGAGTGGTCATGGAAGGCTTCAGAGGATTTCAGAGAGCATGCGGTCGACGCCGTGCTGCCAGGGCGGCAGGGTCAGGCCGAAGGTGGACTGGAGCTTTTGCGTGTCCAGCCGCGAATTGAGCGGGCGGCGCGCCGGCGTGGGGTAGTCGGCGGTGGGGATGGAGGCCACCTCGGTTGCTTTTATTTTGATAGCTGGTTGCGCTTGTCTGGCGTGCGCCAGCACGTGTTTTGCATAGGCAAACCAGGTGGTGTGGCCGGCTGCGGCCAGGTGGTAGGTGCCGGCCTTGGCGGGCTGCTGCCGCGTCTGCACGATGGCGTGGGCGCTGACGTCGGCGATCAGCTCGGCGCCGGTGGGAGCGCCCCATTGGTCGTCGATGACGGTGAGGCGCTCGCGCTCTTGCGCCAGCCGCAGCATGGTTTTGGCGAAGTTGCCACCGCGCGCGGCGTACACCCAGCTGGTGCGCAGGATGAGGTGCGCGCAGCCGCTGGCGACGATGGCCTGCTCGCCCGCGAGCTTGGTGGCGCCGTAGACGCTCAAAGGGCCGGTGGTGGCGTCCTCGCGCCAGGGCTGGTCGCCGCTGCCGTCAAACACGTAGTCGGTGCTGTAGTGCAGCAGCAGCGCGCCGCACGCGGCGGCTTCGCGCGCCAGCACGCCGGGGGCCTGGGCGTTGAGGCGCTGGGCCAGCTCGGGTTCGCTTTCAGCCTTGTCGACGGCGGTGTAGGCGGCGGCATTGACGATGACGCCGGGCTGAACGGCGCGCACGGTGGCGGCGATGCCGTCCAGATCGCCCAGGTCGCCGCACAGGCCGTTGGCGCCCTGGCGGTCCAGCGCGATCAGCTGGCCCAGCGGCGCCAGGCTGCGCTGCAGTTCCCAGCCGACCTGGCCGTTCTTGCCGAGCAGCAGGATCTTCATGCGCGGCTTTCGGCCCCGTATTGCGTGGCGACCCAGTCGCGGTAGGCGCCGCTTTGCACATCTTTCACCCAGCCGGGGTTGGCCAGGTACCAGGCCACCGTCTTGCGGATGCCGGTGTCGAAGGTTTCGGCCGGGCGCCAGCCCAGTTCGCGCTCGATCTTGCGCGCATCGATGGCGTAGCGGCGGTCGTGGCCGGGCCGGTCGGTGACGTGCGTGATCTGGCTGCGGTAGCTCTGGCCGTCGGCGCGCGGCGACAGCTCGTCGAGCAGGTCGCAGACGGTGTGCACGATGCTGAGGTTGGTTTTTTCGTTCCAGCCGCCGATGTTGTAGGTTTCGCCCAGGCGCCCGGCTTCGAGCACGCGGCGGATGGCGCTGCAGTGGTCGGTGACGTAGAGCCAGTCGCGCACCTGCTGGCCGTCGCCGTACACGGGCAGGGGCTTGCCGGCCAGGGCGTTGACGATCATCAGGGGGATCAGCTTCTCGGGGAAGTGATACGGGCCGTAATTGTTGGAACAGTTGGTCGTCAGCACCGGCAGGCCGTGGGTGTGGTGCCAGGCGCGCACCAGGTGGTCGCTGGCGGCCTTGCTGGCGCTGTAGGGGCTGTTGGGTTCGTAGACGTGTTCTTCGGTGAACGCCGGTGCGTCGGGCGAGAGGGTGCCGTAGACCTCGTCGGTGGAGACGTGCAGGAAGCGAAAGGCGGCTTTCTCGTCCGCCGGCAGGCCCGCCCAGTAGCCGCGCGCGGCTTCGAGCAGGCGGAAGGTGCCGACGATGTTGGTGGCGATGAAGTCTTCGGCGCCGTGGATGGAGCGGTCGACGTGGCTTTCGGCGGCAAAATTGACGATGGCGCGCGGGCGGTGCTCGGCCAGCAGGCGATCCATCAGCGCGCGGTCGCCGATGTCGCCCTGCACAAAGCGGTGGCGCATATCGCCTTCCAGCGCCGCCAGGTTGGCCCGGTTGCCGGCGTAGGTCAGCTTGTCCACATTGACCACCGGCTCGCCAACGCCCGACAACCAGTCAAGCACAAAATTGCTGCCAATGAAACCGGCGCCACCTGTGACGAGAATCATCCAAAATTCCTCCATCGCATGCGTCTCGCCACTGGCTGCGGCGCCCACCGCATGCCTGACCGATTATTTCATGCTCTGTGACACTGACAGTCGCTTGAAACGCGACAATTAGCAAACCCTCTTGGAGTTGGGGGTGCGCAGCGGCGTACATTGCCCCTTGGGTTCATTCGTCGCACTACCAAGGAATTGCAGTTATGGCGACTTCAAAGAAAAAAAATCCGTTCGGTGAAGATCAGGCGCAAGTCGGCAGTCCAGGCACAGACGGCGTTCCTGAGAGCAACGTGTGGTTGGCCGGGCTTGGGGCGTTTGCCAAAGCGCACGCTGAAGGCAGCAAGGCGTTCGACGCGCTCGTGAAGGAAGGTGTTGCAATTCAGCGCAAGACCCAGGCGTTGGCAGAAGATCGCCTGGCAGAAGCCAGCAAGCGCATGGCTGAAATCACCGGGCAAGTCGGCGATGGTGCGCTGCCATGGGGCCGACTCGAAGGAATCTTCGAACAACGCGTCGCGCGTGCGCTGGGCCGGCTGGGCATGCCCCCGGCCGAAGAAATCGCCGAACTCAAGAAGCGCATGGATCGGCTCGAAAGCCTGCTGGCGTCCAAAACTGAAATCAACCCCACGCCTGACAGCGCTTCCGGAAAGCGCCGTGCTGCGGCGAAGAAGCCGCGCTGAGATCGCGTGCTCAACGCCTCTTGGCAAAGGCTTGAAGACGAGAAGCTGTCTTGCAGTCGCGCGACTGATCCATCGCTGCAGAGGGTGTTGCGCCCCTTTCTTCTTCTCGAAAGTTTTGCATTGCCCCGTTGCGTGGACAATTCGGACTGACCAGAACTGACCCCAATGCCTGCTTATGCCTTGCCCAACCGGGCAACCCTGCCCCCTCAGGGCGAATTTTTGAAGCGCCAGTTGACGCTGACCACGGTGCTGGTGATGGTGTGCCACGCACTGTTGTTGTGGGGGCCCTCTATTTGGTGGTGGCAACAGGACCCTCCCAGTCACCCAAGCGAGTCTTTCATCACGCGCATGATCGTTCCTGCGCCACCGACACCGGCCGCACCGGCTGAGCCCCCGCCTCCCACACCACGCCCCATTCCGCTTGCAAAGCCACAGCCGCGCCCCAAGCCAGCCCCGCGCCCGCGCCCCGCGCCCGCCGCTGCGGTTGAGCCACCCGACCGCCCACCACAGGAGTCCAGTCGAAACGATAAGCCCACCTCGTTGCCGTCCCTTCTGGTCCCGCGCGTTGGCGCGACGTTCGGCGGCACCGCCATGCCCGAGCCGATCACGCCCTTGCTGCCAGAACCCGAGGAAATCGCCGCACGGGCGCAGATCAGTGCCGCGGGGGACGCCAAGGTCATGGTTCCGGGGGCAGGCGATCTGAGCTATCAAGTCATCGGCCTGTCCAACGGGATCGCGTACAACAACGGCATATCGACGCTCACGTGGCGTCACGACGGCATTTGGTACGACAGCAAGTGGTATTTTTACCATGTGAAAGTCGGCGAAGATACGTTGCGGGCCAACGGGCTGGTCACGCCTCAGGGCCTGGCGCCGGTAAGCGCACTTCAGCGCACCAAGACCGAGCAGTCGGTTCGTTTCGACTACTCCGGTCGACGCCTTCAATTCGCTCCCGGTGCGACGGACAGCGAATTGCCTGCGGGCGGTGCATTGGATCGATTGAGCACCCTTGTTCAACTTGGCGCCTTGCTGGCTGGCGCGCCAGAGCGCTACACGCCCGGCACTGCCATCCGTATCCCGCTGACGGGCAAAGGCGATGTCACATCTGCGGCATTCGTTATCGAGGCGGAAGAACCGATCACAGCGCTCGACGGCAAGACCTTGAAAACGCTGCGCCTGACCCACACCCCCACGCGAGAGGGTGATCCCAAAATTGAAGTCTGGCTGGGCCCCCAGATTGAATACTTGCCGGTGCGTCTGCGCATCACCCAGCCCAATGGCGATTTTGCCGAACACACGGTGCAGCAGGCGGTGGCGGTGCGGGTTCCGGTCTATCAGCCCCCAGCGCAGGCGCCGGCGCCCGCGCTGCCCGCACCTCAGGCAACCCAATGAGCCATAACGCTGTCGACCGCGGCAAATAATCCGCTAGCGGTGGCGACAACTGAAGGACGACCTCAATGACCAAGAAAGCGCCCCGCCGCACCGCCGAGCGCATTCTTGGCACCACGCTGGAGCTGTTCAACCGCTTCGGCGAGCCCAACGTCTCCACCACCACGCTGTCGGCCGAGCTGCGCATCAGCCCCGGCAACCTGTACTACCACTTTCCGTCCAAGGACGAACTGGTCAACACCCTGTTCGACCAGTACGAAGGCCGGCTGTACGAGCTGCTGGCCGCGGACGAAGACGTGGCCGACGTCGAAGACGCCTGGTTCTTCCTGCACTCGCTGTTCGA